>Ga0114951_10004820_pt1 | contig 12814 bp, 9 predicted proteins | sample AM7aDNAmetaG_FD_88677 | JGI IMG/M metagenome (GOLD analysis project Ga0114951, IMG submission 88677) | Freshwater microbial communities from Finland to study Microbial Dark Matter (Phase II) - AM7a DNA metaG | ecosystem: Environmental > Aquatic > Freshwater > Lake | place: Finland: Lake Alinen... | reverse complement strand
CCTGCTTTCGCTCTGCGCGTTCAGCGCCACGCTTGGCCACCACGGCGAAGGCGCGTTCCGCGAAGTGTTCAGCTTTCCGTGGATTCAGTTCGGCGGCCAGTGGATGGACATCGGCTGGGTGCTGGATCCGCTCACGGCCATCATGCTGGTGATGGTGACGTTTGTCGGCATGTTGATTTTCATCTTCAGCGTCGGCTACATGGCGCACGACCAAAATTTCATGCGGTTCTTCTGTTTCCTTGCGCTATTTGCCTCGGGAATGCTGGGCGTGGTGATTGCGAATAACCTGTTCCTGTTTTTCGTCTCGTGGGAAATCGTCGGACTGACCAGTTATCTGCTCATCGGTTTCTGGTATCATAAACCAAGCGCGGCTGCGGCGGCGAAGAAGGCCTTCATCACCACGCGCATCGGCGACCTCGGCCTGCTCATCGGCATGGTCTGGCTCTATGCCGAAACCGGCACGCTGAACTTTTACGATGGCGGCAAAGGCTGTCTGGAATCCGGCGCGCTCACCACCATGTTGACGCATGTCACGATTGGCGGCATGGCGGTTTCAACGTTCATCGGCCTCCTGATTTTCCTCGGTGCCGTCGGTAAATCCGGCCAGGTGCCGCTGCACGTCTGGCTGCCAGACGCGATGGAAGGTCCGACGCCGGTCAGCGCCTTGATCCATGCCGCCACGATGGTGGCCGCCGGTGTGTTCCTCGTTGCCCGCGTTTATCCGCTCATGGCGGCCGGCTCTTTGGTGGGCGAACACGGCGTTCCGGTTACGACGGCTTTGACCGTCGTGACGTGGGTTGGCGCCATCACCGCGATTTTCGCCGCGAGCATCGCCGTCGCGCAGAATGATATCAAACGCATCCTTGCTTACTCCACCGTTTCCCAGCTCGGCTATATGATGATGGGCCTTGGCGTTGGCGGCGTGGCCGTCGGCATGTTCCATCTCATCACGCACGCGTTTTTCAAGGCGCTGCTGTTCCTTGGTTCCGGTTCGGTCATCCACGGCTGCCATGAGGAACAGGACATCCGCAAGATGGGCGGACTCAAAAAGTATATGCCGGTGACGTTCGCGGTCTATGCGGTCGGCATGTTGGCGCTCGCAGGCTTCCCGCTCTTCTTCTCCGGCTTCTGGAGCAAAGACGAAATCCTCCACGCCGCGCACGGCTGGTCAGTGTCACAGATTCCGTTCTATCTCGGCTGCACCGGCGCACTGTTCACGGCGTTTTACATGACTCGGCAAGTGGCGCTCGTTTTCTTCGGCAGTTATCGCGGCCATCAGAAGGAATCAGCTCATGGCCATTCCGCCGCGCACTCTCATTCTTCATCCCATAGCCACGATCCGCACGAAAGCCCCGCCGTCATGACCGTTCCTTTGATCATCCTCGCGGGGTTCGCCATTTTATTGGGCTTCGTCGGCACGCCCGCCTGGCCCTGGTTTGACGGCTATCTGACCGGCGAAGAATTCAAATATGACTTCAGCAAGCTCATCGAGCCCGGCACGCTGAGTCTGATGATCGCCTCCGCCGGAATTGTTTTCACCGGTCTCGGCCTCGGCTGGTTTCTCTACGGCAGACGCCAGCGCAAGACGGCGGGGGAAAAAGACGTGTTGGAAGCCGCGCAGCCGTTCATCTACAAACTGCTCGAAAATAAATATTACGTGGACGAGTTCTATGAGGCGACCGTCATCCGCTTCAACGCCTTCGCCGCTTGGCTCTGCGATTTTGCCGACAGATGGATATTCGGCGGCGCGGTTCTGGTGGTCAGCTACGTGACGCTCGGCCTCGCGTGGCTCTACCGGTTGACGGATGAATATTTTGTGAACCTAGGCTTCGACACCGGCTGTGAGTCCCTGCGCCAAGGCGGCGGCGGACTTTCCAAACTGCACACTGGCCGCGTGCAAACGTATCTCCGCGTCATCGGCGTGGCGCTGGTGGCGCTGATCATCTTCCTGATTTGGGGGCGCAAAGCATGAATCACTGGCTGACCATTCTCACCCTCGTTCCGTTTCTCGGCGGCATCGTCATCGCCGGTCTGGGTGCGGAGCGCAAAAACCTTGTCCGCGGCCTCGCGCTGGTGACCAGCCTGATTGGCCTCGGCGGCGCGCTGTGCCTGTGGCTCCATTTCAACGCCGCGGAAGGCGGGTTGCAGTTCGTCGAAAAATTCGACTGGGTGGCCACGCTCGGCATCCAATACTTCCTCGGCGTGGACGGCCTCGGTCTGCTGATGGTGATGCTGACGGCCATCGTCACACCGCTGGCCGTTCTTGCCTCGTGGAACGTCTCCGACCGGCCGCACGTCTATCATGCGCTGGTCTTGTGGTTGCAGGCGGGTCTGTTTGGCACATTCACCGCGCTGAACTTTTTCCACTGGTTCATGTTCTGGGAACTCGGCCTGATCCCCGCTTTTTTCCTGATCAAACTCTGGGGCGGCCCGAAACGCAGCGGGGCGGCCATGCAGTTCTTTATTTACACCATGGTCGGCAGTGTGGCTTTGCTGTTGAGTTTTCTCGCGATTCGCCTGGCGACCGGGAGTTTTGATTTCATCGAACTCGCCGGCATGGCGAGGAGCGGAGTTCTCGCCAGCAAATTGAGCGCGACCTTCGGCTGGCAAAACATCGGTCTGATCATTTTCTTCGGCGCGTTCCTGGGTTTTGCCGTTAAGGTGCCCGTCATTCCATTCCACACCTGGCTCCCGGCCGCATATTCCGAGGCGCCCAGCCCGGTGACGATGCTGCTCACGGGCGTCATGTCCAAAATGGGCATGTATGGTTTCCTGCGAATCCTGCTGCCGATTTTCCCCGAACAAATTCGGCAGGTGCTCACGCCGCTGCTCTGGCTGGCGGTGGCGACCATCGTCCTCTCCGCCTGCGCCGCATTTGCGCAAAAGGATTTAAAGCGCATCCTCGCCTATTCGTCCATCAACCATCTGGGTTACTGTCTGCTCGCGCTGTTCGCGGCGGCCAGCGTGGCGACCGGCGTGACCGCCTCCGATCTCCAGAAAGCCGCCGCACTCGACGGCGCACTGCTGCAAATGTTCAACCACGGTCTCACAGCGTCTGCGCTGTTCCTGTTCGTGTCGCTGATTGAAAAACGCTCCGGCGGTTTGCGCGGCCTCGGCGATTTTGGCGGCCTTCGCAAAGTGGTTCCCGTGTTCACCGGCCTGATGGGCATCGCGCTGTTCTCGTCGCTCGGTCTGCCGGGCTTGAACGGCTTCGTTGGCGAATTCCTGATTTTCAAGGGCGTGTTTCCGCTGGCGCCATGGGCGGCGGCGATCTCGACCATCGGCCTGCTCGTCACCGCAATTTTCCTGCTCACGCTGATCCAGAGCGTTTTCTGCGGTCCGCTGAACGCGCGCTGGTCGAAGATGCCCGACCTCACGACGGCGGAACGGTTCCTCGTGCTGCCGAGCATCGCGCTGATCTTCGTGCTGGGCATCTGGCCGCAGTTCATTTTGGGTAAGATTGACGCGACCGTCGTGAACCTGGTGCAACAACTGAATTTCTGATCATGCTGGCCTGGACTATTTACATAACTTTTATCGGAGTGCTGGTGCTGATGCTCCTGCCGCGCGACAACGCGCGCGCCGCCCGCATCGTCGCCTTGCTCACGGCCATCGCCGGTTGCGTGGTGGCTTTCATCGGGGCGATCCAACAAACCCATCCTGGCGAAGTCACCACGATCACGAAGATTGACTGGGTTCCTGCCATTGGCGCGAGTTACTACCTGGCGGCAGACGGCATCAGTCTGGTGCTCATCGTCCTCACCGGACTCGCGGCTGTCACTGGTATTTTGTTTTCCTGGAACATCGAGAAACGCGCCAAGGAGTTTTTCGCGTTCTACCTCGTGCTCATCGGCGGGGTGTATGGCGTGTTCCTGAGCTTCGATGTGCTACTGCTATTCGTGTTCTACGAACTGACGATCATCCCGAAATATTTCCTCATCGCGCGCTGGGGCAGCACCCGCAAAGAATACGGCGCGATGAAACTGGCCTTGTATTCGTTCGTCGGCAGCCATCTGGTGTTGATCGGATTGGTCGCGACGTGGGTTGTGGCCAAAGGTCAGCTTGGCCATGCGTCGCTGAATTTGATCGAGTTGTCGAAGGTCAGCTTTCCGCTCGCGTTCCAGCATTGGATGTTCCCGCTGGTGTTCATCGGCTTCGCGATTCTCGCGGGCATGTGGCCGTTCCACACCTGGGCGCCGACCGGTCACGTCGCCGCGCCGACCGCGGGTTCCATGCTGCTCGCCGGCGTGGTGATGAAACTGGGTGCCTATGGCTGCTTGCGCGTGGCGATGGTTTTGTTTCCCGAAGGCGCGAAGGAATGGCAGTGGGCCATCGCCGCACTCGCCGTCGCCGGCATTGTGTATGGCGCGGGCGTGGCGTTGGTGCAAAAGGATTTCAAATTCGTCATCGGCTACTCCAGCGTGAGCCACATGGGCTTCGTGCTGCTCGGTCTGGCAACGCTGAACACCATTGGTCTCGACGGTGCCGTGTTGCAAATGTTCTCACACGGCATCATCGCCGGGCTGCTGTTTGCCGTGGTCGGCCGCATGGTGTATGACCGCACGCACACCCGCGACTTCAACGACCTCGAAACGATGCAGCTTGGCAAAAAACTGCCGTTCGCAGCCATCACGTTTGTGATCGCGGGTGTCGCTTCGATGGGGTTGCCCGGCTTCAGCGGCTTCGTTGCGGAATTGCAGGTGCTGATGGGGGCGTGGGCGGTGTTCCCGAAACTGACCATTCTCTCCGGCGTCGGCATCATCATCGGCGTGGCCTACACGCTGCGTGCGGTGCAAAAGGGTTTTTACTCGGACGCACCTGCCAAAGCCTCGGATTCTCACGAGCATCCGCTGGAACCGATCACCATTCCGGAAAAAGTCGGCGCGGTGATGCTCATCGGGGCATCGCTGGTCATCGGCCTTTTCCCCGGTCTTCTGATGAACTGGATTGAACCCTGCGTCAAATCACCGCTGTTTGAGCGCCTGTTGAAAGGAGGTTCGCTGTGAACTACCTCCAACTGCTGCAACTCGCCGCGCCGGAGACCATCGTGACCATCACGATGCTGGCGGTGCTGGGCTGCGACCTGACGCTGCTGCGCGAAAGATCCGTCGCGACGCGCTTTCGCTTTGGCGGATTGATTTCCATTTTCGGTTGCGTTCTGGCGGCTATTGGCCTCTGGTCGCGGATGCAGGTGAACCATGATGCGGCCGTTCCTTATCATTCTGATTTGTTCAACGGATTTCTGGTCGCCGGTCCGGTGACGGATTTCGTGAAGATCGCGTTGCTGGTGCTGACGATTTTCACCATCCTGATTTCCACTTCCGGCAAGTTCACCGACCACGTCGGCGAATATCTTTCGCTAATTCTGCTCGGCACCGTCGGGCTGATGTTCCTGGTCAGCGCCGAGGATTTGCTGATGATTTTCATCTCGCTGGAATTCGCCAGTTTGTCGCTCTACATCCTCACCGCATTCAACAAGCACAACGAGAAGTCCAGCGAGGCCGCGTTGAAATACTTTCTGTTCGGCGGCACGGCGGCGGCATTCCTGCTGTTCGGCTTCAGTCTGCTCTACGGCATTTCCGGGTCCACGAACCTTTCGGAAATCGCGCGTAGTTTGTCGGGCAGGGGACTGGACCCGCTGCTGGTTGTCGCCATCGTGACAACGGTGATCGGTTTCGGCTTCAAGGTCGCCGCCGTGCCGTTTCATCTTTGGGCACCGGATACCTACGAAGGCGCGCCCACGCCGAGCGCGGCGTTCATCGGCGCCGGTTCCAAGGTCGCGAGCTTCTACATTCTGGCCAAGATTTTTGCGATTGGCTTCATCGATTCGACCGGCAGCGCCGTCTGGCATGGCTACGTTTCCGGCTGGATGCCCGTGGTGGCGATCGTCGCCGCGCTCTCGATGGTGCTGGGCAATCTCACCGCCATCGTGCAATTCAGCGTCAAGCGGATGCTCGCCTATTCGGCCATCGCCCACGCGGGTTATATGCTGCTGGGTGTGCTGGCCGGCACGCCGTCCAGTCTGAGCGCCATGATGTTTTACGTCATCACCTACGCGGCGACGGTGATTGGCGCGTTCGGCGTGGTGACGGTGGTGGAGGCGGCCACCGGCGGCGATGCGCTGGCCAACTTCAACGGCCTGAGCCGGCGGGCGCCGGGGCTGTCGCTGTGCCTGCTGGTGTTTCTGCTTTCACTCGGCGGCATTCCGCCGCTGGCCGGGTTCATCGGTAAATTTTTCCTGTTCAGCGCCGTGGTCGGCGTGGGCGAAAACCTCGGCCTGCTTTGGTTGGTGATCCTGGCCATCGCCATGAGCGCGGTGTCGTTCTACTACTATCTGCGGGTGCTGAAGGCGGCTTATGTCCAGGATGCCGCCGAGGACGCGCCCGCCATCCAAGTTCCGTTTTTGACGCTGTTCGCGCTGGTTTTGCTTGCGGCGCTGGTCGTGGTGCTCGGCTGCGCGCCGGGATTGCTGATGCGTTTTCTGTGAAATCGGAGGCGCGCAATCAACGTGAAAAGAGTAATTGCGAATCTGCGCCACCGTTGGGCGCCATTTAGAGGCGCCGTGGCGAGTCGTCCCGCACGGAAGTATTGATATCGGGTGCGGCATCCCTATAATCCCGCCCATTAACCGAGGCAATGCCTTGTGCAATGCCGGACCAGACAATGTGAACCGACTGAATTTGGGTCTTTAATTTTAGCCACCGTCATGAGCACCGAAACCGCCAGCCAATTCAACGCCACCGTCATCGGACGCGAGGAAATCCATCCGGAACTGATCGTGCTCCGTGTCCGGCCGGACGACAAGCTGTTTGATTTCAAGCCCGGCCAATTCGCGGTGTTGGGCCTGCCGGGATGTGCCGGGCGCATTCCAGTGGCCGAACGGGAAACACCCGCGCCCGATGCTGACAAGCTCATCCGCCGCGCCTATAGCATCGCGTCCGCCAGCGTGGAACGGCGCTATCTGGAGTTTTACATCACTCTCATCACTAGCGGCGGGCTCACGCCGCGCCTGTTTGCCCTAAAGCATGGCAGCCGCGTTTTTCTGGGACCGAAAGCCAGTGGCGTCTTCACGCTGGACCGGACGCCGCCCGGCAAGACGGCCGTCCTCATCGCCACCGGCACGGGGCTCGCGCCTTACGTCTCTATGCTGCGCACCATTCTGACGCACGAGACCAAACAGAAGTTCGTCATCCTGCACGGTGCGCGCTACAGTTGGGATCTTGGCTATCGAGGCGAACTTGAAACCTTGGCCCGTATGCGCCCCAACTTCACCTACATCCCGAGCATCACGCGGCCCGATCAGGATCAGCACTTCCTCGGACGCATCGGGCGCATCCAGGCAATCCTCGAACAGGGCGCGTTGGAAAAAGACGCCGGGGTGAAACTGGACCCGGAGCACGCCGATGTTTTTCTCTGCGGCAACCCGGAGATGATCAAGATTGTCTCGGGCATGCTGGAGGCCAAGGGCTTCAAGCGCAGCAAAGGCAAGGACCCGGGCAGCATCCACGTCGAAGAATACTGGTGAGCCGCGCCGGCGCGGCGGAAGCCGAACCGGCGACGAAAGCAGGCTTGCATTCTTCCACGATGGCGCTTTGCGGATGAACGCAGGGTCGGTTTGTCGCTTGCCGATAAAAATCCTGCTCGCAATACACGGCCGATTCTCTGATTCTATTGCAAACTATGTTGTTCACTGGAACCTACACCGCGATTGTCACGCCCTTCAAAAACGGCGTGTTGGACGAAGCCGCACTCGAACGCCTGATCAAGCTCCAGATCAAGGGCGGCGTGGACGGAATTGTCCCCGTCGGCACCACGGGCGAATCGCCTACGGTGGATTACGCCGAGCACATCAAGATCATCGCGTTGTCGGTGAAGTTCGCGGCACGCAAGGTCAAGGTGCTCGCCGGCACGGGTGGCAATTCCACCAGCGAGGCGATCTATCTGACGCAGGAAGCCGAGAAGGTCGGTGCGGACGGTTCGCTTCAGGTGGCGCCGTATTACAACAAGCCCACGCAGGAAGGATTGTATCAGCATTTCCGCGCCATTGCGAAGACGACGAAACTCCCCATCGTGCTTTACAGCATTCCGGGCCGTTGCGGGGTTGAGATTGGTGTCGAGACGGTGAAGCGCCTCGCGCGCGACTGCAAAAACATCGTCGGCATCAAGGAAGCGGGCGGCAGCTGCGACCGCGTGTCGCAATTGCGCGCCGCCGTCGGCCCGAAGTTCGCGATTTTGTCCGGCGACGATTCGCTCACGCTGCCGTTCATGTCAGTCGGCGCACAGGGTGTCATCAGCGTGGCGTCCAACGTCATCCCGCGCGAAGTATCGCAGATGGTGAAGCTGTTCGCGTCAGGTAAAGGCGCCGCCGCCCTGAAGCTGCACGAAAAATTCTATCCGCTGTTCAAGGATCTTTTCATTGAAACGAACCCGACGCCGGTGAAGGCCGCGCTCGCGATGATGAAGGTGATCGAGGAGGAATCGCGCCTGCCGCTCGTGCCGATGGATCCCAAAAACTGGGATATCCTGCGCACGACGCTCAAGCGTTGTGATGTTTTGAAATAGCTATGACACGCGTCATCATCACCGGTGTGAAAGGCCGCATGGGCCAGGCGCTCGTCGCCTGCGCCGTAAATCACCGCGAACTGGAAATCGTCGGACAGATTGATGCCGGTGACGATTTGAGCGCCGTAATCGCCAAGTGCGACGTGGTGATTGATTTCAGTTTGCATAGCGCGACGCCGGGCATCGTCGAATTGTGCGCAAAAAACAAGAAGGCGGTTGTCATTGGCACCACCGGACATTCGGACGCTGAACAATCCGCAATCCGCAGTCTGCAATCCACAATTCCGATGGTCTGGTCATCGAATTATTCCACCGGTGTCAACACGCTGTTCTGGCTCACGCGCAAGGCGGCGGAGATACTCGGCCCGGGCTTCGATCTCGAAGTGGTCGAGATGCATCATCGCTTGAAGAAAGACGCGCCGAGCGGCACGGCGAAATCACTGGCAGAAATTCTCGCGGACGTCCGCAAGCAGCAGCTTGAGGCAGTTGCGCGGCACGGGCGGGTCGGCATCGTCGGCGAACGCACACCGGAGGAAATCGGCATCCATTCCATTCGCGGCGGCGATGTGGTGGGCGATCACACGGTGATCTTTGCAAACAACGGCGAGCGCGTCGAACTCACGCACAAGGCTTCCAGCCGCGACACGTTTGCGAACGGGGCGCTGCGCGCGGCGCTTTGGGTCGTGCAGCAAAAGCCCGGCCTCTACGACATGCAGGACGTGCTGGGTTTGAAATAATTTCTGGTCCTGATTTTTTATTTTGAGTTATTTGTGGGCCGCTCTTCCTTGAACTCAAAACTCAAAACTCAAAACTCAAAGCTGGTCATCATCGCCCTCGGCTCGAACCTTGGTGATTCGCGCCAGATCATTCGGGACGCAATGGCGCGTCTGCAAAATCTTTCCGACGAGCCGATCCTGAAATCTTCCCTGTGGCAGACGACGCCGGTGGATTGTCCTCCGGACTCGCCGAAATTTGTGAACGCGGTCATTGGTCTGGCTCCGCAAAAAGGTGAAACTCCGGAATCTTTACTGCAAAAACTACGCGAGCTGGAAAAGGAGTTCGGTCGCCGGCCAAAAGCAATTCTCAACGAACCGCGCCCGCTGGATTTGGACTTGATCGCCTTTGGCCCGGAAACGCGCGATACGCCGGAATTGATTTTGCCACATCCGCGCGCCCAGTTGCGCCGGTTTGTGCTTCAGCCGTTGAGTGAGATCGCACCGGAATTGATTTTACCGGGGCAGGGGAGAACGGTTGCGCAATTAGTCGCCGGTCTTTCCGCTGATGAAATCGTCACACGACTTTGAGCTTCTTGCCGAAAAGCCGTTCGCTTTCCAGCATGACGTAACGGTCGGTCATGCCGGCGATGTAATCGCACACGGCGCGATGCAGCCCGGTTTTCTTGATCCGCTTCTGCGAGCTTTCGCCGATTTCATCGGGATGTGCAAGAAAGTGTTTGAAAAGCAGTCCCAGCAATTTCACCGCGCGCAGGTTCGGTTCATGCACGACGGGATTGTAATACAGATTTTTGTAAAGGTAGTGTCGGAGTTCCAGATTCAGTTTGCTGCGCTCGGAACTATGCTGCACGAGCGGCTTGGCGCAGAGGCGCACGTCATCGGCGGATTTTACTCCGGCCTTTAGGATGAGACGTTCGCTGTTCTCGATCACGTCGCGGAGCTGCATGTCGATGATGGTGCGAATCGTATAATAACGGCGGGACTCATCGGGCAGATTGCCGAATTTATTTTTCACCAGCTTCGCGGCCTGCGCCCAGACGCGGACTTTGGCGGCGAGTTCCTTTTCCGACAACAATCCTGAATCCAGGCCGTCGTCGAGGTCGTGGCTGTAATAAGTGATCTCGTCGGCCAGGTTCGCGATCTGTGCTTCAAGCGAGGAGTTTTTCGCGGCGAATCCTTTGCGCTTGGCGGGATGGTCGTAGGCGGTGAAATGTTTGGCGAGGCCTTCGCGCACTTCCCACGAAAGATTGAGACCGGAAAATTTCGGGTATTTCTGTTCGAGTTCTTCAACGATGCGGAGGCTGTGATGATTATGCTCAAAGCCGCCGTGACCTTTCATCAGTCGGGCGAGGACCGTTTCACCCTTGTGACCGAACGGGGAATGGCCGAGGTCGTGCGCGAGGGCGATGGTTTCGGCCAGATCGGTATTGAGCTTGAGTGCGCTGGCGATGTTGCGCGAGATGGCGGCGACTTCAATCGTGTGCGTGAGCCGGGTGCGGAGATGGTCGCCCGTGCCGTTGAGAAAAACCTGCGTCTTGTATTCCAGACGGCGGAAGGCGCGGGAATGGATGACGCGGTCGCGGTCGCGCTGGTATTGGGTCCGCCATTCCGGCGGAGCCTCCTTGTGTTTCCGACCGCGCGTGTCGCCGCTGAACTGCGCATAGGGCGCGAGGGTTTGCCGTTCGATCTCTTCCAGTTCCTGACACGTGCGGGGCATGGTTTGAAATGCAGAATTAAAATCAGTTCGTCAGCAACTCCTGCACGGAAATCCCGCGCAGTTCGAAGAGCCGGCGGATGGTGTCCTCGATCAGATTGTTCGGGCAGGACGCGCCGGCGGTGATGCCGACGGTGATTTTGCCGGACGGCAGCCAGTCGGCGGTCTCAACTTCCTTGTGCAAATGCTGGTTGTAATGGACGATGAGTTTGTCCGAGGCCATCTTGCCCGCGTTTTTGATGAAATAGGTCGGCAACTTGGCTTCGCCCATCTCGGCCAGATGCGAGGTGTTGGAGGAATTGTAACCGCCGATCACGATGAGCAGGTTCATCGGTTCGACCAGTAGTTTTTGCAGTGCGTCCTGCCGGTCCTGCGTCGCGCCGCAAATCGTGTCAAAAAAGCGGAAATGTTTTTCAATCTGGGATTCGCCGTATTTTTTTTCCATGGCGGCTTTGAAACGGCGTTGAACTTCTTCAGTCTCGCCGCGCAGCATGGTGGTTTGATTCGCCACCCCCACGGCCTGCAAGTGCAGGTCCGGATCAAATCCGGCGGAGTATGCGCCCTTGAATTTTTCCAGGAATTCCTCTTTGTCCCCGCCTTTCAAAATGAAATCGCAGACGTAATCGGTTTCCGCCAGCGTAAAGACGACAAGGTAGTGTCCGCTGCCGTAAGCGCGGGCTTGCGAGGTGGTGGCCTTTGTTTCCTCATGCTTGGCCTTGCCGTGAATGATGCTGGTGACACTTTCCTTGGAATATTGGCGGACGCGTTTCCAAACGCTCATCACGTCGCCGCAGGTGGTGTCCACCAATTTGCAGCCTTTGGCTTCGAGTTTTTTGCGAGTGCCGACCTCGGTGCCGAAGGCGGGAATGATCACGGCATCGCCGGCTTGCAGCTGGGACAATTCCTCGTCGGTCGGTTTGGGCGAAATGATCTGGATGCCCAGATTGCTGATCTGATCGTTCACCTCCGGGTTGTGAATGATTTCGCCGAGGAGATAGATCGGCGTGTGGGGCGAGACCTCGGAAAAATATTTTTTGGCGGCGTAGGCGAGGTCAATCGCACGCTCGACGCCGTAACAAAAGCCGAATTCCTTCGCGAGTTTGACGGTGAGCTCGCCCGCGGATAAGACGCCGCCACCGGCGCGGATGCGTTCCACCAGTTCGCTGCGGTAATGGGTGAGGACTTGCGCCTGCACCGCTTCCATGATGTCCGGACGGCGAAGGTTGATTTTCTGCGGGTTGGCGGAGGCTCCAGTTACCATGAAAACAGATTAAACATGAACCGTCGGTCCGTCTAGCATAACTTCCCCGGCCGAGAAAAGTCTTGGGCCGGGACCGACAGGCCGGTGCCGCTGAATTTGATTGCGCGGCAGGCGATTCATGGGATTATTTGCGTGAGTCGGAGCGTAGCTCAGCCTGGCTAGAGCGCGTGGTTTGGGTCCACGAAGTCGCAGGTTCGAATCCTGTCGCTCCGACCAATATTTTCAATGGGTTTGTGAGGTGTTGTGACTTAACCCATAAATTGGTCGAAAACGACCCGATTATGGGTTAATTTCCTCACGGTCAACTTATGGGTTAATTTGAAACCCATAAATGAGAGTCGGAAACTGAGTTCAACCTGGTTTTCGATCTATTGTTAACCATTTATTTTAAGTGAGATAAATGATTTCTAGCGGTGTTTCGCCCTCGGGTTTTTGCGATTATTTTCATTCTGGCTTAAAACGTCTAATCATCGGTCCGCGGAGGTCTGATTGACACCACAAGTCTCGTTGTGGTCATTTAACCCATATAATGGTCAAAAATAT
>Ga0114951_10004817_pt1 | contig 12818 bp, 9 predicted proteins | sample AM7aDNAmetaG_FD_88677 | JGI IMG/M metagenome (GOLD analysis project Ga0114951, IMG submission 88677) | Freshwater microbial communities from Finland to study Microbial Dark Matter (Phase II) - AM7a DNA metaG | ecosystem: Environmental > Aquatic > Freshwater > Lake | place: Finland: Lake Alinen... | reverse complement strand
CAAAGATAACGCGTCCCGCGCATCTATGGCTTTTAGACGGCTTATCCTATCTAACCTTGGAGGATCTGAATTACCTATACTCGTTACTTGTACATACAAAGAGAACCAAACTGACATCAAACAAGGATACGCGGATTTCACGGCTTTTGTCCAAGCTCTCCGCTATAAATACGGACCACTTTTCCGGTACATCGCAGTACCAGAATTTCAGCGCCGTGGAGCCGTTCATTTCCACGCTCTGTTCTGGGGGCTACCCGAAACCACGGTTGAAACAGAGAGATATACCAGACTGGTTGCAGGGATGTGGGGGCACGGATTCGTCTACGTCAAAATGACCGATGGCAATGAAAAGCTCTCATCGTATCTCGCAAAATACATGGCCAAGTCATTTATCGATTATCGTCTAAAAAATCAGAAGGCATATACATGCTCTCGCAATCTATTACGTCCGCAAATTGTCGGTGGCATGAATAGTTTTACTCTCGATGTGATCGCCCAAGAACTTGGGGCAACTGGAGAGCCCACCGTAGACAAAACGTATGACACTCATTGGCTCGGAAAAGCGCATTATCGCGTCTACAATCTTGACTGATTATTTTTTAGGAATACAATTATCACAATTATATTCTAATAATTATTCTCATTATCAATCTTAATCTCAAAATCACATGAAATACATTCTCTACTGCCGCAAATCCACTGATACCGAAGATCGCCAAGTCCTTTCCCTTGATTCGCAGGAGAAAGAGCTTTTGGCTATCGCTGAAAAGCTGAACTTGAAAATCGTGAAGGTACTCAAAGAAAGCCGAACAGCCAAAGAAGCTGGTCGTCCTATATTCAATGAAGTTATCCAAATGATCAATGCAGGTAAAGCTGACGCAATCCTTTGTTGGAAGCTGGACCGCTTGGCTCGTAATTTCCTCGACGGCGGTCTCATCATGGACATGCTTCAAAAAGGCATTATCAAGGAAATACGCACCTACGAGGCTGTCCATTTACCTAACGAGACTTCATTCATCCTCGCTATGCAATTCGGTATGGCTAACCAATACAGCCGTGATCTAAGCGTCAATGTGAAGCGTGGTAATCGTGAGAAATTATCTCGCGGTGAGTGGCCTAATCATGCACCATTTGGATATTTGAATGACAAACCCACGAAGACGATAACCATTGATCCTATTCGCTCAAAGTATGTCGTCCGTGCTTTTCAACTCTACGCCACCGGTCGCTATGGTTTCAATGAGATTGCGAAAATCTTATACGAAGAAGGTCTGCGCACATCATCTGGCAAGAAAGTATATCGCGGACATATTCATCGATTCATCAGCCAGCCATTCTACTGCGGCCTAATGCTCCGTGAAGGCAAATACTACCCAGGTAAACATCAACCCTTAATCTCAAAGCAATTATTCGATGACGCCCAAAATGTTTTGCATAACCGAAACCGCCCACGACTTCAAAAGAAATTCTTTCCACTTCGAGGATTCATTAAATGTGAAAGCTGTGACTGTGCCTATACAGCTTCAATCAAGAAAGGTCATCATTACTATTACTGCACAAATGGAAAAGGTCATTGCGAAGCCCATTTGAAATACATGCGAGAAACTACGATGTATCAATTAATCGCTCCGGTGCTTGATCAGCTTCGATATGACGAGGAAATTATTGACATCATGTTCAACGCCGCCAAAGAACGCCAGCTCCTCGATAACAGCTATGTGGAATCGATCGTAACTTCATGTCTGAACCGCCTAGAATCGCTTAAGACAAAAGAAGCACGTCTGCTCGATACATTTCTCGATGGACAAATTTCAAAGGAAATCTACGATGCTAAAGTCCTCGAAATACACAACGAAAAGATCTGCGCTGAAAAACAGATGAGTGAGGCTAAAACCAAAAACGATATTTTAACTTTGGAACCGACCAGAGAAGCATTTCTGCTTGGAAACAGAGCCATGAAAAGTTTTGTAGATGGAAACGATGACGAAAAGCGTATCATTGCTTCAAAGATACTTTGGAACCTTTCGATGAAAGATGGAAATATCGCTCAGGTGAGCTACAGAAGTCCTTATGACATCATGGCGAAAGCACCTAAAACAGGTGAAATTAAAACTTTGCTGGGGGGGAAGGAATCGGACCTTCATTCACGGCTTCAAAGGCCGCTGTACTACCATTATACGACCCCCCAATAATTACGAACACCAGACAACATTACAACACTTTACTTCCCTTCACAAACCTCGACGACCGCCAACTCCAGAGGCAGGGTTGCGATCTGGGCCCTTGGCAAAGCCTCGGCCGCTTCGATGATGGCCACCAGCATCTTGGGTGTAAGAAGCTTCAGTCCGGATTGTTCTTTGACAAAAATCAGATCGTCTGCTGAAAGCCGCTTGGTCATGTCGGACATCGATGAAGGTGAATGCTGACAAAGCAAGATCAGTCTCATCTTCTCGAGAATAAGCGTCGTCAGAACATCCATGGTAATACCGGCCTTTTCGGCTTCGCCCAGAACTTTTAGGGCCGCGTCACAATTCTTGCCAATAAGAGCAGAGATAAAAGAATTAACCAGTTCAGCCTTGGGCGCGCCGGTGATGGCTTCGACTTCCTTGCGAGTCAACTTCTTGTCCGCCGAAGCGGCCATGACTTTTTCCAGAGTACCCAAAGCGTCCCTGAATGAACCGTCGCCAAGAAGAGCTATGAGATCGGCACCACCAGCGTCCAATACATATTCTTCTTGCTTGGCCACCTTGGAAACCAACTCACGTATGATCTCGCGGGCCGGACGGCGGAAAGAAAAAGTCTGACAGCGGGAGATAATGGTCTCAGGTACTTTATTTAATTCGGTAGTTGCAAGAATAAAGATCACATGCTTGGGCGGCTCCTCAAGGGTTTTAAGCAATGCATTCCAAGCATCTTTGGAAAGCATGTGAACCTCGTCAATGATATAAACTTTGAACGCTGAAGTGAAAGGCAGAACCGAGACATGCTCACGAAGGGACCGGATGTCATCGATGCCGCGATTGGAGGCCGCGTCTATCTCGTAAATATCATCTTCGGCCGTGCCGACTTCCCTGGCAAAAATTCTGGCCAAAGTTGTCTTGCCCGTGCCGCGCGAGCCGGAAAAAAGATAGGCGTGGGAAATGCGCTTGAGCTTGATCGACTCCTGGAGGACTTTGACAATCTGATCCTGTCCGATAACCTCGGACCATTTTTGCGGACGATATTTGCGATAGAGGACTTGGGAGGACATAGAGATAGTTTACAGTGCAAAGTGAAAAATGCAAAGTTCATTTGTATCATTCCCGCGCCGTGCCCTTCCGAAGCTTCAGCGAAGGAGGGAAAGCGGGAATGACAAATTCTCACTTGCCTTTTCAAATAAAAAAGACCCGCTCCGCGAGAGGTAGCGGAACGGGTCACTAGGTCTGGTTGGAATTGGAAGAGGAACAAACTACTTGGTCCATATTCAGGATACCATATCTAATGCAAATCGCAAGGAAAAAATATGGCCCGCTCCCGTCTTCCTGGCACACGCCAGGGATGGGAGCGAGCCATTGCCTGCCGTATCTATCATACACCATCGTTTGCTGCGCGCAAGTTCAAATATTCCTTTATAATCTTATCAACACCTTTCGCATTCTTGGCCTCAAAAAGCTTGATCCTTAATTCTTTGGCCCCGTCCCAACCGGAGACGTAGGCCTTGAAATGTTTTTTCATGATGTCGAAGCTTTTGACGTTTTTAAATGTCTTTTCAAATAATTTAGTATGTTCCACCAAAATCTTTAATCGGTCTTTCGGTGTCACATGATCGGATATTTGATATTCGATATTCGATATTTGCTTGCCTCTCGTCTCTTTAGCGACAAAAGAGGCTTGATTAAAGAACCACGGCTTGCCGAATATTCCCCGTCCGATCATCACCCCATCGCAACCATATTTGATGGCAAAGGCCTTGGCCTGCTCCAACGATTCAATGTCACCATTACCAATGATCAAAGTCTCCGGCGATATTTCATCGCGCAGCTTGATGATTTCCGGCATTATTTCCCAATGGGCCGACACATCTGACATCTCCTTTTTGGTCCTGAGGTGAATGGTCAGCGCCGGCAGTCTTTGTTCCAACAATAGCTTGATCCAATCAAGATCTATCTTGCCATAACCCAGACGGGTTTTGATTGAAACAGGAAAATCCCCCGCCCTTCGGGCACCCCCTTTTTCAAAGGGGGAATCCGAAGCAGGGTTCCCCCTTTGAAAAAGGGGGTGCCGACCGTAGGGAGGCGGGGGATTTTTATGCTTCACTCCTTCTCTCGCCGCCTGCAAAACCCTAATCGCCTGCACCGGATCTTTGATAAGTGCACTCCCGCCGCCTTGCCTAACAACCGCCTTGTCCGGACAGCCCATATTGATATCCAAACCATCAAATCCCAGATCGGCCACAATCTTGGCGGCGATCTTCATCTCCTCCGGATGACCTGTAAATAGTTGGGTCACGATCGGCCTTTCCTTTTCAGAATATTTCAAATCCTTCAGGAGATTTTTCTTCCCCGCCGAAGCCAAACCGTCCGCCGAGACGAATTCCGTCCACATCACATCGGGCTTGCCGTATTTGGCGAATAATCCGCGAAAAACCGAATCGGTGACGTTGGCCATGGGCGCAATGACGAAAAACGGTCTGTGCAATTTGGCCCAGAAATTCCCTTTTTTACCACTTTTTTTGCGGATAATAGTCATGAAATCAGTTTACAGGCTTGTTAGAAAATGGCAATGATAACAAAAATCCCCCACCTCGCTCCGCTCGGCACCCCCTTTTCCAAAGGGGGACCCTCCATCAAACCACTTTCTAAATATAACTCACTCTCACTTTAAGGACTTCCTGAGTTTAACATTCAACCAAAAGAGTATTGACCAATGGTAATCTGTATTTAAAATAGCCTAACGTTGGAAAATCCCCCTTTGGAAAAGGGGGGTGCCCTGACCATCGGGAGGGGTGGGGGATTTTTTGACAACTTCGCAGACGGACAAAAGAGAAATGTGCAAAATGCGCGGCAGGTTCCCTACTCCCTAATCTTCGCCAACAACTTGACCATGTCCGCATCCCTGACTTTACTACCCAAAACGATCACTTCATAAACCTTCTTATATTTCCCCATTTCGAACAGAGCCACAGCCGTGCGATCGGCCTCTTCCGTATAACCATTCTTGCCGCCAAGATAGTTGGACCAGCTCAGGAAATGCGTCGGATTGATCCAGGTATGGACCCGGATAGTCTTGGTCTTTATGATAGTAGTCCGAATGATCGCTAGTTGATTCTCCTCGATCCATTCCAGAATGATAGCCAAATCGACGGCCGTCGAACGGTTGTCCGGCGACAGACCCGAGGGATCGGCAAAGGTCGTCCTGTAAGCGCCGATCGATTGGACGAAATTATTCATAGCTTGAATGAATTTCGGCCGGCCGTAGGACCTGGCCAAGGCTTCAGCGGCATCATTGGAGGAAACCATCAGTAATGGAAAATACAATTCTGAGGCTCTGAAGGTCTCGCCCGATTTGAAGCCGGCCGTATTGCCATAAGTCTTGATGACGTTTCCATCAATGACAATAAGCTTGTCGCCATCGATAAGCCGGCTGGCCACGACCGCTGTGACCAATTTCGTGAGAGAAGCGACGGGAACAAGCTTATTGGAATTCTTTTCATCGATAATCGTTCCGTCAGTCAGATTTTTCACGAGATACGAAACGGCAGTGATCTCTTTGACCGACCGAGCGGTTTGATCAACCGAGGCGGCGTTGATCAGATCCTCTTCCTGGCTGGCGCTGTAAAGAACGGTTCTTTTCATGGCGGAAATAGAAGTTCCATCACCGTGGGAAAGTAAGACTGAAGCGGCCGAGGAAAGCGACTTCAAATTGAAACTATCTGCGATCGAATGATAGATCCGGAGACTGCCGCCGGCCAAAATAATGCCGCCGACGATTGCCGCCAGACCGCCGAAGACCACGTAAAAGAAATGCCTGACCATGACCCCATTCTACTGCATCAGCCGATAAAAAACATTGGAGCCATAGCGAACGTCAATGTATTCGAATGGGCCTTTGGCGCTGTTCCAAAATGAAATCAAGTTGGCCAGCTGATCCTCCAGCGACCGCAGGCTATTGAAATAGACGACGGTTGTCTGGGAATCGGATGACTGGTCGCCGGCTTGATTCCAAACATACATCTCATATTCGCCGAGATCCTTGACCAGTATCGCTTGGATCCGTAGCCCGGCCCGGCGAGCCCCATTATAGAAACCCTGCAGACCGACAAATTCGGATGATGTCGCCGCCATGGTTCCGACCAAGGAAGTCGATGAGGCATCAGCCAAATCCTGGACAAAATACAGATTGCGATCATTGGAAGTAGTAGAAAGCTGGTCGAATATATAACCGGTTACGTCAGCTTCATAGCATTTTATTGAGGAATCCGCCAGAAAACCATTATCGGAAAAATCAGGCAGACCGGGACAGACCGTGGCAACCGCTTGCTTTTCATTGATCACTATCGCCAAAGTCCGCAAATCCTTCCGGTAAATTGAAACGGACTGGATTTTTGGCGAAGAATCCAGAACGGCAGAGGTCAGGCTCTTTGCCGGATAGAGAAAGGAGTTTGACTTGGAGAATAGTCCTAAGATCTGACCCTGAATAGACTCTGCCGCCAATGCTTCTATCTTGACGGCAATATCGGGATCAGCGCCGACGACGTCAAATTTATCAATCGTCAAAAAATTGACATAGGTCAGTTGCGACGCCGAATAGACGCCGGAAACAACCGAAACAATGATGAGCGCTCCGATAATAATCCCACGGATCTTCCTGCGCTCAATGAATTTCTTTGACTGGCGGGAGGCCAGGCGAGTTCGGTAACGCATGCATCAATAATAACAGATATTTCGCGACGGTGGCGAGGGGCTGAAGATTTCGGTTGTTATTGAAAGATGAAGGGACTAGGGACTAGTTTTTAGGGACTAGTGAATCGTATTTGCTACAATGGTATGATTGGAAGTCCCTAGTCCCTAGTCCCTAGTCCCTAGTCCCTAGTCCCTTGCGATTGTCTCCTTCCCAAAATATTTCACCAGTGCCTCCGGAACCTTGATCGTCCCGTCGGCTTGCTGATAATTCTCGACCAAAGAAACGAGAATGCGCGGAGTCGGAATGGCGGTAGAATTGAGCGAATGGGCATAACGCAAAGTTCCCTCGGCGTCGCGATATTTGATGTTCAATCGGCGGGTCTGGAAATCATGGAAATAGGAAGCTGAACCGATCTCGCGGTATTTGTTCTCCTTCGGCACCCAAAGCTCAACGTCGTATTTCTTGACCTGGCCTTGACCAAGATCTCCCCCGCAGTTCACGACGGTGTGATAAGGGATCTTCAGGGCCTCGATGAATTCCTCGATGTTTCTGTTGACCTCCTCGTGATATTTGACTGAAGATTCATGGTTGGCTTCGCAGATCACCACTTGCTCAAATTTATAGAATTCCTGTACCCGAATGAGACCGCGAACGTCCTTGCCATGGGCGCCGGCTTCCCTACGGTAGCATGGTGAAAATCCGAGGTATTTCTTGGGTAATTCGGCAATATTCAAAACTTCATCGGCATGGAAGCCCATGATCGGCACTTCGGCCGTGCCGGCCAGATAATCGCCGTCTTGGGTCTTGTAAAGATCCTCTTCTCCTTGCGGTAGATAGCCTGAACCGAGAAAGTTTATTTTTCGCAGAATGATCGGCGGAATGACGGGGTTGAAACCTTTGGCGCTGAAAAATTCTAGGGCAAAATTCCAAATGGCAAAGCAAAGCCTGACGCCGTCACCGGTCAGGAAATATCCGCGGAATCCGTGGACTTTGGCTCCCCGATCAAAATCAACCATCTTGAGAGAAGTCATCAAGTCAACGTGATCTTTTGGCTCAAACTTGAAATCGGGCTTCTCACCCCAAACCTTGACTTCCTTGTTATCAGCGTCGCTGTCGCCTTCCGGTACGGACATGTCAGGAATGTTGGGGACTTTTAGCATTTGAAGTTGCCAATCCTTCATCACTTCTTTTAAAGCGACCTCATCCTTCTCCATTCCGGCTTTTACTGACTTCATGGATTCGATCAAAGCGGTTCTTTCTTCCGGCGAAACAGCCTTGGTTATCTTGTCGCTGGCGGCATTTTGCTCGGCGCGTTTCTTTTCGAATGAAGCCATCAAGGTCTTGCGCTTGTCGTCCAGAACTATCAACTCATCAACTGCAAAGTCCAAATGCTTCTTCTTGGCCCCGGCGGCTATGAGATCCTTGTTCTCGCGGATGAATTTGATGTCTAGCATGAAATAAGTTTAGCATAATTAGAGCACGAGAAGCCATCATGTCCGGTAACTCCCCGCACTCATCTTTCACTCGCTCGAAATTTGCTCATAATCCATGGGAATTTTCTCAAAGGATTCGCTCCAGGGATTCACTCATCCTTTGGAAAATTCAACCATGGATCATTTCGCAAAGAGTTCTCGCTTGCTCAAAATGAGTGCGGGGAGTTACCGGACTAGAGTTGATATTCTTCACCGATTCATGCATAATTCAACCGGAATCGCGCGCCTAACAAAAAAAGTCATGGGAATGACTGTTCGGGACCGGAAATCCCCAATAGCCGTTAAATTCCCTTGATGGGCCGGAAACCACGAGGGCGCGCGATCAAATAGAAAGGTCGTTTACAATGAAAACTGTATCGATAGCACATCGTTTCCTGCTAAACAACTTCAAGGAAAAGTACGAAAATACGTCATATTTGGCTCTGGCGGCAAATATACGATGCAGAGAGCATCTATTCTGGATATTTCTAGCCTGGATTATAAGTTTTCTCAGCTTTCTCGCTTCAAGTTTGGCTCAAAACTGGATCTTGGATGTAAATTACTTCAAGAACCAGACTATCGCAACACTTTACCATGTTCTGAGTCAGACAGTTTTAGTGTCTTCATCAATTTCTCTTGGACTCTCAGTGCTTTGGATCGTAAAATTCTATGCTTTCCATACTTTCTGCGGATACGATCGCAAGGATCACCGAGAGGCATTAGAAGAGCTCGAGGAAGCAATAAATAACTTCAAACTCTGCTTCTTTTGGCGACCGGAGTGGCTCGGACCCGACGGAGTCGCCAAAAGATTGACCCGGATTGCCACAAAAAAATTAGCTATAGAAAAAATGGCGACTCGTGTCACTCCTCAAAGCAGAGGACTTGCAATGACATTCAAAGAGGCTCTCCAATTCAAAGAGCCGGAGCGTCGTCTCAAAGCACGCTTTGAATATGCGTACGCGAGCGCGAAAAATCTAATGGATGTTCACGACCCCGAGGAAATCTTCGAGGCCGCCGCACAGGGTCTGAAAAGACCCAAACGTCTGCTTCTGATCGATTATTAATTCGAACCAGCTCTTTTTCACAAACAGCCTGCCAACGTGGGCTGTTTTTTGTACAACTATGTTTGACATGGTAAAATACATTTCTCGCCAGGCGCGCTTTTTTTATTCCATGAATATCACTCGACTGACATTTGACCAATACCCATACCTTCTGAGGCAGATCCAAAATCCGCCGGAGTTTCTCGACTGCGCCGGGGCTTTGCCGCCGTCCGACGACCACAAATTCCTCTGCGTAATCGGCGCCCGCGAGCATAGCGAGTACGGCGCCAACGCTTGCCGGCATCTCATCGCCGGACTCAAGGATTATCCCATCGTCATCGTCTCCGGTCTGGCTTTGGGGATTGATTCGATCGCCCATCGGGCGGCTTTGGACAACAAGATGAAGACTATTTCTTTTCCAGGATCGGGCTTGGACAGAAGAGTCATTTATCCATCAAGTCATTGGGGTTTGGCCGAGAGGATCGTCGATTCCGGCAATACCTTGCTCTCCCCTTTTGAAATCATGCAGGAAGGGGCCCACTGGACCTTCCCGGCCAGAAACCGCCTGATGGCCGGCATATCGCATGCTACCCTCATAATAGAAGGCCGACAAAAGTCCGGCACGCTTCTCACGGCTGAATACGCTCTCCAATTTAACCGTGATGTCCTTATTGTGCCAGGTTCAATCTTCGAGGAGCTTTCCTATGGTCCACACCTGTTGTACAAGCAAGGAGCCACGCCTGTCACCACTTCCGCGGAAATATTGGCGGCGCTCGGTTTCGATATTCCCGATCCGGATTCCGCGCCAAAACAGCTAGCCATGACAGGCTTAAATCTTTGCAAAGAAGAAAGCGCCATTATTCGGGCATTGCAGTTTTCCCCGCTTTCCTCGTCGGCTTTGATCGACAAAGTCGCCCTCAATGCTTCTGAGGCCAATATATTCATATCTCAGCTTGAGTTGCAAGGCCTTATCATTCAGGAAGGAAATGTTTACAAGATCAAAAGCAATTTGTAGGAACGAGATGTTGCAAATTTCTAATTACTAATTACTAATTTCTAAATAAATCCCAATGTCAGAATTTTAGAAATTGGAGCTTTGTCATTTCTTAGAAATTAGTAATTAGTAATTTTCAACACCTCTTCCCAACAACAAAGCAAACGTTTATTAAAGATGCTCCACCTCGGCCGGAGGGACCGGCACTTTCCAGATCTTGTGATGGAGAGTGGTGATGACGTCTTCAAGTTCTTGATTTTTGAGAATCTTGAGCATAATGACCAGAACGACTATACCGACCAAACCGGAACAGAGTCCTTGCAAGAATATTCCCCAAACCTTGGTCAGCGGGAAGAAAGCAGCAAAGATGCGAAGCGAGAGGAATGAAATATAGCCCATGACCACGGAAGCCGAAAAAGTGTGGTAAAGAGTGTTCAGAACCGGACGGCTGAAGCCTGGATATTGTTTTTCGTAAGCCCGCCAGTGAAGAAAAGTGTTGAGGATAATGCCCAATGTGTAGGCCAACGCCAATATAAGAACGCTCGTGCCGGTCTGGCCTTCAACCTTGAGCAAGTTTTCCAGAAAATATCCGAAGACCGGAAAAACTTGAAAGGCTTGATACAGAATGAAACCGGTCACGGCCATAAAAATGGCGGAAATGACGTTTATGAGAAGCGGCTTGGTGGTCTTGCCTTCAGCATAAAAAGCTTTGACGAACAGGATGATGAGGCTTTGGCCGATCGTCGAAACGGTGAAGATCGCCAGCATGGCCGCAGTGAGCCTGGTGTCGGCCCAATCAAACTTGCCGGCGCCAAGTATCGTCCTCACGATCTGGGCGCGCAGGACGATGAAAAGCACGGTGAGCGGCATTGACCAAAAGATAATGTGCTTGGCCGCGGCGATCATTTTTTCCTGAAAAGTTTTGATATTCCTCTCAAAAAGAAGTCTTGAAAGAGTCGGAAAGACCGCCGAAGAGTAGCTGGCGCCGATCAAGGTGAGCGGCACCGATTGGAGATTGAAGGCAAAATTGTAAATGGAAATGGAGCCGGTGGCCATTATGGAAGCCAGAGAAACCAAGAAGAAAGAAGCAAGCTGATTGGCGGATAAGGTCACGGTTCGCGGCAAGGTGGTGAAAAGAATCCTTTCAACGGCTTTCCATTGGATATTCAAAGTAAAACGCGGCAAAAGCTTTTCATGGAGCATGAACGGCACTTGGACGCCCATGTGGAGAAAGGCGCCGATGGCGACCCCGATGGCCAAGCCTGGGACTCCGAGGATCGGATAGCCGAAGACCAGACCGACGATGATGCCGGCATTGTAGACGACAGGGCTCAAGGCATAGACCAGGAAACGGTGGTGCATCTGGGTCAGGCTGGAATAGAGATTGGAGAGGCCCAGGAAGAAGGGCGACAGAAGCATTATTCTTACCGATAAAATAAGTTGGCCCAAAGCCGGGTCATGAGCGAAACCAGGGATGACTTTGGGAACCAGCCAGGGCGCGATGAAGAAGACGACGGCGGAAACGACGACCATTGTGCCGAAAAAAACCGTAAAGATCCCGTCGGAAAATGTCTGGCCTTTTTGCTTGGATGATTCAAATTGCTCGATGAAATACGGCAGAAGTATTGAAGCGGAGACGAGAGAGCCGACAGTGGCGAAGATGAGGTCGGGGATCCGGAAGGCGGCGTAATAAATATCGAGGGATTGGCCGGCGCCGAAGGTGAAGGCTAAGAGCTTGTCGCGGACGAGAGCGAGGATCAATGAGAGCATGGCGAAAATAGCCAAGAGATAAGCGGCCTCATGAAGGCCGCGAATCTCCTGTCCTATGAATGAAAACCAACGCTTTACCATGTTGCTATCTTAACATAAGTTATTCAATAATTGCGTACGTGACCCCTCATACCTGTTTTGTTTTGGTCTGCGGGCGCTCGCACTATTTTACAATTTTTTGTGCGAGCTGGTCGCAGGTCCTCGACCAAAACAAAACAGGTATGAGGGGTCACTCATCTCACTAATAGATCTTTTAGCGTTTCTCCTTGATCGGCAACGAGGCCCTCTTCTCCGGAGCGGTCGTCACCGGAGGCTGGGCATCGGCGAAGATGGACTTGCCGGCCTTGAGATTGGCGAGGATCAGGGCGACTTCCTGGTTGTCAGGATTGGTCTTGGCCAAATCTTCAAACTGGGAGATTGCCTCGTCTGTCTTGTTGAGACGGGCATAAGCTAGGCCGAGGAAGTATTTGGCGTTGGCGTAGTCGGTCTGGATCTTGACGGCCTGGGAAAGGGCATCAACGGCGGCCTGGTAGTTTTTGCTACTGTACTGGAGAATGCCGAGCTGGAAGAGTAGGAGAGAATTGGTCGGATTGAGCTGGGTGGCGACTTGAGCGGCGATGATGGCATTTGGCAGATCGCCCTTGGTGGCATAGATCT
>Ga0114951_10004814_pt1 | contig 12821 bp, 9 predicted proteins | sample AM7aDNAmetaG_FD_88677 | JGI IMG/M metagenome (GOLD analysis project Ga0114951, IMG submission 88677) | Freshwater microbial communities from Finland to study Microbial Dark Matter (Phase II) - AM7a DNA metaG | ecosystem: Environmental > Aquatic > Freshwater > Lake | place: Finland: Lake Alinen... | reverse complement strand
GCACGCCAGAGCCAGCGCCACCTGCGGCAACTGCATGGACCATCCGACTTCGAGCCGGCCGTGCTCGGCGGCCCGAGCCGTCACCAGCGTGCTGCTCCGCGAAAGGAAGCTCACTCCAAAGAACTTGATGAACGACGCCAGGGTCAGCGCGCTGGTCAGGATGGCAATGACCGCGAACACCGCGAGATACTTCGCCGAGGCCGTCCCCTGCACCGCCGCCACGTAGATGGTCCACTTGCTCACGAAGCCATTGAACAGCGGCACGCCCGAGATCGAGAAGGAGGCCACCATTGCCGTTACAGCCGTCAGCGGCATGAACTTCATCAGCCCGCCCATCTTGTTCAGGTCCTGGGTGCCGGTCGCGTGCAGCATGGACCCGGCGTTGAGGAACAGCAGGGCCTTGAACAGCCCGTGGTTGAGGACGTGAAGGAGGGCGCCGAACAGACCGATCGCTGCAAGTGCCTTGGCATTGGGCCCCATGGCCGGCAGGAGACTCATGCATACCCCGGTGCCCAGGAGGATGTAGCCGATCTGGCCGATGCTGTGGAAGGCGAGCAGGCGCTTTGTTTGTTCCTGTTTGAGCGCCTGCATCGTGCCAGTAAACAGCGTGATCGTGCCCAGCAGCGCGACAAGCAAGCCCCACTTCGCCAGCGGGTAATCAGCTTGCCCGGCAGGCGGCACCAGCCACAGGAAGTAGCGCATCAGGCCATACACCCCTGTTTTAATCATCACACCGGAGAGCATAGCGCTCACGGGCGACGGCGCGGCAGGGTGTGCGTCCGGCAGCCAGAACTGGCCGAACGGCCACATCCCCATCTTGATGCCGAACCCAATCAGGAACAACGCAAAGGCCAGCGCCGTGGCGGTCGGCCTCGTGCTCAGCATCGCCGGCAGATTCGCGCTCACCGTGTCGAAATCATACTTCAGGCCCGCGCTGCCGCTGGCCGCCGCGCCGGTCACGGCCAGCAACTCGGCGCCGATCATGGTCGCCGCGCAGGCAATCTGCATCATGATGAGATACTTATTGGCTGCGCGGATATTGGAGGGGTTCTTGTGCTCGAACCGAATCAGCGCATAGCCTGGCAGCGTCATCATCTGCCAGAAGATGAAGAAGAACCACATCATGTCCGTGGTGCTGACCAGCCCATACATCGCGGCCAGGAAGAGCAGGAAATAGGGATAATAGCGCGCCACGCTATAGCCCTCGTAGTTCCGCATATAGACGATGGAATACAGCGCAGCCGGCACCGATATCAGAGCCGCCAGAAGGAGGAATACAGCCGTCAAACCGTCCACATAGACGCGCTGCACCAACCCGATCTGCGGGATGATCGGGAACTCCTGCTGGTGTCCCGGACCTGAGATGAGCACGTGGGCGACTGTCGAGATAATCACCACTGCCGTCGCCGTAGTGAAAATGAAGGCCAGCCAGCCCGCGACGGTCTTATTGCGCGAGGCCAGCAACGTCACCACTGCGCCGACGATGCAGATGACGATGGCAGCGATGACTGATTGCTCTGGTGTCATGCCCTCACCTCCGTGGTCGTGGTAGCAGCCGAGGTAACGAGGCTCAAGCATTCGGGTTGTTTGAGCCAGCATTCCTGAGATGTTAGAGCCTCGTCACCTCGGCTGCTACTCTTCAAACAAGCTCCTAGCAGGTCGAGCATGAGTTCAAAGGTCGTTCGGACTGCCGGGGTTAGCTCTTCGCCCGACCGGAGCGACTCCGGCTGCACGCCGAGCAGCCACGTTTTCGTCCGACCATTCGCCTCTACTTGCTTCGCCAACAGCCCCAGGGAGAGTTTGTGGGTGGAAATCTGCGGGAAGCGGGCAGCCATTTCATCCGAGTTCAGCAGCACGACTGAACCGGGCGACCCTCCGAATTCCACGGCGTCCAGGAAGACAACATGGTCAGAATGCTCGTCAACCACACGGCCAATCAGCCATTCCGGAGTCGTGCCGGCAATGATGACTCGACATCGAATCCCGACGACCGAAGCACTGCTAATAAGTGCTTCCGCCAACCTGACGCCGAACCCATCATCCCCATACGCGATGTTGCCGAGGCCCATCAGGCACACGCGGCCCTGGAGGAGTTGCTGGAGTTGTTCGCGCAGGTCGGGCATCAGATATCCTCCCCGAGTTTCTTGATCTGCTCGTAGGTGAACACAGGCCCATCCACGCAGACGTATGCCACGCCAATGCAGCAGTGGCCGCACTTGCCGACGCCGCATTTCATATACCGTTCCAGAGTGGAGACGATGTCCCCTTCCCGGAAGCCCATCGCCAGCAGGTCTTTGATCACGAAGCGGAACATGACCGGCGGGCCGCAGACAAACGCGGTGGTGTTCTCCACCGGCACCTGCACTCCAGGCTGCTTGAACAGGCTGCCCACCACGCCCACGTTGCCGCTCCAACTGTCCGCCGAGCGGTCCACCGTCAGATAGCACTCAATGCCGGACGACTGCTGCCACTCGCGCAGATTGGGCAGATACATCAGCTCCCGCGGCGTCTTGGAGCCGTAGTAGATCTGGATGCGCTGGTATTTGTCGCGGTGCTTGAGCGCATAAACAATACAGGAACGGAGTGGTATCAGCCCAATGCCGCCCGCGACGAACACCAGGTTCTTGCCGTAGTAGTCCTCCATCCTGAACCCGTTGCCGTAGGGGCCGCGCACCGCAAACTTCTCCCCGGGCTTAAGCTGGTGCAGCGCCGCCGTGCAACTGCCCACCTGCCGGATGGTGAAGAACGTTTCCTCCTCGGTCGGGCTCGGAGGAAGGGACGCCGGGAACTCGCCAATGCCGAAGAGTGAGACCTGGGCAAACTGACCCGGGCGAAAGTGCTTGAACTTGGCCTGCTCGGTCGCGTCCTCGAAGTGCCAATAAAAGGTCCGCACTTCCGGGATGTCGTCGGTCACCCGATCCAGCACGGCCAGCTTGGGCAGATAGATGTTCTCCGTCGCCACGGCGGCAGCGGATGCGGAATTATACGCAACGCAGCTCATACCGAAATCCGAAGCCCGAAACCTGAAATTACTGAGGAGGATGTTTGAGCGGACTGACGTCCGCTGCTACTCCCCAAACCTGCCGATGCTACTCCCTCTCCCCTTCCGAAGGGGAGAGGGCTGGGGTGAGGGGTTCCTCTGTGTCGTCTGCTCATACCGGTTGCAGCTTGTCATTTTCAGCGGTCGCCCGCCGGATCATCTCCACCACGCTCGGCATGCCGATGTCTCCGTGGCACACCGCCGCGCAGCGACCGCACCCGACGCAGGCCATCGAGAGCTCCCGCTGGATGAAATAGTGCGCCAGCTTCCGGAAGAAACGGCGGTTGCGGCGGTCGTGGACGGCGCGGCGCGGATTATGGCCACCCGCCATGCGCGTGAAACCGCTCAGCGCGCAGGCGTCCCAAATGCGCACCCGCTCGATCTCACCCGGGCCGATCTGCCGGTCGCTCACGGTGAAACACGTACACGCCGGGCAGACGTAAGTGCAGCCCCCGCACTCCAGGCAGCGGCTGCCGATTTCCTCCCACGTCTTGTCCAGGATGGTCCCCTGGGAGACATAGCGTACCGTCGCCGGGAACCAGCTCGTCGTGGTCTTGAAGCGCTTGCGGACCTCGCCCAGGATAGCGCGGCGCTTCTCGACATGCGCCTCGGTGGCCTGCTTGAACATGGGGTTGGCAAAGAACGCCTCCCCCGCAGGGCTGCCCGCCACCACCATGAACTCATCCCCCAGATCCATCACTTGCAGGTCAAAGTTCTCGCGCGCCGCCGGGCCGGTGTCCGCGCAGGGGCAGAAACACTCCTCGCCAATATCGCGCTCCGGATCGGTGCAGACGACGTTTACCAGGAAGAGATTCTTCCGGCGCTTCTCGTAGTAGAGGTCACGGAAATCGCGTCCCAGATAGAAGCGGTCGAGATGCCAGATGCCCGCCACGTCGCATGAGCGGATGCCAAAGATAGCCCGCTTCCGGTCCCGGTAGGTCGGCTCGATTTGAATGTCACCGTTGCTCTTCCGCACCTTCATCAACCGCTCAATGTGCGGCAGCACGAATCGCTTGGGCGGATAATACGGATTCGGCAAATGCACCTGCACGCGGCCACGGTTCTCGTCCGTGACCAGGTCGAACCATGTGTCGCGCCCGCGCCCGGCAAACGGGGCGAAGACTTCGTGTCCCTGCTCGCGGAGCAGGTCCACAATCTTCAGCACATCCCCGTGCTCCAGTATTCTAGCCTTCATCCTGCCTCCTTTACCACGCGGACCGGGATGAGCTGCACGCCGTTCTCCGTCGTGCCGCGAATCTGCTGCTGCACCTGCCGCACGAAGTACGGCACGAACACCGCCCCGCGGCGCACTTCGGGCGTGACGCGCGCAGCCGTCACCGCCGAACCGCCCGCCGCGTGCAGGCGAATCTTCTCACCATCCCGGATGCCGAGCTGTTTGGCGTCATCCGGATTCATCTCCACAAAGCCTTCCGGGTAGTCGAGCAGCAACATGCGATACTCGCGTTTCAGAGTTTCGCTGTGCTGGATGAGCACGTTCTGATTCCAGTAGTAGAGCGAGTGGCCGAATACCAGCGTCAGCGGATAATCGGCTGGGGCTGTCACCTGAATGTCCCGGGTGATGGGCATGAACTTGAAGCCTCCTGCCGGCAGCCCTTCGGCGAAGAGCGACCGCGTGCCGAGCGGGCGGTCTTTGGTGCAGGGCCATTGTCGGCCGTATTCAGCGGCCAGGTTGGCGTAGTTGGCCCCGCTGTAGAATGGTACCACCGTGCCGATCTCGTCCATGACATCGGCTGCCGAGTCATACTTCCAATCCGCGCCCAGGGCCCGCGCCACCTGGGTCAACTGCTGCCATGCGGGACTCGTCCCGGGCAGCGGCTCGATAACCTGCTCGGCCAGTTGAATCCGCCGCTCGGTGTTCGTGAAGGTGACTCGCTCTTCGCCGAACGCCGTGGTCGGCAGGACCACATGGGCATACCGGGCGCTCTCGGTCAGGAAGAGATGCTGCGCCACCACCAGCTCGCACTGCTGCAAGACGTTGGCCGCGTCCCCGAAGAACGCGGTGCTGACCGGGTCGTAGCGGCAGAGCCAGAGCGCCCGCACCTGACCCTTGCCCCGATCCGCCAGCAGCGAACGCGAGGCCAAGCCCGGCTTGGCAGGCAATTGGACGCCCCAGACCGCCTCCACCTCCGCGCGCGCGCCGTCGTCGGCGATCTTCCGATATCCGGGCAGCCGGTCCGGCAACACCCCCATATCGCAGACACCTTGCAGGTTGTTATGTTCCGTCAGCGCGAAGATGCCAGCCCCTTCCTTGCCAAGCTGGCCGGTCAGCAGCGCCAGGTTCACGATGGCCTCCACCGGCGCGGCGTCCCGCGCTTCGATGCCCGTCGAATATAGTATCGCCGCCGACCGGGCGCGGGCATACGCCAGCGCCGCTGCCTCGATCTGTTCCGCCGCCACACCGCAGGATTCGGCTGCCGCCAGCAGGTCGTAATCGCGCACCCGCGCTAGAAACTCCTCGTAGCCCCGGCAATGTGCTTTGATGAACGGCAGGTTCATCAGCCCTCGATCTACGATCACCTTGGCCATCGCCCCGTAGAGAACCGGCTCCGTCCCAGGCTTGAGCTGCAAGAAGAAGTCCGCGCTCTCCGCCACCCGATGCCGCCGACTGTCAATCACCACGAGCTTCGCCCCCGCCAGCTTTGCCCGCAGCACGGCCCCCCCGATCGTCGGCAATTGGCGCGCCAGGTCCACGCCGTCCACCACGATCACCTCGCTGCGAGCCAGTTCGCTAATGGAGCTGGTGGTTGCCGGCACGCCCAGCATGTCGAGCAGCACGTTGATCGAGTTGTTGCAATAAACCCCGGTGCCGTGGTCAACGTTGTTCGTGCCAATGACCGCCCGGGCCAGCTTTTGCAGCAAGTACGCCTCCTCGTTCGAGCAGCGCGGCGAGTTCAGGAATGCCAGCGCGTCGGGGCCATGCCGGGCGCGGATTTCCTTCATCCGGCCGGCGATGAAGCCGATCGCCTCATCCCACGACACCTCCCGGAACTGGCCATCCGCCTTCAGCAACGGGCTTTTCAGACGGTCCAGCGAGCTGGCCACTTCATGCACATGCCACCCCCGCACGCAGATTCGCCCCTCGTTCGTGGGGTGCGACATGCTGGGATAAGCTCCCACTATCTGGTTGCCCACGGCTTCCAGGTACATCCCGCAACCGACCCCGCAGAACGTGCAAGTGGTCAATTTGTGGGCCATACGCGCGCGTTAATCCGCGTTGACCGCTCCAACCCCTGTTGCTATGCCAAACATTGCCATCATGTGCTCTTATGAAAATAATTACACCGGCATCTGTCACTAATGAATACTGCATTTCATACCGGACTTCCAGGGAATGCAAGAGCTATTTTTGCTCCTATTTTTGCTCCCTTCCAGGGAAGACCCTACTCAATGGATGCGCGTTCAATTCGCCATCAACGCGCCATTAACGCGTTGACACGGCCCCATACTTAACTATGCTCCTTGCCGTGAGCAGGCTCGCTACTCAATGTGTCGCACGCCGCCTGAAGGCCGGTTCGCCGCCAGCTTGCCTCTGATGCCGGCAAACACACCCCAATGCCCTCATACGCCTATGTTCAAGATTCTCGGTGCCGACCAAAAGGAATACGGCCCTGTCAGCGAAGGCCAAATCCGTCAGTGGATTGCGCAAGGCCGCGCCAATGGGCAGACCAAAATGCAAGCGGCGGGTTCGCCTGACTGGAAGCCGCTAGCCGAATTCCCGGAATTTGCTGAGGCCCTGCAGCCAGCCGCGTCGCCCACAGACCAGGCAGCGCCCGCCGCGATATCCCCACCGCCGTCGCCGGCCAAGACAAGCGGCCTGGCTATAACGTCCCTGGTCCTCGGCTGCCTGGGGCTGTTGACCTGCGGCATTACCTCGTTGGTGGGGCTGATCCTGGGTATCATCGCCCTGGTCCGCATCAGCAAGCGCAACGGCCAGCTCGGGGGACAAGGCATCGCCCTGGCCGGGACGATTGTTTCCGCCGCCTTTCTGCTCTTGCTTCCCATCCCCGCCGCTATGCTCCTGCCCGCCCTGGCGAAAGCCAAACAGAAGGCCGCCAGCATCAATTGCATGAACAACGTCAAGCAGCTCAACCTTGGCCTGATCATGTATGCCGACGACAACAAGAACCTCTTCCCGGCGGGCACGAACTGGTGCGACGCCCTCATGCCCTACGTCAAGAGTGCGCAGCCTTTCCTCTGCCCGCAGGGCAAGCCAGGCCAACGCTGCCATTATGCCATCAACGCCCGCCTGGCCGGGCGCGAGACGAAAGATGTCCAGGCACCCGCCCAGACCGTGCTGATCTTCGAGGTCGACGGCGGCTGGAATCTGGCCGGCGGGCGCGAGTTGTTGCCTCCCAAGCCCCGGCACGCCAACGCCTATATGGTTGGCTTTGCCGACGGCCACGCGGAGATGGTGCCTGCTACTCGACTGGAAAGGCTGCACTGGGACCCGTAGCTTGCCCCAGATCAAGATCAAGGTATTGTCCTGCAACCAGTCGCAATTATGAAGATCCTTTTCCTCGGCGGCACGGGCAACATCTCGGCCGACTGCGCCGCTGTATTGCACCAGCGCGGCCATGAAATCCTGGTGCTGACCCGGGGCAAAACTGCTGTCCCGCCCGGCTACCGGGCCGTCCAGGCGGACCGCAAAGACGCGGCGGCCATGCGCACCGCACTCAAGGGCCTGCAGCCTGAAGTCGTCGTTAATTTCCTGGGCTACGACCTTTCCGACGTGCAGGTGGATTATGACTTGTTCAACGGGCTCGTGCGCCAATACGTCTTCATCAGCTCGACCGTCGTCTATGCAAAGCCGCCGCAGCGATTGCCGCTGACGGAGGACGGGCCGTTCGGCAACCCGTTTTGGGATTACGCGGAGAAGAAGCTGGCGTGCGAGCGCTGGCTGCAACAGCGGCGAGAGGAAGCCGGCTTCCCGGTAACGGTGGTTCGCCCGTCACACACCTACTCCAAACGCTGGATTCCGAACCCGGTCTCCAGCGGGAGCTACACGTTCGCGGCGCGCATGGAGCAGGGCAAGCCAGTGTTTGTGCACGACCAGGGCGAAAGCCCCTGGACGCTGACGACTACCGCCGATTTCGCCGTGGGTTTGGCGGGACTGATCGGAAAGCCCGAGACTATCGGCGAGGCCTTTCACATCACCAGCGACGAAGTGCTGACCTGGAACCAGATCTACGCCGAGATTGCCGACGCTCTGGGGGTGAAGTCACCGCAGATAGTGAAGGTGCCGACGGATTTCACCTGCAGGGTGGCGCCGCAGTTGACTGGCACGCTTAAAGGCGACAAGGCCCATCCGGGTGTGTTTGACAACGCGAAGATCAAACGCTTCGTGCCGGAGTTCCGCGACCACACCTCATTCCGCGATGGGGTTCGTGAATCCGTGCGCTGGCTGCGCGAGCATCCCGACCAACAGAACCTCAAACCGGAGCTGGATGAGTTGATCGAGAAGGTCATAGCGGCATGGCAGAAGGGGTAAGCAGTCGGGCTGACCTGAAAAGCACCCAAATCCAAACTCCACCCGGACCGAGTAAGTATTGGAGTAAGTATTGGTTTGCTTTCAGGGACAGTCTTGTGGTTGGATTCACACCGAGACGTGCAGTAACTATTGAAATATCGTGCTTATGGATGAGAAAAAGTTGTTTCCCGCTCCGCTGAGGACTACCCGGCGTGAATTCCTCAAAGCGGCCGGACTGGCCTCGACCGCCCTGGCCCTACCCACTTTTATCCCGGCGAGCGTCCTGGGCCGGGACGGCGCCGTCCCGCCAAGCGAGCGCATCCGCGTGGGCGGGATCGGCCTGGGCAATATGGGCGGCGGGGACTTTGGCACTTTCCTGGGCCGCCCAGAGGTGCAGTACTTGGCGGTGTGCGATGTCCGCAAGAATGTCCGCGATGGGAAAAAGGCCCAGGTGGACGAGCGTTACAAGAGCAAGGACTGCGTCGCCTACAATGATTTCCGCGAACTGCTGGTCCGCGAGGATATCGACGCGGTGCACGTCGCCACGCCGGACCATTGGCACACGCTCATCGTGACGGAGGCCTGCCGGCGCGGCAAGGACGTGTTCTGCCAGAAGCCGGAGACGCTGACCCTGCGCGAAGGCCCGCTGATGGTGGAATACGCGCGGCGCTACAGCCGGGTTGTGTCTGGGGGAAGCCAGCGCGTGCGTGAGGATTACCGCGGCACGGTGGATATGTGCTGGGGCGGCAAGCTCGGCAAGGTGCTTTCGATCAATGTCGTCACCAACAATCTCTCCCATGCCTGCAATCTTCCGCCGGAGCCGGTGCCGGCAGGTTTTGACTGGGACATGTGGCTCGGCCCGGCACCGTGGGCGCCTTACAACGCCAAACGCTGCGACGGCAACTACAGCACGGAGGACTTCTCCTGGCGTTCCTACTGGGACTACTCGAGCGGCGAGATTACCGACTGGGGCGCGCACCACTTCGGCGGCGCGACGTTCGCGGTGGATGTCCGCGAATTGCAGCCGCAGGAGGTCATTTACCATGCCCCGGAGGGAGACAAGCGCGCTCACCTTGAATTCGTTTACCCCAACGGCATGAAGATCACCCACTGCAAGCCGGGCAAGGCCAATATGGAGGTGGACAACAACGAGCGCGAAACCCGCGCCCCCAAGCCGATCCCCGGCTATAAAGGCAAAGGCGGCATCATCGGCGATTTCCTCGCTTGTGTTCGGAGCCGCGAAAAGCCGTTTCGCGATATCCAGTTCGCCGTCAACACCATGAGCGTCTGCCATCTGGGCACGATCGCCTATCGTCTGCAGCGCTCGCTCAAGTGGGATGCTGCCAAACAAACGTTCCCGGGCGATGCCGAAGCGAATCGCTTCACCGACCGGGCTCGGCGCCAGCCCTGGCAGTTGTGAACCCGTGCCGCCCCGACCACGAATCCAGCGAACCAGAAAGAACCGACACTTATGTTAGAACAGGCTTTTGAGGCTCTGAAGACTTACGATTATGGCGTGGACCGCCATGTGCTCGACCCCATCGACGAAGCAGCCGTCACTACGCGCAATGACCCCGCCGCCCGCAAGGACCTCGAGTCCCGGCTGCTGGTGGTGCTGCAGAGCAAAGCGCCGCGCGACGCCCGGGACTATGTCTGCCGGCAATTGCGCACGATCGGCACGGCAGCGTCTGTGTCGGCCCTTGAGGCGCTACTGCCCGACCCGGATATGTCACACATGGCCCGCTTTGCCTTGGAACGCATTCCGGACTCTCAGGCCGGCAAGGCCCTGGAACACCAACTCCCCAAGCTTAACGGCCAACTCAAGATCGGCGTCATCTCTTCCCTCGGCACCCGCGGTCAGGGGGTCAGTTTGCTGCGACCGCTGCTGCACGACTCCGACGAGGCCATTGCTCGCGCCGCCGCCATCGCGCTCGGCTGCATCGCCACGGCGGACGCAAACAAGGCCTTGGGTTCAGCCAAGCCCCGACCCGCGCTGGCCGTCTTGTTTGCCGATGCCTCGATGTCGTGCGCCGAGAAGTTGCTGGCTACCGGCCATGCGAAGGAAGCCAAAGCCACTTACCAACGGCTGCTGAAGAACAATCCTCCCGAGTTGATCCGCTTGGCCGCCGAACGCGGTCTCAAAGCCTGCCAAACAGGCTGAAACTAAATTCGATGTTGGATGTTGGGTGTTCGATCTTCCGTTGGCCCGAAGCCCGTCAGCGAGGCCAACGGTTGAAGTCTGGGGCACGTAGCGCCAAAAGCGATCCAGAAAGCGCTATATGTGGGGTTCATCGAAAGCGGTCGACCACTACAGGTAGTGTACTTTGGCTGGTCCCAATTTCCCTTCCCAAAAGCGCGCCTCGCAGGGCAGGTCGGACCAATTTACAGTCTGACGGAGGGACTGCTGCGCTTCATGATGCGAGGGTTGGAAATCGGCCCCTACGCCAAAACCACCTGACCGGAGCGGAACTGCCAGGAGACGTGTGCCCAACCGCGGCCCGTCAGGCGCGCCAGCCCTTCGCACCGCGCAGACCCATCGGGAAACCCGCGCTCAACCCTCCAACACCCCCCCTTCCGGCCAGCTCCCAAACCCTCCAACCGGTTCCCAAAGCCTCACCCGCCCAGCCGCCGCCATCTGCCTGCCACCTATCACGAGTCGCGCAACACCCCAACTTGGAAGCAAAACGACCAAAGCGAGAACTGCTGCTTAGCTTGCCTTGCCTGGTCGGCTTGACCGTAAAATGAATAGCTGTACCATGTCCGGCATTGCACCAATAGAATGAGTCTTATCAAGAAGCCAGCATCGACCGCTCTAAGGCGTTTGCTCGTCTTGGGTGTTGCCATGTTCCTCGGCACGGGGTTGACGAGCGGCCAGCAGAACTCAGTCCGTCGCGCGCCGAAACCGGTCGCGCTAATGGGCGTGGAGGTGTTACGGGACTTGGAGTACGTCCCGGGTGGACATGAGCGCAATCGGCTGGATCTTTACCTTCCTGAAAAGGCGGCTCGTCCCCGGCCGGTGATCCTGTATGTGCATGGCGGGGGGTGGCAGGGGGGCGACAAGTCCAACGGGCCAGCGTTCCGCTTTGCCGCCAAGGGCTACGCCGTGGCTTCCATGAACTACCGGTTCAGCCAGCACGCCACCTTTCCCGCCCAGATTTACGACTGCAAGGCCGCCGTCCGCTGGCTGCGCGCCAACGCCCGGAAGTATGGTCTGGATGCGGATCATATCGGTGCCTGGGGCGGCTCGGCTGGCGGCCACCTTGTGGCGTTGCTGGGCACCACGGCGGGGGTCAAGGAGCTGGAGGGCCCGGGCGGAAACGAGGAACAATCCAGCCGCGTGCAGGCTGTGGTGGACTGGTTTGGCCCGACCGACTTTCTAACGGTGGGCGCGAAGGAGACACGCACACAGTTGCTCGGAGGCGACCCCCAAACAAACAAGGAAAAGGCCTTGAAGGCCAGCCCCATGACTTATGTGTCAAAGGACGCAGCCCCGTTCCTCATCATGCACGGCGATGAGGACCAGACCGTTCCGATTGCCCAAAGTGAGACCTTTGCCGCGGCGCTAAAGAAGGCGGGAGCCGATGCAACTTTCGTAGTAATCAAAGGCGGCAAGCACGGCGGGGCGCTGTTCACCAATGCCGAGAGCATGAAGCTGATTGAGGACTTCTTCGCCAGGCACCTCGCCCGGGCAACCCCAGCTCAGCCCTGAATTCGGGTAGCCCCGCTTGCCCTGATGCCACGCGCGCCCAACGCCGCAGGTTGAATCGCCGCTCGCGGAGCGATCGAGCAAGAGCAAGCAAGTGGGGTGCTCACTATTGACCCAAGCGCAACACCTCCTGAGCTTGCGGATGGGTTTGGGGTTGCGCGTTCAGCAGGTTGGAGACGCAGGGCCAACCGATCGTCTGTCAAGGCAAGCGCACCTTGGCAGCTCAGGCTCTCGCGGTGCCGATGGGCGCATCGTGACACCACCACTCCGGGTAGAGCCGGTGGTTGCCCACCGGCTCTACCCGGAGTTGGCTCGGCTATCCGCCTTGGTGGTGGTGTCGGGATGCGCTCCGGGGCCAGTTAGCCACGCCCAAAGAGTTTGCACCGGCCTCTGGTTTCAGCTACAGGCAGTGCCCGAGTGAGCCTGACGGCCGCTGAATTCAAAAAGAAATGGTCCCGCTACCAAGGCGGCGAATGCAGAATGAAGAATGAAGAATGAAGTGTCAGCGGCGGCGCCAATGGGAGACAAATTGGGCGTTTAGGAATGGATCGGGCACGATGGCCGGTGACGGCAATGAAAAGGGGCCG
>Ga0114951_10004810_pt1 | contig 12831 bp, 17 predicted proteins | sample AM7aDNAmetaG_FD_88677 | JGI IMG/M metagenome (GOLD analysis project Ga0114951, IMG submission 88677) | Freshwater microbial communities from Finland to study Microbial Dark Matter (Phase II) - AM7a DNA metaG | ecosystem: Environmental > Aquatic > Freshwater > Lake | place: Finland: Lake Alinen... | reverse complement strand
ACGTGAGCGCCGGCAACCGCAACCGCGTTGCCCTGCCTGTCCCACTTCTTTTTAACCTCTGTCGTGTGGTAGTGCAGGATCCGCACGCTGTCCAGTCCGCGCACCCGCGTGCCCGTCACCAGGTCCCCGGCGATCTCCATGTAGTGCGCGTACTGCTTTACAGTCCAGGGCACGGTCCGATTCTCTAGCGTCCAGGAGAACTGCGCGCGGGCGTAGACCACCTTGCAGAGATGACGCCCCCAGGAGCCCTCACGGGCCCGGTTAACGTGCACCTGGCCAACCGCGTACTGGGCCGAGAGCGTTTGATTGCCCGCCTCCCGGTAGATGGAGTAGGCCAGGCACTTGATGTCTTGCTCGTCCTGGTCCCCAAGCATGCGAGCGCCCAGGTCAATGCTCTTGGCCGTGATCTGGGGCACTGCGTGGGCACTGTGACGGGCCTGCGCGTTGCCGACCAGTCCTAGCCCTAGTGCAATGATAATGAGCGCTTTAACCATGGTTTAGTCCTCGTCCTGTAGCAACCAGATCAAGTGCTCGATTGCGTCATCCTCGGTGGGCCCGTGGCCTATGATGTCCTCGCGATCCTCGTTGAGCGCGACCCAATCAAATGCGTTTGTGTGGACCGGCGGGTTGATAAATTTGGTGTGCAGTATCATTTTAATTACTCCTCGTCTTGGTACTGTTTCAAAATTTTGCGAATCTCTTTCTCGTCCATCCTGAGCATAATCTCCGCGACCAGTTCCTCGACCGGTTGATCGTACATCGTCTCAAGAAAACGCTCTGCGTAATCTTCGCCCATGATCTCTATTACTTTGTGTGTGGATACAGCCATAATGTTAACTCCTTTGTGGCACTCTAACATTAGTCCTGTTAGAGTGCCGGGTTTGTGTTAGATAAGCGCCAACTCTTTGGCCTCTTCGATCGTGACCGCGTTGGACTTTAGCTGTGCCAGGCCGTCGGCCAGGGTCCAGAGCGCGCGGTTGAGCTTGACGTTCTCGCTGACGCCACCCACGGCGCGCGTTGTCATACGGCGCCCAGTGGTGCCACGTCCACCCAGGCCACCCTTAACCAAGTTCTCTTGGACGCGGTTAAACGTGGTCCAGAGGTCTGGCTTAACGTCCTGGTAACGATGGGCGATGAGGACCTGGTCCGCGATCACTGGGGCCTTGCCCTCCTCCCAACGCAACTGCAGTGCGCAGTTGGCAAAGACCGTGGCCTCTTGGCGTGACAACTCGATTGACTTGTACTGCTCGATACGGGCGCCGATCTCCTTAACGTTTTCGAGCACGCGGAATGAGCCCTCGATCACGTCGTCAATCACGTTGCCACTGTGACGGATACGCACGTCGTTGCATACGTTACCGGCGATCAGGCCGTTTGAGCAGACCATTCTGAAAAAGCCCGCGAGTAATTGGTACGACGATGTGCCGTCGTGGCTGTTAACGAGCACCAACTCTGGGACCTCCTCAGCGGAGCCGATAGCGTCGGGGTGACGCAGGCGCACCAAATGCTTAGTGAACTCGCGCTTGGCCAGGTCACGGCAACGAGTCTGGCGGACCTCAAAGGGCTGAAAGCCTTGGGCGCGCAGACCGTCGAGCACGTTGATAGTTGGGATAAAAGAGTAGCGCTCGCCTCTGGATTCGTGCGCTGATTCAGCGAGCACGCTTGGCGCGTAATGCGCTATCACGTCGTTGCTGATAGCGTTGTTGGAACGATAGCCACCTTGGCTAGATGCGCGGGAGAACTTGTACATGGTGATTTCCTTATGGTTAAAAATTGTTTTAAACTTACCTACTTACCTAACGAGAGACTCTATGTTAGCATGCCTAATGCACATATTTTCTAGGTGTTTTCCCTTAGAACGTTTGTTTTAATTTTTCGCCTGCTATTCGGCTGAATCTTGTGTGCCCTGAGTTGGCGCTACGGCGTGCGTTGAACGTGGCCCAGAGGGCCTTATAGGCCCCCGTGCGTGGGCTGTTGGCCACTCGGTTAGCAATGGCCACCGTCTTGTAGCCCAGTGGGTTGCCCACCAGGGTGTCGCTTGCGTCAAATATAAAGTACATTACAACTCCTTAATATTGTGGGCGGCTTCGATGGCTCTTGCAAAGTTAATCCAATCGCTGTTATCAAGTGGATATGATATTGATGGCGCACCAACGTGCGTGTCTACAAGATGCAATATTTTTTCTACCGACAAAGGCTCTTGCTCTGTCTGTTTCACAATGCCAGACGCAAAAAGACAATCATTCCAACCTCGGTTGTAATCTGCGACCCTTGATGATTCAAATGGGTCTGTTGTTTTGATTTTTGGCTCTTGCGTCTGTGCCAAAACTTCTTTTATGGCGGCGATTGCTTGCGTATCCATGTCTTGAATAAGGTCAGGAAAGCCGCAACACCAATCTTCCAACGCCTCAAGCGCCAGTTCTAATGCTTCATCTTTAGTCATACCTCTTCCTCCTGTACGATTGTGTACACTGTGCCTGTGTAGTCCGGGTCTGTCTTGTCGTACCCCTGAAATATTTTAATTAACTCCTCAGCGCCCCACTCGGAGCAGGCGAATCCAACAACTCCGTGGTCCACGTCGCCCGTCTTTGCGTGTACGTTATAGACGATCATTATTTCACCCCCATTAAAAAGATTATCAAGTCGGCAACTGTCTCAAACTTAAGGCCGGTTGCTGTGCTTACGAACTCGAGTAAATCAGTCCGGCCCTCGTGGTACCCGTCCTTGTAGGCCTGTAGTAGATCTGTCGTCATGGTGTGTGCTCCTTAACTTTGATATGCTCTTAGAAAATCATCAACCGCTTGGTCAACGGTCTCGCCGGCGTAAGACTCCTCCCGCAGTAGTGTTACATCTTCGTCTGAAAACTCGTACCCCAATTTCTTGGCAAACGCTTTCACTTCTGCGTCTGTTGCCTTAGATAGTTTTTTCATTGTGTGTGCTCCTTAGATTGATTGTGCGATTGTCTGTAGATCTGCAAGTACTTCGCGACTCGCGTAAGCATTACCCTGGTTATAGTTTCCGTTGTCGTAGCAGTCCATGATAGTCACGCGATTAAAATATAATTCTTCGATATCTTCTTTGCTTATACCGTTCGCGCGTATTACCCCGTCGATTCCGCGGTCGATATCTAAAAATACGATGTCTCCGTCGTCGAGCAGTCGAGCTACTATCCTTTGTCCGTGCTCTGTGTACTCGCGCCCGGTGTTAAATTTAATTGTGTTCATGGTGCTTAACTCCTGTTTGTTGTTTGTTGCTGTCAAGGCCTCTATTATGCTCCTCTTATGCACAATATCGGCGCTATGTTGCCTAAATACAGCAACTTTACACAACTTTACAATCAATGTATTATAAAGTGTTCATTATCCGCGTTTATGCATACTTTGTGATGCTTTACGGTACAGCCCATAGGCTGTATTGGCGTATTACAGCCCACAACCTGTGAACTGTGTACTTTTGTTTTCAACTTGTGTGAGTACTTTAGTACACAAACCTCGCAGGTGACGCGATCGTCGAGCGGGCAAGGGGTTAGTATCACTATACCTATTTGAGCGCTCCTAGGGGCCTTAAAACGCCTCTACGGCGCTTTGAGTACTTTCGTTGTATTAGTATTGGCATGACTCAATTAAAATCAGCGCGCCAGGCACGCGCCAGGGCCACCGCCAGGGGCCGAGCCTATGTGCTCCTCAGTAACGCACGCTCACGGGCCAAGCGCCACGGCGCGAGCGTGACCATTGACGTAGATTGGATCACTCAGCGCATCGAGCGCGGGACCTGCGCCCTGACCGGCCTGCCCTTCAGCCTGGGCGCCACCGAGGAGCACAGCGCTCACCCGTTCGCGCCCTCACTGGACCGCATCGACAACGACTGCAAGGACTACACGCCGGCCAACACGCGCCTGGTCCTGCACTCCGTCAACTCGGCGCTCAACGAGTACGGCGTCGAGCACCTACTAATGATCTGCGACGCCATCCGAGCGCACACGCCGGGCGGTGTCGCGGTGGACTTATAGTGTGCCTCGGTGGGTGTGCGACTGGGTTGCTGAGTGCTGTTGTGGTGCGCGCACGCGACCTGCTCCCCTCGCATACGCATAGGCCCCGCGTAGCCTCACAGCCTACCCGCCAAGCCTCTAACGAGTGCCCACCAATACCGCGGTGACCCCTTGACCCTTAAGCGCCTTGTGGGGCCGTATAGCCGGCCGGGCTCGGTGCTGTGCTGGCATAGATCTTGCTAGCCTAGCAAGATGCGTGCCAGGCTATGTGGTGGCATGGTTATTGCTTGCAAGCACATAGCGTGCCAGCCTATGTAACATAAATCTTGCTAGCCTAGCAAGGTCCGTGCCTGTTAGGGGCAAGCAAGATGCGTGCCAGGCTGATAGGCATAGATCGTGCTAGCACGCAAGAACCGTGCCAACCCTCCTTTGAGGGCCCCTTAATCCAATTCGCCACCCTCCCTTTTAGGTACCATCGGGACTCGGTCCCCCGGGGGCCCCACAAAACCCAAGCTCGTTTAAATTTTCTGGTTATATGTCAGAAAAACGTATCATTTTTTGTATTTTTGAAAATATGGAGAATAGGTATAGTGCAATGAGTACCAGTAGTATGGGTATTTCCAGTTTAAACGTATCCTTTATTTTATTTTATTATTTTAAATAAATAAATAAATAACGTAAGTAAGGGGTACTACTGGTACTCAAATCACTATACCGTGGAGAACCGCATGAACACTGGTTCTCCAGACGCCGTCATTTCAAAAGTATAGTGCACGAACGTGTGCCCCCTGTCTGTACCCATACTCATTTCACTATACTTCATAAAAACGCAGTCAAAAAGGGCGTCATTTCACTATACGTGCATTAATATAAGTAGATAACATAGTGAGATGAAATGAAAAGACTTAATCCAAAAACCCAAAAACCTTATTCGCGTCACGATACCAGGGGCAAAGATAACAAACTTTTCTTTGCTTACACCAACGTTGTGAAACGCGACGGCTTTTTTAAGGAGATCTGGTTATCTCCCGAGTCCATGGAAAAACAGACTCAAGGAAATAAGGCTATCAAGCGTAAAGCCTACGTGCGTAAATCGGACCGGCTGCCCCCTAACGCTGGCAGGTACTTTAAAGCGCACCCAAGGGCAGAGCGTGACTACCATAAGTTGGTGAAGATGCTTCGCCAGGAGCCGACAATTACCAGAGAAGATTTGATAGATATGTTGGACAGTGATGACCATATGGTGCTTGACTTCATCAGCACTCATATCACTATACCAAGCTGAAACGCAGAGATGGCATTCACTGTAACGCAAAAGGTGCTGACGCTAGACTATTGGAAGTTAGCGGGCACTATTGAGAAAGGCGATTATGTATTTACCAGACAAGGACAACTGGCAAGAGTGGAGCTGGTTCAATTGTATCGCCCTGACTTCTGCTACGAGATTACGTTCAATGACAACCTATCCGTATGTGGTGATTCAAAACTGGGACTGCCGACCGAGAGCAAAAAGTATCGAGACCGAACCTACCAGTACGTTGGCAAGTACAAGTTCAAGAGACCCCTACAAAATTTTAGGGTATCTGATGCCGTGGATCTGCCGTTGAAAGATTACAGGGGTCGGCTGATCTACTCTGTGCCCACAGCCGAGCCGCTGCAGTTGCCGCATCAGTACTTGCCGGTGCCGCCCTGGATCTTTGGGTTCTGGTACATGAACAGGCGCAAGAACGGATCGCTACTGGCGCCGGACGGCGTGGACCTACAGATCTTCCCTGAGCACGGCTACCAGATTGTGCCGGGGCGCAAGGCGCCGAATGGTAAGCGAGAGTTCAGGACCAAGCCCGATATTACGGATCAATTCTTTCCAGACGTGATCAGCCGTATACCGAACAACTACTTGTTGGGCAGCCACGAGCAGCGGATGGAGCTGCTCAGTGGAATTGTGCAGGGCAAACCAAACCAGTACAGCGCCGACAGGGATCAGTTCAGGATTACGGAGATGCACTACGGGACCGTGCTGCAAATTCAGGGGCTGGTTGAGTCACTGGGCAACAAAAGCAGGATCCATCACAATGAGCAGCTCAAAAATTATACATTAATATTCAGGACGAGGCACAAATTGATTGAGAATCAGGCCTCGCCGCCCATTCAAGTGCATAACGCAAGAAGATACATCACCAAAATCAGAAAAATTCCGTCCGAAATGTGCATACACATTGAAACGGACAGTAAAGATTCCACAATTTTAATTGGAGAGGGTTACATCCCATGTCACTAACGCTTAAACAAGAGAAAATCTTAGCAGATTTTGCAAAAACGCACGCGCATTGGCCAAAAATGCAGCTAGACGCCGCAATGTGGCAGGTTAAGTGGACATTAACGGCGCTTCCGCATCAAAAAGACCCGGATGACGGGCAATACGACACGTTTTTAATGCTGGCCGGTCGCGGATCTGGCAAAACTCACACAGCCAGTCACTGGATTGGCATAAGAGCCTGGAAATACGACGGAACCAGGTGGCTGGTGACGGCGCCAACGTCGAATGACATCCGAGCGACGTGCTTTGAGGGGGACTCGGGCCTGCTGAACATCATACCAGCGTCGCTGATCAAGGACTACAACAAGTCGCTGTTTGAGATCACGCTAAAGAACGGCTCCATTATTCAGGGCATACCAGCGTCTGAGCCTGAACGCTACCGCGGAAAACAATTCCATGGGGGTTGGATGGATGAGCTGTGCGCGTTTGACTACATTGACGAGGCGTATGACGGTATCCAGTTCACGATGCGCTTGACGGACCCGCGCATACCTCGGGTGCAGCAGATCATCACGACAACGCCTAAGCCGCTTGAGGTCATTGTGGGCTTAAACGAGGGTAAGATCGGCGGGGACGTGTACGTTGTAAACGCAAGCTCTTACGACAACCGCGCCAACCTATCAGGCACGTTCTTCAAGCAGCTAGAGACCTACGAAGGCACCGATTTAGGGCGTCAAGAGATCTACGGCGAGATACTGGACCCTGAGAGCACGGGTATCATCAAGAGGAAGCACTTCAAGATGTGGCCAGAGGACAAGCCAACGCCAACCCTGGAGTACGTGATTGCGTCGTATGACCCGGCAACGTCGGAGAAGACAATGAACGACCCAACGGCCTGCACGGTCTGGGGCGTGTTTGAGAAAGAAGACGCTGGAACGTGTTTGATAATGCTCGACGCGTGGGACGCGCACTTGGCGTACCCCGAGCTCAGGCGTAAGGTGATCGATGACTTCAAGGAGGTGGTCTACGGAGCGGACAATACGTTCGGCAAGGGCCGCAAGGCCGACCTGATACTCATGGAGGACAAGTCGGCGGGTATATCCCTCATACAAGAGCTGCAAGGCTCTGGGGTGCCGGTAAGGAGCTACAATCCGGGTCGTGCTGATAAGGTGCAGCGGCTGAACATTGTGGCGCCGTTGGTGGCCAAGGGCAAGGTGTATATTCCAGAGGACTCGATTAAAAAGGGGGAGTTTGCGGAGTGGGCGAAAAGGTTTGTCCGTCAAGTGTGTTCGTTTCCGGAGGCGAAGGGCCACGATGACTACGTGGACTCATTATCCCAGGCGCTGCGCGTGCTGCGTGACTCTGGCTGGATTCAGCTCGACCCGTTGCCGCCAAGAGATTACTCTTACATAGACGATCAGCTAAATAAGAAGATGTCCAATCCTTACGCACAGTAGGGCGAACCAATAACTATTAATGCATTAGTATTAATAGTATGATAGACTTAATTAAAAGCCCCCGCCAGATCCTAATGGATGAGACCGGTTTACCGCAACTGGACACTGGCCTATTAAATAATACCCAACCTAACGGGGTGCGGGGACACGCCACTGGCGGGGCTATCAGTAAAAACTCTGAAATGTTGCCGCATTACGGCATAGGTGGAAAGATTGCTGGTATGATTGAGCATTTTTTACCTTTAGCAGAGCGTGAAGCTAACAAAGCCAAGTTCTTGGAGCCAAGTGTTATCAAAGAGCGTATGTATCATGGATCTAAAGAACCAAACATTGTTGAGTTCAAGACCAGAAAGCAAATAGCTGATGAGAACTATGCAAATGATCCATCAGGTGATTACAGAGATGAGCGCAATGCGGTATTTTTATCGCCCGATCCAAATTTCACTAACCATTTCTCTGTAGAAGGGTACACCGACAATGGTCAGGCCCCCACAACATATCCAGTGAATGTTCAAGCAAGGAATCCGTTTGACTTTGACAATCCAAAGCATCGTGAGAACTTGTGGAAGACGTATCATGACATTTATTACAACCCTGAGTCTGAGTTATATGCGCACGGGCCACACGACACAGCCAGCGAGAAGACTCTTGCTGAGATGCGGATGAACAAGAGAATCAATGAGTCGCATAAAGATGAGAATAATTGGCCGTTGTTTGAAAACCCCAAAGTGCAGGAAGCAATACAAGACATGGGGCATGATTCGTTCTACATTAAAGAACGTGGAACTAAAAATCTTGGCGTGTATGACCCCAATCAAATTAAATCAGCAATTGGAAATCGTGGAACTTACGACCTAAATGATCCAGATATAAATCATGCCAAAGGTGGTCGAATTGACAATTTGTCTCCTGAAGACATGATGGCTGAGATGATTTATGGTGGGCGCACACCACCTAGATTCCAATATGACAAAGGTGGGTCAGTAGTTAAATGGGCGATGAACGAAGTAATCCCCATGATGGAGCACTTAAAGAGCATTGGTGTGTTTGGCAACCAGGGCACGTGCGATATCACAAACCCAAACATCAATAAAGCCGCGGGCGGCAGCGTAGACTTTCCGTCGGTCGTTGAGCCAACGCACATGGCGGGTGGTGGGGTAATTGATAAGGCACTGCCGCACGTAGGTCATGCATTTGCATTGGACCCAATGTACGAGCTAGCAAAAGCGGTGGCGTCCAGTAGGTGGGGTCACGCATTAGAAAGTGCGGGTGATCTTGCGCAAGTGTACGCCCCCATGAAGGCATCACTGCCGCTACAGTTGGCAACGTACAGCCCAGAATTGAATTCAAATGAAGACGCGGAGTTGGCGGCAAGAAGAGCAATGCCGCCTCTTAGCACAATAAAACCAAACAGATAACAAATGGCACAACCTAAATTAGCGATCCAAGCGGGCAAAAACAAGTCAGGTTTAGACCAGGCGGACAAAGACACTGCGAAGGATTCAGAGATCAAAGAGTACGAGCAGGAGTTCGGACTTGACGAGGACACGGCCGAGCAAGAGGTCATTGAGCTTGACGACGGCTCCGTTGTTATCAATTTAAAAGAGACTAAGGGGCCGCAAGAGGACCCAGACTTCTACGCCAACATGGCGGAATACATTGAGCAGTCTGTCCTTGATAAACTGGCATCGGACTACTTAGATTTAATTGACGTAGACCAAGAGTCAAGAAAGCAAAGAGATAAGCAGTACGAAGAGGGACTTCGTCGCACTGGATTGGGTAAAGACGCTCCAGGTGGGGCCACATTCGACGGAGCCTCCAAAGTCGTCCACCCTGTTATGGCAGAGGCCTGCGTTGACTTTGGTGCGACGTCTGCTAAAGAATTGTTGCCGCCAGAGGGTATCGTTAAGTCGAACATAAAGGGCGTCGCCACTCAGGACAAGGAAGAAGTTGCAGATCGCAAGGTTAACTTCCTGAACTGGCAGCTAACGGAGCAAATCCCCGAGTACCGTGACGAGATGGAGCAGTTGCTTACTCAGTTGCCGCTCGGCGGCTCACAGTTCTTAAAGTGGCGCTTTGACCCAGAGCAAAGACGCCCAATGTGCGAGTGGGTGCCGATTGACAACATTTTGCTGCCGTACTCCAGCACAAACTTCTACACGTCTTCGCGCGTCACTGAGGTGCAGGACATTACAGAGGACACGTACCTCACACGCATTGAGAACGGTGACTACAGAGATATTGACTCTAGTTACTCATCAGACGCGCCGCTGACGGAGCAAACACGCTCAGAGCAAGCCAACGACAAGATTGAAGGCAAAGAGATCCCATCTACAAACATCGACGGTCTGCGTCGTGTTTATGAGATCACTTGTTTCTTAAGATTGCAGGATGATGATATTTCAAAGGGCAAACGCGCCCCATATATTTTAACAATTGATGAGTCTAGCTCCAAGGTACTGTCACTGCGCAGGAACTGGGAAGCGAACGACGAAAAACTAGAGAAATTAGACTGGTATGTGGAATTCAAATTTATTCCGTGGCGCGGCGCTTACGCTATCGGACTACCTCACCTTATTGGTGGCCTTGCCGCTGCTCTTACTGGCACTCTTAGGGCTCTCCTTGACGCTGCTCATATCAGCAACAGTCAGACGATGCTTAAGCTCAAAGGTGGAAGGATATCTGGACAAAGTGATAGGATTGAACCTACTCAGGTAATGGAGATTGAGGGCGCGCCGGGTGTTGATGACATCCGTAAGATTGCCATGCCAATGCCGTTCAACGCACCGTCTAGCGTGCTCTACAACCTGCTTGGCTGGTTAACAGACGCGGCCAAGGGTGTGGTGACCACGTCCGAGGAAAAGATTGCAGACGCAAACGCTAACACACCGGTTGGCACAACGCAGGCGCTGATCGAGCAAGGCGCTAAGGTATTCTCTAGCATCCACGCCAGGCTGCACAGATCCCAGGCCAAGTCACTTAAGATCGTGTCACGTATCAACCACTGGTACCTGGACGAGATGGACAACGAGTCGGGCGAAGAGATTGAGGTGCGTGACTTTGCGTACAACAATGACGTGCGACCTGTATCGGACCCCAATATATTCTCCGAGACACAGCGCTTGGCGCAGAACCAGGCGCTGCTGCAAATGGCAACAACGGCCCCTCCCGGCATGTTTGATCTAAGGTCCATCTACCGCAGGGTGCTTGGGCAGCTTAAGATACCGAACATGGAGGAGGTACTGCCGAACCCACTGGGCGCAACAGAGTCAAATCCGGCGCTGGAGAACGTGTCGATGACAATGGGCAAGCCCTCAGCGGCCTACCCAGACCAGGACCACATTGCGCACATCAAGGTGCATTTGGAGTACGCAAACAACCCGGCGTATGGCGGAAGCCCTGTGATTGGGCCGATGTTCTCACAGCACGCACTGGAGCACATCAAGCAGCACTTGACGTTGCACTACCTGCAATCCATGCGCGCGTGCGTGGCGCAGGCCGCGGGCGGTAAGGACGTGCTTGACTTGCACGCCGAGAAGCCTATCGACCAAGACGCTCAAATGGCGTTGGCGCTGGCATCTAAGATGGTCAACGAAGAGGCTATGCAGAACATGGCCACGATCACGCAACAGGTTAACGCACTGGCCCAGAAAGTTGCTCAGGCGCAGCAGGCTCAGCAGCAAGCAGCGGCGGCGCAGGACCCAACGGCGCAGGTTATCCTCAAGACACAGATGGCTGAAACACAGCGCAAGGCGTCCGAGGCACAACAGAACTTGCAGTTTGAGATGCAAAAAGAGCAGCAGACGTACCAGATTAAGGTTGCTGAGTTGCAACAGAAAATCCAAGATCTACAAACCAAGTACTCTACACAGTCTCAAATTGACTCGCAACGTAATGCGACACAAATTGCCATGGCTGACATTAACAACTCGTCAAGAGAGAGGGTCGCGAGCATTGCTGCTCAGGCAGGCCTAACATCTGACCAAATGGCCATGGCGCATGAACAAAACCAAACAGCCCTAGAGGCGTCACATCAGGCACAAATGGACATAAACCAACACGGACTCGCAATCGAGCAGCAGGCATTTCAGCACCAGGCCCAAATAGCGCAGCAGGCGGCGCAACAGGCCAGACAGCAGGGCGTTCAAATGCAGCAATCAGCCCAGGACCATCAGCAGCAAATGCAGCAGGCTGATCAGGCACACCAGCACGCGCTAGCACAAATTCAAGCGCAACCACAACCACAACAACAACAACCCACTGAAGGACAATAATGGAAAAAGAACTCGGCTTTCGTAAAGCATACAAGATGACTGGCACGCCAGGCTACGCAGGTGACACAGCCACGACTGACATTGACAAGGGCAATGGCGGCTCGCACCGCGACAACAACTGGAAGATCGGCGCGGCTCAGGCAAAATTGACGCCCGGCAAGAAAATTGGTCCAGGTAAGAACCTGAACGAAATACCGCACGGTAATTTTTATTAATACTTTTTAATGCATTTGGGGCGGTTTGATAAAACCAATGCATTATTATTTATATGAGAGACCCAGTTTACGAAACAATCAATCAGATTAAGATTGAAAAACAAAAACTGGCCGATGCCGTCACGGCTGGCGTTAATGTCAACTCATATACAGACTATCAGAGACTGATAGGAAGGATTGAGGGGTTCACTGAGACCCTCGACATTATTAATTCCATATTGACGGAAGATGATGAAGAATAAGCTGAACAGCTTAAAGGAGATTGCCGAATGGCAGCATACGACTTCAGTAAGAAAGATGAGCCGGATTTAAGGTCAGAAAAGGAATGCTTTCCCGACATTGACGTAGGAATCCAGGTATCAGGCGATAGAGTTCTCGTTCAACTGCGCAGAGAGAAAACCACCAGTAAGGGTGGCATTATCCTGGTAGACGAGACAAAACAGACGTTACGATTCAATGAAACGGTAGCTAAGGTGGTCCAAGTAGGCCCGTTAGCGTATAAGAACCCGGACAATCTCGAACCTTGGCCCGAAGGCCCATGGTGCAAAGAGGGAGACCTGGTAAGAACCATCAAGTACGGTGGTGACCGGTTTATTGTAAACCCTGACGATGATGGAGCACCGGTGGTGTTCATCACATT
>Ga0114951_10004809_pt1 | contig 12834 bp, 9 predicted proteins | sample AM7aDNAmetaG_FD_88677 | JGI IMG/M metagenome (GOLD analysis project Ga0114951, IMG submission 88677) | Freshwater microbial communities from Finland to study Microbial Dark Matter (Phase II) - AM7a DNA metaG | ecosystem: Environmental > Aquatic > Freshwater > Lake | place: Finland: Lake Alinen... | reverse complement strand
GGGGCTAATTTTGCATTGCTCGGACCAAAAGGGACCATGATTGAAAGTACCAAGCCGGTAATCGCGGTGGTTGCATCAAGGACCGGTTGTGGCAAGAGCCAGACCTCGAGAAAAGTGATTGAGGTTCTCATGGAAATGGGACTCAAAGTGGTTGCTGTGCGTCATCCGATGCCCTATGGCGATCTGGTAGCTCAGAAAGTTCAGCGTTATGCAGAAGTGGCTGATCTTGAAAAACATAAATGTACTGTCGAGGAAATGGAGGAGTACGAACCTCACGTAGTACGCGGAAATGTTATCTATGCCGGAGTAGATTATGAAGCTATTCTGCGCGAAGCTGAAAAAGATCCTAAAGGCTGCGATGTAGTTTTATGGGATGGTGGCAACAACGATTTTTCGTTTTATAAACCTGACCTGACCATTACGGTGGTCGACCCGCACAGACCAGGTCATGAACTGTCTTATTATCCGGGTGAAGTGAACCTCAGGTTGGCCGATGTGGTTGTGATCAATAAAATTGACACTGCACGTCCGGAAGATGTTCAGAAAGTTCGTGAGAATATTGCCGCTGTGAACCCCAAAGCTATTGTCATTGATGGAGCCTCTCCTATCAGGGTTGATGATCCTTCGCTGATACGTGGAAAGCGCGTTCTGGTTGTTGAAGATGGCCCGACCCTTACCCATGGAGAAATGAAGATTGGTGCTGGTGTAGTTGCTGCCCGCAAATTCGGTGCAGCCGAAGAAGTCGATCCAAGACCTTTCACCGTTGGTAAGCTATCGGAAACTTTCCGTATTTATCCTAATATTGGTAAATTATTGCCAGCAATGGGTTACGGAAAACAACAGCTCAAAGATCTGGAGGAAACGATCAACAATACTGATTGCGATTCAGTAATTATTGGTACTCCGATTGACCTGAACCGGATTATCCGGATCAAGAAACCGAATACCAGAGTTTACTATGATCTGCAGGAGATTGGGTCACCTGATCTGACTAGTGTTTTGAAAGATTTTGTTAAAACGCACATAAAATAACAGGCCCAAGGGTAAACCGGTAAGAATATGGTATTCAGCAGCAGTTTGTTTCTGATTTGGTTCTTGCCGGTTTTCCTTTTAACCTATTTCCTCGTTCCATATAAATACAGAAACGGGCTGGCGCTGCTGGCCAGTGTTTTGTTTTATAGCTGGGGTGCCCCCAAATTTATTTTTGTTCTGCTGGGCACTACCTTCCTCGATTTCCATTTGGTTAAATGGATGTCATCATCCAAAAGTAAACTGCACCGGCGGCTCCTTTTGACCCTGTCGGTATCGATCAACCTGGGTTTGCTTTTCTACTTCAAGTATTCCAATTTCTTTATCGAAAATTTCGATATACTGCTAAAAGTCTTTGGAATCAATGGTTTGCATTGGTCGAAATTGATCATGCCGATTGGGATATCCTTCTACACCTTCGAGACTGTAACCTATGTGGTGGATGTTTACCGTCGCGTTCAGGCGCCACTCACCCGGTTTTGGGATTACCAGTTATATATTATCCTCTTTCCGAAACTCATTGCGGGCCCGATTGTCAGGTATCACGAAATTGCTGATCAGATAGTTGACCGCAGGGCCTTTGAAACTGTCGACAACAGGTTCCTCGGGATGTTCAGATTTATAATCGGGTTGGCAAAAAAAGTTTTAATTGCCAATGTTCTGGGAGCCGAAGTTGACCGTATTTTTGCTCTTGGACCAATGAATATTACTACTCCCGTTGCCTGGCTCGGCATTGTAGCTTATTCATTCCAGATATACTATGATTTCTCCGGGTATTCGGATATGGCTATCGGTATTGCTAAGATGCTCGGTTTTACATTCCCGGAGAATTTTAACAATCCTTATATATCGAGAAACATCACTGAGTTCTGGAGGCGCTGGCACATGACGCTGGGGCGCTGGATGAAGGATTACCTGTACATACCGCTTGGCGGAAGCCGGGTTAAAACCAAGACCAGGCTCTTTTTTAATCTTTGGATAGTGTTCCTTATTTCAGGTCTGTGGCACGGAGCAGCCTGGAATTTTATCATCTGGGGAGGCTTTCATGGGTTATTTTTAATTCTGGACCGATTATTCCTCATACGTTTTACCGATAAAATCGGAAAGATTCCATCGGTTATTTTAACCTATTTTATCACCTTGATAGGGTGGGTGTTATTCCGGGCTGCCGATCTTAATCAAGCCTGGCTTTATATTAAGAAAATGTTTGCCTTTGAAGGCGGGTTACCGTCGTGGCGATTCGATACTCAATTCTGGTTCATTCTGCTGGCTGGAGCATTCTTTGCATTCTTTGGCGTGATCCAGGGAATTGAGGGTTGGCAGGACAGGCAACTTAAAGTTCCTTATTCCACTCAAAAAACCCTGGCTGGCGGTTTGATTGCCTTATTGCTGCTGGTTTATTGTATGGCTTCACTTACGACGACAGGCTTTAATCCATTTATATATTTCCGGTTTTAGCTTATGAACCAGAAACTTAAAACGGCGATTTTCATTCTGCTCCTAATGGTGCTGCTGGTACCGGTCATTCAGCAGAGCTCCGGTTTATTCAGGGAAAAGGCCCTGCGCGGACAGGGAGATCTGGCCGTTTATCCGAAGTTTAGTCTGAAGACCTGGTTTACTGACGAGTTTCAGGGTCAGTTTAATAAGGCTACTGAGGAGCATGTTGGATTTCGTCCCACGCTTATTCGGATGAAAAATCAGGTTGAATACGCCCTGTTTTCTAAAGCCAATGCTTCAGGAGTGGTGGTTGGTAAGAAAAAATACCTGTACGAATCAGATTATATTCGTTCATACACCGGAAGAGATTATCTGGGGGATTATTTCTGGGACCAGAAGTTCAACCGACTTAAGATGGTGAAAGATACACTTGCAAAACTTGGGGTTAAACTGGCTGTTGTCCTGGAGCCAGGTAAAGCCACCTATCACCCCGAATACATACCGGCGCGGTTTCTTCATTTTAAATCGGATCAGAATAACTACCAGGCTATCTTAAAGGAATCTGAGAAAAGGGGAATTCCTATGTTAGATCTGAATCGTTATTTCCATGATAAAAAGAGCAGCGCAGCATTTCCTCTTTTCCCAAAAGGTGGAATACATTGGTCGGTAGGCGGAATGGTTGTTGCCGCTGATACTTTACTTGGCTTTATCGATAAAACTCTTGGACTGAGAGTCCCTGACCTGATTATTGACCGGGTCGAAATGTCGGACAGCCTGAAGGATACCGATGGCGATGTTGCCGATATCATGAACCTTTTGAGGGCTCCGAGCCATCCGAAGATGGGATATCCGGCCTTCCATTTTAACGCTGCTGATTCGATAAAAAAGCCTAGGGTGCTGGCGATCTCCGACAGTTATTTCTTTAATCTCCTCGGTGCAAAGATCCCAGCCAGAGCGTTTGCCAATGAAGCTTTCTGGTATTATAATTCAACTATTTATCCTGATAGCTGGACCGCCCCTAAGGATACCGGTTCACTCAATATCCAGAAAACAGTAGAGAGCATGAATCTTTTGCTGATCATGGTCACCGAGCGGTTTTACCACAAGTTCGACTGGAATTTTACCGATGTTTTATACAAGCATTATTATCCGGCAGCATCCCGGGAATATCGCTATGATTTTCTCCGGGCGATCATCGGAGATTACCAGTGGTTCGACAATATTCAACAGCAAGCGGATTATGCAGGTGTTACCATGCAGGAAAAAATGGCTGGCAATGCCGATTATATGTTCTGGATGGATGATCAGGCTGGTAAAATTCCACACGATGTAGCCTATTACAGGATGAATATCCTGAAAGATGCAGTCCTGATGAACCAGATACGCGAAAAGGCGCTGATCAATAAAATATCAGTGGATGATCAGGTCACCAAAGATGCCTTGTGGATTCTCGAACAATCAAAAAAATAAACTGCTATTCCGGTCGCATCTGCGGAAACAACAGTACATCCTGAATTGACTGCGAGTTTGTCATGATCATCGCCAACCGGTCGATGCCGATTCCGAGACCTGAAGTTGGTGGCATGCCGAATTCAATTGCCCTCAGGAAATCTTCATCAAGTGCCATTGCTTCTTCATCACCTCTCTTAGCCAAAAGCATCTGCTCTTCAAATCTTTCGCGTTGATCAATGGGGTCGTTAAGCTCAGAATAGGCATTGCATATTTCCTTGCTGTTGACGATGCATTCGAACCGTTCGACCAGCCCTTCAACGCTGCGGTGTTTTTTTGCCAGCGGCGACATTTCAATCGGATAGTCCATAATGAAGGTTGGCTGGATCAATTTTGATTCGCAGCATTCACCAAACAGGGAATCGATGAGTTTGCCTTTGCCCATGGTTTTATCGATATCGATATGCAGTTTTTTGCATGTTTCAACCAATTGTTCCTCATCCATCTGACTAACGTCGATACCAGTAAAATGCTCTATGGCGCCAAACATGGTAAAGCGTTTCCATGGACGCTTAAAGTCAATCAGGATTTCGCCAACCTGAACCTGCGTCGTTCCATGCAGGGTCATGGCGATTTTTTCGATCATCTCCTCCACGAGGTCCATCATCCAGAAATAATCCTTGTAAGCGACATAAAGTTCAATCTGTGTGAACTCCGGGTTATGGAAACGGTCCATTCCCTCATTGCGGAAGTCTTTTGAAAACTCATAAACTCCATCGAATCCGCCGACAATTAAGCGTTTAAGGTAAAGTTCGTTGGCAATCCGAAGGTATAAATCGATATCCAGGGTGTTGTGATGGGTAACAAACGGCCGGGCAGCAGCTCCTCCATGTATGGGTTGCAGAATCGGAGTTTCCACCTCATAGTAACCTTTGGCGTCCAGCATCTCCCGCATCACGGTTATGATTTTTGTCCTCTTAATGAATACCTCCCTCACCGATGGGTTGACAATAAGATCGAGATACCGCTGACGATATCGTTGCTCAGGGTCAGAAAATGCATCATACAAAACGCCGTCCTTTTCCTTAACAATTGGTAATGGCCTGACTGTTTTAGCCAGAAGTGTCAGTTCTTTAACACTTACGGTCACTTCGCCTACATGAGTACGGAATACATCGCCTTTAACACCAATTATATCACCTATATCCAGGAGGCGCTTAAAAAGAGTATTATAAAGTTCTTTGTTTTCTCCCGGACAGAGTTCGTCGCGGTTCAGGTATATCTGTATCCTGCCTGATGAATCCATCAGCTCTGCAAATGATGCTTTACCCATGATCCTTCGGGTCATGAGTCTGCCTGCAAAGCACTTATCCTTCCATTCATCCGGATTGTCATTAAAATTCAGCAGTGTAGCCGCAGCACTGGAATCAACCGGGTATTTTGCGGCTGGATATGGATTAATACCCATGTTTCTTATTTCCTGAAGAGATTGTCTCCTGATTTGTTCCTGTTCGCTAAGTTCCGGCATATCGGGTGGTATATATTTTTGCAAAGATACTTTTCGCCGGAGTTATAACAAACAGGGGAAATTTGCTTATTTTTATTTTTTTACCACTTGAGACTCCTTATGATTAAATTTTGGAATATACTGCCTGAGCCAGAACCAATTATTGTCGAAAGCTTATCGAATGAGCTGGCAATAGGCAGAAGTTTAGCCTCCTTACTCGTTCAACGGGGTATCAAGGATTTTGAAGATGCGCGGCACTTTTTCAGGCCGCAGCTTGAGGGATTGCATAATCCTTTCCTGATGAAGGACATGGATAAAGCGGTTCAAAGATTGAACGAAGCAATAGAAAAGCAGGAAAAAGTTTTGGTTTACGGCGATTATGATGTCGACGGAACAACTTCGGTTGCCCTGATCTATTCTTTTCTGAGGAAAAGGCTTCCAAACGTTGGGTATTACATCCCTGACCGTTATTCCGAAGGTTACGGGATTTCCTTTCCGGGGATCGAATATGCTGCCAAAGAGGGTTTTACTTTGGTGATTGCGCTGGATTGCGGAATTAAGGCAATTGATAAGATGGATTATGCCAGGCGCAAGGGGATCGAATTTATTATTTGCGATCACCATCTTCCTGACCTGGAATTGCCTGTTGCCGTGGCTATTCTCGATCCAAAGCAGCCGGATTGCGGATATCCCTGTAAAGAGCTGTCGGGTTGCGGTGTGGGATTCAAACTACTGCAGGCATTTTGTTTACGCAATGGAATTCCGTTCTCACATATTGCAAAATATCTTGATCTGGTTTGTGTGAGCATTGCTGCAGATTTAGTCCCGATGAGCGGTGAGAACAGGATACTTGCCTATCATGGGTTGAAAAAACTCAATGAAAATCCGGTACCGGGCTTGAAAGCACTGGTCACTATCAGCAATTGCGATGACCGGCAGATCACGGTTTCGGATATAGTTTTCAAGATCGGACCCAGAATCAATGCTGCCGGGAGAATATCGTCCGGTGAAAGTGCGGTAGAGCTTCTAGTCGCCAAAGACGAGAAGAGTGCTAACGAACTTGCGGGGAAAGTGGATTCATATAATGATTACCGTAAGAACATTGATGTTGAGATTACCGATCTGGCAAGAAAAATGGTTGACGGTATGGATGATATGAAATCCAGGAAAACGACGGTTTTGTATCATCCCGAGTGGCACAAGGGGGTAGTTGGAATTGTAGCCTCGCGTTTGATCGATTTTTATTACCGTCCCACTGTTGTGTTAACCCGATCGAGCGGAATGGCAACAGGTTCTGCCAGATCTGTTGATAATTATGATCTTTATAAAGCAATCAGTGCCTGTTCAGATCTGCTGGAAAGTTTTGGGGGCCATAAGTACGCCGCGGGACTGAGCATGCCTCTGGAAAACATTGAACTTTTTACCCAGCGTTTTGAGGAATATGTATCATCAACCATCACGAGCGAACAGTTGATTCCTCAGATAGTGATCGATGCAGAAATCGACCTGGCCGATATTACTCCTAAGTTTTTTAGGGTTTTAAGACAATTTGAGCCTTTCGGTCCGGATAATAATTCACCGGTTTTTGTTTGTCGTAACCTTCGGGATACCTCCAAAAGCAGGCAGGTTGGAAGGTCATGGGAGCATCTGAAACTAAGCATAACCTCTGTTAAAGGGAATCAACCCGATTTTGAAGGGATTGCTTTTAATATGGGACATCTCTTTAATGATATTCATTTAGGCAAGCCGTTTGACATCGCCTTTACTGTGGAGGAGAACACTTTCCGTGGGGCCACCAGCATGCAGTTGATGGTTAAGGATATCCGCTTCCAATAACTGAATTGACTTCCACAACCGGATAATATCGGTTTTATCGCTACTTTTACGGCGCTAAAAATATTGTTTATGGGCAAAGTGATTTCGATAGCTAACCAGAAGGGTGGAGTAGGGAAAACGACCACCGCCATCAATTTGGCGGCGAGCTTAGCGGTCCTGGAATACAGGGTTTTGCTCGTAGATGCGGATCCGCAGGCCAATGCAACTTCAGGAGCCGGATTTGATGTAAGGAATATAAAAACCAGCCTTTACGAGTGCCTGGTCGACGATGTTAATCCAAAAAATATTATTCTCAATACCGAGGTTCCCGGATTCGATGTATTACCTTCAAATATCGATCTTGTTGGTGCTGAGATTGAAATTCTGAACCTGCCAAACCGTGAGCGGCTAATGACAAGTGTGATCGATCAGGTGAAGAATGATTATCATTTTGTTCTGATAGATTGTTCCCCGTCGTTAGGTTTACTGACGGTGAATGCGCTGACAGCTGCCAATTCAGTGATTATCCCTGTTCAGTGTGAGTATTTTGCTTTAGAGGGACTGGGAAAACTGCTCAACACAATTAAGATAATTCAGAGCAGGTTGAATCCCGAGCTTGAGATTGAAGGATTTTTACTAACTATGTATGATAACAGGCTGAGGTTATCGAACCAGGTTTATGACGAGGTAACCAAACATTTCCAGTCAATGGTATTCAATACTATCATTAGCAGGAACGTAAAATTAGGTGAAGCGCCGAGTTATGGAAAGCCGGTGGTTATGTATGATGCCAACTCAAAAGGATCGTTGAATCACCTCAACCTCGCACGGGAATTGCTGCAAAAGAATGGCATGACCCAGATCAGGGATACCGATAAAGTTATTGATTAACGAAGTAAATACAGGATGACGGAAAAGAGAAGCGTTTTGGGAAGAGGACTTAGCTCCCTGATAGAGGATGCTACCATTAAGCCTGAAGCGTCAATAAATGAGATTGAAATCAGCCTGATCGAAACCAATCCATTCCAGCCCCGGTCGCATTTCGACCAGGAGACGCTGGAGGAACTCGCGGCATCGATCCGGCAGATTGGCATTATACAGCCGATAACAGTAAGGAAACTGGATGTTAGAAGATATCAGCTGATTGCCGGCGAAAGACGTTTGAAGGCTTCGTTGATTGCCGGATTAACTCGGATACCGGCATATATCAGAACGGCCGATGACCAGTCAATGCTCGAACTTGCATTGGTTGAAAATATACAACGTGAAGATCTTGATCCTATCGAGGTAGCTATTTCTTATCAGCGATTGATTGATGAATGCACGCTGACACAGGAAAGCATGAGCGACCGGGTAGGAAAGAAGCGCTCGACTATCGCCAATTACCTCAGATTACTGAAGTTGCCTGCAGAGATTCAGCTTGGGCTGAGGACTGCAAAACTTTCGATGGGGCATGCCAGAACCTTGATCAATATTGAGGATCCTGCAACACAGTTGGTTATTTATCAGAAGATACTCGACAACAATCTATCTGTTAGAAGGATAGAAGAACTTGTTCGTGAAATTCAAACCAAGGGTCAACCTAAACCTAAAGAAAATGTACCGGTTCCCGGTGAACATGGGCAATTACAAGACCAATTAAAACGTTACTTCCAGGTTAGCGTCCAATTTAAGCGGAGCAGCAAAGGAAAAGGGAAGATCATACTTTCCTTCAATTCCGATGAAGAGCTTGAAAAGATTCTGGGCAAATTGGACCAAATAAAAGAGTAAAGTCGGATTTTGTCATTTGTAAGAGAAAAAGTTATTTGGCTGGCGTTGTCAGTTTTACTGATCCTGACGCCTGGCCTGGGTGGTTTTGCCCCTGCGCAGACCATTAATGACACCATTGTATCCAAGGCTAAACCAATCGTTCAAAAACATTCATCCAGTAAAGCTACTATCCTTGCTGCGCTTATTCCTGGCGCTGGTCAGGCCTACAACCGAAAATATTGGAAAATACCAATCGTATATGTCGGATGGGCCGCTGCAAGTTATGCTGTCTACACTAACCAGAAAAATTATAAAGATTCCAAGAATAATTATATTGCAGAGACTGATGGGTTGGAAACGACTGTAAATCAGAGTGGTTTGAATGCAACCCAGTTGATTGCCAATATTGATTATTACAGACGCTACAGAGATATGTCGGTCCTGATCTTGCTTGCTTGGCATGGATTGACTATTATTGATGCTAATGTTGATGCCCATTTTTTCAATTGGGATGTGAGTGAGGACCTTAGCTTGCGTATCCGGCCCAGTGCTCTCTGGGTTGGCCCGATGAGACCAGGCATAGGGTTGAGTTTAATTTTAAATAATAAATGAGTATGGATCTACGAAACATATTTCGCAATACACTTACTGTCATTCTATTGAGTTGTTCCACCTTGTTAATGGGACAGCAAATCGCAACTTCGGTTACGATTGATTCCGTTAATCCAGCAAAGGATCCGGTTTACATTCAATATGTACAACGTCTCGACAGCCTGTACCTGGCCTGGCAGACCAATCGCTTACCTATCCGGTTTTATCAGGATACGGCATTGGCGTTTGTAAAAAACTACAGTATTCCTGATACCCCTGATTCGGTGTTTGTTAAGAGGCTTGCGGGAATTCCGTCAGCTATCGAACTGACTTATAATAAACAGGTCAGAAGTTATCTGGATTTGTATACAAAAAGCCGCAGAAAACAGGTTTCCATTATGCTGGGTCTGTCGGATTATTATTTCCCGATGATTGAAGCCAAGTTGGATGCCTATGGTCTCCCTCTTGAATTGAAATACCTACCCATCATTGAATCTGCTCTCAATCCGATAGCCAAGTCAAAAGCTGGGGCACAGGGGATGTGGCAGTTTATGTTGGGAACAGCGAAACTTTATAAGCTGAATGTTAACTCGTTTATCGATGAGCGGCTTGATCCTGAGAGATCGACTGAAGTTGCCTGCCGGTATTTAAAAGAACTGTATACCATGTTTGGTGACTGGCACATGGTTATTGCTGCTTATAATTGTGGCCCGGGAAATATGATGAAGGCCATTCAGAGGGCTGGCGGGAAAAAGAATTACTGGGATGTTTTTTACTATCTCCCAGTTGAAACCCGGGGTTTCGTTCCTGCCTTTATTGCAGCCACTTACATCATGAATTATGCACAGGATCACGGATTTTACGCTGTAAAACCATTGATGCCCATTCATTCAGATACTGTACTTGTTCGCACAGAAATGCACCTCGGACAGGTTTCCGAAGTTTTGGGAGTGGATCTGGCGATCCTGCAGATGCTGAATCCCAAATACCGGAGAAAGATTCTTCCTGCTGCCGGCGGTCCTTATGACCTGCGCTTGCCTGATGAAAAGATCACTTTATTCATTACTTATCAGGATTCAATCCAGAATTTTAAGCAGTCGGTTTATCTTGCCAAGAATAACATGGATAAGGAACCCGTGCGTTCCAGTAAATCAAAGACAAAAACAAAGGGCATACCGGATGCTACGGTTGGAAAGGATGGTGCAATAACCTATATCGTAAAATCGGGTGATAATCTTGGCGCAATTGCCTCAAAATATAAAGTGACCATAAATTCCATAAAGGATTGGAACGGTCTGAACAGCAACAATCTGAGCATCGGACAGTCGTTGACTGTGTTTGGACCCAAAGCCATAACCGAGGCACCTCGCGATACCAATGCAGTGGTCATGGCTGCAAATCAGCCGAAGGTGGAAAAAGAGAACAGTAAAGGGCAGTTGGTCGAACAATCTTCAACCGTTGCTGCTTCAGGTCCTTCCGAACAGTTTATACTTTATACAGTACGATCAGGTGATAATCTTTGGACCATAGCCCAGAAATATCCGGGTACAAGTCATGAAGATATCATGAAACTCAACCAGATGACAGGATCTAAACTTCAGACCGGTCAGGTTTTGAAGATCAAGAGAAAAGAGGGATAATTTTTATGAGTGACGAGAAATTAAAGCATTTGTGGAAGATGATGGACCTGCGGTTCACGTCACATCCCTGGCATGGTATTTCTTATGGTGAAGATGTTCCTGATGAGGTTACCGTTTTTGTAGAGGTGGTACCGACAGATACAGTGAAATACGAAATCGACAAGGAAACCGGGTATCTGAAAGTCGACAGGCCTCAGAAATATTCAAATTACCTGCCTGCATTGTATGGTTTCATACCGCAGACCTATTGCTGGGAGGGCGTTGCGGATTTGTGCCGCCTGAAAACCGGTCGAACGGACATTATTGGCGATGGTGATCCTTTGGATATCTGCATACTGACCGAGCGAAATATTTCGCATGGGAACTTGATTGTAAAAGCCATTCCAATTGGAGGTTTCCGGATGATTGATAATGGGGAAGCTGATGATAAAATTATCGCTATCCTGAAGAATGATGAGGTATACCAACATTGGCGCGATGTTCAGCTGGTGCCAGAGACCCTCATTGCACGCTTGAAGCACTATTTCCTCACTTACAAGGATATGCCCGGTAAACTGCACCGCAGGTGTGAGATCACTGAAGTATACGGTCGCGAAGAGGCTCATAGTGTGATCCGCAAAAGTATTGAGGACTACCAGAAGAAATTTGGCGATGTGGCCGGAAAGCTAAATCAGGCTTTCATTGATGCGATAGAATAGGCTTCCTTCGGTCGCTAAGAGGCTCGCTGCGCTCACTAAGAGGTTCGCTTCGCGCTAAATAATAGATCTGCCGGAAAATTTGAAAAATGCAACACAATTTGTTCGGACGTGGTTTAGATGCTTGGAATTATTGCATGAATAGAAAATCATCCTGTTGTTCAGGCTTAAGTAGGAATCCACTGCATCTGTGCTGTAAAATAAATTGAAGAAAATCATGTTTGAAAATTATCCAAAAAAAAGAACAGAGCTTCCTGAAGGAATTTCAAATATTTACAAAAGCCATTATAAATCAAATCGAGAGGGGGGAAGTAAAGCATCAAACCTTGCCCAGAAAATGGAATCGTGGTTACATAGGAAAGTTGCATCCGATGTTCCTGCAATTCATACCAAAAAAACATTGGAAATTGGAGCTGGTACGCTTAATCAATTGAAATATGAACAATCAGATCACTATGATATTGTGGAGCCTTTCTCTGAATTATTTACGAATTCGCAATTTCGCAGTAAAATCAAAAACATTTTTAATGATATAGATGAGATAGATATATTAACGAAGTATGACAGAATTACTTCAATAGCAACATTTGAGCATATTACAGATTTACCAAAAGTGATTGCTAAGACCTGTTTATTATTAGATTCAAATGGAACCCTTCGGACCAGTATTCCTAATGAAGGTAGTTTCATCTGGAAGTTAGGATGGCAATTGACAACCGGGATAGAGTTCAGGCTTAAATATGGTTACGATTACGAAATTCTCATGAAACATGAACATGTTAATAATGCCAAGGAAATAGAACAAGTGTTAAACTATTTTTATAAAAGCAATAAATGTAAAACTTTTGGTTTAGGTAAACGTTTTGCATTTTATAGGTTTTATGAAAGCAAAGGACCAAAAGTCGAATTAGCAAAAGATTAT
>Ga0114951_10004801_pt1 | contig 12866 bp, 8 predicted proteins | sample AM7aDNAmetaG_FD_88677 | JGI IMG/M metagenome (GOLD analysis project Ga0114951, IMG submission 88677) | Freshwater microbial communities from Finland to study Microbial Dark Matter (Phase II) - AM7a DNA metaG | ecosystem: Environmental > Aquatic > Freshwater > Lake | place: Finland: Lake Alinen... | reverse complement strand
GCTGTTTCATCATTAGGACGGTACATGGTTTCTTTCTCTATCTTTTCAAATAGTTCAATAAATGTTTGCTCATTTTGAGCACCTACAATTGTGTATTCATCATTTATGACAAACGTGGGTACACCCGTGATGTCGTGTTCTCTGGCTTCAATGCAGTTATTTGCGTATATCTTTTGGAGCAAAGGGTCTGCCAATGCGTTTTCAACGTCGTGTTTGGTCAAACCAATTTTCTTTGCTAATGCGATGATAACCTCTTCTTTTCCAATGTCAAGACAATCTTCAAAATAGGCTTTGAATATTGCATCCGTGAATTCCTCGTTCTTGCCAATTCTTCTCAAGTCTTCACCCAGTATCAGAGCTTTCTTTGAATTAGGCAGTATCCTCACATCACAAAAGTTCAAACCGTAATCTCTGCATCTACTTCTCAAATTCTCATACATTTCATTTGTTTCGGAAATGTATTTTCTTAAATCGACTCCGCAGATGGGTGTTTCTGGGTGAATTTCAATTCCTACGTGTTCAAGTTCAATATCAAATCGATTTTTGAGTTTATCAATAATAGCTTTGCCAAGATAACAAAAGGGGCAAATGTAATCCGAAAACATCCTGATTCTTATCTTCATCAAATCGCCCAGCAAATGTTTAGTTCTGCAGGAGATAAAAGCTTCACCTCTGCATTTTTCAGATAGTGGTTCTAGTTCATCACTGTGAAGCTCATTCAGTACAGAACCAGCTGTCACTAGGTCGAAACTGTTGTCGGGAAACGGAATCTTCAGTAAATTGCCTTGCTTAAATGAAACCCTGTCAGCTACATTTTCAAGTTGAGCGTTACGAGCCGGTTGTAAAGGAGAATTCCCACTGACACCGTGAAAAAGGTCAATTCCTGTAACATGAGCCTGAGGGAGTTGACGAGATAGGGTTATCGAAACAAGACCTGTTCCACACCCTATGTCCAATATTGATAACTTTCCTCGAGATTTATGGATTCTGTGGTGATGTCTTTCCAGATGCTTTGGATGTTGGGTGGTCTTAACAATCGGAAATAGAGAGGAATGTAAGACAAACCGATATGCAGACAAATGTATGCCACTGGTATTCCAACTATCAAGAAAACAAGATTAAAGGGCGATGCCAAAAAGCTAAACATGTAAGCGATAAGCGATACAACCAGCACAATCAACCCTGTAGTTGCAAAATACCTAATCGCAACAAATCCGTATCGGGGTTTCTCTTTGTTCAGCGAGTTCATCGCTGTCAATTTGTCCTTTACCTTATCTCTCAATTCCTTTCCATAGTTATTAGATAACCGTTTTAGCTACTTCTCTTGTCCAATCACGTATAGCATGTAAGTCTCTTAAGTCGTACAATCCAGTTTTTGTTTCCTTGTAACCAGCACTTTCAAGTTTAGGTTTGACCGATGACAAGGTCTTTTTGAAAAACCATGACATTTTGTTGAAGTCGTAGCATCCACCGAAGAAACCTAAAGCAATCGGAGTCACTTTGAGTTCTGTAGCTTTGTCCTCAAGATACTTCTGTTTAGCGTTATCCAGTTCCTTGTTCTTCTGTTCACCTTCTGAGAGAGGATTTGCACCACCGCAAGAGACAAAGAGTGCCAACTTCTTGATTGCTAGTTCCTTCTGGTGTTTTTTGATGAAGTCTTCAGGTTCACTTGTCCATTTACCCATCTGGATTCCACTACCAACAATGATGAGGTCGAATTCGTTTATGCTCTGCACTTTTTCTTTTTTGGCATCGGCAATCTTGACTTCGTAACCTACTTGTCTTAGAGTGTCAGCGATTACCTCAGAAGTGTTCGCTGTTGCTCCATATCGAGTTCCGTAAACAATCAAAGCCTTAGCCAAACATCACACCACCAGTTTGTATATCGTAAGATGTATTTAATTTTGAATTTGAGACGGAGTTACTCCTCACTTAATATCGAAGATAGTAATCTTCTTTCAGCTTTTCTCCGATGTTCTATCAAAGCAGAGCTTTTCAATCCCAACTTAGATGCGAGTTCTCTTGACTCAATTCTTCTGGGGATATCATAGTAGCCTTCTCTAAATGATGTGACAAGCACTTCTCTTTGCTTCTGTGTCAAACATGCTAGAGGTGCAGTGGGGTTCGGAGTTTGCGTTAGTACAATATTTGCCTTGTATCCAGCTTGGAGAGCTTCAAAATTGAGACCTGTTGAAGCTTTGAGGTATGAATAGAAAAGTTTCTCTCCTCTTTCTTTTTTTGATAATCACTACTTGACTTTCAGTTGCTTATTTGTTGGCATTGATTTTCACGCTTTGATATGTACTCGTTGAACCATTCGTTGAGTGTTGTATACTCCTTAACCCATTTTCTTGCTTCTTTTCCTTGTTTTGCTGTCTTTTTGTGGATAGTGCGGCGCGCTAAAAGCAAATAAAGATATAAAAACAATATCAAAATAAAGCAAAGAATAAACGAAGACATTGGCGGGCGTAGAGAACATGGAATTGATGTTGAACTATTACTTAGGAGAAACTAAAAACTGGCAAAGCTGGAATAGGGTGCATCACAAGTGAGGTTTTCCTTTCGTTCCAATTATTGTTTCCGTAGCGCGCGTGGAAGGGGATCCTAGCCTCAATTTACAAGTAAAAAGTACTAACTGCGAGTTGGGACGGTTTACCCATTATTGGGTATGGGTCGCTTGCAATAATATGTAAGTCTGAGGGCAAGAAGTAATCTCAACTCTAGAACTGGGGATGGGCATCTAACTTGAGGTATGAAGCCCTACCCGCTTAGCGTTTAAAGAATTAGCTCGCATGCTTATTTGCCTCAATAATCGTTACCAGTGACTCTCTAATAAAACGATATTACGTTGGAGAAAGAGTCACATCATAGAAATAAGTGAAGATAGTTCCAGAATTGCCTTACTCTAATAAAAAAGCCGTTCTTAGAGACAAAATCACTTTGTCTGAAGAAATCACCAGTGCGCGGGTAGGACTTATCAATCGCTCTCGCACTCTGCTCTGCAAAAATTAATGTTTCAACTGCGTTGTTTTTGACTGCAATGAGTTGTTGTTTATGGTTCTCTGATGGTTTTGAGTATGCTAAAAAACTCTCAATAGAACGAGTAAAACAGAGTATTTGTAGGATTTCTGTCGTAATAATAGCTAGGCACTGTTTGGCTGGTCTTGTTGCTCTAATTTCAGCAAATAAGCGACTTAATTGGGCTCGAGAGCTTCGACCATAATAGTCAGACTTAAATTGTATCCATTTTTCTACATCAAAAGATAGCATAAGTTTGTTTACGTAATAATGATTGTAATGTTTATCTAGGCACTCAGAAACTTCTGATGAAAAGTGAGAACCGACGTATTTCTTATAATCATTACAGAAACTGAGAAATTGGGAGCTTTGAGTGAAATCAGCTGCTGCATAATCTAACAAATGACAAAACTCTTCTAAAATAATAAACTCGCAATTATCCGTTGTTTTATCCACCAGGTCATCTGTGTTAATTGCTATGGCGCCCCTACTTTGTTTGGAAGCATAAGCACTAGCCTGACGTGGCAACTTGCCTTGAAACTGTCCACCGATTGTTTGGCTAATTTCTTGCTGAAAAACCTCAAGTAGGGAACGATTATCGACAAAAAGAATTCTCAGATTATGGTAATCGTCTGCAATTTTTGTCTTTGCAATTAATCCGTCGCAAATTGTCTTATAACGACTAACATCATTTCGTGTTATCGCCCTATACAGAGTCTCCATTGTATTACTCCTTGAGTATTGATTGACAATAGCTTGTAATAGTTATCATCATCGATTTATATGGTCTTTGACCATGCAATCAAGACAGCAAAAAAACCAATTGGCAGATGCATATCGTAAAAACCTCCTAAAGGTTGGAGCCCGTTCGGCGGCGCCAACTTACTTCCACTTTTATACTGAACAAAACAAACCCCTTTTTTCTTTTTTTTTGGCTCATCTCAATTAATGAATAGCGGTCGTAGTCTAGTTTGGTCTAGGGCTCAGGCGGCGTTAACGTCATTTCACTTCTGGCTTTTCTGCACAACTTTTTTTCAAGCTATTTAATAGGTTCGTAATTTGCTTAATAATGTAGTCGTTTGGATGATGGACAATGGGATTGATACGCTCCATTCTGGTGCGGTTGCTTAGCGCACAACCATTTGAAATGCAAGCACTTGACACACTAGCAGAGACTATGAAAGCAGCTTCAATCATCAAAACAGATAGGTTCCGCCGCTATTACAAATCGAGCATTCTTCCCATTCCCTGCTTAGCCTACTCTGACGCGCTTGTCTTTAACTCAAATTACTACCAAATGCTTTCCCCTGATGAGGTTCTTGCTATTGGCGCCCACGAATTTAATCACATAGCAAAAAGGCATATTGCAAAGAGGTTACCTCGAACGGTTCTTCCCGCTGCAGTGCTTGCTATTGTGACAGGTTACCTGTTTTTTATTAACTCTGCCTCATTTCTGTTCGTTGCATCGGCCATGGTTCTGTCTTTCTTTTTCTTTTTGTTTGGTTCGTATTATGTTAACGCTAAATGGTTTAGAAAACAAGAAACTGAATCTGACCTTACTGCCGTCGAGTTCGTTAATGGAACTGCCATGATATCTGCCCTGGCTAGGCTTCGCCCACAAAAAACAAGTTGGCTTTCTAAATTGTTACCTCAATTACATCCAACTATAGAGCAAAGAATACATAATATTCAAGCGGCTATGATCACTAAAAATTCATTTAACTTTACTGTTACCTTTGGTGACGGCGCGCGCTAGCGCATGCTCCAGGCTATTCTGAGTTAGCTCCCTTCATCCAAAAGTTGCGGAGTGGGGGTTGTTAGTATAGTACCTAAACGAGAGCCACGAAACCCTAAACGAAATAAAATGAGATGCATACGATAAAGCCACAAAAGACCCAAATCCCTAATTTTTTGGTGCCGTCTGCTAATCGGTTAACTTTTAATTTGGACTGATTGAGTCCACTCCTATGTTATCGACCAAGAAAACAGAAGAGTGAACCCATGATATCAGTCCAAACCCAAATAGAAATACCAAGGCGATTTAAACCTTGCCAACATCTCCCGAAAACTAGACGAAATAAATCTCCCTAAAGAAATCCTGAAATCAGCTCTTGTTAAACTGCAAAAAGAGATCATTCTGGATCTTTGTGGACCAAAATATTCCCGAGACAAAAACAGGAAATACAAAAGAGCAGGAACAACAGACAGAACACTTTACACCAGACACGGCAAAGTAAGCTTCAAACTTACCAAAGTGTACTCAATGGAAACAGACGACATTATGCGACCTTTGCTTTTGTATGTTGGAATGGAGCCTAAGAAAAGAATCGTGGATGATTTGGTGTTGGAGTGTGCTGAAGCGGCAACTTACTTGACGTACCGTGACTCCAAAGCGGTGATCGAGAACCTTACTAACGCACAGGTTTCTAGGCACAGGATACATGATTGTGTGCAGAAGGTGGGTGTTTTCATGAATGAGGAACGGCGAAAAGAGCCTGCGAAAGATCAGGAGTTGATTGAGGGGGATGGCACCAAATGTCACGGCTTAGCTGGAAAGAAGAATGAAGTCAACGTTATTTTAGGAAAGAACCAGGTTTCGGGTGAGAAAACGCTTTTGGGGCTTGGTGTGAATGAGGACTGGAAGATGATTGCCTCGCAGTTTAAGGGTAAAGCTGCGGTGGCGGTGTCGGATAATGAGGTATCTCTTAGGAATGTTCTTTTGGAGAAGGCAGCGAATTATCAGGCTTGTGTTCGTCATTGTGTGGGTGATGTACGTTTCTATTTGTGGAGTGCTGGTTTGCCAAAAGAGGTGAGAAAAGAAATTGCAAGCAAGCTTTTAGGTATCTTGGAGACGCTTCATAATTCGGTTAACAAGCATCTTGCAGACAAGGATTTTGAAAGGCTACAGTGGAGGATCAGTTGGACACTTTTAGAACTAGATAAGCTTAGTGGGGAGTTGTTTTTGGATGGTTTAGATACGGTTGCCCGTTTTATTCGGAACGCGGCGAATTACTTGGTTACTTTTGCGAGGTTAGCTGTGAAAGAAACTTGTATTCCTATCATGAATAATCTTGTTGAGCGTTTGATGGGTGAGATAGCGAAACGCGTTAAGCATAAGTGGATGCACTGGAGTACGAGGGGACTTGAGAACCTGCTAAATATACTCTTAGCGAGGTACTGCAATAGAGGTGTCTACAAAGAGATGAAAGAAAAATACTTAAACCCAAACAACACACTTATCCAAATAACGACGACATAGGAAAGCTAGCCGATTAGGAGACACAACCAATTATTCAGCATCAGCATTATAATGCACATTTATGCTGTTTCTTTGCTAATTATGGTTAAATTGTTAAAATCTGCCCAAATAGAGGTTCTTTCAAAATATTTATTACTTGTATCATAATGAAATTTTCATGGAAATGTTCGCCAGCTAAGCTTCACGTAGTGCCACATAATTTTCTATATCCAGCCTCTTCGTTTAAAAATCAGCGCAAGACTCGAAGCCACCACAATCATTATTGCAATCATAATGTAGAAACCGTAAGGATTGCTTGCTTCCGGAAGCACTCCTGATGCGAAGTTCGTTCCGTAAATTCCAGCAATCAGAGTCAGTGGAAGAAAAATGGCTGATATTATCGTGAGAACCCTGATTATGTTGTTGGTACTTACAGTTTGAACGTTAACCAATATGTCTCGGATGTTGCTCATTTCTTCACGGTGCGCATCAACAACCTCTACCAGCTGAATTGTTCTGTCATAGAGATCTCCGAAACGTGGAAGGTTCACTCCCTGCACCAGCGCAAATTCTCCCCTTGTTATTCTTCCCATAATCTCGCGAAGTGGACTCAAACTCTGCCTAAGAGTCACCAACTTTTCTCTTATCTCAAGAACCCGCATCCCAAAATCTCTATCCATCCGCCTTGACCCTTCTCTGAAAAGCCCCAAGGCTTCTTGACTCATCACTTCAATCCGCTCAAACACCAAATCTGAAACCGGATAATATTCACTGGTGACCAAATCCAAGAAAATATATAACATAATATCAGTAGAGGGCACAAGGGACAATGAAAAATAGCCATGTGTACCTATTTTTTTGTAAACAGAACACGTCAACTCTGAGTAACCCTTATGAACCGTTATTATCCATCTGGAACAAACAAGCATCGCCAAGCGTTCCATTTTTCCATTAGATATAAAACTTTCCCGATGAGGAAAATTAAGAAGACAAAACATGCGCTCTTCATGTTCATCAATTCTTGAACGCTCCCCCTCCTCAGTAAGTTCTTGAAGATTATGCTTATCTAAACTAAAATATTCCTCTATCTCCTTCATTTCAGAATCAGTCTGGTCTTGAATATCAACCCAGAGAACCTGATTTTTATTAATTTCTTCAGGCAAAGCCCCTAAATTTTCTGATTGCCATCTGCCCTCTTCATTTTCCTTTAACAAAGTGATTGTTAGCAGCTACTATCTCCGAGTAAGCTAATGAGAATTCTCCTTTGTAAACCTAACCATTATTTTTGAGATGTATGTACCTTTAACATGAAATACAGTTTATGCTGGTTCTTGATAAAAAATAAACGATTATGGCAAATTGCTAAAATCTGACCAAATAGAGCTTCTTTCTCAATAGATTTATTACTAGCTTTATTATTGAAATTTCTATGTCCAAAATAGTAAAAGAATTGAACTGCAAGACACTTCTAGTTGACGTCTCTGAATACCCGTTAAACTTCTTGATTTTTACCCACAGATTAACTGCAAACGCTTACATTGGTTGCATTCACGATTGTGCCTACTGTTTTGCAAGATGGTATTGCAAAAGAGAAGAAATCAGAGTAAAAATCAACGCACAGATATGTCATGATGAAGGCTCCAACCAGAGAGGAGATGATTAGTTTCCTAAATATAAATAGAAGACAAAATCAGCGAAGCAATTTTCAGAAGACCTGAACTGCAATGCATCATCTTTTCTCCACAGGCAAATAGGTGAGTCTACAATCCAGAAAACGACTCAGCTAATTTACTGACCGCTTAACACTTTTTTCGATTTTGAGGAAGTATAAATTTTAACAAAGTGTGGTTTTAAGCTGTTTTAGAGAACAACTTGGAACATATAATTCTAAATTACAAAAAATTTTAGTGAATATACAAAGAAAAAATGGTGGATAGTGTGTTTTATTTTACTACTACCTTCAAGCTTGTTGGGTGAGTCAACGTGTTGCTTGTGCCAGTGATTGTAATTGCATATGTTCCTGTGGGAGCATTTGAGGGAACTGAAATTGAGAGAACTGTCGAATCGGCTGTTCCGCTATGAACTGTTAGCGAAGGTTGAGCAAGATTTGACGTCCAACCAGTTGGTAGAGTAGGGGATATTGAGACTGTTCCATAGAATCGGTTAAGGGACTGTACTTTTACTGCTATGTCCGATGAGGTGCATGCAGCCAGATACAAGATTGACGGATTTGAGCTGATGCTGAAATCTGGCTTTATAACCTGCACTATTACGTCAGTTGAATGAATCAATGAATCACTAGTTCCAGTAACTGTAACTGTGTATTTTCCGACTGCTGCGTCCGATGGAACTGAAATAGCCAGAGTAGATGAACCAGCTAAATTGTACTTAATGTCAACTGGAGATGCGGACAGAGACGTTGACCAATCCGTTGGATTTGCTGCAGATAGAGCTATGGTTCCGTTGAAGCGGAACATATTCAAGCTCAAAATAAAGATTTAATCCTCACACAGATCAATCTATGAAATAACAAAGAGGATAAATGGGACAGTAAATGATTCTAACACAAAACTAATAAGGCGTTTACCTCATATAATAATTAGCAATTAAAAGGAGAAAAGAAAAATAATGGCATTATTGAAAAATTCAACCAAAACAATAATAGCAATTACAATAGCAATTTTCATCCTCAGCTCAGGAATAGCGTTGCCCGCCTTGGCTCAAACATCAACTGCTGCACCAACTAAAACTCCGCCGAACTTCCATATTATTGCGAACCCAATTAGCTCGACTCTAAAACCTGGAACCAAAGAAACCGTAATCATAACAATAGCATCACAGACCAAATTTTCCGGCAGAGTATTTTTGTCAGCTCAGCCAAATAAAGCAAGAGTATTTGTTAACCTGCCTGCTTCAATTGTACTTCCGAAGGGAGCAACAAGCGTAATAACAAAGTTAATAATCACCGCCGGACCCAAAGCTACACCTGGAATATATAAAATCCTCGTAACAGCGACAAGCGGTTCTCTGACCCATACAATAACCGTTGATTTAAGAGTCGTCAAGACACCATAAAACTAGGGTAAAAATTACTTATCCTTTTTTTACTTTTTCAATACAAACAAGATTTAACCATAATTTTTTATCCCACTGGCAGAGGTTTCGGTTTAGTGACCTTCTGATAGTTCCACAATAACTATGCCTACTTCTTTCAGTATAACTCAATTCAAACTATCTAGAAAGAAAAACAAACATAAGCGAAGGTTGAGGAATGCTGATAGTCCGAATATATTTAGGATTCACCCCTTAATCATTTAACATGGTAAATCTGCGCAATGTATCAGAGTATATGAAAGCTGGAATTTTGCTTATACTTTTAGGTTTACTGATTTTAGGCATTGTAGATTTTTTATGTAATGAAAGTATACAAGCTGCTCTTTATCTTCTTCCGATAGGATGTTTCATTTCTAGTGTATGTGCCTTCACTATTGATGGCGTTAAGTCAAGTTACCAGAACCATTAATTCGTTTTATATTGGGTTTAGATTTTTGACTGTTATTGGAAATAGAAGAACAGACAAAGAGATAACAGACCTTTTCTAACACCTGAAAACTGTTCAGGCTATTATTCAGTTTTTGATAGTTTGCCCTTTGTTATTAATTGCAAAGGAAATTTTAAAAAAAGGAATGCTGGTGATTTCTTCACTCCAGTAGCGCCCCATAGAAATTTAAACTAAAAACATAACGAATACCTTGGTAAACCTTCCTTTATCAAAGAGTTCGTTTATAGTTCAGTTTAAATTCTTTTCAGGAATTCAAATAATAAAGTAAGGGGTTTATTTGAACCCTCTATTTCGTGGAGATGTCACTCACGTTTCTTTCTCTTTTTTTATTCAATTAAGGGAAGAAAATAGAAGGCCTATTGTACGCGTGTTTGTGTTGAGTCGCTATTAATAGCATTAATTACTGACGTGCAAATTACTACTCAGCCTCGAAACTTGCAGCGATTGAGTGGTTGTCTTTGACGTTAGTGAATGTGTAGGATGATTTAGCGCCAATTGATTTGCCATCTACTTGAACATCAGTTATGCGATAATTTGCATCGGCAGTAATTTTGAATGTCTGGTCATCACCCTGGGGGATACTGATTTTTCCATTTGGATTGATTTTGCCGTTAGGACCTGCTGAAGCATCAATTGTTTTTTTGTGACGTCTATACAGTATAAAAATTATCAAGAACAACATAATGATGACTACGATGATGATTGCGATCCAGTCAATTGAACTCAAGACAAATGCTGATCCAGTTGCTATTGTGGTTGATATTGGTGTTGGTGATACAGAAACTGTAGGAGTTGGTGAGGCTGTTACTGTGGGTGATGGTGTAGGAGTAGCTGTGTGTATAGGTGTTGGAGTTGGAGCAGAAGTCGGAACGGCTGTTGGAACTGCAGTTGGAACTGGTGTTGGAGCAGCAGTTGGGCTTGGAGTTGGAGAAGCAGCTGGATTTACTGTGATTGAGATAGCATTGGAAGCTGGAGATGTAACTGGGGTAGACGCGCTATCAATCACTTTACATGTAACCGAATGAGAGGTTCCTGCGGCTGTATATGAGTAACTAGCACTGTTAGAGCCAACAGCAGACCCATCTAAGTACCATTGAAAGCTGATTGTTCCTGATCCACCGCTTGGAGTTGCTGTGAACGCTTGAACCTGACCAATATCCATTGTTAAAGGACCAACAGGAGCGACGCTGACAGTTGGTGAAGCAGCTACTGTTATTGCGATTGCATTAGAGGTAAGAGAGGTAACTGGTACAGATGCACTGTCAGTCACTTTACATGTTATAGATGCTGAAGTTCCCGCAGCAGTATACAAGTAAGTTGCGCTGTCAGTTCCCACCGTTCCCGCACCTACATACCATTGATAATGAATGGTGCCTGAGCCTCCCGAGGGAGTAGCAGTAAACGTCTGGGTCTGTCCAACATCCAATGACAAAGGTCCAGTTGGAGTTGTAGTAACCGTTGGGGAAGCCGCGACAGCAATTGAAACAACATTCGATGTAACCACAACAGGGGTGCTAGCGCTATCTGTTACTTGCACTTCAAAATTCCAAGTTCCAACAGCAGCAGAACTGTCAGGTGCAAAATCAAAAGTCTGACTAGTTATGCCAGTAGAAACAAACGAGCCAGCAGGAGTTTTCTGAAGCCATAGATAGCTATATGATGTTGTGCCACCTGAAGCGACTGTGGAAACTGAAAAGTGAGCTGTCTGACCTTTATCAATCGCACTCTTGTCAACAGAAATAACTGGAGCAAGCAAAGCCAGATTCACTGTAACCGATGCCGCGGTGGATTGAGCCGAAGTTGTGCTTGTATCGTCTGTAGCAGTTGCAGTTATTGAGTAGGAACCCGCAACAGAAGGAGAATAATTAAATGTTGAAGATATTTGACCAGATTGAGGTACACCACCTATGTACCATTGATAGCTTGTGTAAGTGCCTGAACCGCCAACAGCAGCCGCCGTAAAAGTCTTGGATTGGCCTACGTTCATTGTCCAGCTAGTAGGTGAGACACTAACAGTAGGCGGAACAGTAGGCGTGCCATAGGCATAGATTACGCCGTTGAAAATGCAGTAAACCAAGCCATTTGACACAGCAGCTGAACCGTATATTGGGTTGTTTGCGTTTTTTAACCAGAGTTGTGTGCCTGTGGTTGTGTTTATTGCGTAGAAACGACTATTCGTTGTACCAATGTAGAGTGTATTTCCAGCTATAATGGGAGATCCCTGAAATCCACTATTTGTGGTTGTGAAATTCCAGAATGATGCACCTGTTTGAGCGTTACAAGCGGAGACATTACCGCTATTTGAAGCAAAATAAACCACATTTCCAACTATATCTGGTGTAGTCCATATACTTCCACCAGTTGGAACACTCCATATTTGTTGGCCTGTTAGGGCATTAATTGCATATAAGTTTTGATCCCAAGAGCCAATGTACACCACATTGTTGGCAACAGTTGGAGAACCGTATATGTTGCCGCCCGCCTGGAAGGGCTGGGTCCATACTGATGCACCAGTCAACGCATCCAAGGCATAGACATTGTGGTCAGTGTAACCTGCAACATAAACCACACCGTTGACAACGGCTGGAGACGAATAAATGGAACCGGTGGCTGTTGGCACAATCCAGTATGTATCATTTGTTAATGCATGGAAACAGTAGACGTTGCCTGTCATGTCGCACGCGTAAACTTTGTCATTGACAACTGCTGGGGAAGCGATAAACGATACACTTGAAGATTGCGTGTATTTCCAGATTAATGCACCCGTAGTAGCGTTTAGTGCGTAGAAATATCCATTATATTGACCTACGTATACGACGCCGTTGACAATAGCGCAAGAGCTCCGAATTTCGTAGCCGTTGTTAGTGTTGTATGTCCAAACAGATGTTCCTGTGATGGCATTAAGGGCATAAATGTGTCCGTTATATGAGCCTGCATAAAGTATGCCATTGGCGATTGTAGGGGAGCACTCGTCAATATATGAATCTGTTGTGAAATACCAGGCAGTCGCTGGATTTGTTGTTGGACCCGTTGCTGTTGTGTAGCCTG
>Ga0114951_10004799_pt1 | contig 12868 bp, 10 predicted proteins | sample AM7aDNAmetaG_FD_88677 | JGI IMG/M metagenome (GOLD analysis project Ga0114951, IMG submission 88677) | Freshwater microbial communities from Finland to study Microbial Dark Matter (Phase II) - AM7a DNA metaG | ecosystem: Environmental > Aquatic > Freshwater > Lake | place: Finland: Lake Alinen... | reverse complement strand
GGGATCGCTGCGGCAAACTGTGCTGTCATTACCGGAACGGTTCGGCGCTATACTGTCGTAACAAAACGCATGCCCCATGTCATTACAACAGCGGGTGACCCGCCGAGTGTGCTTGCATGCTGCCGTGCATTGCATAATGAGCGCGCCTGCGAGCTCACTATCTTACCTATCCGCCGCAATGGCATGGGGCTCGGGAGCCTTGAACCTTCTTACCTCAAGTCGGCACTGCGATCCAATACGTGCTTGGTCACGATAGCCGCAGTGAGTGCCGACACCGGCACCATTAACAATCTACGAAAGCTGGCCGCCGCGACTAGTAAAGCTCATGTGCCATTCCACTCCGATGTGACTCAGCTGATTGGGCGCAGTGCATTCCGGCCGGCTGCTTTGGGGATCGACAGCTGGACGGCCTCATTTGAACATATTCGGGGCGCCCCTATGTTTGGCGTACTCGCAGTGCGCAGATCATTTGCCCACGGCTACAGTCTGGCATCATACATCGGTGGTGCCCAGAATGCATCGGGCGAGTTACGGGCCACCGGTTTAGGCGATCCAGACGCTCTCATTCAGCTAGAGCCGGCACTGGCCGCTACCACATCGGCATGGCGCACATCAATTGAGCTTAGCAAAACCGCGCAGACCCGGATGGGTGAACAGAGAGATTTGTTGTATAACAGTATTGCTAGGGCTGGTCGTGCTATATTCTTAGATGATTGTGAGGCCGACATTCCGCCCAGTATCGATGGTGGAATAACACCTCCGGGTCCTCGGCCCTACTTGGGAACTGAGCTGGGCCGAACCAGCATCCGATCAGCGCTGAATGGGGGGGGCGCCGCCATAGTCTGGATCGCTCCTTATGACACCCGCACGGTTTTGCCCAATACATTGTTGATCAGTATCTGCGCTCAGGACTTTTCAGCAGAAGCCGTGCGGGCTCAGCTTAGCACAGAAAGAATTATAGTGGGCCGGCCGCGCGCAGCAATAATAGGGGCACTCTGTCTGCCGCTAGCACTGCGTCAGGGACTCTTGCGATTCAGCCTCCACCAAGACACCACTAGTGGCGATATAATGGAGGTCGCGGACAAAATAAGCAGACTAATCAAGACAGACCGCGGCAATCGAGAACGTTCTGGTTCGACAGAAATTATGAGACACAATAATTCTAATGGTAGGAAATCCCGTTCTAGGTCAAATGGTCGTTAGAATACATAATGTATTTTTTATGCCATTATGTATCATAATGGCATAAAAAATGCATAATGGCATAAAAATTGTATAGATTTATTTTAGTATTTAATCACTTAAGCCTTAGTTTGAGATTCCAGCGTGGAAACCTCGGCAATGAGTGCCTTGGCGGCATTGGCGCTTTCAACGGCGCGCTTCTTCAGCAGCTCAGCTTGCTTCTTTTTACGAGCCAGAGAGACTTCGCTGTTCTTCTTGGTCACGGCGGCTTGCTGCTCGGCAGAGAGCGCTTGATTCTTCTTGGCACGCTCGCTCACCAGATGTTGGTGATACAGAGCCAGCTTCTCATCAATCAAAGCCGTGATGGCATTAATCTCAGCCTCCTTGCGACCCGAGTCGGCCATCAGCATGTTGACGACAACCTTGACGTGGTCAGCACTCATCGTGCGCACGCCAACAATGCGCTGCACAATGATACGGGACAAAGCCGTGTTACGGCTAATGCCTTGCGTGACGATGCTGGCAACGTACTCTCGCACACGGTTGCTCACGCGCATCGTCTTGTACTGCTCTTCTTTCTTTACGGTCTTCAAGGCATTCTCAACATAGGTGTAGAATGAGTTCTTAGATGCCTCAGCAGCTTCTCCCACAGGGGCTTCAGCCTCAGGTTCAGCTTCCTTAGCGCCGGCCTTCTTGAGTGCGGCCTCGTGCTCGGCGTTGAAGTTAGCCCACAACGGGCACTTGACGTACAGGGGGCTCAAAGACATCGTGCTGGCCGAGTCGCCCTCATGCAAATGCGCAATATCAACAATCTTGCGATCAGCAGCAATCGCGCGATCCATGCCGCGCCGCAGCAGCTCCTTAACGGCACAATCCCAGACAACTGCAACGGCGATCGGGGTCTCACTGCTGATGCGCACCAACGACTTGCCAGCCGCCGCAATTTGGTCGCGCAAGGTGTTCATCGCAGCGTTGTCGTTATTTTCTTGTGCGGTCTTGTAGGACGCGCGCAAAGCTTTGACCTGATTTTCAATGGCATCATCGCCCAAGTGTTGCTTCAGGTGGGTCGCACAACGAGCCTGCGAAATGTTGATGTGCAGGACATTAGCCAACTGGATGCGGCCGTGAGATTCGTCAGTGGCCTCTTTGGCTGGCGCCGGAGTCGCGGCGGGTTTCTTGGGGGCCGCGGCCTTCTCTACCTTAGCCGGGGCTGCAGCTTTCTCGGCCTTAGGGGCTGCCTTAACGGGCTCAGCGGCCTTAGCCGCAGCGGGTTTGGTGACAGGGGTCTTTTGGGTGGGCTTAGCTGACATTGCGGGGAGCGGTTATTAGATGCAGGTATTGGGGCCTCTTGTATGTCTTCAAAAGGCCATCAAAATACAATTATCAAGCTATGCCCTAGAGATATTGGCCAGTAAGATTTAGGCAAATTTCGTAGGGCTAAAAAATATTTACTATTTTTGTTTTAACTATCTGAAAGCGAGTCAATGAGATCGTCCATTTCATCATGTACTGGCTGAACTGCGGGCTGAACTGCGGGCTGAACTGCGGGCTGAACTGCGGGCTGAACTGCGGGCTGAACTGCGGGCTGAACTGCGGGCTGAACTGCGGGCTGAACGACGTGTGACTTAACCGCGCCACTTTCAGATCGAACTTCAATAGTTTCAAGTAGTACTGAATTATTAGGTTTTGTGGCTTTGGAAGGCATGTTTCGTAGCTGATTTGCCGTAACTCCTTCATAATATGTGGGATTTGATGATGGTGTTTCCAAAGGTTGTTTGAACGATACTCGATTTTGAGCTGGATCATTCGGTTTGTCAGTAGGCCCAGTGGCAGGCTTACTGGTAAGTCCAGTGGCAGGCTTACTGGTAGGCACAGTGGCAGGCTTACTGGTAGGCACAGTGGCAGGCGTACTGGTAGGCCCAGTGGCAGGCTTACTGGTAGGCACAGTGGCAGGGCCCGTGGCGGCCTCATCAGTAGGGTCCGTGGCGGCCTCAGTAGGCTCCCCGGCGTCCTCATCAGATTCTTCGCCATTAAAGATGTCGATCGTATGATTTTTTTCGCTCTCTTCTTCTCGTTCTTTGCGACGCATTTCACGTAATTTGGCAAGCTCATCTCTATTTATACCATCAAGCGCGGGCTTGACTAAAGCCAGCTTTTCTTTAACCGATGTTTCGGGCTCTTTCTTGCGGGTCAAATACACATAGAGAATGATACTGACAACTAGCAAGACAATTACTGAGATGATGACATACCGATAGCGGAACAAGAAAGAATTGCTACTGACCACGACTGGTTCTTGAATTTCAAGATTTTCTGAGTTATCCACCTCATCTTTACGCAATGCCTCGTCGGTAATGATTGGCTCAACTGGATGCCAATCGTTACCGATAGTACTGCCTTTAGCCCCAGTGCGTTTAGACATACTGCTTATGGAAACAAAAACGAGCCTCTATATAGTATGGCTGCTGAGATGGCCGACGCCCCTTCTTTGGCCGAAGTCAGCACATCTCAAAAATTCTTAATTGCCGTGGACCGGTGGGAAAAGGCTTTAGATGTTGCCGCAGCAAGTTTGTTAAAAGCTGCGACCCACATCAATAGCAGTGGCCAACACATTTATGGTGATCGTTGGGATACTGCCACTACTAAACTAACTAAACTTACTAAACTTAGTGGTCCAACAAACGGTTCAGAACTCGTTGTGGTCGCTATGGCTGCGGCTTCAGTAGAAAACCGAGCCGTTGTGGTTGATACGGCCGCCGAAATCATTCTGAACCCAAATGTATCCGCACAGGCCTCATTAAAAATGGCGAGAACATTTTCTGATGAAAGGTCTTCTGACCTCCGGATGGCAAAGAAAGATTACGACCAGTCTATTGTAGCGGGCCGTCATGTGTTGTCCATGGCTAGTCTAACGGGCCAACAACTGGCAGACCTTTGGCCCTCTGCTGAAGGTCTTTATTATGAAGGCTGTGCCAAAAAGTTTAGGCATGGTCAAGTGGTAACGGAGTTATTCATGGGAGTGCTCTCATGCGCTGTCAACCAAAGTGAGAGCGCCGCGGCTGCCCTGAATAGTGCACCAGACTGCGCCCTTGGTATTCTGCCAGACACCAAAGAAGCTGCTAAAAAAGATGCCCTATTGTTATCCCGATACCATAAACTTCAATCATTTGGGTGGACAATTCCGGGTGGCGATCATGAAGGCATATCGGTCGTAGTCGATCTGTCTTTGCCGCAAGCTCAGTTTGATGTTTGTTATGATATCACAAATCTAGTCGACCGTAAAGTTGTGGCAAAGCTAGGGGCAATACCCAATATTCAGAGTGGGTTAAATTACAATCTAGTTGAAAGGCTGAAGACAATCAAAATGACACCACGATTGGCCAACTCAGAGCCAATCGTGAACTCAGACCCAGAGCCCATATGGCCAGCCAACGATCCACTACTGATATCTTTGAGTAACGAGGATCCGGCCCGCATGCTTGTTAGTCAAAAAGAATGTGCATACTTTGCGGGACTTCAGCCCCGCACTTTACGACTTGCTGAAATATTGGGTAATGAAACCGTTGCGGCAATCAAAGCAGATTCTTGGGCCAATCCAAAAGCCGAAAGTAAATCGAATGGGCCCTTTGTCCCAACCATCCGGCGAGACTATACGGAACAGGTGAAGCAGCTGCGCGCCAGAGACATCCCCTGTAATACAGATGAACTCGTAGCGGCTCTCGTAGGGTCTTTAGAAAAAACTTTAAAGGATTCTACTCTAGACAATGCGGCTCAGCTACGTAGAATTATTTGCGACAATTCGGCGGCCGAAGCCGGTGGCTATGTGTGTCAGGCCGTATCGGCTGTAAATTCTGCCAATACATCACGGAAGATGCGCAGTATCCTCATGCAACCTCTATACAGGACACAGTTGTCCGCACTTGAGCGTGAAATGCAACTCAGTAGTTTGATCAACACTGTAGACAGTGCTGTTGAAATATACAGAACGATTCAACCAGAGCTTGAAACCTTGTTCTTGAATAACTCTGCCTTGGATTGGCATAAAGGCTTTAGTTATATCAAAGCCACAACATTAGTGCTGTTTCGGCGTGCAGCGGAGCGCGCGCTCTTAGCGCACCCCCCAGTGTGCAATCAAACTAGTCTAAAACTGTATGGACTCACTCTCGCTATTTAATTAAACAAATGTTTGTAATTAATTATCGTGATGTCAACAAATATTTTAACTCCAGCCCCGAAGGCAGAAAAGTCTGCGCGCCGAGGACCCGGGCGGCCGCCCAGTAAACCAGCGCCCCCGGCCCTAGAACAGCGTGGTATTGTATTGGCGCCCTTAGACGCCAATAATCGTCTAGAGTTTGTGTACAATGACCCCTCGGTATTTAAATCACTGTTCACTTATTTTAAGAATATTAAGGCCCGGGACATTCACTTGCGCTGCACCCCAGCAGGCCTCACATTCTTTGCGCGCGACCACTCAAAAACAAGTCGCGTTGTCGCTCATGTGGCCGGGGAGCACGTCAACTGGCACTATTGTGATGGCGAATTCTGGCTAGGAATCAACCGGGAGCATGTCGAAAAGATGTTCGCGTCGATCGATAAAACGCTCTTCAAGATCACGATCTTGCAATCAGTCGAAGACCCCAATACAATCACCTTTGTATTTAAAGATGCCGAAATTGATAAAGAATGCAATTACCGGATCAGCTTATCAATCTACCCGCGCGATGAAGATCTATATGAGGCCGAGCGCGCGCTGGCGCCAGCTTTGATTCAGACTCTGTTTCCGATTGAGTTCACGCTGAGCGCGAAGCAGTTCAAGAAATCTATCAGCGATGCGAGCAACTACAGTGAGCTGATCACGTTCGAAAAGCTTGGCACGCACCCACTGCAGCTCACCTACGCGAAGTCGAACCTGGTCTACAATGAGGTCTATCGCAGCGCTGCCAAGATCCGCCTGCGATCGGCCGTCAATGAGGGTACGATCTTTCGCGCGACCGTTAAGATCGCCAATGTGAAGTCATTGGCCAGCTCGATGGTGACCGATGATGTGCGAATTCTGTGCCGCGAGGATGATGATATCTTATTTAGGAGTGCATTAGATGCGAAGGCTTTAGTAGTTAGCACGATGACAAAGCTTACTTAAGCTTAATGAGTGAGCCAAATAGTTCTTTTTGCCCAACTGGAGAAAGTGAATAATAGTTTATAACAAGGGTTCAAAGATGTTTCCAGTCCAAGATGCGCAGAATCCGCCTTTAAGCGGGCTGTTGGCATCCCACCCGACCGCATTGATTGCTGAAAACGACAAACACCGTCGATCGGACGTTCAAGAAGGCTCGGGCCTGTACTCGATGGCCAATCTTGCAGAGGCATCAACTAATGGTTCGTATACTTTTATGGTACCAACTTTTACCCCAAAAATTTGGCAAACGCATGATTTACCTGTCAACGATACAGACTATGCAACACGCTTTCATTCAAAGTTTTCTGAGTGCCATGACATGTTAACGAAAGTCAACGTCGCCCCGGCACCTATTAAGGTTGTGGCGGCTGGGGGTGCTGCGGCCTGGCCACTGGGCGATCGTACCATAGAGCCATCTGATGTGGACTTCTTCTTCTGTGGCCAGGGCACAACCAAAGACTTCTGGCATCGGGCCGCCGATGTTGTAGAATCACTGACGGACAATTTAATCACAGAAGCGACTTGTGTGACGCAAGAATTGCGTCCCGGCCTGATCACTTTAATTGCTTTGTACTTAAAAGAGGACTCGATGGTTACAAAGAAATTTCAACTGATCTTGCGCCAGTATCAGTCTGTGAGTGCCTTGTTGCACAGTTTCGATGTGGCTTCATGTGCCGTTGCTTTTGATGGAAAAGAATTCTATTCTACGGCAATTGCGGCTTATGCGCATGCGCATCGGATTAATGTGGTTAATCCGGCTTATCGCAGTCCATCTTTCGAGCACCGGCTGGCAAAGTACTTTGAACGAGGGTACGCTCTGGCTTTGTTGAACTTAGATGCGAGCAGGCTCATTCGAAATACTCAAATTGAGCTGCCGCATATGAAACTACACATAGATGTGGTGCACAGCAACTATGCGGCCGGCACAATTGAGCTGGCAACTCGCAGCCAAAGTGATTATGAACCATCTATGAAAAACGGCCGCCGCCGCCATATATTGCACAAATTAATTGGGCGCGTGCAGTGGGGACTGGCCAGGATGAACCTGCGGGCCTTCACGACTTCTGTGTGGGCTGATGCTACACCATATGATATTGGGGGCATTCCAGCATTTGGTGTAATTGGTTATGTGTCTCAATACAAAGATCGAGCAGAAGTTTTGGCTGATGGCTGGAATGGGCGTTGGCTCATTGGGCTTGAGCCTAACCGGCCGTTGCCCTTGCGCAAGTGGGCCGAAGAGTCGCCGCCCTGCTTTCATGAGGTGCTGCCCCGGGATTATATGTTACATTCCATCACTAATATGGCAAAAACGCCAATATATCCACAACGCATCAACACTTCGATCCTGTCTGAGATATTTGGGCTATCCCATACTGATATGGCTGCACTCACACGTAATGCCATTGCAATGCGGCGAGGATCCCATGGGGCTCCACTGATCCTGAATATGGCATTGAAGCCCCGGATCGATGCGCTGCGTCGGCGTTGGAACTCTCAAGAACATTACACGATTGATTGGTGGCGTACCGCGCCAGTGGGGCTTGCAAACACATTTACTTCTTCACTGCGCCCTTGCGCTGAAAGCGCACTGGAGTGGTATGGTGCAGCCTATGTGGCTGAATGTGTGTCGCCACCGCTACAAGTCATAGTTAAAATCCTGAATCAACTGCGTCGGCGCTCAACGCAGTCCAAAGATCCCGTCTATGACGGCCAGTGCGCTTTGTGTTTCGACCCCTTGTCTCGCGGCGAAGCCAATAGCACAATTCTTGGGTGTGGACATATCTTTCACTGGGCTAGTAATGAAAATGGATGTGGCGGTCTCATTCAGTGGGTGAGCGATCATGACGGGTGCCCAACCTGTCGAACGCCATTTGACACTGAAGCGCCCTGGCCGAGAGAAGTGGCTATAGAACTTCCTGTGGACCTGGCATCATTTACTACGCGTAAATGAGTTAGTTAGGTTAAAAAATAACTTGTGTTTTAGCTGACTATTTTAATCTAGTAGTCATTTTTTGTTGAATGATCTGATGTTCGCGCAAGACATCTACGGCTTTATTTGCTATGGATACTTTGCAGAGGGATTTTGCACCCGCCATACTTATGGCGAAGACTAGCTGCTCAATATTTACCGGCACTGCAGTGGTCTGATGTCTAGACTTATTATCTGCTCTAGTAAATGGTTTTAAACAATGCTGGCATTGATGACTCAGTACCGCATCACATGGTCGCTTGCGGGCCATGTGAGATTGGAGGTCCCTCTGTTTTGCAAATTGTACGCCGCACTTCTCACAAGTAAAACCCATAGACTTTTTGTCACAGTATTATTCAATGGTGTAAAAATGAGGAGGAGGTGTAAATTTGGTGGTGTGAATTTGAGGGAAGGTGTTTTTTTGAGGTGTTTTTATGAGGAGAATATCATTTTAATACCCTGTCTATATTGTAATCTTAATCGACATTTGCTAATATAGTAAAATATCTTATATTCGGTTAAAAGAGGTACTAGATACTATTTCCTCAAATTTACACCTGAGCCCACCCCCCCCGAGCCACTGGTCATGGCATTGATGATATACTTTGAGTCAGTCCTAAAAAAACAGAATGTTGGCGCCAGAGTAAATTGCCATTATTGTTTACCCTTGAATTTGCGATTGCAAGCTAAGCAGAAACAGAAGTAATCTGGGGCTTCATCGGCACTTCTAAGTTGCACTTCCTCATATGTGCACTGGCGGGCCTTGCAGTGGGGACACTCGAAGATGTTGGTTGTCTTATGGTCAACCTTCTGTTCACTTCGCTTTTTGATATCAGCACGCTCTGCGGCTGTTGCCGGTGGGCACATCTCGCGCTCGCTCATATCTCCGAGTCGCGCTATTGGGAGCTCTCCCGAGAGGATTCTGGACAGCAGCTGTGCGCCATAATTAATGCAACTTGTTGAATTAGGGTCTAGAGCACTGTACACCGCACCACAGCGCATACTGTAGATGTCAACGAAGGCCGGAGAGTCCCAGGCACGGCGGGGCGGGTCTGTTGACTCTTTGCTAATACGGACGGCCGCATTGTAGCAAGAAACTTCAATGGCCGCCGCCATCTCGAGATGTTTCGCGGGTCCGAGTTCAGGTGCCGCCAGGACTAAAGCCCGCACAAACAGGCGGCGGCCCGTTTCGCGCGCATCTGGATTTGCTTGTGTATACAACAGGTGTGACAACATATCTTCTTTCGAGATCTCCTTGTCTAAGAACTGCTTCCCGGCAATTTCGTCAGGGAAGCTTCCGATCTGCGCCGAGACTAAACTGGTTAGTTTATCTGCCCTTTCCAAGAAATGATCAGTCAATGCAATTTTGGGTGCTACTTTGTGCGCAGCAGATGCCGCCATGAATACTGTCTGATCAAGTTCAGCTGCGGCCGTAGTTAAACTTACCGAATCATACTGGCCCACGGTAGCTAGCTGTTTTTTCAACTCAGCACGCAGATTGGCCCGTAACTGAACAATGGACATATTATTCAATAAATTGTACCAGTTCAATTTCAAAAAACAACTTAATGCACTATTCTGTGGATCGGAGCGCCCTAATCTGCTCTTCTATTCCCTTGACATGTGCCAGGAGGGTCTTCATTAGATTTCTCATTTCTGTGAGTTCTAGTCGCAGCTCAGAGACCTCGCCCCTTACATTTGCGGTTTCATCCAAGAGATCTTGGCAATTCCCATCAATTTCTCGAAGAAGTTTCGAGTCATTTTGACTGGTCAAACCAAATTTGGGAGATGTTCGTCCTGTGTAGTCTTCTTCATAATCTTCATCATAGTCATCTTCCCAAGGCGCATAGGAATGTTTAGCACTTGTTAATTTAGTACTGAATGATTTAGCACCACTAGAAGGTGCCTCACCTGTTGAATGTTCTAGCATTTTGAACAGATTATCAATGTCTGCTTGAGGGTTAACTGCAACGGCGCCTCGCATCTTAACAACATCCGATGTGAGTTGGCTATTATTTGTTTCAGTGGCCATAATTACTCCTAATATAAACATATATAATTAGTTTCAATTATGGCTGGCATGGCTGAAAGTGTTCTATGGGCATTTACCGATGGGGCTTGCACTAAGAATGGAAAACCTGGCGCAAGGGCATCTTATGCTGCCATCATAGGAACCAGTAAGAATTTTGAAGAATCTCTGGTTATAAAGGAATCCGGTCTGGTCCTGGACAATCTCTATGAGCTAGATTTGACAGCACATACTGGTAAAGCGATTGAAAATACTATGATTGCGGCAAGCAATAATCGGGGCGAGTTGCTTGGCATCATTACGGCATTATCCAAGATGTATTCGGTCAGGTCGGCCGCCCATAATACTTGCCGAATCGTATCGGACAGTCGGATCTCTATTTGCACTTTACTAGAATGGCTTCCAAATCGCCGTGCCAAGAATACTACGGACAAGTTAAAGAACATGGATCTGCTGACCATCGCAGAAACCCTGCTCAGTAGGCTGCGCGAAGTGTGCACAGTAGAAATCATCCATGTCAACAGCCATCAGCCAGAGCCAGCTGAAGATGCCCCCTGGCCAGTGCAGTTACTTTGGGAGGGGAATAATTTGGCGGATGTCGAAGCCACTACGGTATTAAATGTCGACAGCTAGTATTAAAGTTTCTTTAAAAAACTATATAGCCACAATGATTTTAGGCTGTCACGTGAGTCGATACCATGCGGCGGCAAAGGCCTCTATTGTTGCCCATATCGAAGTGGCGCGACAAGAAGCCCTCGCCTGTCAGGTGGACCTGCGAGCTTTTCAGATTTTTGTTGGCGGCCCCAATAGCCGCAAAATTAATCTAAAGGCGACCGAGTCGGCTGAGCTTCGTCAATATTTGGCAAAGTCTGACCTCAAAGTGTATGCCCATAGTGTTTATGTTGCGCCGCCCTTTAACGGCGATCCAGATGCGGCGCGTTTTGTTCGTGAAGAGCTAGAAGTTTGCGCAGCCGCTGGCATTTCGGGCCTTGTCGTGCACTTGCCTAAAGCGCCGATTGAAGTAGTGATGAAATACATCACACGACTGCTGAATCCATCCGCCGTGGGCGTGCGCATTTTCTTAGAAACGCCCGCAGTAACTCCACGCGAGACTTACTATGAGACTCCCGAAAAACTCCAGAAGCTATTCGAAAGCCTGCGGGAGCTTGATCCAGACCATAAACTATTTGGCCTCTGCGTCGATACGGCCCACCTCTGGACAAATGGAATTGACTTGTCTAGTCGTCAAGACGCGAAGGAATGGCTGCGCCAACTATCTGCACTGCACCTACCTTCAGAAGCCCTGATGTTTCATGTAAATGATAGCGAGCGCGCCTGTGGCACAGGACCCGATTCACATGCGGGATTGCTGACTGGTCACATCTGGAAAGATTATAGGCACCACCCAGAAGCGAGCGGTCTTGCGGCTTTTATACAGTATGCGACCCGCCACCACAATGTAGTTATCCTGGAGCGAAAGCCTAAAGAAGCGCTCGAGGCCGATTACCATTTGCTAGCTAAGCTTGGGCCATCTATAGTGGCTAGTGACAGTTCTAAAGAGCCATCACTTCCCCAAAAATCTGGCGGCTCTCTAGATCTGTTGTTATTGGCCGAGATCACCCACAAGATTTTTGAAATAATATCAGAAATTGTAGAGTCTGTTGGGGGGTCAAAACTGGATCAGAATGGGTCTATCTTTACCGATCGGGCTGACTTGAAAAAGGCATGTGCCGACTATATTTATGATAAAGTCCGTGCCAATACCAATGATACCGTAATTTCTGATAATACTGTTAGGCTAGCCACCAATCAGGCTATGCAAATTATAACAGACCCTCGGGAGACAGACCTTAATAAACTACAGCATCTGCAAGAATTATTTGGCAAAATCCAGATTTGCACTCCAGGTCCAACTATGAAAGTTGGACTAAAAAGGCTGATTGATCAATACGAATCCAATAGTACTATACTAGTAAGGGCCAGACATGTTGGACTACCTGTACAGGGTACTCCAGTATCTCTGGTAATTATGGTCATGGTAGATGACCTAGAGTCGACTATGGAGAAAATTCAAAAAATAGTTAGCAAAGGAGCCCACTTGATTCTGCATGAATACAACATTCCGGAAAATGCCCCAGAACCTGAACTTCATGCGGCTTATTATGATATTATACATGCACTTGGATGCATTCCAGCCATATCTGGAGAGGACTTGGTGCCGGCCACAGAAATCATCCAGCGCTCTTTGAAAAATAATCAGTACCGCTCGATAAGCGAATGGCATGCCATTATGGCTAAATATGGTTTTACTTTAGAAGAATCGATTGTGGAGGGAGAAACCATTACTATTTCGTACATTTATACTGCCTAAAGGTGGTTTAGTAGTCTTAGGCAAATTACTTAATAATTTGCAGGCAAATTACTTAATAATTTGCAGGCAAATTACTTAATAATTTGCAGGCAAATTACTTAATAATTTGCAGGCAAATTACTTAATAATTTGCAGGCAAAT
>Ga0114951_10004797_pt1 | contig 12869 bp, 9 predicted proteins | sample AM7aDNAmetaG_FD_88677 | JGI IMG/M metagenome (GOLD analysis project Ga0114951, IMG submission 88677) | Freshwater microbial communities from Finland to study Microbial Dark Matter (Phase II) - AM7a DNA metaG | ecosystem: Environmental > Aquatic > Freshwater > Lake | place: Finland: Lake Alinen... | reverse complement strand
GCGACGCCGTCAGCCTCGATATACACGCCAAACTGGCGCGACAGGTTGCCGTTCGGATCTGCGATCAACGGATACTGCACCTTCTTGATGGCTTCGGATTCGTCGTGCCATGCCTTGTGCACCCACTTCGAATCCGTGCTGACGCCGAAGACTTCCGCGCCCAGCGCTACGAACTGATCATAGTACTGTGCGGCTTCCTCGAGCTCCGTAGGGCAGATGAAGGTGAAATCGCCCGGGTAGAAAATCAGAACGATCCATTTGCCCTTGTAGTCGGACAATTTTATCGTCTTGATCTCTTCATTATGAAACGCCTCAACTACGAAATCCACTACTTTAGTGTCAATTTCAACCATTTCTACTCAATTTCCTTTTTATATATTCGAAACGTTAAACCCGTCTGGCCAACAATCAATTACCCGGCAAGCATTCAAACAAAACTTATGACGATGCTGTCAGGGCGTGAACTGCGCGAACAGATTCTCTACTGTCTGGTCCACTCACGACCAGGCTGATGCCGCATTCAGACGATCCCTGGGCAATCGCAATGATGTTTATGCCAAGCTTACCAACCGCACTACATACTTTACCACTGACTCCGGGCGTAAACGCAATTCCCATGCCAACCGCGGTCACAATTGCGGCATCCTCGATTGTGTGAATGTGGTCAATCTCGCTGGTTGAGAGCTCGGGCGAAAATTCGCGCTTGAGTTCGAGCGCCACTCTTGCCGATGCGGCGTGCGGGATTACGAAACAAATGCTCTGCTCGGCGGATGCCTGCGAGATCATCAGCACACTGGTATTCGTGCGCGCAACGGCTGTAAACATGCGACCTGCGATGCCAGTCACGCCCTTCATGCCGCGCCCTGCAACGGTTACCATACTGACCTTGTCAATCATTGTGACTGCTTTAACGGTCCCGCCGCCATGCAACCCCGTCTCGCGCCGCGGTGGTTCCTGCAGAATCAATGTGCCCGGATGCCCGGGGTTGAATGTGTTCTTCACGCGCAGCGGGATTTTCTGTTCGAGCAACGGCGCTATCGTCATGGGATGCAGCACTTGCGCGCCAAAGAATGCCAGCTCTGACATTTCCTGCCCGGTGAGTGTGTGAATTGTGCGCGCCTCGGGCACGATGCGCGGGTCTGCGGTGAGCACGCCGTCGACGTCGGTGTAGTTGTGAACTTCATCCGCATCGAGAACGGCCCCAATAATGCTTCCGCTGTAATCACTGCCGCCGCGCCCAAGCGTCGTTGGAACGCCAGAGGCAGTTGCAGCAATGAACCCGGTAACAACCGGGACGATTCCGCCCTCGATGAGCGGCAGCAACCGAGCGCGGGTTTTCTCGCGTGTGGCCTCCATCAAGGGGTTTGCCGACTGGTAGTGATCGTTGGTGATGATCAGCTCAGTTGCATCAACTGGTTCGGCGGGCACGCCCTGACTGCGCAACGCGCCGGCGAGGATGCGCGCCGCCATTCGTTCACCCAGGCCGCTGATGGCGTCCAGCGCGCGAGGCGTCACTTCACCAAGCACACGCACGCTGGCGCATAAAATCTCGAAACCACTCAGGAGTTGCTCTATTTCCTCCTGGATGCGCATGCGTTCCTGTGCATTTGATATCGTGCCATCGATCGCGGCCTGATGTTTGTCCGTGAGTTCGCGCCGGATGCGGTGGAAAGTGTCGCTATCGCCATTGGCAGCGGTTCGCGCCGCAATGAGAAGCGCATCTGTCACCTTTATATTGTCGCGCGCGCCGATGGCCTTGCCCATGGCCGAGGTCACCACAACAACATGATCCCATTGTGATGCCGACTCCTGCGTGATGCGCGCCGCCTGGCGCATGGACTGGGCGTCTCCAACGGACGTGCCGCCAAATTTTAGTACGACTAAAGACATAGTTTTATGGTGTGTTTCCGTTGCGGCTGTGATTCAGGCGCCCTGCAAGCGTCAACAGCCTGACCGCAACCAGTGACCGCGATTATACCCGGCCAAAATGGTTTTGCAGAGTATTCTCTGCGTGTTAGAATGGTGATACTTGCCCCTATAGCTCAATGGATAGAGTACCGGCCTCCGAAGCCGTAGGTCGCAGTTCGAATCTGCGTAGGGGCATTCCATCGACCGTTACTCCATTCCGTCATTCACCAGACTGGCTTGACTTCTGAGCGCATGCGCGCGCTTGCGCGCGCAGGTGACCGCCTTTTACCCTTTGCACCATTACCCGTATCAACAGTATGCCATTTAGCAGCCATGTCATGCTGACAGCGTGGACCAACATCGCTGGCACAAGTTGGATGCCGAGTGGGAGAGGTGGATACCAGCCATAACCGTCACGCCCTGGCGCTATTGGGGCGTAGTCAACGATGTCGCTCGTGACAAACCAGGCAAGAACGATTAACGTGTCGCGCAGGCTGGGCTTGTGGAGATACTGCATGATGAGCAGCCCTTGAATCGTCAGTCCAAGATGCGTGACGAACATCAGCACCGAGACGAAATCGTAATCTCCCGTCCGAGCCCAATACAACAGCCAGAAGCTCATCGTCCATGTGCCATACTTGATGTTGAATATCGCGGCGAGCTGATTCAGCAGGTTGTTTGATTTAGCGCGGTGTAGTTGAATCAGTGCTACCGCAAAAATACCCGCAGCCAGGGGACAGTCGGGAATGAATGGGTAAGTCCACAGAGGCGGCTGAAACGCGCGAAAGAAGTCGCCGTACCAGAACACAGTGCCGATAAAAAAGCCAAGGAGATTGGCAAAGGCCAGGCCATATGCCAGCACGGGTTCGCGAACAACCCAATCAGACACGCTACGTATAAACTTCATTCTCCAATCCTGAACAACAGCAACTGCCTGCAGCCATACAGCAGGCGCTCTCATTACGATTCGATGCGATACGATACGGTTGGCGGCTTCTACTGGCTTGTGCCAAGTAGTCGAATCGGGACGCCACCGACGAAAGCGCCGGGGGGCACATCGCGATTCACCAGGCTCATAGCCGAAACAGTGGCGCCAGCGCCGATAACGACGCCGGGCAGTATTGTGCAGTTTGCGCCAATCGTCACATCTCGGCAGATTACAACAGGGCCGCGTCTCCACTCGTGTCGCATAAACTCATGCGCCAACACGGTTGTATTGTAACCGACCGTCGCATCGGCTTCGACAGTAATATCCTGAGGAAAGAAGATATCCAGCGTGACGCCCAGCCCGATGGCGGCGTGTTTATCAGTTTTCGCTCCAACGGCTCGGTACAGCCAGTGCTTTATCGCAAATGTGGGCGCAAAGCGCGCCATATAGATGCAGATTGCATTCCACATGACACGCAGAACGCCTCCTGCAGCAGATGAGAAATACCAAAGCGACGCATGGTCGCCTTTGCTTTGAAATGTGCGGCAGCGCGCTTTGCGCGTGTCGGTAGAGGGCAGATCTGTGGGCATGAATATGAGAGTCCTGTTATGAAATAAAACCACTAATGCAGTAACAGTGTTACTTGTTGCTGTGTTTGTAAGATGGAAATACTAGCACAACGCAATGCCATTGTGGATTGTGACAATTGGGTTGTGCACCCGCAGAGTCATTGCATATGATAGAGTTAAGATGCTATGGAATGGGAGCACGGCGCCTCGAGAGCGATAGTTAGTGCTACTCGAGGAAAACACATCCGGTTCAGGACTAACATGAAAAACAGAATTGGTATATATCTTGCGGGTGAGAGCGGGTCAGATGTGGCAATCACCAAGGGTCTGCAACAGGCGGCATGCGACATTATTGAGACCCGAACTGTCAGTGAAACACTAGATCGTGTTCGGACATACAAAGGGCCGGATAGCGCATCACTTGTAATCCTGGTTGCTGAGGTGCAGTCAGGCGCTATTCCGTTGCTAATCCTGATGCGTGATGTTCTTTCGTCTTTACCTCCGACGCTCATTTTTGACCGCTTGGGTGATGATATTCATGCCGTAGTCAAGGCATTGCAACTGGGTGTGCGCGATTATGTGCTTGCGACAGATCCTGAGATCAATCGTGAAATTGGAGCCCGCTTACTGGTCGAACGCGCCAGCGCAGAGCTGACCATGCTCACACCAGCCATCGCGGCCGTTGCGCCATCTGAACCCGTTGAAACCATACCAGACGTGAATGCGGGTGCGTCTAGCGCAGCCGACTCCGAATTCCAGTGGGACTCGATTGGCCACGTGCTTCACCTTGGCGACAACTACGTCCGCCTGAGTCCGATTGAGGGCCGCATTTTTGATTTGCTTCTGGCCAACCATAACCGCACGGTTGCCATGGAGGAGCTGGTTCGCCACGTTCTCACGAATCCGAACGTCGATATAGATTCAGGCGTGAAGCAACTGCGCCCGCACATCGTTCGGCTGCGCCGCAAACTGGAGCGTTACTCGGTGCTTTCGAATCGCATCCTGAATATGCGCGGCGCTGGCTATATGTTTATATAACCAAAACACACAGAAATGGAGGCTCGTAGTTGGAAATCATATTAGTCATTGATGTTGGCCCGACGCGCTGTCGTGTCAGCTATGTTGGTCGTCAGGGCGGCGTGGTTGCCGCGGCGGAAGGTTCTTATCTGACAGGGATGGTGGGAAACTGGGTAGAACAGGAACCACGAGACTGGTGGTATGAGATGACGCTGGCGCTGAAAGAGTTGCGCCAACAGCATCCCGAGATCACACCCAGCGCAATCACGCTGACCGGATTCCCCCGTATCCTGGTGTTGGCTGATGACCTGGATCGACTTGATTCTGCGCTGCTTCCATCCGACCGCCGGTCAACCGGTGAGTGGCAGGAAATGGTGCAACAGGTGGGGATCGATGCGCTCCTCGCGAGTGCAGACAATGTGCACGATTCAACCAGCCATATCGCCCGTCTGATGTGGTTGAAGAAGCATAGCCCCACCAATTATGAAAGGGCGCGCGTGATCTTCCTTGCTGCGCATGAATACATCGCCTGGCGGCTGTGTGGCGCGCGAGTTACGGATAGCACAACTGCGTCGCTGACCGATCTCTACTCCCTGCGGCAAAATGACTGGGCGTTCGATCTTCTTGATGTCTTCCAGTTGCGCAAAGACTGGTTTCCCAGGATCGTGTCCGCGGGAACGCATATCGGCGACTTGGACGCCGCGATAGCTGAGAAGCTGGGCCTACCCGCCGGATTGCCGATTTACCACGGCACAGCCGACCTAGCTGCAACCCTGCTCGGCACTGGCGTCACGAAGTCGCACCAGACGGTATGTTACCTGGGTGACAGCGGCTGGCTAGGCGCGATCGAACTTCCCGAACCAGGAGACCCAGTAACCGGTTTGGTGAACCTGCGCAACCCACTGGGCGACGGGTATATGGTCATTGGGCCAATGATCACCGCAGGCGGTAACTTCGAGTGGTTGAAAGACCGCTTTGGGGTCGCTGAAGAGAGCCTGTTTGCCGACGAGAAGCTGCCGCTGGTCGATCTGATGATGACGCTTGCGGCCGAGGCGGCGGTAGGGAGCGGCGGCATTATCTACCTTCCGTACCTTTCGGGCGAACAGGCTCCATTCAAGGATCCGAACGCGCGCGGCGGCTGGTTCAATGTCAGCCGGCGCAGTTGGCGCTCTGACCTGTATCGCGCCGTTCTCGAGGGAGTGGCATACTCGCTTCGGGCGATCCAGCTTATCCTGCCTGAGGCTGAAACCACCGCCGATCCAGTGTTATATCTAGTTGGCGATGAAAACTGCACGCCATTCTGGGCGCAGATATTTGCGGATGTGTTCGACTGCAGAGTCGAGCTGCTCTCGCCGCTGGATGAAGTCACGGCGCGCGGGGCGGCATACGCAGCGGGACGGACGATGGGCTGGCACAGCACCGCGACGCCGCCGTATGAATTCATTTCATCAAAGGGAACCTATGTGCCCAATCCGATGAATGTTCCCATCTACGAGCGGATGTTTAATATCTTTTATAAGCTTTATCCGGCGCTGCGCAGTGCATTTGCCGAGATGTCGGGTAGCGACAATCTACTCTAGCAATAGAAAAGACTCTGTCAGGCTGGAGTCGCGCTGGCGTTATTGGCGTTTCTTCAGCCTGGCCGTCATTTCGTTCAACAGGACGGCGTTATCTGTCTGAGCTTCGAGGGTCAGGACGGTAACGACTTGGTCGTCAATCCCCACATACCATCCAACAGTTTTCCCTGCCGAACTTTGAGCGAGACCGGTGTATTCTGCGCGCATCTCAGAATGTCCAGCGCGGTTTTGATTTGAGGATTTGACAAGGGTGACCGTGGGCACGATAACTTGACCAGCGGCAAGCCTGGCGGCAGTCACGGCAACACGCAGCGGCGTCACACGCAACGTCCCTTGGCCTATGGTTTCGGTGTATGCGCCGCTGGGTGGATACGGCGCCGATGCATTATTCAGTTCAAATGTGACGGGTTTGCCCAACTCAAATCGATCATTCGGATCCCACGCTAAGGCCTCGATTGAAGATTCCTGTTTAAGTCCGCGCTCATTCGCGTAAAGCCATGCGAGTAGCGCGCCCGGCTGGTACAGACCCTGTGTGGCGCGATTCAGTAGCGGTGCATCAGCCATGTTTCGCAAAGTATCCCAGTCGGCGTCAAGCGTCGCGGGGTCGTAACCAGGGGTGCTTGCCAGCACAAGGATTTCGCCCGTGTGCCAATCCATGATCACTACGGCGCCGATTGTCCCGCTTATAACATCTGCGACATAGGTCTGCGCTGAGATATCAAGCGTCGTCGTAATACTCATTCCGACCTGACTCTGATGCAGCAGGCTGTTCAGAGGAGTGGTTGTCCCACGCAGTGGAGTATCTGCATAGGCCTCAATTCCTCCGACCCCGTGCCATAGACTGTAATAACCGATGAGCGGCGCCGCTGATGCGATAGGATAACGCCGCACATACACGGGCGGTGAGAAGTCGTTGGCTTGAGCCTGTAGCTCTGAGTATGCAAGCAGCGTGCCATCGCGCGCAACAATGGAACCGCGCGCAATAGCGCGCTCTTGATCAACCTGACGCGGATTGTCACTGCGGTTTGTGAGGTCGGCGGCGCGAAAGACACCCCAGTAACTTGTAGCGACTGCCGCCATTGCTATTAAGGCAAGAGCGAAACCGATTGCGTTTCGCGTGGCGAGGCGTTGTCTGGGCGTCACTTTCAGCGCCAGGTCATAGCCTGCCGTCTGCGCTGACTGGTGGTGAATCAGGCGTTGTCGGTTGGGTTGCTCAGGCGCAGAGTCACAAGATAGACGGATCAAGAGACCGATGCTGATAAAACTGACCAGGAGGGAACTCCCGCCATAACTGACGAAGGGCGCCGTCACACCCGTTAACGGTATGAGCCCTAGATTTCCACCAACGATAACGAATAGCTGGGTGGTGATCAGTGTTCCCAACCCGCCGGCGAGTAGCAGCATGTATGCCGACTGCGTTCCGCGCATAATGCGCCAGGCGCGCAAAAGGAGCAGTCCGAACAAAACAAGCATTGCCAATGCGCCCAGATACCCGTATTCCTCGGAAATCGCCGCGTATGGAAAGTCGGTGTGTATTGCAGGCACATAAATTGGGCGTCCCTGCCCAGGGCCTTGCCCGAAGATGCCGCCACTGGCGACCGCGATGAGAGACTGGACGATCTGAAACGAGTTGCCCTGCGGGTCAAGCCATGGGTTCAGCCAGATATTCACGCGCAAAGCAATGAGCCTTGAGAAGAAGTAGCCAATGGCGATGGCGGACGCCAGCATGACTGCGCTAAAAAGAGGCAGGATTGGGTCGCCAGTGGCAAGGTACAACATGACGGCATAGGTGATCAAGAGCAGCGCCGAAGCGCCAATGTCCTGCTGGGTTGCCTGCAACCCAAGCGCGAACAACCACATTACCAATGAGGGCGCCAGAGGCGACAGAGACCTCAATCTGTTTTGCAGCGGGGCAAGGTATTTCCATGCAGGCGTGTGACTTGTCCGTGCGAGCGCCGGGCCAATCCGGTCCAGACCCGTGCGTTCGCTATAGAAGGCGGCCAGGAAAGCAATCATCAACAGGCGCAGCACCTCGGACGGTTGTAAAAAGACGCCGGCGATGCTCAACCAGCGGCGCGCGCCTTCACCCGCAGGATTTACGCCTAAAAACAGTGTGGCCGCGAGCAATAGAAGACTGGCGATAAGCCATGTGTACTTGAATCTACGAAGCCAGCGCAATCTGTCACGGCTTGCGGCCACACCACACAGAGCCGTCAGTCCAACAAGCAACCATACAAGCTGTCTCTCCAGGAAATTCGGCGCAACCCGCGCAATGACGAGCAAGCCCCAGGTTGTCAGTGTGAGCGCAATAGGTAGCAATAGTGGATCGCGTTGCGGGGCGACCCGGTTCAACCATAAGTGCGCCACAATGCCCGCAAGCGTACAGACTGCCGGCGTGACGAGAGTCATGGCGGCATGCGATTGCAGCCAAAGTGATGTGGCAGCTATCCAGCCGAAGAAGAGGCCAAGAGAAAGCAGGGCTATTTCCAACCTGCGCGTCCTGTGATTCATATCGTGCGCATGTTCATTTTAGTTCCGAAAATCCAGTCACGCAGACAGACAACGATGGTACTATTCAGCCCATATTCGGCGAGCTTACATTTCAAACAGGTGTGATCCGCATCGGACGCGCCGCATTTTTCAGCGCATAAGGACATCATGCAAAATACACCCCAGGCAGACCGGTCGTACAGTCGTCGGATTCGCGCCTGGTCATTTTACGATTGGGCAAATCACGCGTATATCACCACTACCGCGTCAACTTTCTTCCCGCCATTTTTCATTGCAATCGCCGCGCCGGCATTTCTGCTTGCGGGTAAAGTTGCCGGCGACGCCGATGCAATGGCTCTGGCGCGGGATACGGCTTCGAATGTATATGCGCTATCTGTGTCGTTGGCCTTATTTGCTGCCGCCATCCTTGCGCCGATTATCGGCACGCTGGCGGATATCACCGGCCGGAGAAAACGATTTCTGCTGCTTGCCACTGGCGCAGGTGGAATCCTGGCATCCATGATGTTCGTGCTGACAACCGGGATGTGGCAGCTTGCGCTGGTGTTGTATATTCTGACGCAGGTCGCAATGAATATTGCGCTTGGGCTGAGCAGCTCACTCCTGCCCCATGTGGCGCATCCTGCTGACCTGAACCGTGTTTCCAGCCAGGGTTACGCAATGGGATACATCGGTGGCGGCGTGTTACTCGCTCTAAACACGGTGCTTTATCTGTTCTCTGACAAGATTGGTCTCGACAGCGGGACGGCTGTGCGCATCGCATTTCTAACCGTGGGCATATGGTGGATTGGGTTTAGCGTTCCGCTTGCCTTGCGCGTGCCAGAACCGCCCGCGACCCCCTTGGCACACTCCACGACCGGAAGCGCTATACGCGACACTTTTGTGCGCTTAGGACATACGGTCAAGGACATCCGCCATTACAGCGAGCTTTTCAAAATGCTGATTGCGTTCTGGTTCTATATGGAAGGGATCGGGGCAATCATTCTGCTGGCGACGGCTTATGGCGCTGCGCTTGGATTGGACACCGCGGTGTTGATCGGCACGCTGCTATTGACTCAATTTGTGGCTTTCCCTTACGCTTTGATTTATGGCCGCATTCCTAATCCGGAAAACAAGGCGCGCGCCTCATATGTCTCGATGTTGATCTGGACAGGCGTCACGCTGCCGTTGATCGGTGTGTATGCGAATCTCACCGGTGCGCTGAACATCCCGGCAACCTTCGCTGCCATCGCAATTGATCAAATTGCAGGCGTTCTGTTCTCAGCCTTTATTGGGCGCAGACTATTCAAAGGTTTGAGCGAGCGCCTGAATGCCAAACGCGCAATTATTCTGGGTCTGCTGATCTACACCATTATTCCCTTGTGGGGATTTGTTTTGCGTTCCCAGGCGGAGTTTTTCATGATCGGCTGGCTGGTCGGAACTGTGCAGGGTGGGACGCAGGCATTAAGCCGCTCGTTGTTCTCCAGCCTGTCGCCGCGCGCCAAGTCGGGTGAGTTTTTCGGTCTGTATGGGTTGAGCGAGAAGTTCGCAGGCATCCTCGGTCCATTGCTTTATGGCATCGTAGGCCAGATTACGGGCAACCCGCGGGCGAGCGTGTTCTCAATCTCAGTCTTTTTTGTTATTGGCATTTTTCTCTTGTCGCGCATCAATGAAGTCAAGGGCGCAGAGATCGCAAGCGCTGAAGAGGCGCAGATCGAACTGGCGCATGCGGCCGACTGAGTATCCATTCACTTAGCTCAACAGGCCGGGGAATGTGCTTGTGACGACGAGGACGCCTGTCAGGAAGATCAGCACGATAACCATGGCCCAGCTGATGATGTTGAAGATGCGCCCATTGACGTATTTTCCCATTAACCGTTTGTCATTGATCAAGCGCAACATGACGATCAGGATGATTGGAAGAAGCACGCCATTCAGCGTCTGGCTGGCCAGCATTGCATCAATGAGCGACTTGATTGGAAGAAGGATAATCAGCGCGCCCAGCACGATTAACGCGGTATAGATGCCGAAAAAGATCGGCGCCTCGCGCAGGTTGCGGTTTACGGCTGATTCCCAGCCGAACGCTTCGCACACAGCATACGCAGTGGACAATGGCAGAATAGCCGCAGAGAATACCGAGGCATTCAGAAGTCCGAGGGCGAATAATACCGTGGCAAATGGCCCTGCCAGCGGCGCCAGTGCGCGCGCAGCATCCGCAGCGGATTCAATCGGTAGATTGTGGGCGTAAATGGTTGCGGCACACCCGATCATAATAAAGGCCGCTACGATGTCAGTAAAGAAACAACCAATGATGACATCGAGGCGTTCATAGGGCAGGACACTAACACTGATGCCCTTATCCGCGATGGCTGACTGCTGATAGAACTGCATCCATGGCGCAATGGTGGTGCCGATGACCGTAATAAACAGCGCGACGTAACCGGATTCGAGTTTAAACGTTGGCGTCAGTGTTTCTTTCAAAACAGCCGCCCAGGGAGGATTTGCCATAAAGCCGGAGATGACATAGGCTAGGTAGATCACGCTTGCTACAAGAAACACCCGCTCAACAGATTTATAGCTGCCTTTAACGATCAGAAACCAGACTGCGATCGCGGCAATTGGGACCGAGATATATTTGCTGACCCCGAATATCTCCATGCTGGCGGCGATTCCGGCGAATTCACTCACGGTGTTTGCCAGGTTGGCGATCAGGAGGATGCCGATGATGATCGTTGTCCAACGGACGCCAAGACGCTCGCGAATGAGCGCTGCTAATCCTTTGCCGGTCACGACGCCAAGTCGAGCGCTCATCTCCTGCACGATGATTAACGCCAGCGTCACGAGGACTAGCATCCATAGCAAACTGTAGCCATAACGAGCGCCGGCTACGGAGTAGGTGGTGATACCGCCGGCGTCGTTGTCGACATTGGCGGTGATGATGCCAGGCCCGATGACAGCCAGCAGTAGCAGAATGCGTGTTCGGAAGGGTTTCAGGCGATTCCAAAGTCTGGTCATAGTTCACTCCACGATACGATGTCAGTATTTGATGTTTTAGCAGGCGCCAATCTTCAGCGATACAGCTTGGGGATGCGTTTTTTCCATGCAGTTGGGATGATCTTGTCCAGCGCATCGTCTGCTGTGACGATGCCGTGCATGCGATGCTGCTCATCTACAACGGGCACTGCCAGCAAGTTGTACTTTGCGACGACTTGCGCGACTTCATCCTGAGTATCTTCGAGCATGACTGTGACTATGCGATGGTGCATGAAGTCATTAACCCTGCGATCCGGCTTGGCCAGCACCAGATTCTGGAGTGAGAACACACCCACTAGTCGTTCATCCGCTTCGGTCACATAGACATAGAAAATGGTCTCTGCTTCATTGGCAGTCTCACGAAGCACTTCCATGACCTGCGCGGCAGTCAGGTCAGGACGAACGGCGACATATTCAGTTGTCATCAAACCGCCCGCGCTGTCAACCGCATAAGTCAGCAGTTCGCGGACGTCCCGCGCGTCTTCGTGTTGCATGAGGTTTAGCAGGTCTTCGCTGCGTTCCTCCGGGAGTTCGGCGAGCAGGTCTGCAGCGGCGTCTGGAGACATCTCCTCCAACACATCTGCGACTTTCTCGTCAGTCATCCCTTCAACCAGGCTCGCCTGATATTCGGGTTCGACCTCTTCCAGCGCGTCGGCAACTGTTTTGATGTCGAGCGATTCGAGAAACTTACTGCTCTCGGAGCGGCTGAGATCGCTGATGATTTCGGCAAGGTCGGCGGGGTGGAGGTCGGTGATTTTGTCACTAGCCACCTTGAGTCTCATAGGTTGATCGCCCGGCAATAACTCCGTGTCATGCCACGCGATAACGCCGGAACTCAACGGCCGACCCAGTTTGACCGCGACCTTCGAAGCCACTGAAGCGAGGCCAAGCCGGCGCAGCAAGCCCATGCTGCCAATATCAAGGTTGGCGATGTAGAACGCGTTGTTTACCCTGGCCAGGTCAAGGTCGTTCACGCGCACGACGCGCATTCCATTGGTGTCGATGATCTGCTTATCCAGCACGTCGCGCGCAAGGTACAGATCGCTTTCGCTGACCTGGTATTGGATGATATCCGCAATACGTTTGCTGACCGGCACTGCGGGGGCGACAAGCACCGCAATGTCCGCATAGGGAATGAGAAAGTCGACGCCTTTACGTTTCACCGCAATCGCGGCGATTTGTGGATGCAATGCATCTGCGCGTGGAGATGCGATAACGTCTGTGATTGTTCCAATTTTGTTGCCATCAATATCAGCAACGGGTTTGCCGAGCAACTCGCTCAGATAAGCCATGGTATACCTCCACGCAACAATGCGATATGGCAGTAATTTCTAACAGCCTGTTTTTGTT
>Ga0114951_10004795_pt1 | contig 12871 bp, 11 predicted proteins | sample AM7aDNAmetaG_FD_88677 | JGI IMG/M metagenome (GOLD analysis project Ga0114951, IMG submission 88677) | Freshwater microbial communities from Finland to study Microbial Dark Matter (Phase II) - AM7a DNA metaG | ecosystem: Environmental > Aquatic > Freshwater > Lake | place: Finland: Lake Alinen... | reverse complement strand
TGTCCGTCGTAGATGATTCGCTGGCCGGCAAAGGGGACGAAGGCTACCCGGCCTACCCGGCCGTCATGGCGGCATTGGTCAAGGCGCGCTATCCCGGCCTCCAATTGAAGCTGCACCGGATCGGCGGCTCGAAAGCGGACTCTCCGCCGGGGCCGCGCAATGCGCTGGCGGCCGCCGTGCAGCAGCCGGAGGAAGTGGCGGCGCTGAAGCCGGATGTGGTGATCCTCGCCGCCTCGCTGCGCGACGTGCTTCGGCTTGCGCCGGTGGAGCGATTCGAGCGGAACCTCCAGGCGCTGGTCGAGCGCATGTACGCGGCCACCGGCGCGCAGATCGTGCTTGTCTCGCCGCCCCCGGTGATCACCAACCCCGCGCTCAGCCAGGCGTACGCTCTCGCCGTCAAGCGCGTGGGGATGCGCAAGAATATCCAGGTCGCGGACGCTTACAGTGTCTTCATTCGCGCGGGCGAAGCCGGCGGAAACGGCTGGCATGCGCTCTACAGAGATTCGAGCAGTGAAACGCCGCAGTATTTCGCTGCGCCGACGGCTGAGGGGCAGAAACTGATCGGCGAAACGGTGTTCAAGGCGATGGAGAAGGAATAGAGCCGGTTTCGCTCTGTTGAAACCATTCCGGTTGGCAGGCCGGGCCGGTGGGGACATAATACTTTCCAAGGGAAAGTTTTGTGTCCCCACCTCGACCAGCGCTAATGCATGCGCGGGTTTGATAACCTACGCAGCAGTTGCGAAACCAGTTCCAGTGATAAGCGGAGGTGGTTGTGGAACAGAACAAAGGACGCACGGCGCTGGCGATGGGCGTCATCATGATGATTCTTGGCGCGGCGGCGCTGGTCATTTCCTTCATGCACCCGCGCGCGCTGCCGGAGCCGGCGCGCATCACGACCACCACGCTTGCCGCGGTTTCGAGCGCGCAGCCGCTGGATCAGCGGGCCGAGGAACTGGCGCGCCAGCTCAAAGCGGCACAGGAAAAGCTGGCGGCTGACGAGGCGCGGTTGGGAATCGAACGTGGCGCGAACGAGGGCATCCGCAAGGAGATCAACGACATGCGCCTCGCGAAGCAGGATATTGAGGCGCGGCTTCAGGGCGTCACGGCGGAACGCGACCTCGAAAAGAAGAACGCGGCGGCTGCCCGCTCCGAGATGGACAAGGCCAAGGCGGACCTCGCCAAGTTGCAGGCCGAGAGCAAAGCCGCCGCCACGAAGGCGGGTGAGGAACTTGCCAGCGCCAAGACGGAGGCCCAGGCCGAGATTGCGAAGGTTACCGCAGCGAGTAAGACGGAGTTGGACAAGGCCAAGGCGGACGCCGCCGCGCAGTTGGCTCAGTTGAAGGCGGACCTGGATAAGATGGCGGCGGAGAATGCGCAGTTGAAGGGGCCGGCGAAGCCGACCGCGCCGGCAGGCGCCAAGCCATGAGGTTAGAACGTGCATGAAGGCGAGGCGGCTTGCGGTCCTATGGCTGGCGATGGCGCTGACGGCGCTGGTGGCGCGCGCGGAGAACCTGGCACCCGTGCCCGCTCCTGTCGCGCCGCTGGTCTTCGATTTTGAGAAGGGCAGCGCCGACTGGGCCAGCGGGACCGACGGGGTCGCGGCGCGCATTATCCCGGCGGCAAGGGGCAGAACGGGGCAGGCGATCGAGGTGGAGTTCAACGGGAAGGAATCCGGACTCTGCCTGAAGAAGCCCCTGGACCTCTCCAAGTACTCCGCCGTGCAATTCGATATCTTCCTGCCGAGCAAGCGCGCGGACATGCGCGTGCTCCTGTATTTCGTCGATCAGGATGATTTCTGGTACCAGTCCTGGGTGCACATCGCCCCCGACCAGGGAAAATGGGCGCGCGTGGATGTGGACATCCGCCCCAAGTCCGGGCAGTTCCTCCCCCTGGGGCATTCGCGTCCCTGGAGCTTGTACGCGGCGCGCGAGGTCAAAGAGGTCGGCATTCGCGTCTTCGCCGACCGGCCGGTGATCGGGGGCGTTTCGTTCGACGACATCACGTTCGTTCCCAGCGCGGAGGAGACCCCGCCGCAGGCGGTGCTGAATTTCGAGACCTCCGGCACGGAAGTGCCGCGCTACCAGTTGTTCGAGGTGACGTTCGAGCTTGCGCGGACGTACGAAAACCCGTTTGATCCCAACCAGATTCAGATCAGCGCGCTCTTCCAGTCCGCCGGCGGAAAGCGCGTCACCGTGGACGGGTTCTTCTACCAGGACTTCGAGCGGCGGCGCGACAAGCGGGTGGAGTCGCTGATTCCGTTCGGCGCGCCGAAGTGGAAGATCCGTTTCTCGCCCACGGAGCCCGGGGAGTGGAGTTACCAGATCACCATCAAGGACACGGAGGAACTGCGGTTGCCGCCGCGCGCGTTCACCTGCGTCCCCTCCGACTTGCACGGCCGGGTTCAGGTCTCCTCCGACAAACGCTACTTCGAATTCGAGGACGGGAGCTTCTTCTACCCGATCGGGCACAACATCCCGGCGGCGTTCAACGAGAAAGCGGCGCTGGCGCTGGGGCTGACGATCGAACGGCGCGAGGGGACGCTGGCGTTCGACCGCTACCTGGCGGGGATGCAGAAGGCGGGGGAGAACTTCGCGCGCGTCTGGCTGGCGGTCTGGTCCTTCGGCCTGGAATGGAGCAGCAAGTACCACCCGAATTACCGCGGCGTGGGGCGGTACAATCTCCAGAATGCGTGGCGGCTGGACTACGTCATGCGCCAGGCGGAGGAGCGGGGGATTTTCGTTCAACTCGCGCTGAGCGCGTTCGGGGAATGGCGGCTGGACAAGCATGAAGGGGACTGGCCGTTCAGCCCCTACAACGTCGCCAACGGCGGCTGGCTCAAGCAGCCGCAGCAATTCTGGTCGGACGAACGCGCGCAGGAGACTTACCAGCGCATGGTGCGTTACGTCATGGCGCGCTGGGGCTATTCCAGCCACATCGTGGCGTGGGAAGTGTGCAATGAGGTGGACCTGGTCACCGGCTACAACGAGCACGTGGCGGAGATCGTCGCCTGGCACAACCGCTGCGCGGAGACCATCCGGCGGCACGATCAGTGGAGCCGCCTCGTAACGTGCACCTTCTGCTACGTGACCAACTACCCGACGCTGCTCTCCCAGCCGGCCATCTCGTTCAGCAGCACCAACCCGTACGCGATCCAGGTCATCGACAAGATGCGGCAGGTCTTTCAGCAGCAGTCGGCGTTCGGCAAGCCGGTGATCATGACGGAGTGCGGCTACGACGTGAAGGGGGCCTTGCCCGAGACGACCGAGACCTACCTGCATGTCGGCCTGTGGGCCAGCTACATGATGCCGTTCGCCGGGGCGGGGATGTCCTGGTGGTGGGACTTCCTGGATGACCGGAACCTGTACTGGATGTTCACCCCGCTGGTGGAGTATGCTCACGGCGAGGATTTGCGCAGCCGCAATCTGCAGATGGGCGGGGCGGAGTGCCTCTCCGGCGAGGGAGCCGCGGCCGGCCTCGCGGCGTTGACGCTGCAGAACGACACGAGCGGCTATTTCTGGATCTACGAAACGCAGATGCTTCGCGCGGAGTCGGAGACGGTCTTCACCCCCGCCCCGCGCAAGGAGACGCAGATCGCCTTGCACGGCTTGAAGGCGGGGGCGTACCGGGTGGAGTTCTGGGATACGCTCAAGGGAGGCAAGGTCGCGGAGGTGACCGCTCAGGCCGGCGGCGACGGGCGGCTGCGCTGCGCCGTGCCGGAGTTCAGCGGGGATATAGCGGGAAAAGTTAATCCTCTTTGATCGGTCAGATCAGTCCGATCCGGCCGATTGTGGGAGTCACATGAAATACGAAGCGGTGATCGGCGCGGAAGTGCATGCCGAACTGGCCACGGAGACGAAGCTCTTCTGCGGCTGCCCGACGACGTTCGGCGCGCCCCCCAACACCCAGACCTGCCCCGTCTGCCTGGGGATGCCCGGCGTCCTCCCGGTGATGAACCGCAAGGCGTTCGAGTGCGCTCTTAAGATCGCCCTGGCGCTGAACTGCCGGGTGGATGAGATCACCTCCTTCGACCGCAAGAACTACTATTACCCGGACCTGCCCAAGAACTACCAGATTTCGCAGAACCACCGGAACCTCGGGCGGGAGGGGTACCTGGATATCGTCGTGGACGGCGCGCTCAAACGCGTCAACATCTGGAATGTCCATCTCGAAGAGGATGCCGGAAAACTGGTCCACCCCGAATCGTCCTCGGATTCCGGCACGCTGGTGGACCTCAACCGCACCGGCACCCCGCTGCTGGAGATCGTCAGCGCGCCGGATATGCGCAACACCGCCGAGGTCGAGGCGTTCATGAAGACGCTGCGCAACATCCTGCTGTACACGGGCGTCTCGGACTGCAAGATGCAGGAGGGGCGGCTGCGCTTCGAGCCGAGCATTTCGCTGCGCCCCGTGGGGGAGCAAACGCTGGGCGCGCGCGTCGAGGTGAAGAACGTCGGCAGCATCACCGCCGTCGTGAAGGCCGTGGAGTATGAAATCGAGCGCCAGACGAAGGCGCTGGAGTCGGGGGAGAAATTGCCCCAGGAAACGCGGTTGTGGGATGACCGGCTCAGCCGCACCGCGTCGATGCGCCGCAAGGAAACCTCCGCCGATTACCGCTACTTCCCGGAGCCCGACCTCGTGGAGGTGCGGATATCGGAAGAGTGGCAGGCGAAGGTGCGCGGCACGCTGCCGGAACTGCCGGTGGCGAAGCGGCTGCGCTTCCAGAAGAGTTTCGGGCTGGGGGACTACGAGGCGGCGGTGCTGACCGACGACAAGTCCTTCGCCGATTACTACGAGGCCTGCCTGGCGATCGGCGGGGCCTCCCCCAAAGCCATCGCCAATTGGATGATCAATGATGTGTTGCGGCACTTGAACGAGCAGCGCATCGAGATGGCGCAGTTCCCCTGCGCGCCTGCGCGCGTGGCCGCGCTGGCGGGGCTCGTCGAGAAGGGGACTATCGGGCTCGGCACGGCGCGCGAGGTGTTTGCCGAGATGGTCGCAGCCGACCGCGACCCGGCGGAGATCGTCAAGTCCAAGGGGCTCGCGCAGATCAGCGACGAATCCTTCATCCTGGAAGTGGTCAACCGCGTCCTCGCGGCCAATGCCAAGTCGGTGGCCGACTACAAGGCCGGCAAGTCGGCGGCGTTCAACGCGCTGATCGGCCCTGTGATGCGCGAGACGAAGGGCAAGGCGAACCCCCAGGTGGTGCGCCAACTTCTTGAAAAGCGGCTCGCCGAATCATGATGAAACTTGCGTGCGACCTCTGCGGCAAGACGCTTCTGCTGGACGAGGATGTGCGCTATGTGGTAAATATTGAGGTCTTCGCGGCCGCCGATCCGATGGAATTGACCGCGGAGGACCTGAAGAAGGATCTGCGCCGGGAACTGCGGGAGTTGGTTGAGCGGATGAAGAAGATGGACCCGGAGAAGGCGCAGGACAGCGTTTACCGGAGCTTCCGGTTCGAGTTGTGCCCGGCCTGCCAGCGGGAGTACCTCAAGGACCCGTTGCGGCGGCAGCCGCCGGGGCTTTGACAGCTTGCTCGATGCGGGCCGTTGGTTGTTATGGTGAGCGGACGTTCAATTTCGCGTGTTAGGAGCAGCCGAACATGGGTATGACGATTACGGAAAAGATCATCGCCGCCCACTGCGGGCGGGAGCGGGTGAAGCCCGGCGAGTTCGTTTACGCCAATGTGGACATCGCGCTCGGCAACGACATCACCGCCCCGCTGGCGATTCAGGAGTTCGAGGCGGCGGGGTTGAAGCGCGTGTTCGACCCGGAGCGCATTGCGCTGATTCCGGATCACTTCACGCCGAACAAGGACATCAAGTCCGCGCAGCAGTGCCAGGTGCTGCGGCGGTTTGCGCACGCGCACGGGCTGAAGCACTATTACGACGCGGGCCGCTGCGGCGTGGAGCATGCGTTCCTGCCGGAGCAGGGGATCGTCGTCCCCGGCGATCTCGTGATCGGCGCCGACTCGCACACCTGCACGTACGGCGCGCTGGGCGCGTTCGCAACCGGCGTCGGCAGCACCGACCTGGCGGCCGTCATGGCCACCGGCAAGGTCTGGCTGCGCGTGCCGTCGAGCCTCAAGTTCAACTACAACGGGGCGATGCCGAAGTGGATCGGCGGGAAAGACCTCGTGCTGCTGGCCATCGGCAAGATTGGCGTGGACGGCGCCCGCTACCAGTCGATGGAGATCTGCGGCGAGGCGATCGAGTTCCTCAACATGGATGAGCGTCTGGCGCTGTGCAATATGGCGATCGAGGCGGGCGCGAAGAACGGGATCATCGCGCCGGACCAGACGACGGTGGACTACGAAGAGAACCGCGCGCAGCGGCCGTTCAAGAAGTACGCTTCCGACCCGAATGCGGCGTACACGAAGACGTACGACTTCGACGTGTCGAACCTTGAGCCGCTGGTGGCGCTGCCGCACCTGCCGGAGAACGTCAAGCCGGTGCGCGAGTGCAAGGACATCCGCATCGATCAGGTGGTGATCGGCTCCTGCACGAACGGGCGCATCACCGACCTGCGCACGGCGGCGCAGATACTCGACGGGCGCAAGGTCGCCCCGAGCGTGCGGCTGATCGTCATTCCGGCCACCCAGGAGATCTATCTGCAGGCGATGCGCGAAGGACTGCTGGAGATATTCGTGAACGCGGAGGCGGTCGTCTCCACGCCCACCTGCGGGCCGTGTCTGGGCGGACACATGGGCATTCTGGCCGAGGGAGAGCGCGCGCTGTCCACGACCAACCGCAACTTCGTCGGCCGCATGGGCCATCCGAAGAGCGAGGTGTACCTGTGCAACCCGGCCGTGGCCGCGGCGAGCGCCATTACCGGGCATATCACGCATCCTGACGAAGTGCTTTGAAAGAAACGGGAGGATCCCATGAAAGGCAAGTGCTGGAAATTCGGCGACCACGTGGATACGGACCAGATCATCCCGGCCCGCTACCTGAACACGATCAACGCGGCGGAGCTGGCGGCGCATTGCATGGAGGACGCCGACGCGGGGTTCGCGAAGAAGGTCAAGCAGGGGGACATCATCGTCGGGGGGGATAACTTCGGCTGCGGCTCCTCGCGCGAGCATGCCCCGCTGTGCATCAAGGCGGCGGGGGTCTCCTGCGTGCTGGCCAATTCCTTCGCCCGCATCTTCTTCCGCAACGCGATCAATATCGGCCTGCCGATTCTCGAATGCCCCGAGGCCGTGGCCGCGATCAAGGAAGGGGATGAGGTGGAGGTGGACCTGGAGAAGGGGAGCGTCAAGCACCTCGGCACAGGCAAGGTGTACAACACCACCCCCTTCCCGAAGGAACTGCGGGAGATCATCGCCGCCGGCGGGTTGATGAATTACGTCAAGACGGTCGCGGCGAAGTAACGGCGAAACAGCGAAGGCGTTCTATCCACAGATTACACAGATTAGCGCAGATTACGGCAACGGCTCTATGTTTCTTCTCAATCTGTGAGAATCTGCGTAATCTGCGGATGTCGTTTGTCGTTGTCTCTCAGAACCCGGCTCGTTCCATGAGGGCATGGGCGGAGGGGCCGCGGGGGGTGAGGGTGACCTTGCGCTCGTTCTCGGATCCCACTTCGATGGAGACCTCCAACCGTTCGGCGGGGAGGGACTCTGCGACGCGGTCGGCCCATTCGATCACGCTGACGCCCGCGCCGTAGTAGGCCTCCTCGGCGCCGATGTCGAGCATGTCGCTCTGGCGCGCGAGGCGGTAGGCGTCGAAGTGGAAGAGCGGCAGGCGCGCTTCGTGGCGCATCATGAGGACGAAGGTGGGGCTGGTGACGTGCCGCGGGTCCCCGCCGAGTCCGGCGAGTATCCCCTTGGCAAAGACGGTTTTCCCCGCCCCGAGTTGCCCTCTCAGCGCGAACACGTCCCCTGCCTGCGCCGCGCGGCCAAGCCGCTCGGCCAGGGCCATCGTCGCTTCGGGGGAGGCGGTTGTGATCTCGATTAAACCCATGATTGTCTCGGTGGAGCGCGCTGTCCTCAGCGCGCTTTGTTTAGTTTTTCCCGTCGCTACGAAACGAGCGCGCTGAGGACATCGCGCTCCACCAAGCCGGCGCTGCAGCAGATGAAAAAGGCCCGGGCCGCTCATGCGCGACCCGGGCCTTTCCATTCCAACCTGCTTAGGCCGACGCGGCGTCCACGATCTGGCCGACGGTGTCGTCCCAGCCCAGGGGCATGATGTGCGCGCCCTGGCACATGGGCTTCATCTGCTTGATGAGCCGCGCGGAGACTTCCACCGCCTTCTTCTTGGTCTGGTCCTTCGGCGTCTCGGAGAGTTCCTTCATCAGCGGCTCGGGAACCACCACGCCGGGGACGTTCTCGTTCATGTACTTGGCCATGCCAAGACCCTTGAGCACGACGATGCCGACCATGATGGGGATCTGGATGTTCCGGCGGCGCACCTCGTTCATGAACTTCTCGAACGCGGCCGCGTCATACACCGCCTGCGTCTGGCAGAACTGCGCGCCGGCGGCGACTTTCTTCTCGAGCTTGAGGATCTGCGCCTCGACCATGTCGGAGCAGGGGGTGACGACGCACCCCTTGAAGAACTTCGGCGCGCCTTCCAGCTTGTTCGGGCGGCCCTTGAAGTCCTTGCCCATGTCCGATCCGCTTTCGAGGATCGTTGCGGCCTTGAGCAGCTGCACGCTATCGAGGTCATAGACCGGCTTGGCGTCGCGGTGATCTCCCTTGACGACGTGGTCGCCGGTGATGGCCAGGACGTTGCGAATGCCCAGCACGTAGGCGTTGAGCAGGTCGCTCTGGAGGGCCAGGCGGTTGCGGTCGCGGCAGACCATCTGGAAGACGGGCTCGACGCCGGCCTCGACCAGCTTGGCGGAGACGGCCAGCGAACCCAGGCGCATGACGGCGGTCTGGATGTCGGTGACGTTGATGGCGACCACCTTGTCCTTCATGACGGCGGCGCCTTCCATCACGTGGTGGAGATCCACCCCTTTGGGCGGGCCCACTTCACCGGTGAACGTGAAATGTCCGGCGGCAAGAGATTGTTCGAGCTTGCTCATTTCTTGATCCCCTCAGGTGTCTTTTTGGGCCAGGTGAATTGACGAGGCGTGTGGCGGCTGCCTTGGTCCTTGGCGGGCTGATACGCGCGCATCTTGTCCAGCTTGCCGAGGGCCTCCATCTTCTTGTAGATCAGCACCCAGCCGCAATCCTTCTCCGGGTCGATTTCGCATTTGCCGCCCTTGGAGCCGCCGCAGGGGCCGTTGAGCAGTCCCTTCGCGCAGCGCGTGACCGGGCAGATGCCCTCGAACGCTTCCAGGACGCACTGGCCGCAGGTGCTGCAGCGTTCAGTGTACTTGCCGAGGCGATTGACCTGGCCGACGAACAGCGAGTCGACCCCGATGTGCGCCTTCTTCTCCAGGGTCTCGCCGATGGTCTGCGCTCCGGTGCCGCAGGCCATGACGAGGATCGAATCGGCCTCCTTGATCGCCTGCTCGTACTCCCGCGCCTTCTGACGCACCGCGCCGAGTTGGCAGGCGGTGTCGAACACGGCCGTTCCTGTGATGCTCTTCCCGGCGGCCTCCAGGCGGGCCTTCATCTCGACCAACTCCTCCTCGCCTCCGGTCTTGCAGGCGGCGGCGCAATCGGCGCAGCCGGCGAGGAACACTTTTTGCTCGCCTTCGAGGGACTTCAGAATGTCCTCGAACGCTTTCTGTTTCTGAATAATCACGGGCGCCTCCAGACAGTTACTTGGTTTCGACGATTGCCAACAGGCCGCCAACCGACACGAGGTCCTCTTCCTTAGCGACGATTTTCTTCACCTTGCCGGTGACGGGGGAGGGGACGTTGAACGTCGCCTTGTCGGTCACCATTTCACAGAAATCGTCCCCCTCTTTCACGTCAGAGCCTTCCTTCACAAAGAAGAAGGAGACCGTCGCTTCTTCGGGCGCGTCCTTGCCGAGTTCCGGCAACTTCACCTCAAAGTCGGCCATCGTCGTTCCTTTCGGTCGAAAAAAAGATCGCGTTACAGAACAGTAGTATAGCAAAATCCGCGGCAACCGAAAACTTGCGTCTTGCCCGACAGTACCCGCTGGGCAAGGCATGCCTTGCCCCTACACAACGGGGGAAAAGTCACACGTGAATCGCCTTGCCCAGCCAGGCCTCGGCGCACTCGGAGATCACTTCCGGCATCGTGGGGTGGGCGTGGATCGTGTTGGCGATGGATTCGACCGTCGCTTCCATCGACATCGCCAGCGCCGCCTCGGCAATGAGGGCGGAGGAGTGCGCGCCGATGATATGCACGCCGATCACCTCGCCGCTCTTCGCGTCGGCGATGATCTTGGCCCAGCCGTAGGTCTCCCCCGTGGCCTGTGCCTTGCCCAGCGCCATGAAGGGGAACTTGGCTTCCTTGACGTCCAGCCCGGCCGCCTTGCACTCGACGTTGCTCTTGCCGACGGAAGAGATTTCGAACTCGGTGAAGACGCAGGCGGGGATGACGCGGTAGTCCATCTTGACGTGATGCCCCATGATGCTCTCGACGGCCACGATCCCCTGGCGCGTGGCGACGTGCGCCAGCATCATCTTCGCCGTTACGTCGCCGATGGCGTAAATGTTCGGCACGGAGGTGCGGCACTGCTCGTCGATCGTCACCGCGCCGCGCTCGGTCTTGACGCCCACCTCATCCAGCCCGATCCCCTTGGAGTTGATGGAGCGGCCGATCGAGACCAGCACCTTCTCCACCTGAAGCTCCTGCCCGTTGGAGAGCTTGCACTTGGCGCCGGCGGCGTTGACCTCGACCGCTTCGACCTTCGTCCCCAGGAAGATATCCATCTTCTTTTTCTTGAACAGCCGGAAGAGTTCCTTGGCCAGGTCGGAGTCGCTACGCGGGAGAAGCTGGTCCATCAGCTCGACGATGGTCACCTGGCATCCGAACTGCTCGAAGATGCTCGCCCACTCGACGCCGATGTACCCGCCGCCGACGATGAGCATGCTGGCGGGAAGCTTGTCGAGCTTGAGCGCGTCGTCGCTGGTGAGGACGGTCTTGCCGTCGAAGGGGAAGCCGGGGAGACGCAGCGGCTCGGAGCCGGTGGCGAGGATGAGGTTCTCGCCCGTCACCTTGCGCGCGGCGCCGTCGGCGGTCACCTCGATGGTGTGCTTGTCCAGCAGTTTGCCGCGGCCGCGGATGACGTCGATCTTGTTCTTCTTCATCAGCGATTCGATCCCCTTGCGGAGGCGCTCGCTGACTTCCTCCTTGCGCTTCATTACGCGCGTGAAGTCGGGCTTCGACTCGCTGCAGGTGAAGCCGAACTCCGCGCCGCGCTTGGTGGTGGAGTAGGAGTGCGCGCTTTCGATGAGCGCCTTGGTGGGGATGCAGCCGCGGTTGAGGCAGACGCCGCCGAGCTCGCGCTCCTCGATGATGCCCACCTTCGCGCCGAGTTGCGCCGCCCGAATGCCCGCCACATACCCCCCGGGACCTGCCCCCAGGATCAGAATATCGTAGTCCATGACTCTCTCCAGAACAGTGTGACACGCGGTCAAAGAGTTCGTAATTATACGAAGGGCGGGGCTGTACGGTCAATTGCATGTGTGGGGGGGGGCGGTTTGTCATTGCGAGGAGCCCGCCGCAGGCAGGGGACGAAGCAATGACATCGGGCCGAGGCGCCCTTCCATCATTTTCCGCTCCAGTTCCGGGCGCTCCGGCCGATATATTCTATGGGACATTGCCCTCGCGCAGGGCGCCGCCGTTTGCCCGGACGCGTGCCGCTTCCTATAATCATGCGGCATTACTTTCCACTATAAGGAGATTGTCCGATGCCTCTACGCATTGCGATCCTTACCGGCGGCGGCGACTGCCCCGGGTTGAACGCGGTCATCCGGGCGGCGGCGAAGACGGCGATTCTCGAACACGGCGCGGAGATCATCGGCATCGAGGACGGATACGAGGGGCTTGTCGAGGACCGTGTGCGCGAACTGGATTACCTCTCCGTCTCCGGCATTCTCAACATGGGCGGGACCATCCTGGGCACGAGCAACCGCGCCAACCCGTTCGCTTATCCCGTGAAGGACGCCAAAGGGAAGGTGACGTTCCAGGATCTCTCCGAGCAGGCTGTCCGCACCTTCAAATCGCTCAACGCGGACGCGCTGATCGCCATCGGCGGGGATGGCAGCCTGACCATCGCGAACGAATTGAATAAGCGCGGCGTGCCGAGCGTCGGCGTCCCTAAGACCATTGACAACGATCTGTATGGCACCGACCAGACCTTCGGCTTCGACACGGCGGTGACGACCGCCACCGAGGCGGTGGACAAGCTGCATACGACCGCCCAGGCGCACCACCGCGTGATGGTGCTGGAGGTGATGGGACGCAACGCGGGCTGGCTGGCGCTGGGGGCGGGAGTGGCGGGGGGCGGAGATATCGTCCTGCTGCCGGAAATCCCGTACCGCTTGGAGGCGATCCGCGATTACATCCTCGGGCGCAAGGCGAAGGGGAAGAAGTTCAGCCTGGTGATCGTGGCCGAAGGGGCGCACCCGGAGGGGGGGGACGTGGTGGTCGGGCGCATGGTCGACGACGCCTCCGAGGCGCGGCGGCTGGGGGGAATCGGCAACAAGCTGCGCAACGATATCGAGCAGGCGACGGGCATCGAGACGCGCGCGACGATCCTGGGGCACCTCCAGCGCGGCGGCGAGCCGACGCCGTTCGACCGCATCCTCGCCAGCCGCTTCGGGCGCGAGGCGGCGAAACTGGCCGTCGCCGGGAAGTTCGGGCAGATGGTCGGCCTGCGCGGCGCGGAGATTGTCCCCGTCCCGCTCGCGGACATCGCGGGAAAACAGCGGCTGGTCAATCTCGATAACCACCTGCTGCTGACGGCCAGGTCGGTGGGGACGTGCTTTGGGGATGGGGTG
>Ga0114951_10004792_pt1 | contig 12883 bp, 11 predicted proteins | sample AM7aDNAmetaG_FD_88677 | JGI IMG/M metagenome (GOLD analysis project Ga0114951, IMG submission 88677) | Freshwater microbial communities from Finland to study Microbial Dark Matter (Phase II) - AM7a DNA metaG | ecosystem: Environmental > Aquatic > Freshwater > Lake | place: Finland: Lake Alinen... | reverse complement strand
TCCTGGTGAATACCGGACTGATGGCGGAAAGCATTAGCGCCCACGATGGCTTTATTGGGTTGAACCATAAACCCGGTCAACTCACTAACCAGGCGACTGGTGCTATAGATGTGAGTGGTATCAATCCCCGTGCTCAGTTTATAAAAGTCCTTGCGAGTCCTGATAGCCATGACAATCTCTTCCAGAGAGGCATTACCAGCCCTTTCTCCGATGCCGTTTATGGTGCATTCCACCTGCCGGGCACCACGCCGGACAGCTTCCAGGCTATTAGCAACGGCCAGCCCCAAATCATTATGACAATGCACGCTGACCACCGCTTTTTCGATATTAGGCACATTTTTGAAGATGCCCTCTATACGTTTGCCCCATTCCTGAGGAATGGCATAGCCAACCGTATCCGGAATGTTAACCGTGGTGGCTCCGGCATCAATGACAGCCTCCAGTATCTGATACAGGAATTCTATATTGGTCCGACTGGCATCCATCGGCGAAAACTCAATATCGGTGGTATACTTGACCGCCTTAGCCACCATTTCGCGGGACGTCTGCAATATCTCTTCCCGACTCTTCTTCAACTGATGCAGCATGTGAATATCAGATGAAGAAAGGAAGATATGGATGCGCGGCTGGGCAGCTCCTTTGATGGCTTCCCAGGCGCGATCTATAGCCTGCGGATTGGCATGAGACAAACCACAAATAGAGGAATTGCGCACTTCCTTTGAAATGAGCTTGACGGCATCAAAATCACCGGGCGAACTGATGGGAAAACCAGCTTCAATAACATCCACTTTCAGCTTTTCCAGCTGCCTGGCAATCTCCAGCTTTTCCTGAATATTCAGCGTGCCCCCGGCTGCCTGCTCGCCATCTCTCAAGGTTGTATCGAATACAATTACTCTATCTTTCATGGCCGCTCTCTTTGTCTACTTGATTTTCCAGGCCCGTCCGGTATCGGCGTCTATCCTGTACTCCATCTCTCTAACCGGAGAACCCCAGGTAATACGCACGATCCAGACAGTCGACATCCTCTGTGCATTCATCTTAACCGTAATACCATACGGATAAATTTGTCTAAACTCGTAAAGCGCAACCGCTTTGGCCTCGTCTACATTTTCAATTTTTGGCATATTCTACGCCCCGGTTTATTTTTTGGGCTCCTTCAGCCAGGACATCATGGAGCGTAATTCTTTACCTACTTCTTCAATCAGGTGTTCCTCATTCTGACGTCTTAAGGAACTAAAGACCGGATGGCCGGCTTGATTTTCCAGAATCCATTCCCTGGCAAAACGACCGTCCTGAATCTCGGCCAGAATCTCCTGCATCTCTTCACGGGTTTCATCGGTGATAATTCTGGGCCCGCGGGTATAATCGCCGTACTCGGCGGTATCACTTACTGAAAAGCGCATCCAGCCCAGGCCGCCCTTGTAAATAAGATCGACAATCAACTTTAACTCATGCAAACATTCAAAATAGGCGATCTCAGGCTGATACCCGGCCATAACCAGGGTCTCAAAACCGGCTTTGATCAACTCGGACACACCGCCACAAAGGACAACCTGCTCACCAAAGAGATCAGTTTCGGTCTCTTCCGTGAAAGTGGTTTCCAGTACGCCGGCACGAGCGCTGCCGAGACCCTTGGCATATGCCAGGGCGATCTCTTTAGCTTTACCGGTGGCATCCTGCTCAATGGCGATCAAAGCCGGAGCGCCGGATCCCTCGGTGAAGACCTGGCGGACCATGTGACCGGGAGATTTGGGGGCGATCATGGTCACATCCACATTCTTGGGTGGAACAATTTGGCCGTAGCGAATATTAAAGCCGTGAGCAAACATTAACATTTTACCAGCGGTCAAGTTTTTCTCGATTGATTCGACGTAGACGGCTTTCTGAGTCACATCCGGAACCAGCATGACTATGATATCGGCCTGCTTGGCCAATTCAGTGGCAGTCATCACGGTAAAACCAGCCGCTTTGGCGGCTTTCCAGCCAGCCGAGCCTTTAGCATCAGCAATGATAACCTGAACTCCGCTATCTTTAAGATTGAGAGCATGAGCGTGGCCCTGGCTGCCGTATCCGATAATACCGATGGTTTTGCCCTTTAAATACTTTAAATCCGCATCCTTGTCATAATAAATAGTCGCCATGAATAATATCTCCTCCTTATTTACGGTGGCAGCCAGCTATATTTTTTTAGCCGACTCCATACTATTTTGATTCTTCATCTTCAATTGCAACACCGCAGGTCATCGCAATCCTGCCAGTGCGGACCAACTCCTTAATGCCAAAGGGTTTAAGGAGATCAAGAAGCGATTCTATTTTGTCTTCTGTACCGGTAATCTCAACGGTCAGGAAATCCCGGGTTACATCGACAATCTCCGCCCTGAAAATATCGACGATCTGGATTATCTCACTGCGGGCGGCGGAAGGGGCCTTGACCTTTATCAAGGCCAGCTCACGGATCACGATATTCTTATCGGTAAGATCAGTAACATTGACCACTTCCAAGACTTTACCCATCAACTGTTTTCTGACCTGCTCGACCATGGTGGGAGTACCGTTCACCACAAAAGTGATGCGGGAACAGTTGGACATTTCGCTGCTGCCCACAGCAATACTGTCAATATTAAAACCGCGCCTTCTGAAGAGGCTGACCATACGATTCAAAACGCCTGGCTTGTCCTCTACCAGAGCTACTAAGGTGTGTTTTGTTGAGACCATACATGCACCTCTTTCTCAGGTTCTAATAATACTCTGGACAGCGGTTCACCCGGGGGAACCATGGGATAAACATTCTCTTCCGGCTCCACCACAAATTCAATCAAGAAAGGACCGTCTGTGGCCATAGCTTTCTCAATAGCCGGCCCAACATCTTCTTTGTGTGTAACCCTCAAGCCAGGCACGCCATAAGCCTCGGCCAGTTTAACAAAATGCGGGCAAGAAATGGGAGTATCCACATAACGCTTCTCGTAAAAAAGCTCCTGCCACTGTCTTACCATACCCAGACAACCGTTGTTTAAAATGGCGATTTTCACGCCGATCTTATCCTGTACGAGGGTGGCCAACTCATGCAAAGTCATTTGAAAACCGCCATCGCCGGCAATACACCAGACTGTTTCATCCGGCCGTCCGACTTTGGCGCCCATAGCAGCTGGCAACTCAAAACCCATAGTGCCCAGACCACCAGAAGAAATAAAGCTATTAGGTTTGTCATACCAGAAATGCTGGGCGGACCACATCTGGTGCTGCCCCACGCCGGTCACTACAATGGCGTCACCATGGGTGACTTCATAAATTTTACGAATAACGAATTGAGGAAGCAGCTTTTTTGAGTCCCTTATTCTGGAACTGACCAGTGGAGCCTGTTTACGCCAATCATTCATCTGGGCCAGCCACTCGGTGCGCTGAACGGGCTGAATCAATTTTATCAGAGGAATCAGGACATTTTTTACATCACCCACGATAGGGACATCCACCCGGATATTCTTGCCGATTTCGGCCGGATCGATATCAATGTGGATGATGCGGGCTTTGGGAGCAAATTCACTGACCTTGGAGGTCACGCGGTCATCTATACGCATACCGATAGCGATAATTAAATCAGCATTGCTGACTGCCCAGTTGGCATAGGCCATGCCATGCATTCCCAGCATGCCGTAGCTTAAAGCATGAGATTCGGGAAAACAGCCGATACCCAGCAGGGTAGTGACCACGGGAATATGAGCGGTTTCCGCAAACTCCTTTAACTCAGCGAAAGCGCCTGAAATAGTCACACCTCTGCCGGCAATAATCAGAGGCTTCTTAGAAGCGTTATTGATCAGGTCAGCCGCTTTCTTGATCTGCGACGGATGGCCCTGCATAATCGGATGATAGCCAGGCAGGTTAACCTTATCAGGATAAATAAACTCAGCCTGCTCGATAAACACATCTTTGGGGATATCAATCAAAACAGGCCCCGGACGACCGGTCCTGGCCAGATAAAAGGCCTCTTTAACTATCTGAGCAATCTGCCCGGCTTCCATAACCAGATAGTTATGCTTGGTGATAGGCAGAGTAATACCGGTAATATCCACTTCCTGGAAAGCGTCTTTGCCGATAAAGGGACGCGCCACCTGACCGGTGATGGCCACCATCGGCACTGAATCCAGATGAGCGTTAGCGATGCCAGTGACCAGATTAGTCGCACCGGGCCCAGAGGTAGCCAGACAAACGCCGACTTTGCCGGTGGCACGGGCATAGCCGTCAGCCGCATGGGCAGCGCCCTGTTCATGACGCACCAGGATATGTCTCAAAGCGGGATATTGAGGAAAAGTATCGAAAAGAGGCAGGACTACCCCACCCGGATAGCCGAAAAGGACATCCACCCCTTCCTTAATTAAACTCTCACATAATATTTGAGCGCCTGTTAATTTCATGCTTGTTTCAGTCTCCCTCTACTTGAAAACCGCGCCTGTACTGGCCGAGGTCACCCGATCTACGTAACGTCTAAGGTAGCCGGACTTGATTTTCGATTCAAAGGCAGGCAATTTTGCCAGACGTTTGGCTATCTCTTTAGCGCTCAATTCAACTTCCAATTTAAAGGCCGGAATGTCAATTTTAATAATATCGCCTTCCTGGACGGCAGCGATGGGACCGCGGGAAGCAGCTTCCGGAGAAACGTGCCCAATGGAAGAACCGCGAGTAGCTCCCGAAAAACGACCATCCGTGATCAAGGCCACCTGTTTATCCAGACCCATGCCAGCAATAATGGAGGTAGGAGTCAGCATCTCACGCATACCGGGTCCGCCCCTGGGGCCTTCGTAGCGGATAACCACCACATCTCCAGCTTTAATAGCGCCAGCCATAATGGCTTTAGTAGCCTGTTCTTCAGAATCAAAAACACGGGCCGGCCCGGTGTGAACCATCATTTCAGGCACGACGGCAGCCCGCTTGACGACGGCCCCTTCAGGGGCCAGATTGCCAAACAAAATAGCGGTGCCGCCTTTCTGGGAATAAGCCGTTTTGGGCGAGTGGATAACCTCCGGGTCAACCACCCGCGCCGCCGTGATAATCTGGCCGGTGGTTTTACCGGAAACCGTCCTGGTATCTTTATTCATCAAATTCTTGAGCTGTTTCATTATGGCCGGAATGCCGCCGGCACGATCCAGGTCTTCGATATGGTTAGTGCCAGCCGGACTCAGTTTGCAGATATAAGGAGTCTTTTCGCTGATCTCATTGATCTCTTTCAGCGGAAATTCAATCCCAGCTTCACTGGCTATGGCAGCGAAGTGCAGGATAGAGTTGGTGCTGCCACCCAGCGCCATATCTACAGTCAGCGCATTTTGAACCGACTTTTTAGTGATAATATCGCGGGGACAAACCTTATCGGCCAGCAATTTCATTATTTGCTGACCGGCTTCTTTGGCCAACCTGTGACGTTTGATATCGATCGCCGGAATAGTGCCGTTACCGGACAAACCCATGCCTACGGCTTCAGTCAAACAGTTCATGGTGTTAGCAGTGTACATACCCGAGCAACTGCCGCAACCGGGACAGGCTGCTTCTTCCAGTTCGGCCAGTTCGTCTTCGGTCATTTTGCCGCTGACAGTTTTCCCGACTGCCTCAAAGGTGGAACTCAAATCAACGATTTTGGTTCCTTCGGCTGTGGCTAATTTACCGGCCATCATGGGCCCACCGCTTATAAATATGGAAGGCAGATTCAGCCTGAGGGAGGCCATCAACATACCGGGAATGATTTTATCGCAATTCGGTATAAAAACCAGGGCATCAAAGGCATGAGCTTCAACCACAGTTTCTACCGAGTCGGCGATCAATTCACGGCTGGGCAGACTGTATTTCATGCCGGAATGGTTCATGGCAATGCCATCACATACAGCGATAGTATTAACCTCGAAAGGGACGCCGCCGGCAGCCCGGACGCCTTCTTTAACTGCTTTGGAGATCTCATTGAGGTGCATATGACCCGGAACGATCTCGCTATAGCTGTTGATAATGCCGATGAAGGGTTTATCAAATTCCTTTCTGGTACAACCCAGGGCATACAGCAAGGCACGATGCGGAGCCCTCTCAACGCCCTTTTTTATCAAATCGCTTTTCATATTTCATTCCTTCCGTATTATTGTACTGCTGAATTAAAAAAATAACGCCCTAAAAGGACGGCTTTCCCCTTATAATGATGATATCTAACCTTACACAAAACATAGCATAGCCCCATATCATTGTCAATCAATCCTCGAATACGTTTAGAGCCTATTTTAGCTCTTTACCAGTGCATAATATCAGCCAATAAAAAAGCCCGGGGTTGCGTCCCGGGCCTGATGTGCGTAATAAGTTTTTTCGGTTAAATCTGAGCAGACACACCAGGCCGTGCGCACACCAGTGCGACATTTACAATAAGTACGAGGCCGGTGTTAAATTTCTGTGAATACATATTCATCTGCTTCCTTGTATATTGATAATATTATTACATTGAATAGAAGCCTGTCAACTAAGCGGAGTTTTCCATCTCTACCAGTTTCTCCAAGCGGCGTTGATGGCGGCCACCCTCGAATTGAGTGGAAAAGAAAAGCCCTAGTATGTCTTCAACCCCCTCTTCACCTCTCTCCGCCCCCAGGCAGATAATATTGGCGTTGTTATGCAGCCTGGCCCGCTCAGCAGCAAAGGCATCACAGCATAAAGCCGCCCTGATACCTTTGACTTTATTAGCGGCAATACTCATGCCGATCCCGGTGCCGCAGATCAAAATGCCAAAGTTACACTGCCCGTTAACCACGGCTTTACCAACAGTGCCGGCAATATCAGGATAATCCACAGGTTCAACGCTAAATGAACCAAAGTCCTGGCTTTCCAGTCCCAATTCAGTTAAGCACTGGATAACAAACTTTTTAAATTCAAGGCCGCGATGGTCTGAACCGACTGCAATCAACATTTTCCTATCCTAATTCAACTATTTCGGCTATTTTTGCCCGGGAAAGGGCCCCTTCACGAAGGACGACCGGTATATCACCCGCCAAATCAATCACGGTAGATTCCCTGCCATTAGGAGCAGGTTCGGCATCTATGACCAGGTCCACGCTTTTACCCAGTTCAGAGCGCACGTCCTCAGCCGAGATCAAAGTGGGTTTTCCGCTGATATTAGCGCTGGTGCCGACGATCGGCGAACCCAGGCCTTGAATCAGAGCGCGCGGAACAGGGTGATCAGGTATTCTAATGGCAACGGTATTTCCTCCAGCAGTGATAAGATCAGAGATGACCAAACTGCGATAGACAATCAAGGTCAACCCGCCGGGCATAAACTGATTGATCAGCCGCCAGGCCTGGGGAGACAAATCGCGAGCCACTTCCCGCAACTGGGAGATATCCGCCAGCAAGACCGGTAATGCTACCCCGGAAGAACGTTTTTTAATTTCATAAACCCGCCTGATGCCGGATTCATTGTAGATGCCTGTGCCAAGACCGTAGACAGTGTCAGTGGGATAAGCGACGACGCCGCCTTTGCGAAGAATTTCAACGGCTTTCTCTATTTGTTTGAGGATTTTAGCAGACACCTGATTTTCCATATCGTGTGCCCTCGTTCACTGGAAGGTTATCTAATTCAAGATCTAAATCCGGCATTTTCACCAGCCGGCGCAAATACCAGATAACCATAACAATACTATCCGAAAACCAATGAACCTGACTTGACGATAGTATAACACAATGATAAGCATCAAATAAAACTTCTAGTGAATACCTGAACAATCTCGCTGAAGCGATTATGTATTTACCAAACTGTAACTATTTTTTTACAAAATATTTACCTGAATCAGCAAAAAGAGAGGATTAAGTGAGATTTGAGGTGTATAATACTAGAGATAAAAGAAATAATTGTGCTCTTTCGGTATCGTTTGCAATTTTGCAGTGCTTAGAAAGGTAGATTTTAATTAAAAGGGAACCTGGAAAAAAATTTGAATATTTTGACATACCATTATCAAAAAGATGGGTTATTAAAGGTAGGAGATGGTTTCCGTTGCATACCGCCAGAAAATATCGATTTTCAGTTCCTGAAGTCATATAAACCCGCAACGAGAAAGAGTATACTTGGGTTCTCAGGCTGTTTTTAGGAAACAATAAATATGCAATTAACGGCTAGGAGTCTGTCTGACTAACTAAAATATTCATGTGTAGTAACAGCGATTCATCGAAAACGGATCATAAGAATAAATTAATGAAGTTGAATTTACTTAATCAGCGAGGACAAAGAGATGATTTTTAGAAGACTGATTCCCCTACTGGTGGCTTTGCTTATCATTCTTACCCTTCTTCCAGTCACTCCAGCACAAGCTCAGTTTATGAATAAGAGTGAAAATAAAACGCAATCATACGTTTCCTCCCCAACTGGAAGGATCGCATATCAATATAATAACAATATATATGTTATGAACTCGGACGGGACGAATCAAACGCTGGTTCAAAGCGGGGCGTGGAGTCCTAGTTGGTCTCCAGATGGTACCAAAATCGCATTTAGTAACTCCTTTTTAGGAACAATGTGGAGTAGGATGTCAATAGTGGACACCAAACCTCCTTATGCTGCCAGTAATCCAGAATAGTATTTCTGAATATAAGCTACCGGGGATAAGAATCCTAACTTAGCCTGTATCCGCTGCCGATTATAAAATAACTCGATATATTCCGTAATGGCCTGTCTGGCTTCCTGCCGGGTTCTAAAATGGCAATGATAAATCAACTCTTGTTTCAACATTCCCCAGAAGCTCTCCATAGGCGCATTATCGTAGCAATTCCCTTTTCCACTCATAGAGACTTTGAGACCAAAATGCTCCAAAAGCTGTCGGTATTCTAAAGCACAATACTGACTGCCTCGATCCGAGTGATGCATTAAATCTCTGGCCGGGCGTTTCACCGCTACCGCCCGTAGCAAAGATTCACTGACCAGATTCTTCGTCATTCTCTCTCCCATCGCATAACCTACGATCTCATGGGTAAAAAGGTCTTTATGGCCCGCCAGATATAACCAGCCTTCATCAGTAGGCACATAGGTTATATCGCTTAACCAGACTTTATTCGGCGCTGTTACCTGGAATTGCTGATTCAGTAAATTCTCAGCCACTGGTAAACCGTGTTTCGAGTCAGTCGTAGCCTTGAACTTTCTTTTTTGTTTACACCGGATGCCCAGCTTTCTCCGTATCCGTTTGATCCGGCAGATACCTACTGGGATGCCATGATCCGCCAGATCATGCTGGAGTCTCTCCGCACCATAGGTCTGCTTGGTCCGTTTATCGGAGGCTTTGATCTCTAGTTCCAGCCTCAGTTCATCCCGGTCATGCTGCGATAAGGGCCGATCTTGCCAGGCATAGTATCCGCTGATAGAGACATCCAGCATCCGGCTCATTAAGGGGATCGGATATTTGAGCCGCAAGGTCTTCATCATCGCGTACCGGGCAGCGACTCCCTGGCAAAGTACGCGGCTGCTTTTTTTAGGATTTCATTCTCCATCTTAGCTACGGCTAAAGCTTTCTTGAGCCGGGCATTCTCTATTTCTATATCAGTCAGGGGCCGGTAACCTTGGCCTACCTCTCCCAACTTCCCTTCTTTAAACTTCTTCAGCCAGTTGTGAATTGTGTTACCAGGCAATTCCAGACGCCTAGCTACCTCCGCTACCGACAGCTTCTCCTCCATGACCAGTTTCACAGCTTCCTGCCTAAACTCCGGGTTATACTTGCCCTGGGGAATCCTTTTCACTTGAACACCTCCGTCTTTTTCTATATTAGACTTTGGTGTCCATTAAATCCATCCTACCTCAATGAATGCAGATGGGACCAACGTCATTACCCTCACTTCTGGTGTATCCTATCTAAAATGGTCTAATGACGGCACCAAAATTGCCTTTATTAAAAACAGTAAAGTCAATTGCATTAATATTGACGGAACAGGAGAAAAATCATTAGACGCCAGTGCTGACTTTATCGGGGGCTATGCATCAAGCGGTACAAAAATAGTTTATGCAAATAGTGGTAATATTTATGTCATGACCGCCGACGGGACAAATTCTACTTCCATAGGTTATGGATATTACCCTTGTGTATCTCCGGATGGGACCAAGGTTGTCTTTAGAGATATTTCATCTTCCCACCCCGGAGTTATGGATATAAACGGTAGCAACATTATTATTTTCAGCGGAATTAATGGCTACGATCCTTCCTGGTCGCCTGATGGGCAGAACATTGTCTTTTATAATCCCAATAATGGCAAACTTTCAATTATTTCAGCAGCTGGTACTAATTCGTCAGACATTGCAAATACATCAGGGTTCCAAAACCCAAGCTGGGGATTGGGGGATTGGATGGCCCCCTCAGTATCGACATTTAATGCTTCGGATATTACGACTAGCAGCGTCGCGTTAAAAGGAAATCTGGCATCATTAGCCTCTGCCCCCGCGGTAAACGTGTCTTTCCAGTGGGGTATTGTTTCTGGTAATTATGCAAATGAAACCACTCCGCAAAAAATGCTCACGACAGGCGACTTCAGTTTTATTTTGAATAATATGTATCCTGGTTCAACCTACTATTTTCGGGCAAAGGCATTTGGTTGTGGTACTACTTACGGCGGCGAAAAGAGTTTCACCATTTCAACTCCTCCGATAATAAAGACAGTTATAAATGCCACTAATATTGCTGTAAACTCAAGCACCTTAAGCTGTACCCTGCAATCTTTAGGCTCAAATACATCAGTCAATGTTTTCTTTGATTACGGACGTACCACCGAGTATGAAAACACAACTACTGCCAAATTATTAACAGCCCCCGGTGGTTTTAATGACAACCTTACAGGACTGGCTCCTGGCACGACCTATCATTTCAGGGCCAGGGCGGTCAGCGACAGCGCCACCGTTTACGGAGATGACTGCAATTTCACGACCTTGTACAACTTTGGAGTCACCACAGTTCCAGCTATGGTGATAGGTTTGCAGACAGCAACTTTGAAGGGCAACCTGGCAAGTTTGGGGACAGAATCAAATGTAAACGTCGGCTTTGAATACTGGCCAACGGCTGGAGGTCTTCACCTATTCACCACCCCTATGACAAAGACCGCTGCAGGGGCTTTCTCTGACAATATAACCGGTATAACTGCCAGTGTCAGTTATACTTATAAAGCCATTGCAGTCGGCACAACAACGGTATATGGGTCAGAGATGAACTTTACGACTTCAAGCATGGAGGCTGTCAGGTCTCTACCCGTAGTCGTCACCAGGGGGCAGCAGTTTAACGTAACAGTAACCTTTACATCGACTGAGAACAACTTCAACTCAATCGGGCTTAGTGACTTCGCCCCGACCGGCTGGACGGTAACAGCGCTTAACACCCTTTCAACTCCAAATACGAGTGATTTTCTGGTTACTGGGACTAAAGCTGAACTAACCTGGTACGGACCGTACTACCTGGGTAGCCCGTTCACCGCGGTATATAAAGTAACAGTTCCAAGTAATGCTGCCTACGGAACCTATAATTTCACGAATGGAACGGTAATATATTTCGTTGGCAGCACAGCGGTAACAGTACCCATAATCGGAGCATCTCAAGTCCAGGTGGTGCAGGGTTCAACAATCACCGGTACTAGCTATGAAGCCAATGGATCATTAATAGGAAGCGTAACCGTGACGCTAGATGGCCTTACATCCATTACCAGCGGACCAGATAGTATATACACATTAATCGCCACTACACTCGGTAGTCACACTATCGTAACGAGTAAGACTGGGTATCGCAGCCAAACGCAAACTGTAAATGTGACTGACCTCAACGGCGTTTATACGGCTAATTTCCAGGCAGAATACAGCCTGGTTCCCAATGGGCCTACGATGCAATATGCGATGGCTTGTATCAATAAATGGAAATTTGCGCCAACAGACGGCACGCAATTAAGCATGTCCAAGGCCCTAAGTGTAATTAATGCCTGGAAAGTTCCCATTAATTAAATCTAAACGGATGTTATGAATTTAATTAGACCTTTTGGGAAATTACGATGATAAAAAGAACTTTTGATAAAGGAGTAGCCAGATTGCTCCTTGGAATGCTGATCATAGTCAGCCTGCTGTCAGGTTTTGCCGGTACCAGCATAAGTTATGCTGTTGGCTCACCTTACGATGTGACCCTGACACGCACATTGCTGTCTAACGTTAGCCCCGGGCAGGTTTTCAATGTGACGGTTAACTTTACGTCGCCCGCCGGTAACTTCAATGCCATCGGGTTAAGTGATTTTGCTCCAATGGGGTGGACTGTGGCAGTAAATGATGCCTGGAATTCCCCCAACAACGAAATTAATAAAGTTACAGCGAACCGGGTTGACTATATGTGGTTTGGCCCCTATAACAATGGAACTGGTTTTACCGTAGTCTACCAGGTAACAGTGCCAGCCAATGCTGCAACTGGAACATATTATTTTACCAACACCTCTCCAACGCCGCGCCTTGAATATTATGTGGATGGAGGAGGCCCCTATATTGCTAATATTAGTGGTCAGAATCAGGTAACTGTTACCCGTATCATAGTTTCAGGCATCTCGCCTTCCTCCGGCTCAACGACCGGTGGAACCTCAGTAACCATCACCGGTAGTGGTTTTGTTAGCGGCACAACGGTCACCATCGGCGGAAATGCTGCCACTATCTCCAGTGTGACCGCTACTTCGATTACGGCAGTAACACCTTCCGGTACGGCGGGGGCCAAAGATGTAGTAGTCACTACTCCTGGCGGCTCAGTAACACTGACGGGCGGTTTTACCTATGTGGCAGATAATTCGGGCGGCGATAACGGTGGTGGTAATACTGGAGGAGGAGGCGGCGGCGGCGGCGGGAGCAATACCAGTAATACCACCGTATATGCTTCAATTTTTGGTA
>Ga0114951_10004791_pt1 | contig 12883 bp, 10 predicted proteins | sample AM7aDNAmetaG_FD_88677 | JGI IMG/M metagenome (GOLD analysis project Ga0114951, IMG submission 88677) | Freshwater microbial communities from Finland to study Microbial Dark Matter (Phase II) - AM7a DNA metaG | ecosystem: Environmental > Aquatic > Freshwater > Lake | place: Finland: Lake Alinen... | reverse complement strand
TCTGTTGCGTTTAACCACTTCGCTACCTACCCATAACATTCAGAGCTGGTGATGGGACTCGAACCCGCAACCTGCTGATTACAAATCAGCTGCTCTACCAATTGAGCTACACCAGCAGCTCACGCTCAAAAAACAGGGCTGGTAATATAATGAGAGCTTTTCAAAATACAAAGGAAAAAAATATTATTTCATAAACCATCTTTTACCGCAGCAAAAAAACTGGCAACACGTATCACGATTTTTCTTGAAACTGCTCTTTGTGAAAATGCCAGCACTGTATCGATGAGAGTTGGGAATACCCATATACGATTTTTTTTTAACCCTTTAAAAACAGCTTTGACAACCACATCGGTTCCTGAAATAGGCAGACGAATGTTCGCAGCATTATGTCCGGCACGCTCAAAAAAAGACGTAGCAATAAAACCGGGGCAGACCGCAATAACCTTTACACCTTTTCCCTTCAATTCCATATAAAGCGCCTCACTGAGGGTCATAACAAAAGACTTTGTTGCAGAATAAAGTCCAAGACCGGGAATACCCTGCAGTCCACCAAGAGAAGCTACGTTTATAATAACCCCATGCTTCATGTCAATCATATCGGACAAAAAAAGACGGGTAAGACGGGTCATGGCCATCATATTGACCATCATGATCTCTTCGAGCTTGTCGAAAGGAATAAGGTCGAAATCACCCGCGTGAGACAATCCCGCACAATTGACAAGAACACCAACAGTTGCATTGTGCCTGCGACAAAACTCATAAACCCGAGTTGGGCTTTCTGCTTCACTCAAATCTTCGACACAGATCTCTACTTCAACCCTCCTTTTCTGCCGGATCTCTTTAGCCAAAGCCCTCAATTTATCGCCAGAACGAGCAACGAGTACAAGATTATGACCTTTATCAGCAAATTCATGGGCTAAAGCTTCACCTATCCCCATGGATGCCCCTGTAATCAACGTAAACATCATACAGGATCAACCCATTTTCCATGCTCTTTTATCAGGGATATAAGTCTCTCTACTGCTTCCTGCTCTGGAATATTCTCTTCTACACACTCCCTTCCAACATAAAGACTAATGCGATTCTTTCCGGCACCAACGTAGCCGAAATCAGCATCGGCCATCTCGCCGGGCCCGTTAACAATGCAACCCATGATTCCGATTTTCAACCCTTTGAGGTGGGCCGTTCTCTGTTTGATTGCTGCCACAGCCTTTTCGAGCTCAAAGTAGGTTCTTCCGCAACCAGGGCAGGAAATAAATTCGGTTTTCGAAATTCTGATTCTTGCGCCTTGAAGAATATTGAATGCCAGATTAACTTCATCATCAGGAGATAACATGGTATTAAACGAAAGCATATCACCGATACCGTCACAGAAAAGCGTCCCAGTCTGTACTGAACTCTTGATAATATTTTCAAGTCGGTCAGAAGCATCTCCTTTGAAACGAACAAGAAGGGGATAATCCAAAGAACTGCTCTTAAACGCCTGTACGAGCCTCCGATAGACAAAAACGGCATGATCTGACAGAACTGAAAAGAGAAGTCGCCGCGAATCCTGCCTTCGGAGCTTTTCTGCAAGATGAACAAGCACCCTTGCAGGAACAGAGTACCCTGACGCTTCATGAAGAAAACATAGCTCGACAACTGCAAGTCGCTCATTATCGATAAGCTGCAACAACTCATTTTCAAACCTCTCGCCCTCAATAATATCAAATCTTACTTTTGACACCTTGTTAAGCAAACGACCAAAGAGTGATAAATCTCTTGTCGATGCAACAACACGGCGACCCTCCTCCCCCAGTCGTCCAAGCAGTTCATCAAGTACATCAAGATCAGCCTCATTGTTGACACAAACAGAAGCAAACTCTGAACGGATGGTATCCAAAGGCTTATTTGGAGCAAGCCTTATTACAATTTCTTCAAAAACCGCATCACGATCGGAAAGCGAAGCGTGCACCTCCGTTTCCACTCGCGGCACACTATCTCCTCCGATCTCCATACCTGCAAGCACAATCTGGCTTGAGGTCCTGCGTTGATAACTAAAGGGATTGAAAGGCGGCAGTTCATGAGTCGAAAGAGTATGATTTTCCTGCTTGTTGCGACTATCTATAACATGCTTCAAAGGAATATGCCCCCTGTCACCATTGACAAGATGAAAATCATTATACTTCTTCACAATAGCGAAACCGACAGGCACTTCATTCACAGGATCTTCAGTCAGGGAAACCCTTATGGTATCTCCAAATCCATCTTCAAGGAGTGCACCAGTGCCCATGGCCGACTTGATGCGCCCCTCGTCGCCGTCTCCAGCCTCAGTTACCCCAAGATGAAGCGGATAAGCATAACGAAGCTCTGCATCGGCTTCTTGTACAAGGAGCCGATATGCCTGAATCATTACACGGACATTTGAGGATTTCATCGAAAACAGAATATCATAATAACCAGCCTCCTCACAGAACCTTGCAAATTCCAGCGCTGCTTCTACCATACCTTCAGGAGAGTTCCCGTAACGACTGACAATCCTGTCAGACAAAGAGCCATGATTGGTTCCGATTCTCATGGAAACCCCGTATTGGCGTGCTTTTTCTACTAAAGGCGCAAATTCCTGACGAACATGTCCAATTTCGTTCAGGTATTCCTCTTCCGTGTACTCGTTACTTGAAAATTTTTGGCTGGTGGCGTAATTGCCCGGATTTATACGGATATTTTCAACAAATTCAACAGCCTTGAGTGCTGCGCGGACAGAAAAATGAATATCAGCAACAAGTGGAGTATCAATTCCGTCACGCCGGAGCTGCTTTCTGATATTCCTGAGATTTTCAGCATCCTTTTCTGTAGGAACCGTAAGCCTGATAATTTCACAACCTGCTTCATACAGCCTCCTGCACTGTTCAACCGTTGCCACAGTATCCATCGTATGGGTATTGGTCATGGACTCTACCCTGATCGGCTGATACCCACCAAGAGCGATGGTTCCGAAAGCAACTTCACGGGTAAAACGGCGGCGATACTGATACATTAGCTTGTCAAAAGGGGTTGATGAAAAATTATTTCTCTCTGATAATAAAGAGCGTTTCATCCGGTTTTCGGAAATTATACCTCTCCCGCGCAGCTTTTTCTATGCTGTCAGGGTCACGGGCATGCTTGATACGCAGCTCGTTATCAATAATCTTTATTTGCTCGATTTTCTGTCGTTCAAGAAGCATCCTGTGATCAATTTCCATGCGGATTCGTTTCACGATACTGTAATCATCAAAAAAAATCCAGAAAACGAAATAAAAAACAAAAACCCAAAAAAGAATTTTTTTCGGGTTGGAATGGATATACTCCCAGATTGTATTTATAATCTTTTTCACGCATCTAAACACTTTTGATTGCAGAGTACTGCAAAAGTCACAGCGAAAAAGAAACACAAAAGGAACCCTTTCAAATCAAAAAAGGGTTCCTCGCAGAGTCCATTATACCCGGAAAGCCTTCTTCCCAGGATAACGCGCCTGATCACCAAGTTCTTCTTCAATACGGAGTAGTTCATTGTATTTTGCCATACGGTCGGAACGAGATAAACTGCCGGTCTTGATCTGACCAGCGTTAGTTGCAACAGCAATCTGAGCAATCGTGCTGTCCTCAGTTTCACCACTACGATGGCTGATAACTGATGTATATCCGTTTGATTTGGCAAGATCAATAGCCTGGAGTGTTTCGGTAAGTGTACCAATCTGGTTGACCTTGATTAAAATGGAATTCGCCACACCCTTTTCAATGCCTTCGGCAAGTCGCTTGCTGTTGGTTACAAAGAGATCATCACCAACAAGCTGTACCCTTGAGCCGATCTTGTCCGTTAACAGTTTCCAGCCTTCCCAGTCATCTTCTGCCATGCCATCTTCAATTGAGATAATCGGATAATTGGTCGCCCACTTTTCCCAGTATTCAGCCATCTCAAGAGAAGTAAGCTCCTGTTTCGAAGACTTCTTGAACACATAACGTTTCTTTACTGAATCGTAGAACTCAGAACTTGCAGGGTCAAGAGCTATCATAACCTGAGCATCACCAAGCCCACCCTTATCAGTAGGTGAACCTGCCTTATAGCCTGCTTTACCAATAGCCTCAATTACCAGCTCAATAGCCTCCTCATTAGAACGTAAATTCGGAGCAAAACCGCCCTCATCACCAACCGCAGTACTCAGACCCTTGCTTTTTAGAAGAGCTTTGAGTGCATGAAAAATTTCGGCACCACAACGAAGTGCATCTGAAAAAGACCCAAACCCTGCTGGCATAATCATGAATTCCTGGAAATCAACCGTATTGTCAGCATGAGCTCCGCCATTGAGCACATTCATCATCGGGACAGGAAGAGTGTTCGCCATTGTACCTCCGATATAACGATAGAGTGGAAGCCCGGTATACTCAGCTCCAGCCTTGGCACAAGCCATCGAAACACCAAGAAGGGCATTTGCTCCAAGCCTTGATTTGTTCGACGTGCCGTCAAGAGCAAGCAATGCCTCATCGATTTCTTCCTGTTCAGTAACAATCATACCAGTTAAAGCATCATTGATAACGGTATTGACATTTTCCACCGCCTGAAGCACACCTTTTCCAAGATAGACACTTGCATCACCATCCCTAAGTTCCACCGCCTCATGAACGCCTGTAGAAGCACCGCTCGGTACAGCCGCGCGTCCAAATGAATTTTCAGTGTAAACATCAACTTCGACTGTTGGATTTCCCCTTGAATCAAGGATCTGACGGGCAAGAATTTTCTCGATAATAGGCATAACAAAATATATTTAGGGTTGTTACGTGCTTTTTATGCGCAAAGGAGTGAACTGATTTTTATTAAAATAGATTGTAGAAAATATATCTTTTTTTCCAGACCTTTTCATTGTCACAGCAACAGCAAAACTGACTTTTTTTTGTTTATTATTGTTTGCGTTGTTTTGCTCCAACGCAAACCGTAGTCCGATATTTCGTTATTTGTAAAAAAAGGAGTCATGCCATGCAAGCCGTACAACCGGATCAACTGCGAAACATTGTCATTACAGGCCATGCCGGAAGCGGCAAGACCATACTCGCCGAATCACTTGCCCTAACTATGGGCATTATTAACCGACTTGGCAGTATTGAAGAAGGCAACACTCTCTCCGATTACTCTGCTGATGAAATTGAAAGAAAACATAGTCTTAACACAAGCCTCATCAATGGATTCTGGAATGATCGTAAGGTAAATATTATTGATACTCCCGGCCTGCTTGACTTTCACGGGGATGTCAAATCGGCGATGCGGGTGGCCGACACAGTCTTGATCACTGTCAACTCGGCATCAGGTGTCGAGGTTGGAACTGACACAATCTGGGAATATACCAAAGAGTACTATAAACCAACCATGTTTGTGTTAACCAAGCTTGATGCCGATCGCGCCAATTTCAAAACCACTATACAGGGACTTCAGGATCATTTCGGCCATCTTGTAACACCGATACAATTTCCTGTTGATGAAGGCCTGGGCCACCACATCCTTATTGATGTCTTGCTGATGAAACTGCTTGAATTCAGCCCAGACAAACCTGGACAAATGACCGTTTCTGACATTCCTGATCTTTACCTTCAACACGCAGAAGATCTTCATCAGCAACTTGTTGAAGCTGTTGCTGAAACAGATGAGGAACTGATGAACAAGTTTTTTGAAATTGGAAACCTGACAGAGGAAGAGTTGAGAAGTGGAATTAAATCCGCCCTTGTTACCAGAACTTTTTTCCCTGTTTTCTGCACATCGCCACTTCATCTGATCGGATCAGAACGGCTGCTGAACGCCATCGTGAACATCTGTCCCTCCCCAATTGAACGCGGCCCTGAACATGCTCTCTGTACTGTCGATGAAACAAAAAGCATGATTCAGCCGAACCCCGAAGGAGACACCATTGCCTTTATTTTCAAGACAATGTCTGAACCTCGTGTCGGTGAAATCTCCTACTTGAGAGTTTATTCCGGGCATATCGAAACAGGCCACGAGCTAATTGATGTCCAGACTGGACAACTTGAAAAACTTGGTCAGGTCTACACTATTGTCGGCCAAAAGAAAAGTCCCGTTGAAAAGCTGCTTGCTGGGGATATCGGTATGGTGGTAAAACTGAAAGATGCGCATACCAATGACACCCTTGCGGACAAAGGAACGAACTGCCGGATTAGTCCTATTATTTTCCCAGTTCCTGTGTTGGCCACTGCGATCATTCCTGTTACCCAAGGAGATGAAGAAAAGATCTCTGCCGGCCTGCATCACCTACATGAAGAAGATCCTAGCTTTGCTATCACTCACGACGTTGAGTTCAACCAAACCATCCTCAAAACACTTGGTGAAACTCACCTTGATACCATTATCAGCCGACTACAGGCAAAGTTTAACGTCAAGGTTACTATTGCTCCTATTAAAATTCCTTACCGTGAAACAATAAGGATACCCTCTTCAGCCCAAGGTAAATACAAAAAGCAATCAGGAGGCAAAGGACAATATGGAGATGTCTGGGTAAAACTTGAACCACTTGCGCGTGATACCGGATTTGAATTCGCAAGTGAGGTCGTTGGTGGCGTTGTGCCAACAAGGTATCTGCCTGCAGTTGAAAAAGGACTTCGGGAAGCCATTACCAGCGGAATTATGGCCGGTTATCCAGTAGTTGACCTTAAAGCCATTGCTTATGACGGCTCTTACCACCCTGTCGATAGTTCCGAATTTGCCTTTAAAATTGCGGCAAGCATGGCATTCAAGAGTGCTTTTGAGAAGGCAAAACCCTTTCTCCTTGAACCAGTTTACGCATTGAATGTCTATGCACCTGAGCAGTATACTGGAGAGATAGTAGGTGATATTTCCAGTAAACGAGGAAAAATTCTTGGAATGGATTCTGAGGTAAAAATGCAGATAATTCATGCTCTTATCCCACAGGCCTCACTGACGACATTCCATCATGCACTGACACGACTGACCCAAAGCAGGGCAAGATACTCTTACAATTTCAGTCACTATGAGGAAGCTCCACCCGATATTGCCCAACAAATCATAGCTGAAAAGAACTAGTCATTATTATGAACCTTACCCATGAAAGCCGCACACACTGAAGAAGCTTTCATGGGTGCTTAGAGTAAGCCGAGTATTGACTTTATTTTAAGCCACCAGACAATCCAGATTGCCTCTCGAATATTCTTTTTACTCATTTTCGAGTTACCAACAGAACGGTCAACAAAGACAATTGGAATTTCTTTAATCGCAAAACCTTTTTTCCATACTCTGAAATTCATCTCAATCTGAAATGAATAACCCTGCGAATTTATCCTGTTAAAATTGAGCGCACGCAATACCTCTGCACTAAAGCATTTAAAACCACTGGTCGGATCAGCAACAGGCATACCTGTAACAAGACGAGTATATATGCTTGCTATCTTTGAAAGAATTAACCTTCCAAGCGGCCAGTTCACGACATTTACCGTATTATTCATGTAGCGAGACCCGATAACAAGATGAACGCTCCCCATGGCTTCCAGCAATCGCTGCACTACTGCAGGATCATGCGAATAATCAGCATCCATTTCAACGACATATCTGTAACCCTTCTGCAACGCATAATCAAAACCGGCAATATAGGCCGTACCAAGTCCCAATTTTCGTTCCCGCGTCATCAAATAAAGCCCTCGTGTCGTCAACTGCATTGAACGAACAATATCAGCAGTTCCATCTGGAGAGTTGTCATCAATAACCAGAATATCAAGCGTGAATGGATAACGTGCTGCAAGTTCACCCAGTAGCTTGCCAATATTTTCAGCTTCATTGAACGTTGGTATAATAACAAGTGCCCGACTTGCTGAACCTGTTTCTTCTCCCTGAAAAAGACAAGGTTTTTTCGGAGTAACTTCCTTTGTTTCCGACATGAGAGTTAAGGTTCTAAACAAATAGAGCATTGCTTTAAGAAAGCAATGCTCTGTTGAGGCTCTTGACTGTATACGTTTTTCTACTGGGCCTCTCTGTGAAATCTGTGAAGAAATCTCAGATCAAAATCAAGTCGATCAGGCGGGGTATAGGTAAAATCAAGCACTTCACCATCAGGCAGTACTTCAATAAGGGCTCCAGAGGGGCACTCATCAGATGAAAAACAGGCTGAACAAGAAATACAGGCATCCTGGTCAATATAACACCTGAAACCACCCTCCTGCACGTCGCCATAAAATTTGTAGCCGATGGCATTTACTTTAGGTGGACATGTATCAAGACACATTCCACAACCAACACAAAGATTTTCAATAATAAAATAATGAGATTTCGCTCTAGGAGTTGCCTTTTTCAACACTGGCTGGCCAGATGCTGCTACAGACGGATTTGCTTCGCCAGAAACTGGGGCACCCTTGGCTGCTGGCACTGGCTTGGCGCCTGCTGGCGGTTTCGGTGCAGCCTTTGGTGAGGCTTTTTGAACAGGAAATGCTGACTCCTGCGGCAAACCGCTTCTCCCAAGATTAACATTAAGCGGATCCAAACGAAGCTTGCCATTCTTCTCCCGCCCAACTTCCTTTGGTTTTGCCTTCCCCTCTTTTACTGCAGGAACCATCGTCTTTGGTGCAGAAGGTGGTAGCTTTGGTGTAGCAGATGGAGCCTTTGCGGCTGGCACTGACGACGATATATCTGGTTTTTGTACAGGATCGGCCATAAAAACCCTCCTCTTTAATTACATGATAAACTTTAGTAGCAAATAAATCATGCCGGGAAAAACATACTTACTACGCTTTCCCGGCAATAATAGTTTCAAGCAATCAACTTCATCAGATAGTCAACAACCTGTGTCAGCATAACCTGACCAGAAACCGCCGCATCACCCACTTGAGGCGGCAACGGAGAATCAGTCTGATAAAAGCCGTTACCAATAAAAAGAAATACCAGCATAAAAACACCTCCGAAGTAAAGGAAGGTACCAGCCATTTTCGAATCTGAAATCGTCAGCACAGGAAAACGGAAGTTAACATCCCTGTTCAAGAACTTCTTTCCAAGCCAGCGAATGGTTCTGGTCTGTATATCAGCGCCTTCAAGACGTGATCCACGATCCTCAAACCATACGGCAAAACTAATAAACCATACAAGGTGACCAATCATAAGAATGGTCGAAAGATGTGAGCTTGAAAATATGGTCACAGTTTCTGTCCAGAAATAGTAGAAAATGCCAGATGTATAATGATGATGAAGACCCGCAACAGAATCCCAAGCCTTAGCATCCGCAGCAGGAACACCATACATCATAGATGCGATCCATGCTCCATCAATATACCAGCAGACTGCAGAAAGTCCCTTGATTCCCCAAAGCATTGCAAACCAAAGCTGATCCTGGATTGAAACTCCGCATGTACCACCATAAACAGGGCCAAGACACGGGAATGAATAAGAGTTTTTCTTCAGACCAAGATCATCCCAAAGTGGTGATGTATGCGCAAAAAAAGCAATACGAACAAGAGCAATAAGAGAAAAGAGCGAGCCTGCAGTAATTACATGAACCATTACCCAGTCATTTATACTTGGATCACTGAACATCCACTGGAAAATCGGAAGAGGCTTGAGCCAGTAGAAAGACATCAGAATGTTCGTACCGAAAAGATTCAGCTCGCAAATTGTATTCCACACAATCACAGCATAGACAGAGAGCATGGTAGCAAAACAGAGCGCCATGACCGTACCAAGAATCTTGACCTGAACTTCCTGATCACGTCCTTTAGTAATAAAAACAGACTTGATTTGGCTATAAAGGCCGTTTAGCTGAATTTTGAGGAGATACTGACCACCATGGTAAACACCTGCAAAAACATAGAGAACACCGCAAATAATGTGGTTAAAGGTAATAAGGTTAATCACTGTCCTTGCCATACCGAAAGATGCCCCGTTTTTCGGTAGAATTGCATAGGCGGGAAAATCAGCAAACTCTTTCGACCCTGATATAATCCTGCCGCCCTCCTGAACAAAATTATAGCTTACCCTGTTGAATGGCTCTCCATAAAGGTAAAAGACCAGATTGTCGAGTGCCTTATAATACGCGGCAAAAGATGGTTGCTGGAAGGCAACAAAAGCGATACAGCCAAGTGCGATATTGATGTAACCGATTGCTGTCAGGTGAACAGAAAAGGCTGCCTTCATATCATCATTCAAATGAGTCGCTGCATTCGGGGGGTTATTCCACCAATAAATACCCATAGCAAAAAAGACTACAGCAAATACAAAAGACATGAAGGTCTCTGAATTGATCGTCTGAAAATCAGGAATCGGAGCAAAACCGAGCACGAACCACATTAACAAACCCCAGCCAAGAAAAAGAAGCGACATATAGACTGCATGTGGTCCAAGAGCATCCTTGTAGCTTTTCGCACTTGTTCCGCTGAAAACCAGATCACCGAACTTGCCGAGAAACCTGAAATCACGGAAATTACCTGTACGCCCGGTAAATGGATTAGTAAGATTATGTGTCCAGTGACGCCATCCACCGAAAAGAAGAACAGAACCCGAAACAACGTGAAACAGAGCCCAACCAAGAAGTTTTGATGCAGCAAACTCCAAATCCGCTGTTTTGGTGCTGTAGGTATCAATACCCAGAGAAACCATTCTTGGCTTAATAGTCAGATAAAACCAGTTGTCATGAAAGCCAGGTACGCCCCAAGGAAACACCTGAATTCCTGAGATATAATAGATCGCCATAAGAAAACCCAGCACACCAAGCAAGGCAAGGTGTGCTCCAACAACCTGCTCATCATCAACCTTGTCAGTATCAAATATCTGATACCATTTAGTTGAGCGAGTTTCTGTTCTCTGAAACAAAAATCTCCTCATTTTTGAAGCGTCCTGCTCCTTGATGACAGATGGGGCTCCAGAGACGCCATTTCCCTTAGGTGAAGGAGCGTTCCCCTTGGGAGGTGGGACAGTGCCCTTTGGCTTTACTCCTGCCGGATTCACTTGTTCAGCCATTGTATTCTCTCCTTTTTTTGGACATAATTCAGGTTGAAGAAACCAAAAAGAAAACTATTTAAGGCACAACTTGAGACCATTCAAGGTATTAAGACACAGACTACCAAAGTTGCTGATAGATCTGAACGCTTTTTCTGTGGATCGAAAAACAATACTCATGATCACCAAGTTGTATAATCTATAGATAATCCAAGTAAAAGTAAGATTGAATCGGGCAAATCCATCAAAACTACCCGATGTTATATAGGTTTTAAAATAAGAAAAATTATTTAATAATAAATTATTTTACATCTGCTTTAATCCGCTATTGTTTTATTATAAAGCATGAAAGCACTTGCCGCAATAGTTGATATGCACTGCCTGTTAAAATAATGCGACACGCAAACCCTTAAATCCAGAACACTTTGAGCCGCATGAAGATCATATTCAGCAAACTGTCCGGATCGGGCAATGACTTTATTGTCATTGACAACAGAGCTCTTTCCATCCAGCTTACTCCAATGCAAATCAAGGAACTTTGCACAAGAGGGACTGGAATCGGCGCGGACGGCCTTATTTATATTGAACCATCCGCCAATTATGATTTCAGCATGAAATACCACAACTCAGACGGGTTTCCTGGTTCTATGTGTGGAAACGGTGGAAGGTGTGCTGTCTATTTCGCTCACTCCAAAGGTATTGCTGCATCTTCGGAGTTGAACTACGAGTTCGAAGCCAACAACAACCACTACAATGCCTGGATTATTGACCATGAAAGTGTCAAACTCCAGATGCTTCCGCCTGAAGAGTTCATAAATGACATGAACATTGAGGGATTTATCTGCCACTCAGTAAATACTGGTTCTCCACACGTTATTATCTATGTTTTAGACCTTAATAAGGTCAAAGTAACCGAAATCGGCCGCTTCATCAGGCACAAAACTGATTTTTTCCCACAGGGTACCAACGTTAACTTTGTCCAGATCAACTCTCCTGACACTCTAGCTATCCGCACCTTTGAACGCGGAGTTGAGGATGAAACCCTGTCATGCGGCACAGGAGCCGTTGCTGCAGCTCTGATGACCTACCGCATAGGAAAAACAAAAAACACAAGCTTAAAGATAAAAGTTAGAAGCGGAGATACACTTCATGTAAATTTCAGTGAGAACATGCATGAAGTATTCCTTACCGGTCCAGCTAAAATCATTTTTGAGGGTAACTTCGACATTGACTTGAAAAACCCGTAATTGGACTTGCAATATTTTCTTTTGCGGCGCAAGAGGTCATATCTTACATTAAAAGGCAAGTATTAATAATGAAAGTCGAGATTGATCTTGATTCAGGAATCTGGTAACATGTTATAGCGGAGGAAAAAGAACAATACAGTATATGTAGAATACATCGAAGTATTTTATTAACCATAAACGGAAGCACTCAACCTTGGTGTATAGATCGCCCCTTGAGTTTTCCTTTAATAAATCACAACCAGCAGTAAAAGCCATAAAAAACTTTTTTGTTGGGAAAAAATTCGGAGTAAAAAAAACAAGAAATCGCCGGCAGGAGAAAAAACAAAATCGTTGCCAACCACCATCACCTATACCTTATTGGTGCTGAATTTTTTATTCATGAATCTTTACATATATTTAAGTCAAGTATTTGAGAGTGTAATAAAAATTGTTTGCGGTTAGTTAATGGAATTTATATGACCATGAAATAGCGGTTGTTGTTTTGAGTTACGTTAATAATGTGCCAAGTTTAAGAACTCATTACCGGTAATTGTCAAGCCCTCCATATCTTTAAGAATGAGGGTAATATTAGCTACGTTGAAAGTGCGCTATTAACATAAATAAATTGCAAACATTTTGAATGTTGAGAGTACGCACATTAGAATCGTAGTATAGTAAATTCAGCGTTATCACTTGCAAAATTCTGCTG
>Ga0114951_10004789_pt1 | contig 12888 bp, 17 predicted proteins | sample AM7aDNAmetaG_FD_88677 | JGI IMG/M metagenome (GOLD analysis project Ga0114951, IMG submission 88677) | Freshwater microbial communities from Finland to study Microbial Dark Matter (Phase II) - AM7a DNA metaG | ecosystem: Environmental > Aquatic > Freshwater > Lake | place: Finland: Lake Alinen... | reverse complement strand
GGCGCGGTGACTTTCGCGGCCAGCTCGGCATTTTGAAATTTCAAATCGGCGGCGGCGCGTTCGGCGGCGGTCAGCTTTTGGTCACGTTCGGCAAGCTGGCGTTCAAGCTCAAGCTCGCGCTCGGTTTTGGTGCCGTTGACGACGATGGCCGTGGCCGGCGGCGGGGCCGGAACACTCGCGGGCGGTGCCGGATTTTCGGTTTGAACCGGAGCGGGCGCGGGAACTTCAGCGGGAGTCGGATAATTTTCATCAGGTGGCATATTTTTTGTCAGGTTTGAGGTTTCGGTTTTTCACAATCTGCGTTGCCGATGCTGGCAGGTCTTTCGACTTTGTGAAGGTGGCGCGGGTGGACAGTTTTGCCGGATTGATTTTTTGCAGGGCACGCCGGGCAAACAAATCCATCTCGAAATTTTTCGGCTTTTTTCCGGCGTGTTTAGCGCGCACGATCTGATACGAGGTGCCGCGTTTCAGGTAGTAGCCTTCCCACAACCGTATCAGGCGTTCGAAGGTAGCCGCTTTCCAGCGATGCGGGCCGTGGCCTTGAACGTCCGGCGCAACGCCGGGCTGTCCCGCCGCCAGCAATTCGGCGTTGATTTTTTTCCACCAGCGTTTGGCCGTGCGCGGGTGGCAACCGTCCATTCTCGCCGCGATGTCTTTTAACTGGAGCATGGTTCAGGGAAAAGTTCTGGCTCGTGTGGCTGGCTCGTGTGGCTGGCTCGTGTGGTTGGCTCGTGTGGTTGGAGCAAAGGCAAGCTGAACCGCCCATTCAGCTACCCACTTGTAACGCGGCTCTGGCGTGATGCTGAATGGCCGGCCAGCCGCAAAATCCTCTTGGGCAATTTTTGCCCATGACTCCGCCAGCGCACGGACGTTTTTGTAATTTGCATTTTGCAGCGCGGCGAGATGTTCAAGATGTCGCTGCTCTGGATCGGGCAACGGCGTGAAAATTTCGGAACGTGATTCAAGCGGCACCGGCACCGTTGGAATCGGCACGGGAATTTCGGATTGAATCACCAGATTGAACTGCCGACCGGAAGCCGCGCGCATCGCTCTACGTTCGCGTGAGACGCGCTGGCGGCAGGCCATGGACGCGAGACGGGCTTTCCCGTGGACGGACTCGCCACAGCCGCACTCACAGAGCCGGAACGGGGTCACAGTTCGTTCCAACAGCGTCACAAAAGCCAGTGTGACCAGCACCCGCGGCGGGACGTGCGGGAATTGCCTTAACAATTCGGTCACACTTACAACGGGGCACGTCGTGTCGAAGTTGAGATTTTCGTCAATCATTTTTCCCCTCCAAAGATGCCTTTGCTTTTGGTTTGGACTTGCTGCCACCGGCTAGGGTGGCTGCCGGATGCGGCTCGACCGTGCGCGAGCCTGCTGTCATCTGTGACAGTCCTGATGCGGCCAGTGCCGCCTTGAACAACTCCTTACGCTTCGCTGCCGACACAAACACTCTCGGCGAAGCCGCCATTGATTCCACCTTCGTTTCTTTCGAGCGAAGCGAGCTTTTATTCCCCTCACTCGTTACTTTTGAGCGAAGCGAACCATTAAATTCCCCCGTCTTTCTCTTAATCTTTTCTTCCTGAAAGGAATTAGATATATGGAGTGCCCCTCCCGCGCCGGAATTAATTACCCCTCTTGAGGGGCGTTTAATTGCCCCTCCCGCAGGGCAATCAATTGCCCCTTTTGAGGGGCAATTGGGATTCAGGTAAAAATGATTGATCGGAGGACAGCCGCGCACGCCGTCACACTTCAAATATCCGGCGGCCACCAGTTCCCAGATGCGGCGGCTGGCGGCTTTGTCGTCGGACAGGCCGCACCAGACCGCCACTTTTGACCACGGCAACGGGAAAGCCTTTTCCAGCGTCGCCTTGGGGTCAACGTAGAGCATGGAACCAATCCGGCACAGAACGCGGAAAGTGTCCCCGGTAAGCCGCTGGTCACGCTCTGCCGCCAGTTTGAGCCGGATGATGCGTTTGTCTTTCATCGAGGCGCGTCCATTCCGGCGTTGAGGACCGGCACGGAACGCCCGCCGTGGCGTTGGTGGACGAGGTCGAGGATGAAATTGCGTTTAAGATCGGTCATGCGGTCTAGCCTGGCGGTGAAGCGTGCCGCGAACCGTTTTAGCGTGAGCCGTTCTCGGAAATTTTTACCGATGAACCGCCAGTCGTGAAGCTCGACTGGTTCAGGAAAATTGCACCACAAACATTCCGTCACAGTTCGCCCGCGTGTCCGGGTCCGGTAGCTGCAGCAACGCCAGTTTTGGAGATGATGGTCATACAGTTTTGACGGATAGCCGGAAATCAGCACGCGGCAATTCAGTCCGGCCGCCAGCGTCAGAAATTGCTCGTGCTGATCATCGGTCATCTCGTGCGCGTAGCGGTGCCGACTCGTCCGCGTCGAAAGCAGATAGGGTGGATCGCAATAGACCACCGCGTCAGCTGGCAGCGCCAGAGTTGGCAGGGTGGTGATGGCATCGCCGCAAATAAATTTGGTGGCCACCCGCGCCAATTCCGGCGTTAAGATCCGCGAAATGTTTTTTACTATCCATGCGTCCGCGTCAATTCCGACGTTTAGGACCGCCGGGCGTTTCGTGAAAAGAATTTTTCCAGAGCCAAGGAACGGTTCAACGTAGATCGTGTGCGGCGGCATATTGCCGATGATTCTCTGAAAGACTCCGGCCTGACCTTTGGAACCTAGATAGCTCACAGCAAAGAAGCCTGGACGGGTTGAGGTTCAGCGGCCTCGCGCATCTCGGCAAACTTTTCGCGCTGGCCTCCGGTGAACGTCGCCCAGCCCGCGTCTGTGACCGTCCACACGATCAACGGACGGCCACGGCCCACGCTCGTTCGCTGGCCGGTGTCGCGGATGAGTAATTCATGCGCGAGCGCGTTGAGGCGCGGGCTGATGTTTTCCATCGGCTGATTGAGGCACTGCGCGAGTTCCCGCGCGTTGCCCGTCCCGCCGATCTCTTTGAGTTTTTTTAGGCACAGGGTTTCCATTCCCTTTGCCCACGGTCGGAGATGTTGTGAGGGCATAAGTCACGAAATCCGTTTAATGGTGAATTTCATTTTGCCATGCGAAGTGCCGTGGCACTCATCCACCTTGCTTTGCAGGAATTGCTGGATGCTCTGGGCAACTTCCTCTGCCGAGGCCGGACGGGTTAGCTCGCCGTCCTCGATGTGCAATGCCTGGTAGCCGGAAAATTCCAGTTGAAAGACGATGGGCTTGCTCACAAGCCACCCCCGTAAATAAACCAGACGACTTTCCCGATGAGGATGCCGGACAAAATCGCCGCCTCAATCCACAGCAGAATTTTAATTTCCGTAATCACTTGGCACCTCCACGGGCTTCGCGTTCAGCATTTTTAATCATCTTCAACTGCGCCGAAGTCAGACCAGAAATGAAGTCTTGGTTAGTGATCGAGCAACCCAACATTTGCTCGCAGTCAGCCTTTTGCTTCAAATATTCCTGCGCGAGTTCGTTGGGAATGAAGACCATTACATGAAAGATCATTTGGCACCGTCCTTCCTTCTAATCATTTGCCGGATTTGGCAGATAAAAAAATCAGCGATGCGCTGCTGGCTTTTCTCGACGAGCAAACCTTTTAGCCACCAAAAGAGCGGCACGAGCAGCAGCCACGCGCTGAATGAATACAGGTAGCACCACAGGACGATTTCAACGACACACGCCAGAATCGAGTTAGTCCAGTCCAGCGGTGTGACTGGTTCAAATGTCCGGCACTCCACCAACTCGTGCGGAGCCGCGTCACAATCTGGGTGAAAGCCCTGGTGCGTCCAATTCTTGCCGCACTTTGGACAATGGAAATATTTGCTCATAGCTCGTTAAATGGAATTTTTACCGGCTTGGGGGGGGGTATCTGTGACAAATCTTTGACGCGGTGAAAGTGCAGCGAGAGGCCGTTTTCCTGCCCCCACAAAAACGCCTTTTCGCCAGCGGCCTTATCGCTCGGATGGTTGTCGAAGCTGGCGACGAGCGAGCCGCGCAGCTTGATGTTCGCGGTGAACGTCGAATTTGTCCTGGGCGACTTGTATTCGACGATGGTGACGACGGCGCACGGCGCGTCGGGCATTTCACGGAGACAATCGGGGCAGATCATATTCTTGCCGCCCTTCTTGATAATTGGAGGGTTCCAAACTCGGAAATGAGATACCAACCCGATGAACAATGTTCGATGCGGACGGGAATCGGCTTCGGGTTGTCTTTACGGTCAGAGAACAATTCAAAGCAGTCGCCGCAATGCAGTTCGTGCGAGCCAATGCACCAACGGCGTGAATTTTCATCATAGGCTAGGAGGTCTTGAGTCATTTGGTTCCTGGGGTTTGTTGTTCGAGCAGCGTTAAGGCTGTCTCTATGGCGTTCTTTTTGGTGCCGTAGATTTTTTTCAGCCGCTTCAGCCGGGCGCGGGCTGGGGCCGTAAATTCAAATCCATCCAGTTTCCGGCTGGCTTTTTTGATGGTCGTGTCGCTCATTGGTGCAATTTGTAACACAAGTTGCATTTATGCGTCAACTAATTTCTTTACAAATCTAAACATGATGGTAACGTGGCGTTGCAACTGAAAGGAAACACAAGCCATGAACACAATCGTGACCCCGAAAAAATATCCGTATCGCCCGTTTAGACCTTGGCCGGAAATTGAAACGCGCCTAGCGGCCGCGCAGGAAGTGGGAATCAACGTATCGGAACTGATTAACGAGATTCTGAAGGACAACGTTGACGCCGCGCTGATGAAGAAATCTAAACTGCTTCAAACGAAGTTGACGAAGATGGTGCGCGGTGGAGGTTTCGAACCTCCGACCCCTACCGTGTCAAGGTAATGCTCTACCACTGAGCTAACCGCGCAACCTGTTCAAAATGATGAACTCGTATCGTTCATGAAAACTATTATGCTAGATACTAAAGCACAGTAAAGTGTGCTTTAGTTTGCCAACTTAGCACATTTTTGCGAAAACCCGTGCATCAAGAACCAAAAGACTAGCGAGCGTTTATTTGCGTGGCAAGATTTTTTGGTGTCGTTATTTCTTCGACAGCCGCCAGCACCGCATCAACCTCGAGACCGAGGACGAGGCTGCCACAGCCCGTCCCATGGAGATCCGCGCCGACCCGCCAAACCTTAATAATCGAACCGATGGGCTGCAATTTCTCCTCCGCCCTCGCGCTGAAGCCCGACATGGCGGCTTGCTATTACTACCCACGCAACGTCGAGGTTGCCGACCGCGCGATGGACGTAATCGCCAAGCCTGTCAAAGCCCTCACGCAAGTTTGATCGGCCAGAAATCAAACGGTTAGCCCTTCAGCTCACCCGGCTGTGACGTGGATTGGGTCTTGTCCTGCATGCCCTGAATCGGTTGGGAGCAGACCAAATTGTGCGCGGATTGTCAAAGGGGAGCGGAACAGGCAAGCAATTCTCGGGTTGTGCTTGCGCCACAGAAATTCCGTGGGCAAACCGAAATAAGAACTTGCACTTCTGCGGAGCAGGAAGAAAATCAAAAAAGTCTACGCTGGTCGTGGGCAAGAAGCCAAATGGAAAACTCCAGATGAAATTGTTTTTTCAACGCTGCCCGCAAATCCTGCTGCCGACCCTGGCGTTAATCCTTTCCACCCTTGCCTTGGGCGCGGCGGAAGCGCCCGACGCCAATCGCATCCGTAAAATCGCGGCGTGGCTGCCGGCCCAACCCGCCGGGGTCGGCCAGCCGATCACCAACCGGGCGGCGTGGAACGATCTCGCCGTCCGCCGTCCGGAGCTGAACGCCTTGATCCGGTGGGCGGTCAAGCTGGCGGCCCAGCCATTTCCGGAGCAGCCGGATTCCCTGTTTCTGGAATTCACCGAAAACGGCAACCGCACCCATTGGGAAAGGGCCGCCTCCGCCCGCCGCGGCCAGGTGCCCAACTTGACCCTGGCCGAGTGCCTTGAAAACAAAGGCCGGTTCCTGGCCCCGTTGGAAAGAGCCATCGCGGCGCTCTGCGCCGAGCGGACATGGGTCCTGTCCGCGTGCGACCCGAAGTTGGAGAATTTCCACGGCAAGACGATTGATATTGACCTGGGTTCGTCCACGCTGGCGGTGGAACTAGCCACGGCCAGCTATCTGCTCGGCGACCGGCTGTCGCCCGCGACGCGGGAGCTGATCCGCGACAATCTGGAACACCGCATCTTCGCGCCCTATCGCGCCGCCGCGACCGGCGTCCGCAAGGAGTTCTGGTGGATGCACGGCCATAACAATTGGAACGCCGTCTGTCTCGCCGGAGTCACCGGCGCGGCGCTGGCGACCATCGGTCCGGCGCAGGAACGCGCGTGGTATATCGCCCTCGCCGAAAAAAACATCGACTCCTATCTGACCGGCGGTTTCACACCCGACGGCTATTGTGTTGAGGGCTTGAGTTATTGGAACTATGGCTTTGGGAATTTCGTGCTGCTGGCCGAGAACATCCGCCAGAACACCGGCGGAAACATTGACCTGCTGTCGAATCCGCTGGCCGCACAGCCCGCGCTGTTCGGTTCGCGCTCGGAAATTATCAACGGCGTATGCACCACCATCGCGGATTGCTCTGCCAGCGACAAACCGTCGGGCATCCTAATGAACTACCTGTGCCGCCGTTTGAGTCTGGATGCCACGCCCTGGCGCAATGCTGGAATTATCGGCTGGCTTTCCGGCGGACTTTATGAAAAGACCGTGATGGCATTTCTGCCGGCGGAACTGCCGCCGATCAAAACCGCAAACAATTCTTTTTCCAGTGAGTTGCCGTGGCGGACCTGGTTTCCTGATGGTGGCATTTTGATCTGCCGTCCCGGGCCCGTAGCGAATGTGCCCTTCGCCGCCGCCATCAAGGGCGGCAACAACGGGGTCAGCCACGGCCACAACGATGTGGGCAGCTTCAGTGTCGTCGTGGGCACCAACATGGTTATCTGCGATCCCGGCGGCGAGGTTTATACCAAACGCACATTCAGCCTTCAGCGTTTTGACAGCAAGGTGCTAAACTCGTTCGGTCACGCGGTGCCTGTGGTGGCGGGACAATTGCAGCGCACCGGCGGCGCGGCGCGGGCCGAGGTGGTCGCCAGCAGCTTCACCAAGGCTGCCGACACGCTGACGTTCGATCTTCGGTCGGCCTATCCGGTGGCGGATTTGCAGAAGCTCGAACGCAAGTTTGTCTATCACCGGGGACAGACGCCCTCGCTGGAAATGCGCGACGAGGTTGCGTTTGCCCGGCCGGAATCATTTGAAACCGCGCTTGTGACCTGGGGCACCATCAAAACCGTCAACGCAACAACCATCGAAATCACCGACGGCGACAGCACGTTGCGCGTTGCGATTGACACTCAGGGCCGGAGCTTCCAGTTGAAACCGGAAATAATTGACGAGGACGTCCATTCCAAACGTAAACCGATCCACCTGGGCATCGTGCTGGATGGAAAAATTTTGTCGGCGACCGTCGGCTTGCAAATGGTTCCCGTCCTGAAGTAAGTCCCGCGGATTTTCATGACTTGAGTGCTAATCCTTTCTGCTCGCGGCTCGTGCCGTAACCCAAGGTGATGTCGCCGCGATTCTACCTCGGCATACCTCTCATGATTGGGCTGACAACCAATCGCGCGCGGAATGTCAGTTACAACAGGTCGCATCGGACACCAGCAGTTTTGGAAACACTTTCCCCAGCAATTTATGTCTGCAGGCTCTTCGCCGGCACACGTTTGAACGATAGTGTTTCGTTGACGTGGAGAAAGGTAAACTGGCAGGATCGATCCAGATGAACCATGTGGAACGATTCCGGGCGGTTATGAACTTCCAGCCGGTGGATCGCCTGCCGGTCTGGGAATGGGCGATGTGGTGGGACAAGACCATCGCGCGCTGGCACGGCGAAGGATTGCCGCGCGAACTGAAGTTCGGTCAGGTCTTCGAAATCTCCCAGTATTTCGGCCTTGATCCGTATCAACAGTTCTGGTTCAGCACCACGCAGGCAACCATTGAGGCCACCCAGCACCACACTGAAGGCATGGTGGGCAATCTTGATGATTATCTGCGGATCCTGCCCAGGCTCTACCCGAATCATTCGCAGTCCATCGCGGGGATGCGTCCATGGGCGGCCCTGCAGGCGCGGGGCGAGGCGGTGGTGTGGGTGACGTTGGAGGGTTTTTTCTGGTTCCCGCGAACCTTGATGGATTTCGAGCAGTTGAGCTACGCCTACTATGACCAACCGGAACTGGTGCACCGGATCAATCAGGACCTGCTTGATTTTAACCTGCGGTTGCTGGAGCAGATCGCCCCGGTGTGTGCGCCAACCTTCATGACGATTGCCGAAGACGTGTCTTACAACAACGGCCCGATGATCTCGCAGCAGACATTTGAGGAATTTCTCGCACCGTATTACCGCAAACTGCTGGCGCGGGCCAAGGAAATGAACCTGCTCACCATTGTGGACACCGATGGCGATGTGACCAGACTTGTGCCGTGGCTGCAGGCCGTGGGCGTGGATGGCGTATTGCCGCTGGAACGCCAGGCGGGAGTTGACGGCAGCCGCTTGCGGCAACTTTACCCGAACTTGCGGATGGTCGGGCATTACAACAAGCTGGTGATGCACAAGGGCGAGGCGGCAATTCGCGCCGAGTTCGAGCGGCTCATGCCGCTGATGAAAAACGGCGGGTTCATTCCCAGCGTGGACCACCAGACGCCGCCCGGAGTTTCGTTGGAAGATTACCGCCTGTATGTGCGGATATTGAAGGAATACACCAGCAGATGTTGTCTGTGAAACCTAAACTAAATTGAACTATGGGAAATCCGTTTCTTGGCGTCTTCTTTCACTGGCTTGGCGGCCTGGCCTCTGGAAGTTTCTATGTGCCGTATCGCGGTGTTAAAAAATGGTCGTGGGAAACCTACTGGCTCGTCGGCGGCTGTTTCTCGTGGATCATCTGTCCGTGGGCATTCGCGTATTTCATGACAAACGACCTCTTCGGCGTGCTTAAGCAGCAATCCGCCAGCACGCTGTGGTGGACTTATTTCTTCGGCCTACTGTGGGGTTTCGGTGGATTGACCTATGGACTGACCATGCGCTATCTCGGTCTGTCGCTCGGCACGGGCGTGGCGCTGGGATATTGCGCGGCGTTTGGCACCTTAGTTCCCCCGATTTTCAAATATTACACGCCGGACTTTTTTGTATTCGCCGGAAGTCCCAGCATTGTTGAAATCGCCAAATCCACGGCGGGCCAAGTCACCCTTGCCGGGGTTGGGGTTTGCTTGCTAGGCATCGCCATCGCGGCGTTGGCGGGCTTCACCAAGGAATCGCAGATGCCTGAAGCGCAAAAACAGAAATCCATCAAGGAATTCAGTTTCAAAAAGGGCATTTTGGTCGCCACGTTTTGCGGCATCATGAGCGCGTGTTTTGCCTTTGCGCTACAGTCGGGCAAAGGCATCAACGACGCCTCGCTGGCCGCCGGCACAAGTAAGATCTGGACCGGTCTGCCCACGCTTCCCTTGCTATTGCTGGGCGGTTTCACCACCAATTCCATCTGGTGCTTGTTTCTGAACTTCAGAAACCGGACCGGCTATCAATATCTGGCGTCGCACGTCCGCGAGGAGCATGCGCATCATGGCGGCACCGGCAGTGGCGAACACGGCCCGGCGGATGTCGCGGCTTCCGCCGGCCAGGTTATCGACCTGAAGATTCCTGTGCTGGGCAACTATCTTTTTTCTGCGCTCGCAGGGACGACTTGGTATTTTCAGTTTTTCTTTTACACGATGGGCGCGACGCAGATGGGCAAATATGATTTCGCGTCCTGGACGCTGCACATGGCGAGCATCATCATCTTCGCCACGATGTGGGGCTGGATTTTTCACGAGTGGAAAGGCTCCAGCAAAAAGGCGCATCTGCTCATTGGCGGCGGCATTGCCACGCTGATCCTGTCCACCATCGTCATCGGCTTCGGCACTTATCTGAAGAGCAAACAATGAACGTCACATGAAACGCAACGCATTCAAGATGAAGCTCAAGCCGGGCGTCGTAGCGGATTACAAAAAACGACACGACGAAATCTGGCCGGAGTTGGCAGCGGAATTGAAGGCGGCCGGCGTTTCCGATTACTCGATTTTTTTTGACGAGGAAACGCTCACGCTGTTCGCCGTGCAAAAACTCGAGGACGACAACACAGCCGATAGGTTGCCCGATTCCCCCATCGTCCGGAAATGGTGGAATTACATGGCCACACTGATGGAAACGCATTCCGATGGTTCACCGGTGGCCCGGCCGCTCCCCGAGGTTTTTCACATTGATTGATTTTTGAATGACACAGAAATCATTTTTCAGCGGCGCGAGGCGTTCGCTGTCACGGGTGAGGCTGTCGGGATGAAAATCGTGCCGCTGCCGGCAATAAAACCAAATCGCGCGCGGACGATCAAAGGGGAGCAGTGGCCATCACTTTAGTTAGTCGGGGCGACTGCATCCTGAATTGACGTTTCCGCCATTTGGACCGATGCTTGGCCTCATAAAATATGATGGTCTGGAGTTCACTTTCCGCTCGCAAACAGAAACTCGCGGTGTGGTCGCTCGGTCTGCTGCTGTTTTACACCGTGCTCGGTTTCCTGATCTTGCCGCCCATCGTCCGCCATGTGGCGGTTCAACAGCTTTCCCGGCAACTCGACCGCGAGGTCTCCATCGCACAGGTCAAAATCAATCCATTCGTGCTCTCGACCACGGTGCGCGGATTACTCATCAAGGAGAAGAGCGGCCAGCCCTTTGTCTCGTGGGACGAGGTGTATGTGAATTTCCAATTGTCGTCGTTTTTCGGCAAGGCGTGGGTGTTCAAGGAAATCAGCACCACCAAACCGTTTATCCATGTGCAGATGAACGCCGACCGGACTTTTAATTTTTCCGACCTCGTCACAAAATTTTCCACCACCGCACCGGCCGATAAAAAAGCACCGGCCAAGCCATTCGTGCTGCACGTCGGGCGACTGCACATCGGCGGCGCGTCCGCCGCCTTCTCGGATTTGACCACGCGCGAGCCGTTCCGGCGCACGCTCGGGCCGCTGGACATCACGCTGGACAATTTCCGCACGGATCCAGACAACAAGAATCCCTACGCCTTCGCCGGCACCACGGACGCGGGTGAGCGAATTTCCTGGAGCGGATTTTTCTACCTTTCCCCGCTGCGGTCGGCGGGCGAACTCAAGCTGTTCAACTTCACGCTGAACAAATATGCGGCACTTTACCAGGATCTGGTGCGGTTCCAGATCCGCGACGGCGCGCTTGCGCTGGACGTGAAATACCGGTTCGAGCTGGATGCGAGCAACCGGGTGGCCGCCGTGGACGACGCGGCATTTGCGCTGCGCGATTTCAAGCTTGGCGTGCCCGGCGACACCAACAATCTCGTGGAGTTGCCGCTGTTCGCCGTGACCGGTGCCTGCGCGGATATGCAGGCCCGCACGGCCACAGTGGACTCGATTGCGCTCACCGGCGCAAAATTGTCGGTGAACCGCGCCAAGGATGCCTCAATCAATGTCGTGGAACTTTCCAAGCCGGCGGAAGGCGCGACGAATGCGCCGGGCGGAATCATTTTCCTGCTCCGCTCGGTGACGAACGCCGTGGCGATGCTGTTGCAAAGCACGAACCAATGGAGCGGCACCGTCCGCAGCGTGGACGTGACGAATTGCGCGCTCCATCTGGAGGATTTCGTGAATTCGCGTCCGGCGCGGCTGGACTTGAGCGACGTCACGTTTGCCGCGAAAAATATTTCCAACATTCCCGGCACGAATCTGACAGCGCAACTTTCGCTGCGCTGGAACACAAATGGTTTCATCAAGTCGGCCGTGAGCGCATCGTTCTTGCCGCCGACGGCGGAGGTGCAGCTTGACCTCGACCAACTTGACCTTGGCACGCTCGATCCGTATCTGGAGCCGAAACTGAATCTGTTTATCCTAGGCAGCAAGCTCGGCCTGCACGGAAAAATTAATTTAAGCACGCCCACAAATGAACTGCCGCAGGTGACGTTCCACGGCGATGCGAGCCTGGACGATTTTCACTCGGTGGACGGCGTGCTGGCCGAGGATTTGGTAAAATGGGATTCGCTGCGCTTTAACGGCATTACCGCGAACCTGAATCCGCAGTCCGTTGCGATCCGTGAAATCGCCGTGGACAATGCTTACGCCCGGATCATCATCGAGACGAACAAGACCATCAATCTGCTCAACGCGCTGCGCCTGACGAACACCAACGCGCCGGTTACGAGCAAAACGCAAGTCGTCACCGCACCAAAACCGGCCGCGACGAACGCGCCGCCGCCGCAGATTTCGATTGGTGCGATTGTGATTTCGAACACGGCGGTCAACTTCAGCGACCGTTCGCTCCAGCCAAACGTGAATTTGGGCATTGAGCAGATCAACGGACGCATCGCCGGACTTTCCACGAAGCAGCTTCAGCACGCGGACATCGCCTTGAACGCGAAGGTGGACGGCATCGGCCCAGCTGGCATCACCGGCACCATCAATCCGTTCAGCGGCACACAGACGAATGACATTAAAATTTCCGTGACGGACGTGGATTTGACCCCGGCCAGTCCGTATGCCGGCAAGTTCGCTGGCTACCGCATCACAGAAGGCAAGTTGAATTTGGACCTCGCCTATGAACTGGTCGGCAAGAAATTAAATTCCAAAAACGTCGTCACACTGGATCGTTTTACCTTCGGCGAGAAAGTGGAGAGCCCGGAAGCCACGCATCTGCCCGTGCGGCTGGCGATCGCAATTTTGAAAGACCGTGAAGGAAAAATAGTTTTGGACGTGCCGATTGAAGGCAGCCTCGACGATCCAAAATTTCGGATCGGGAAAGTCGTCACCCGCGTGATTGTGAACATCCTCGAAAAAGTCGCGACGTCGCCGTTCTCG
>Ga0114951_10004788_pt1 | contig 12889 bp, 24 predicted proteins | sample AM7aDNAmetaG_FD_88677 | JGI IMG/M metagenome (GOLD analysis project Ga0114951, IMG submission 88677) | Freshwater microbial communities from Finland to study Microbial Dark Matter (Phase II) - AM7a DNA metaG | ecosystem: Environmental > Aquatic > Freshwater > Lake | place: Finland: Lake Alinen... | reverse complement strand
AGTGCCCATTTTAAATGGGCACTTGCCGCGGCCCGCGAACATTCCAAAATAAGATTTCAGGCGATATTTACCTTCGGTAGTATTTGCCTAGTGCCCATTTTGAATGTTCGCGGGTCTAAAATAAATCTGAATGTAATTGATTTTTTAGAATGGCATCATGGATTAAATATAGAATTAGAACATGGCAAAAAACTCGGTAAAATTACTAATGTAACCAGTGATAACCTACTACTAACTGCCAAAATTGCTATAGCCCATCTTATAGAATTCCCAGATTACTATGCAAGACTACACAAAATGGAAAATTCGGCAGAGAAATTTTGGAGTACCAGAAAGAAACCGAGTATATTTAGTGATTGATCTGCGATAAGGTCTAAACCGTTTAGCCCCATATTATCTACAGAGAAGATGGCAATCACCTTCGTATCCGCATTCATAGACCTACAGGAGGAACGAGAAACCAGACATAGCCCACTATCTCGGATTCACTTCTTTGAAGAACTTGCTAGCACAGGAATAAATATCCACCTTTTTTTGAGCCATTCCTACCGAACTCTATATATGGAAATTGTGGGATATCGCCAAAATGTCTTCGTGAACTTTCTTGAATTGGCGGATCTGACAACCTACAAGGAACTTGCTGGAGTGTCCTATACACTTCCCAATACTGACAATGTCTTGAAGGATACTGGCCACTATCATATTCTGAATAATGCGAAGGCTGAATTCGTGGAGCGCGCCATTAAACAGGGACAATTTCCTGCTCCCAACTATGCCTGGATTGATTTCAGTATCGGACACGTCTTTCATGAGACGCGGAATACGTTGAAGTATTTACAGGATATTAGCGCGGACCCGACCCTTGAAATTCACGGACTCTATTTTCCTGGATGCTGGTCAAACTCCTATGGAATGTATGACCTTTTTTCAAAAATCATTTTTTCAAAAATCAGTTGGAGATTCTGTGGAGGCTTCTTCGTAGGAGATACGGAGTCACTTCTTGCATTCGCTGCGTTACATCGCGCGAACTTTCGGAGCATCGTGGAAAAAAGTGGGGTGTTACCCTGGGAAGTGAATATTTGGCATTATCTGGAGCTAAACTGCGGATTCAACCCGACGTGGTATAATGCTGATCATAATGATAGCATTGTTCGGTTTATCAAGCGGTCATAAGCTACGCGGTCATAAGCTACGCGGTCATAAGCTATGCGGTCATAAGCTATGCGGTCATAAGCTACGCAGTGAAATACACATTCTTCAACCCATACTCCTTCATACACTTCTCCAGAAATATCTGGCACTGGTCGCACGGCTTGGAGCAAAGGAATTTATCCGTATGAACCTTCTTACAATCCCGCGAAATTCGCATAACGTACATATCCGCCCCACGCAACTTACTAATATCCCCCAGTTGCTTAATCACATTTTTCTCGGCATGAATACTATGATTAGAGTAGCCTGAACCACTACTACGGGAACCATTCCGATTCGTCGCGGCAGCCAGAACCTTCCCACGCATAACAATAACCGCGACATGAACACTATTGCGCTTCCTATCGCAGTCAGACAGGTTCGTCGTCCTCGGGTCCGAGAGAAACTCCTCCAAGATGGACGCACGAGTACGATGGACACTGGACATTTCGTTCAGGTGCTTGATACATGTTTAGAGCCGGTGTCACGGTTTCAATTTTAGAAAAATTGAACCGGTTCTAGGTAGACTCCCCTGTAACAACAAAATGGCATCCAATGATAAGCTCTTTACCCTGGACGACCTGCTATACTACACAAAGTTTGCGGCCGGTCTCCATTGTAACGAACGAATCGCAAACAATATCATCAAATCACTTTCAGATGAACTGAAGGCGCAACACTCCATTCCAGATGAACGAATCAACGAGGTCCTTCTACGAAACGGAGTAACAATGAAGAGCACTCTGTGCGGAGCCTGTGGAACTTCCAAACAACATGATATTCTACAGGCGTGCCCAGGCTGTAATACACTTGTTCATAGTCAGTGCTTCTGGAAACTTAACAAGTTCTGTAGTAGGAAGTGTATGCTCGCAAATGAGCCCAAGTAGAGGTCTAATCCGGACTATATACCCCTATAGAGTATTAAGCATGGCCGACGCTGTTAGGTCGGCAGGCCTTGATAAATTCTATACACGAGAACCTATTGCGTTATCGTGTATTGAAGAGGTGGGCCTTTTGAGACCCTGGTCGGAATGGACTGCCGTCGTGGAGCCGAGTGCAGGGAACGGGGCCTTCTTGAAACAGATACCTTGTGCGAACCGGATTGGCATAGATATTTCGCCAGATTCTCCAGGAATTTTGAAACAGGATTTTTTGACCTGGGCACCGGCCGAACCAGGAACCTATCTGGTCATAGGAAATCCGCCCTTCGGTATCGCTTGCTCCCTTGCGATAAAGTTTTTTAACCACGCCGCCGGCTGGGCCACAACAATCGCCTTCATTGTCCCCAGAACTTTCAGACGCATCAGTATTCAAAATAAACTACATCGCAATTTCCATCTCGTATCAGACACGGAAATTCCAATGACCCCCTGTTCCTTTGAACCGACCATGATGGCGAAATGCTGTTTCCAGATTTGGTCCAGGAGCCAAGAGGAACGCACCAAGATTGTCCTGCCACTCTCGCATCCTCATTGGACCTTTCTTGAATACGGAGTTCTGGACGCGACGGGGCAACCGACCTGCCCCCAAAGTGCCGATTTCGCGCTGAGAGCCTATGGAGGAGCCTGTGGGCAAATCGTAAAAAATGGACTCGCCTCTCTTCGCCCCAAGAGTTGGCACTGGATAAAAAGTATAATAGACCCTGTAGAACTTGAGAGGCGCTTTAAGACTCTGGATTATTCAATAAGTAAAGATACAGCAAGACAGAATTCAATCGGTCGTGGGGAACTTATCCGCCTATATTCTACATGCTACCCTTTATGATTTTGGTAGGAAGAACACTCGTTGTCCAAAACGGCTCGGCCACATGAATCCCTTTAGAATAAATATCATCATCGCCCGTCACCACCATAATATCATTAAGTAAATTAATATTAATATCCCCACAAAGCCAACTGACCGTGCCCGAAATAATATCACCATCAATCCAGCTATGAATCTTTAGTCCATTGATTCTCATTTTAGGATAATATGAATTCGGATATAGACCCATATAAACAACCTCATTTACTGCATTTTCAACAATCGCCTTCCAAAGTATCGCATTTGAACACCACCGCTCGGCGTAGAAGATACGTTCTTCGGATGTATGCGTTTTATCAACTGACATCGTATAACATTTGAAGGAAAGGGTATATAGGATAGGAAGCGTGGATACCACCGTTTCTTGAGAGCTCACATTATTTGCACTTTGGCATGATTGTGCTCCGCCCATTTTATTTACTGTAGAGGGAGGGGATATTCTTTTCAATTTTTTAGACCCGTGCGCACGGGTCTATACGGTCTAAGTAAATCGTCTTACACTCTTATAATGACTGTACAGTTACATCGCGGGGACTGTATAACTATAATGAAAGGGTTGGGACCTGGATCCATTGACATGATTCTCGTAGATCTGCCCTATGGCTTAACAAAAAATAAATGGGATATTGTCGTACCCTTTGAGGCGATGTGGGCGGAATTTCGCCGCGTAGCGAAACCGACCGCGGCCATCGTCCTCTTCGCCAATAATCCCTTTGGAGCGCAACTCGTCGCCAGTAATCTGAAGGATTATCGGTATTCGCTGGTCTGGGAGAAGAACAAATTCAGCGATTTTCTGAATGCGAAACGGAAACCGATGAAAATTCATGAGGATATTCACATCTTCTATCGGCGGCAACCGACCTATACTCCACAATACGAAAAAGGGATCCCTTATGAGCGGTGGAACAGCGTGGATTCCGTTGCCAAACAGACGAACTATGGGAAACATGCGGAAAATCATGTCGTAAATACGGCGGGAACCAGACTTCCAACTACCGTTCTCAAATTCAATAGGGTGGAACGGCCTGAACACCCCACGCAAAAACCGGTGGATCTTTTACAGTGGCTGATAAAGACTTATACTGCGCCAGGAGCCACGGTTCTTGACTGTTGTATGGGGTCGGGCTCTACAGGAGTGGCCGCGGCGACGACGGAGCGAGCCTTTATTGGGATTGAACTCAATGAAGCGTATTTTAAGATTTGCCAGAGACGTTTGGCGGGGTCGGAGCATGCGCCTACTCCGTTACAAGAAGCTGTAGCGTCTCCAGTGCCTGCTTCGCTTCCCGCATAAGGACCTCCAGATCCTCATACGACTTGAATTTCGGGAAGGAGCCAACGAGGACGGGGGTGCCATTCGCCTTTGACATCGCCACCTGCTCCTTGAACCATTCATGCTCGTGGGTGCGAATCTGATTGCGGATGGCTTGCTCCCCCTTTAGAGCCTTCAGAACAGTATTCGCCATCTCTTGATTTAGCGCGCGGTCACTGTAAAGACTCCGCTTATGCGCCTGGAAATATCGGAAGAAATCGTCGTGGATATTTGTGAGGGTGGCATTCGGCTCCTGCGGGACGTTTTGGATATATCGGCCACTCTTGTCGCAGTACTTGATACGCAGCTTTGATTTCGGCACAACGGGGGTCGTTCCGATACGCTTCAAACTATCAATTATGGAGAGAACAATGGCCTCATTGAGAGTATCGTACAGAATCTGTAGGTCGGAGATAGAATGGGCTTCGCCCATCTCTGTGGAGGATTCATCGGCAGCAACATGAAGCAGAATATAGACTCGCCTGAAGATGGTTTCCATATTGTATGGAAGTCATTATCGGGAAATTTTTGTTCAATTTTAGACTGAGCTTTTTAGACCGCCGCTCATTTTAAATGAGCGGCGGTCGGCGGCCCGTGCGCAATTTGTAAATAGATTACTCGCACATTTTACTTTCAGTATATTTTGCGAGTGGTAATTTAGACCCGCGAACATTCAAAATGGGCACTAGGCAAATACTACCGAAGGTAAATATCGCCTGATATTTCCTAAAGGAAATATAAAGGAATATAGTATCATTTATCAATGATACTATTCGCCTGAAATCTTATTTTGGAATGTTCGCGGGCCGCGGCAAGTGCCCATTTAAAATGGGCACTGGTCTAAATTGCGCACGGGTCTAAAAAAAGCTTGGCAAAAAAATAGTTGTCGCTGCGCGGCATTTTATAAATTTGAGTCAAGTCCTATTAATACTTATTTCCAGACAATATAGGGATGACACGCTTTACTAAAGATGAGATGAAAAACCTTTGCGACGAGTTGCTGGCGACTGCCGAGAAGTTAGAAGAGATTGGAGTGGCATCCCACAATACTTCGCGCACGACTCGGTCAGCCTACGCAATTCTTAATAAGGACTTCTTATGGAAGGTGACACGCCTACGCGAGGTCGTTTATTATCTTTGTGGAGTAAAGAATATGAACCCCTTTGATGACTTATCTGGCGCGACATAAAAAATAGTTGATATCTATGACATAGGAAACCATCGCAGTTGCTGCGTCGCATACCCTACTATTTTTTGCCGAGCTCTTTTTTAAAAAGCTTACTTGCTGATATCCTCCAAATCCGTAGTAGAGCCCGCCATAAACTTCATAAGATTCAGAGCAAGCTTATACGGAATCATCATCGTGATATGGCCAACCTTGGTATCCAAGACTAACCAACCTTCATTCTCACCTTCCTCATCATTCTCAGGATCAAACTCAGGGTCATCGGAATCCTTATACTCGCGAACATCCACAGTCAGGGTAAAGTCCTTTGTCTTAATCTCCGCGCCCTTAGATGTAGCACCATTACGCCATTCGGCCTCACGGTCCTCATAAACCCAGTGGTCTTCCTTAGGGAATTTCACCTTGATTCGAGTATTGCTAGAATCCTCCCCAATTGAGATGAATCCCTGGTCAAATAACACGTACCACTCTTTATAATCCTTCTTTTGTAGGCCATACTTATCCGTAAAGGTAAAGTGAAAGCTGGTCGTTCCCTCTTTGTCATAGGCTTGCTTGGTGACCATTTAAGCTTTTTAGAAAAAAGCTTGGCAAAAAATGAGTTCAATTTTTAATTAAGCTTTTTAGAAAAAAGCTTGGCAAAAAGAGCTTTTTAAAAAAAAGCTTGGCAAAAAGTAGTCAATGTCTATGACATAGGAAATGTTAGAATAGCTCAAAGCTTCCTGCGTCGCAGACTTAACTATTTTTTGCCAAGCTTTTTTCCAAAAAGCTTATTTACGACATATGTAGCTCGGCCATCATACCATCACCGCCTTGATAAACTTCCAGTACAAACGAGTCCAGTTTATCGCCAGTAAGCTTTTTCGGATTCCGAATTAAATAATTGTCACCATTAATAGTTACAATCATTTTACTGGGACTTTCACTGACGAGTGTCTTAATCTCTTGAATAAGTGTTTTGCTAGGAAACACGTATGAATTGTGATCTACCTGATTCAACCAATTTGTAGGATTAAAATCACCATTTCCAACTACAAATCGCGGAGGTACACTTCCATAGTCATCCACAAATGTATATGGATACACAATCTCCTTCTTTTTATTATCCCAGAAAACTAGCCCACTGTTTCGGTATCCCTCCCAGTCAGGCTTCAATGTCTCGCCGTGTCCAAGACCCCTGGTTAAAGCAACCTTTTTGAATAGAAGCTTTGAAAACGCGGAATCTTCGGAAATTACATCCTTCAACTCTGCTTTAGAGTAGTCTTTCATCTCGTGGTAATCGCTTTCAACAAGCGTCATAAACTCGTCAATTGATACCACTTCACCGTAAGACATTGTGCCCAGATTGCTTACAGGGAGTCTTGTATATCTGCGCTGGTATTTGTTAAGTACTTACATTTCCGTTTTACAGACTTCAATTTTTAAATTTTGGAAAAAAGAGCTTTTAGAAAAAAGCTCGGCAAAAAATAGTCAATGTCTATGACATAGGAAATGTTAGAATAGCTCAAAACTTCCTGTATATTCGCAGACCTTTAATTTTTTGCCAAGCTTTTTTTAAAAAGCTTATGACCAATCAACCGTAATCTGATTCCCCTTTGCCACGACCAAGCAACCAGGAAAGAGTTCCCGAAGACCCTTTACCATCAGATTAAGATCAGGCTCCGCCGAATAATCGGTATTTCTGATAATATCAGTATAAGATGTATTTACCGTGGTCTTTGCCACATTGACAACCTTATTATAGATTCCCTGGATACTCTCTAGAATAATACGATTATAATAGGCCTTCTCTGCCTCCATCTTCACGATATTAAACTGGCGTAGGGCATCACGAGACATAGGTTTATACGACATTTTGGATTATAATAAACTATATGGAAAAATATTAGATTCAAATTTTATACGATGACCCTTTTGACCCTTTCCCAAAATGCCTAATACCAGTTAATATTCATATATGCCATATCTGGCATTCCTACAAACGGATTTACAGTCATTTTTGACACTTCACATCCAGGAAAGAGTTCTTTGAGGCCGGATGTTAATTCATTGCTACATTTGATAATTAATGGATCCCGCGTTTGGTAGTAATAGGATGTCTGCATACTTGTCTCTGCTTTCTTAACAGCATCACGGTAGATTTGTATCATCGTATCTTGAATAAGCACGTTACAGTCCCGCGCGGTTTGACGGCGCTTACTCTCATCAAATTCCGCCTTTAAATTCCGCATTGTTTCACGTGAAACAGGGTGAATATTATAAAGGTGGATTAACTTGGGGGGAATTGACATGGTTATTATATATAATAAAGCGGAATATAAATCAAATTTTCTACAGGGAATTGTAAGCTTTTTAGACCCGTGCGCAATTTAAATTACCACTCGCAAAATATACTGAAAGTGAAATGTGCGAGTAATCTATTTACAAATTGCGCACGGGCCGCCGACCGCCGCTCATTTTAAATGAGCGGCGGTCTAAAAAAGCTTGTCTATGACATAGGAAATGCTAGAATAGCTCAAAGCCTTCCTGCGTCGCAGACCTTACTATTTTTTTATTATAGTTTATTACCACTCCACCACAATATACGGCTTAGGCTGCTCATTGAAATAAGGACGCATTCTATCCGTAAGATCCGTCATATCATACAGATTTCCACTATCACCCTTTGAAAGAAACCGCTGCTGTACAAGCGAATCAGGAAATAGCATTTGAATTTTCGCAATAATATCAGAGATATTCGTATTGATAAAGTCGCACTTTGACGGTTTTACACGGATCGCCGTATTGGGAAGGCCAGAGCCACGGCGTAAAATCCTTACAGGTTCCTCCATAAAGAGCGGATACTCATACTTAGTCTTACAGTGAGATGTAGCAATTGCCAGAACACCATTGTAAATCTCTTCTACAACTACCTGATTTTGATTCCAACGATTCGCTTCCTCAGTAGAGTTCTTGAGATTACGGAGCGTTAGACTGAATACAGGCTCAAGCGGCATTTTGGTTTAATCGGCTTTCTGGTGGCGACCTGTTTCAAATTTATAGACCCGCAATTTCGTTTTCTAAAAATTGAAGAAATCCAGTCGCCACTAAGAATCAATCTCAAAATGACAGAAACCAACTGCGCAATTTGTTGCGACGAAATCACCCAGAAGACCGGCGTCGTCACCATGTCCTGTAAGCACTCCTTTCATTTCGCCTGCCTCGGAGCCTGGTTCAGCACGCAGTTTATAAATAAGCAAAAGGAATCGTGTCCCTGCTGCCGTCACGAGGCGGGCGAAAAGGAGGCTCTGCCAAAGCGGAACATCGACTCCCTGAATCGGAGTTTTGATGATTTACGATGGAACGATGACCATGATGTTGAACCGGCACAGACTGAAGCAATCATACAGAATATGATTGGAGAAATCGCTCGGCGCCGTACTATCATTGAGCAAACCAACCGTATTATCACCACTGTTGTTACCGCTGATGAAATTCAAAATGTTGAACGGATTCTTGGCCTTATTCAGGAGGAGGACCGCCAAACAGCGTCACTTACGGATCTTCTGCACGAGGAAAGGGATACCGAGTCCTTGTAAGAGGGGAAGTGAGCGTCTAAAAAAGGGGGGAAACGGGGAAAAGGGGAAACGGGGAAACAGAGTCTATTTTTGATTTACCAGCCCCAAGCATTTTTGAATACCTTGACACCCTTGATAAACTTCAACATATCAATCGTAATTGATGTCTGCGTACATCCAGTAATATTCAGAGTATGAATACCACCTAGATATCTGAACGCCTCATTCGTAATCATCGGCTGACTACAACGACTCATACGCAAAGTATGAATGCCCGCCAGATTGAAGAACGCCTTATCCGTTATAGTGCGCTGCCAGCAGTAAGCCATATCCAGGGACTTAATCCCCTTCAAATACTTGAAGGCCTCGTCCGAAAACTGCATACAGCCCGCAATACTGATACTCACAAGACCCTTGAGAGGCTTGAATACCTCATCGGTAATCGTTGATTGGCTACAGTGGTCCATATTGAGATGCTTGATTCCAGCAAGATATGCCACGCCACGATCCGAAATGCCACTCTGACTACAGTATTTCATATCCAGCATCTGAATCCCCTTCAAATGGGCAAGTCCAGCATCCGTGATTTGCTTACAATGACTCATTTCCAGGGTGCGAATCTCCTTGAGATACTTGAAGGCATCGTCAGTCAGCGTCAGTTGGTCACAGCCATTCATAAGTAGATTGCGAACCTTACTCAAATGCTCAAAACCGGCGCTCGTAATATTGACACACCAACTGATATTGACGTTGCGACATCCCTTGATATGTTTCAGGTCATCATCGCAAATGTCGTGCCGATGAGAGAGATTAATCGTCTCGGCCTTTGGAAAGGTCGTACGCCACTTTTCCAGACTTCCAATGACAAAGGTCTTGGAATCATTCCAGCGAAATCGGCTCACTTCATCGCGGAACTCGCGGGAAATCAGGCGTAGCGAGTTCGCCTCCAGGGTCGTCATAAAGCCGAGAATTCCACGCGAATGCGAGTGCTCCGCTCCCAAATGCGACATGAGGGTAGAACAGATGATATCCTCATCCGTAATCGGAAGAACCAGCCGTATAGGCCCATTGGTCGCGACGGCAGCATCCACGAGAGCATCAGCGAAGAAGGTAGTGGCCATGGTTCCCAGTAATACTTTATACTGTATCAAAAATAGTTTCAATTTTTAATACTGTATATACATAATCTATAGTTCTAAAATCCCTTCATAATAAGATTCCGTTTCAAAATAGAGTAGTGAATTGCCTCCTGCCAAAGTTTAATACACTCCAGATAAGGGTCCTTTCCAGTGTGAATTGCGGATTTTACCAGCGAGTTCTCCTTATTACATAATTCGGAAAACTCTGTAGAGCTGACTGTACCAATATGATTCAAGGCAATATCGTTGCGAAGGGTATTCAGTTTTTCCTTCTGGTACGGAGTGTACATTCTAACTATTACAAGGGGATGTATGAAAAAACTGGTTTCAATTTTTTTGTTTTTTTGTTTTTGGGTTTTACAGGATTGATGTATTCAAAGAGCATCCACATTCACATCGTCCGTAGGAGGGAGTAGGCCCATTGTGCCACGACCCGCCTGTTGAGCGACCTCAATCGCCGGTACTGCCCCCGCCTCCTCGGAATCATTTAGATCCCACTCAAAGCCCTCGGCATCCTCCGTCTGCGCCATATCAAAGTATGACTTGGGGGCGCTCGGAAAGTAGGACTTGATGTTACTCACATTGGACCGGCTCAGAACACCCATGATGAGGTTCCCGTAATCCGCCTCCTGGAGAATAACAAAGCAGCCGACCATCGCGGCAATCGGATTGTCTTCACTGCGCGCCGCGCCCTTCTTACACCGTAGGTTACCCTTTAGCGATGCCTTGACCGTCTTTCCCTGTACCGTCAGCAGCTCCATGCGCCCACAGCCACCGAGACGCTCCACACGCGCCACCGTCAAAGGCGACACATCCTCTTTTGCCATGATATCATCCATGAAGTCCTGGCAGAAATCATAGTTCTTCACACTCTTCCTATTACCGCCACGCGCCTGACGCTTCTTGCCCTTGCCACCAGGATTCTTCTTTGCGCTCGCGGGAACTCGGGAGATTGCTGGAGTGGATGCCATTTTTGATTATACTTTTATGTAAGGCGGCGAAGCCCTTCAATTTTTAAATCCGTGTCCAAAGTTGTCAAAGTTGAAGCATTCGCGAACAGTGTATTCACGCGAATCTGCCTTTCTCGGCGTCTGTTTGTCCCCCATATCTTTGGAAATGTACATGCGATTGTATGTGTAAATCGTATTCGTCTTTGCGACAGTACTTGGCACCCATGAATCGGCATTGTAAATGTATTTGTTATTCACCGTAGGATTCATCAGAATAGAGATTATGGCTTCCTCGGCTCTGGTATGAACGTAATCAAGGACGTCATATGCCTCCTGCTCTTTTAGAGCGACGGTGTAAATTCGGCAATTATGTACCCCCGTATCAAGCACCCTGAAGCGGTGAAAGTATCCGCGCTTTGTAAGTTCGTATTTCAAGACTTGGTAAGTTCGGCTCTTTTCATCCACGACGAGCTCTCGCGTATTCTCAAGAATCACATAGCGAGGCTGACTGGTGTCAATGATTTCCATCATCTCTGTTAAAAGGCTCGTCGCTGGAACCGGCTCAAAGGTGTCAAACCCGCCAGCCCGCTCAAAGATGTAGGTGAAGCGATGACTTTCGGAAAGTTCAATAGGGTCCGCTTGAAATTCTGCGTGAGGGGTACTTACAGGGGTCAAAGGCGCAGCTAGCGGCTTTCCACCCAAAAGGGTAATCAGGGCATCCTTATTTTTTCCGCCAAAGCCGCGAATCTTCCGCTGCTTACAGAGTTCCTTCAGCTCGTAAATGGTTTTAGATTTATAATCCATTGCGTTTTGTATGTCCTGCTACGAGCGAAGTTCTTTTCAAATTTATGAGCCTACCGACAAAAATTGAAGGTGGCCCCCTGGAAAAGGGGGTATAAAATGGGCACAATGGAGAATCAGTTTTGGAATACAATGCGTGCTCGGAACTTTATGAAGTACCTGAAGCTGAAGAATGTGGGCTTTGAAAATAACATTGCGGTTCTGGCGAATACCGCTATGATTTCTGTCGCGGAGTTCATGCACACGGACCCGATTAGCTATGGTATCATGGTGATTGGGATTGATTCACATGATGAAATCAAGATGATTCTGGGGCGGCACAACTACAATGATATGTACGCTTACTATTCTAATGTGGCGGAGCGAAAGCGACTGGAGCACGAGGACTACTTGGCGAATAAAGAGTACTATGATGAGCTGATTCCCGCGGCAGTAACCTATGTTGAGAGTGTTGCTGATGTGGCCGCGGCAAATGAGGCAATGATTGAGGCGGCTGAGAATCTGTTGGAACTGGCGCGGTATTAATCAATAAAAATGAAAATGGATGGTCTCTTTTGGAGGTCATTCATTTTTATTTGCTGGGATTTAGACCGCTGAATATTTCAAACCGGCACTTTTACTACCATTTTCGTTTCGTAAGTTCCTTCATTTCTTCCAACATTGCCCTTGTTTTTTCATCCTGTAGTTTGTGTATTTCTTGTTGTAGTTTCCATCTTTCATCCATTATATACAGATGATACGCACCAAAAGTCATAACAACACCAGTATTCTTAAATCCAGCCCATAAAATATCTTTTACTCTATCCATTGTTATACTACATAATTATAAGATTTTAATAAATCAAATTTATCGGAAAGGTAGATTTGTGCTTATCCTAACGCAAAAAAAAGGTTGGTTTGACCCTTTTTTGTGCTTATCCTAACGCAAAAAAAAGGTTGGTTTGACCCTTTTTTGT
>Ga0114951_10004787_pt1 | contig 12889 bp, 13 predicted proteins | sample AM7aDNAmetaG_FD_88677 | JGI IMG/M metagenome (GOLD analysis project Ga0114951, IMG submission 88677) | Freshwater microbial communities from Finland to study Microbial Dark Matter (Phase II) - AM7a DNA metaG | ecosystem: Environmental > Aquatic > Freshwater > Lake | place: Finland: Lake Alinen... | reverse complement strand
GCTGACGGATGCGGCGGGGAAGACGTATGTGGACGCGTTCGCGGGAATCTCCGTATGCAACGCGGGGCACAACAACCCGGAGGTCGTCGCGGCGGCGCGCGCGCAACTCGGCAAGCTGGTCCATTGCGGGACGTACCTGCTCCCCCACGCCCCCGCCGCCGACCTGGCGGAACTGCTGGCGGAGATCACTCCCACGACGTCACAGCCGGGGGCGGCTGTGCCACATAGGCTGAGCAAGAGCTTCTTCGGCAACAGCGGCGCGGAGGCGAACGAGGCCGCGATGCGCCTAGCCAAGCAGTTCACCGGGAAGCATGGTTTCATCGCGCTCGACGGCGCGTTCCATGGCCGCACGCTGGCGACGCTGAGCATCTCCGGGCTGCCGAGCCGCAAGCGCGGCGGCGGGCCGTACATGCCGGATGTCTCCTTCCTCCCCGCCCCCTACTGCTATCGCTGCGCGCTGGGGCTCAAGCCGGAAAGCTGCAACCTCGCCTGCGCGGCGGCGCTGGAGGAGAAGATCAACTTCGCCAAGCACAGCGGCGTGGCCGCGTTGTTCGTCGAGCCGGTGCAGGGGGAGGGCGGAATCATCGTGCCCCCGAAGGGATGGTTCGCGGCGATCAAGAAGATACTCGACCTCCACGGCGTGCTGCTGGTCGCGGACGAGGTGCAGACCGGCTTCGGGCGCACCGGGCACATGTTCGCCATCGAGGCGGAGGGGGTCGAGCCGGACATCATCACGCTCGGGAAAGGGATTGCCGACGGCTTCCCGCTGAGCGCGATGGTGACGCGTCCCGACATCGCGGCGGCATTCCATCCCGGCGATCATCTCTCGACGTTTGGCGGGAACCCCGTCTGCTGCGCCGCGGCGCTGGCGACGATCCACTTCTACCAGCGCGAGAATCTTCCCGCCCAGGCCGCACGCAAGGGAGCCTGGTTGATCGGCGAACTTCGCCGCCGCCTTGAGAACAACCCGCGCGTGGGCGAAGTCCGCGGACGCGGCCTGATGATCGGCGTGGAACTGGTGGAGCGCGCTGTCCCAGGTGCGCCGTGCGCACCGCCCAGCGCGCTAAACCATGCAGCGCCGGCCCCCGACGCGGCGTTCGCTAAGAAGATTGTCAAAGATTGCCGCGAACGCGGCGTCCTGATCGGCCTCGGCGGGCGCGACGGCAACGTCCTGCGCATCCAGCCGCCGCTGGTGATCAACGACGCGCAACTGGCGCAGGTCGCGGACACGTTGGCCGCCGTACTGACCACCCCCTAGGGCGTTGGCAATGCGGGGCGTGAGGCCGTTGGCCCAAGTCACCCTGATTCTCCCTTGTGCATCCGCGACGCGAATGTTATCCTGCCCACGCATCCCGACGGATTGCGGTTCCGCCCGAAGTATTCTCACGGCATCCGGGAGTTGCGGTGTGTTCATTGTTCGCTGGATAAGGACGCTGGCCTCTCTGCCGATTCTCTGGCTGGGGGAATTGTTCGCGCGTTTCAGCGCGGCGCTCTCGGTTCCCCTGCTCAAGACGGCATGGGCCGTGGGACGCGACCCTGAGGTCGGGCGCGAGGCGCTCTCCATCGTCCGCCGTTTGCAGGGAATGCCCGCGTCGACGGCGCTGGCGGAAAGCTGGCTGGCCAGGTACCGCCGCCCGCAGTTCGCCGCAACCGCCGGACTGCTCGCGCTCGAACGCAATGATGTGGATCGCGCCGCACTCATGCTTCAGGCCGGCCAAACCCTGGGGGATGACCCTCTTGGCGGTCTCGATTGGCTGGAATACCTGATTGCCGACCGGCGGGGTGAAGCAAAGGCGGTTCGGCAGGCTATGGCATCACGGCACGATCTCCCGCCGCAATTGAGCCACCTGCTGCTGGTGGACGCAATGTACGACGCCCTCCTTCAGGGGCAGTTCGACCAGGCGCAGCTCCGCGCCATACGGTTGCTGGACATCGCCGAGGACCCGCATGCCGAGGCGGTGCTCTGGGCGCTGGCGCAGCGCGACCGGGATGCCCGCCGCGCGGCGGAACACTTCGACCGCGTGAGCTTGTCCCCGCCCGAGAGGACATTCTGCCAGGTCCTCGGCTACACGGCCATCGGCGCCCAGGCGGAGGCGGCGGAGGCGATGGCGACCCTGCGTGAGCAGGATGAACGGCTGGCCAAACGCGCGGAATTGTGGCTTATCGGAAGGGAACCGCGTGTCATTTGAAATGCTGCTGTTCATTCCGGGGCTGCTGGCCGGCATTACGGTGCATGAGTTCGCCCACGCATGGTCAGCCAGTCTGCTGGGTGACCGCCTTGCGCGACGGATGGGGCGTGTCAGTCTGAATCCACTGCGCCACCTGTCCCCGCTGGGGACGCTCTGCATGATCGTGCTGCCCTTCGGCTGGGGACGCCCGGTCCAGGTGAATCTCTACCAATTCAACAAACCGCGCCGCGACTATTTCCTCACCAGCCTCGCCGGCCCGGCGGCCAACCTTCTGATGGTGGGGGTCGGGCTGGGACTGATGCAGTTCACCCGGCATTCCTTCGCGTTCGGCTACGCGGGGGCGCATGCCCTGGCGATCCTGCACGTGCTGCTCACGTTCGGCGTGATCGCCAATGCCGTCCTGGCGTTCTTCAACCTTATCCCGCTGCCCCCGCTGGATGGATCGAAGATATGGCCGGTGGTTCTCAAAAAGGTCCGTCCCACCTTCAGCCCCGGCATGTACCGGCTCTACTGGATCGTCCTGATCATCCTCATGGCGACGCACGCACTGAACCCGGCGATCCGCGGCGTGATCAACGCGGTCGGCACGGTGACCCCCGCCCCGGACTCGGCGATTTTCATGCGGCATTACCGCGCCGCAGAGGATGCGATGAAGGCCAAGCGGTACCCGCAGGCGGAGAGCGACGCTACGGCGGCGCTGGGAATGTTCGAGGCCTCCGGCCGGGCGCACGCACAACGCGCGCGGGCGCGCCAGGCGCAGAAGAATTTCGCCGGAGCGGAGGAGGATATCCGGCGTGCGATGGCCATCACGCCCGGGAACCCGGAATATCCCGCAATCCTCGATTCGATCCTGCTCGAATCGAACATGCAGTCCACCACGCCGGCGCATTGAAACGCCGGCCGCAGTTCAGGGTTCGGCAATCGAGCGCCGCAAGTCCCCCATCTCCGTGCCTCGGTATCTCCGCGGTGATATTCCCTCGCCGCGCCTCAACTTCCCACGCGCAGGACGGCGGCAGCCTCCAACTTGCTCTCTTTGAGCATCCGAAGGACTTTGTTGGCCTCGGCCAGGGGGAAGGTTTCCACCGGCTCCGGCCGGCTCAATCGCATCGCGCGCATGGCAGCCTCCCCCCCCCGCGATACCACTCCCATCCGTCGGATCTGTCCAATCCGTCCGATCCGCCTCGTACGTTACTTCACCAGCTTGCGGTACCGGTTGCGGCGGTTGTCGAAGAGTCCCTTGCCGAACTGCCCGATCCGCCACGCCTCGTACTCCTGGTAGTTCCCCTTGAAAAAGCGTACCACGCCCTCCCCTTCGAACACCAGCAGGTGCGTGCTAATGCGGTCGAGGAAGAAGCGATCGTGGCTGATCACCAGGACGCAGCCGCTGTAATCGTTGATGGCCTCTTCCAGCATCCGCAGCGTGTTCACGTCGAGGTCGTTGGTGGGTTCGTCCAGCAGCAGCACATTGCCCCCCGCCTTGAGCACCTTGGCGAGGTGGCAGCGGTTGCGCTCGCCGCCGGAAAGCTCCTTCACCTTCTTCCCCTGGTCCTGCCCCTTGAAGCCGAAGCGCGAGCAGTATTGCCGCGCGGGAATGCGCTGCTTGCCCAGAATGATCTCCGACGCGCCGCCGCTGATTTCCTCCAGCAGGTCGTGCTCCCCCTGCAGCGAGGTCGCCTCTTGCTCGACATAGGCGAATTTCACCGTCGGGCCGATGACCATCTGCCCCGCGTCCGCCTTCTCCTGCCCGAGTATCATGCGGAAGAGCGTGGTCTTGCCGGTCCCGTTGGGGCCGACGACCCCCACCACCGCTCCCTTGGGAATCTGGAAACTCAAGTCCTTGAAGAGCAGCTTGTCGCCGAAGCTCTTGCCAACCCCCTTCGTCTCGACGACGAGGTCGCCGAGCTCCGGGCCGGGGGCGATCTGGATCACGGAGTTATCGTCGCGCGACTGCGCAGCCTCGCGCGCAACCAGTTGCTCGTACTCCGCCAGGCGTGAGCGCGACAGATTGGCGCGCTCCTTGCCGCTCATCCGAATCCAGGCCAGCTCGTGCGCCAGCGCGCGCCGCCGCGGCGAGCGCTCGTCATTCCCCAGCCGCAGCAGCTTCTGCTCCAGCCAGCCGGTGTAATTCCCCTCGTACGGAATCCCGCGCCCGCCATCCAGCTCCAGAATCCACTTGGTCACGTGATCCAGGAAATAGCGGTCATGCGTGACGATAATCACCGTGCCGGGGTACTCCTTGAGCTGGTTCTCCAGCCAGTCCACCGTCTCGGGGTCGAGGTGGTTCGTCGGCTCATCCAGCAGCAGCAGTTGCGGCTGTTCGAGGATCGCCTTGCAGAGGGCGACGCGGCGCTTCTCGCCGCCGCTCAGCGTGCCGATGAGGCGGTCGTCATCCGGCAGGAAGAGCGCATCCGCCGCCTGGCGCAGTTTCTGGTCCAGGTTCCAGCCGTCACACGCGTCGATCTTGTCCTGCAACTGCCCCATCTTGTCCATCGCCGCTTGCATCGCATCGTCGGACAGCGCCGTCGCCATCTTGTCCGCCAGCGCCTCGTACTCCTTGACGAGCGAGACGATCTCCGTGAAAGCCCCTTCCAGCGTCCGGCGGACGGTGAGCTCCTTGTCGAGGATCGGGTCCTGCATGACGATCCCCGCGCGATAGCCGCGCGAGAGCTCCGCCTTGCCGTTGAACTCCTTATCCAGCCCCGCCATGATGCGCAGGACGGTCGACTTGCCGGAGCCGTTCTCGCCCACGATCCCGATCTTCGCACCGGGATAGAAGCAGAGGTTGATGTCCTTCAGCACCTGCTTCTGACCGTAATATTTTTCCAGCCCCAACATTGTGAAAATGAACTGTTCAGCCATGAGTGATCCTTATATTGCGAGGGCGCTCACTGAAGTCGAGCGGGGATGACGAGGATGTGCCGACGAAACATAGTGTAACGCGGAAAGGGGAAACGGCGCAAGGCAACGTCAGCGGCGCTCCGGCCACCGGAAATAGATGAACAACCTCCCCCAATTCTTCGAGTCATTATCCACGCTGCGCGTCACCGCCCGCACGCGCGGCTCCTGGACGAACCGCTGAACACGCTTCTTGAGCTGGCCGGAGCCTTTGCCGTGGACGATCTGCAGGCACCGCGCCCGCGTCCGTTCCGCCCGCTCGAACGCCTCATCGAGCGCCCGGTCGATCTTGCCGGAGTCGTTGAACACGTCGTGGAGGTCAATCTTGATTTCATCCGCCATACCGTCTCTCCTCGCATAATTACGGAGCAATTGTATCCGAATACACCACCGGCGAGCTAGAGCGACCGCGTCGGGCATTATGGAGTGCGGCGGCCATGACGCCGCTTTGGCTATGACGGGACATGCCGCCATCAGCGACGCAGTCGTCCGCGCGAATTGTCATCTCCCACCGCGAGCCAAAGCGGGGCCATTGGCCCCGCACTCCAAATCTCGTTGCATCTTCCCCGCCGCGCTGATAGCATGTCAGTCAGGCGGAAAAGGGGTCTGGCTCCTTTTCAGCCGTTCGAAAAGGTGCCTGACCCCCTTTTCCGATTTCGGACCACACGATGAGCGAGATGGAGAAATACGTCGCCGGCCTCTTAGACCGCGCCCGCCAGGCCTCGCGGGCGCTGGCTATCGCCCCCACCGCGAAGAAGAATGGCGCGCTGACTAAGGCGGCCGCGCGGATCGAAGCGCAATCGGCCAAGCTGCTGGCCGCCAACGCGGAGGATGTGAAGGCCGCGCAGGCAGCGGGCATTCCCGCCGCCATGGTGGAACGCCTGACGCTGAACGCAAAGCGCGTCAAGGAGATGGCCGACGGCCTGCGCCAGGTGGTCGCGCTGGGCGATCCCGTCGGGGAGGTGTTGGCGGACTGGACTCGCCCCAACGGGCTGCGAATCGAGAAGATCCGCGTCCCCATCGGCGTGATCCTGATGATCTACGAGGCGCGCCCCAACGTCACAGCCGACGCCGCGGCGCTTTGTCTCAAGAGCGGCAACGCGGCGATTCTGCGCGGCGGCAAGGAGTCGCTTCGCAGCAACATGGCGATCCAGTCGGTTATGGCCGAGGCGCTGGCGGAGGCCGGACTTTCGAGCGACTGCGCGCAGATGGTGAACACCCCCGACCGCGCGGTGATGGATTTGCTGCTCCGGGCGGAGGGGAAGATTGACCTGGCCATTCCTCGCGGCGGCGAGGGACTGATCCGCGCGGTGATGGAGAAGGCGCGCATCCCCGTCATCAAGCATTACAAGGGGGTCTGCCACAGTTACGTGGATGCCTCGGCCGACCTCGACCTGGCGGAGAAAGTCTGCCTCAACGCCAAGCTGCAGCGCCCCTCCGTCTGCAATGCGATGGAGACGCTGCTGGTGAACGCGAAGGTCGCGAAGGAGTTCCTCCCCCGCATCGCCGCAAAGCTCAAGGCCGCCGGTTGCGAACTGCGCGGCGATGAGCGCTCGCGACGGATCGTCCCCGCGATGAATCCCGCAACCGAGGAGGACTGGTCCACCGAGTACAACGCGCTGATCCTCTCCATCCGGGTGGTGGACTCGCTGGAGGAAGCGATTGAGCATATCGCGCGATACGGCTCGCAGCACTCCGACGCGATCCTCACGCGCGATGAGTCCGCCGGGCGCGAGTTCGCCGCGCGGGTGGACTCCGCGGCGGTCTTCATCAACACCAGCACGCGATTCAACGACGGCGCACAGTTCGGCTTCGGCGCGGAGATCGGCATCAGCACCGACAAGCTCCACGCGCGCGGACCAATGGCGTTGCCGGAATTGACGACGTACAAGTACATTGTCCACGGCAATGGGCAAGTCCGCGACTAGAGCTGGTTTCACAACTGTGGCGCGGGTTATCCAACCCGCGAAATCATTGGCGCGGACTGTGTCGTCCGCGCCCACAGACTGGTTGTGAAACCATCTCCAGCCTCTCTCATCGCGGATCTGCCTTGAGTTGCCGTTTCGAGATCGCCTTGAGCGCCTCGATAATCGCGCTGGCGCGCGCCTTCTCGTGAATCTCCTCCACCGTCGCCGCCCCCGCATACTTCAGCAGGAACCCCCGCATGCGCTCCGGCTGCTGCATCCACCCCAGCCTGCCGAGAAGGAAGTGGATGAACTGCCTCTGCTCCGGCGTCGCGTCGTGTGCAGCGCGGGCTTCAGCCCGAGAGACCGCGGCCGCGCCATCGGCTGCACCGCTTCGCTCAGTCGCCGTCATGGGCCCTATCCGCCGCGCCCCCAACTCGATGAGGTGCTCGATCAACTCGGAGCCTTCCGCCTGAGTCATCGCGCGAATCGAGCCGCGCGGCACGAGCAGGTGGAGAAGCTCGGCATCCAGGCCGATCTCGTGTGCGCTCGCCCATATCTTGGCGATCTGCGCCCTTGTGATCCTCCGTTCCATCTTCCTCACCTCCCTTCCAAGGGAATGATATCCCAGGGGTCTGACAAGGGAGGCGCGGGCACCCGCTTCAGCCCGTGCAAATTCATGGCGGGCTTTGGCCTGTGCAGAATTGCAGCGGGCTAAAGCCCGCCCTGCACATTTTGGGTGGAAATCGGCAGGGATGGAGAGCGCCGGGACGGCGCAACATACTACGCGTCAGAGTGTTACGCATGCCCCTTGAACGCGATGATTTCCTTGCGCGTGGGCATGGCAGGCTGCGCCCCGGGGCGGGTGGTCGCCAGCGCCCCGGCGATGTTGGCCATGTGCACCGCGCCGGGCAGCGCCAGCCCTTCGGTGACGAAGACCGCCAGCGCCGCCGTAAAGGCGTCGCCGGCCCCGGTCGTGTCCACCACTTTCACCTTCTGTGCTCCAAAGTGCCGCATCCCCTGGGGGGTGGCCATCAAGGCCCCCTGCTCCCCCAGCTTGATGACGACCGATTCCGCCCCTCGTTTCATGAACTCGGCTGCGGCCGCTTCGGCATCGCCCAGATTGGTGATCGGCCGGCCGATCAGCGCCGCCGCTTCCGCCTGGTTCGGTGAGAGGATAGAGACGTTGAAGAATTCGGCGGGGGGCTGGCCGCGCGGCGGCCCGGCATCCACGACGGTGCGGACATTCAACTCGCGCCCCATCGCGATGCCCCGCAGCACCGTCTCCATCGGTATCTCAAGCTGCATGATGAGAACGTCCAGCCCCTCGATCACGTCGTTGATCTCGTCGAGGTCCTCCGGGAGCAGGTTCGAGTTCGCGCCCGGGCAGATGGTGAGCGCACTCTGGCCGCTGCGGTCCACGACGATCAGCGCGGTTCCGGTAGCGACGACGGGGGTGATTTCAACCAGCCCCACGTCCACCCCCTCGGCCTTCAGGTTCGCCAGGAGCGCTTCGCCGAACGCATCGGCGCCGACTTTGCCGATGAACGTCACGTGCGCCCCCAACCGCGCCGCCGCCACCGCCTGGTTGGCCCCCTTCCCCCCGGGAACCATGCGGAAGTCCCGGCCGACCACGTTCTGGCCAGCCACCGGCACAAGGTCCGTGTGCGCAATGAGGTCCATATTCGCGCTGCCGATGACGCCGACCCGGACAGGCATGTTCGCCTCCGATGATTCTCAAGATGAACACGTGGTAGCCATATTATGTCCCCCCCGGAACGGAGATGCAAGCGTCGGGCGGGTGTTGAATAAACGGCTGGGAATGATGATTGAGAGGACGGTCGCACTTCCTCCGGCCCCGCGGTCGAGGTTCCCGCCCTGTTTACAACCGCGCCATCTTTGCTCATAATACGGTTATGCCCGAATCCGACGACATTCAGAGCATTCTCATCCTGCGCATGGGTGCGCTGGGAGATGTGGCCAACACGCTCCCGACGGTCTTTGCGCTGCGCCGCAGATTTCCGCGCGCGCGCATCGGATGGGTGGTCGAGGACCCTGCGCGCGATCTGGTGGCCGCCAGCGGCCTCGCCGACCTGATTTTCCCCTTTCCGCGCAAGGAAATCCGCCGCCTCATGGCGCGCCCCTGGACGTGCCCTCGCGCCCTGCGCGAAATGGCCCGATTCATCCGCGCCATCCGGCGCGAGCGGTATGCATGCCTTCTGGACTTCCAGGGGAACCTCAAGAGCGGGCTGATCAGCGCCTTCTCCGGCATCCCCGACCGCGTCGGCTTTGCGGCGGGACACTGCCGCGAGATGAACTGGCTGTTCAACAACATCCTCGCGATGCCGACCACGAAACGCCTTCCCCGCGCCGAGAAGTTCGCCGCGCTGGGGCAGGTGCTCGATCCGGAGTTGACGATTGCGCCGGCGGAAATACCGCCCGCCGCGAGTGGGGTGGTTGCAGGGGCGCAGCCTGCTGCTCCCCCTCACACCGCAATGCCCGCCAACGCGGAAGCGGCGGCGCGCGTCGAGGAGTTCCTGAGAACGCTAGCGGGAGGGCAGGAGTCGCAGTCCATTGTAGGGGCAAGGCATGCCTTGCCCCAGCACGCAGGCGCAGGAAATGCGGAGCCACTTGTGGTCCTCCACCCCGGCACAAGCGCTTTCGGCCACTTCAAGCGCTGGCCGGCTGAGCGCTTCGGCGCCGTGGCCGCCGATCTGGCGAAACGGCGCGGCGCGCGATGCGTGATAACCTACGGTCCATCGGAGAAGGAATTGGCGCAAGAGGTGGTCCGGGCCGCTTCAGGTTCGGCGTTCCTCGCCCCCCCGCTATCCATCCCGGAGTTGATTGAACTTCTCCGCCGCGCCGACCTGATGATCGCTTGCGACACCGGCCCGCTGCATATCGCCGCCCTATTGCGCCGCCCCCTCGTCGCCCTCTTCGGCCCGAAAGACCCCGCCATCTACGCCCCCTACGGCACCCGCTGCGAAATCGTCCGCGCCGACGTGGACTGCAGCCCCTGCTCCCAGCGCCGCTGCGGCAACCCGCGATGCATGGAGCGCATCACCGAGGAGATGGTGATTGCGGCGGCGGAACGGATGATTTGCGAATAGCGATTTGCGAATTCAACTGCGCGCGCGGACACCGTCCCCCTTGCGCCCCACATCGCACAGTGCTATCATTATGCTAGCACTCTAACGCAGGAGACGAACATGCCCGACATTCTGGTTCGCGGATTGGACAGGAAAGCGTTAGCGCAGCTGAAAGCGCGCGCCCGGCGGCACGGACGCTCGCTCCAAATGGAAGCCAAGATGCTGCTGGAGCGCGCGGCGGCTTCCCGCAGCGAACAGATCGCCGGAACGCTGGAGCACTGGGAGAAACAGTTCGCCACGCGCCGGTTCTCCGACAGCGCCCGCCTCATCCGGGAGGACCGCCGCCGGTGAAATCTATCGTTCTCGACGCCAGCGTTGTCGCGTCGGCGTTCTTTCCGGAAACCCACTCCGACGCCGCCAAGGCCCTGCTCGTGGCCGGTCACTCCCTCCATGCTCCGGAGTTGCTCTATGCTGAGGTCGCCAACGTCATCTGGAAGAGGGGCCGACGCGGAGAGATTGCACCGGGAGAGGCCGAGGCCCTGTTCAGCGACATAATGGACCTGCCTATCGAAACCGCCTCGATCGAGGAACTCGCCCCCGCAGCGCTGCAATTGGCGATACGGACCAGGCAAACGGTCTATGACTGTCTCTATTTGGCGCTGGCGATGAAGCTGAAGACGACCGTTGCGAGCGGAGATCAGCGGCTTGTGAACGCTCTGGCGGGGACGCCCTTTGAAGAGCATGTTGCGTGGATCGGAAAACGCGGCTAACGACGGTCCGCAGCACGATCTCCCCGCAATCGGAAGCGCCGAGACGCAACCAACAAAAAACCTTGCGAAGGTCAAGCGAACCTTCGCAAGGTCTTTTCTTCGTGCCTCTATCTGCGTTCATCCGCGTCCATCGGCGGTTCCCGCCCTCTTCCGTCGCGGGCGCGCGCTACTCCAACTCAAGCACCAGCGCGATTTCCGTGCAGTTGGGGAAGTGCGGGCAGTTGGCGCAGTCCACCCAGATCTTGTGGGGGAAGCGATCCTTGCCCACGCGTTTGAACCCCAGGCGCTCGAAGAATTCCGGCTGGTAGGTCAGGACGAAGAGGGTCTTCGCCCCGAGTTCCTTCGCTTCGCGGATGCAGGCCTGGATCAGGATGGTGCCGACGCCCCGCCGCCAGTAGTGCTCGGCGACGGCCAACGAGCGGATCTCCGCGAGGTCGCTCCAGAGGTGCAGCGCGCTGCAGCCGATGATCTCCCCATCCTGCTCGCAGATGACGAAGTCCCGCAGGCTCTCGACGATCTGCGAGACGGTCCGGGGGAGCAGGAATTGCCGCTCCGCATAGTGCTGGATCAGCTTCTGAATGCCCGGGGCATCCCTGAGCGACGGCTTGCGTATCATCTGGTCCGACATGGCTGAACCCTGCTATCAGCGTAAGGGCGCAGCATGCTGCGCCCCTACAAAACGACCTTGGAGTAAAGCTCGTCCCGCTAACATTACGGCGGCGTCACCGTCATGATCTCGCGCGCCTCGTCGGGGTAGTTGGCCACGAACAGCAGTTCCTGGTGCGTGAGCGGCTTCTGCGTGTGGACGTTGGCGTAGCGTACCAACTCCAGGACGCGCGTGGCTTCTTCATCATCCTTGAACTCAATCTTGAGCCGGCCATAGACGTTGCGGAATCCCTTGATGCCGCTGTATTCGCCGACAGTGATGAGGCGGCCGGTCTCGACGATTTCCGGTTCGCCGCGCCCGAGTTCCTCGTAGTCATACAACTCATAGTTCCGACGCTGTTTGAGCGCGCCGTCGGCGTGGATGCCGGACTCGTGGGCAAACGCGTTGGCGCCCACGCCGGGCTGGTTGATCGGGATCGGCACGCCGAAAGCGTACGCGCCGTACTTCGCGATGGCCCAGGCCTTGGAGAGATTGACCTTCGGGTCGAGCAGGTTGCGCTTCCCGACGCTGCTGGCGTACTTGAGGGCGAGGATGACGCTGACCAAGTCGGCATTGCCGGCGCGCTCCCCCATCCCGTTGACGGTCGTGTTGATGTAGGCGTCCACCCCGCCGTCAATCGCGCCGACGGCGCCCGCCACGGAGACGGCCACCGCCATGCCCAGGTCGTTGTGGCAGTGCATCTCGATCGGCAGGCCGGTCGCTTCGGCCAGCTTGCGGACGCGTTCATAGGCGCTAAAGGTGTCGTCGTATCCCAGCGTATCGCAGTAGCGCAGCGTCTTGGCGCCCGCCGTCTTGGCGGCCGAGGCGTAGGCGATCAGGTCGTCCATGTCCGTGCGCGAGGCGTCCTCGGCATTGACCCCCACCCACTCCGCGCCTCCCTTGTAGCAGGCGGCGACGGCCTCTTCCATCATCTTGATGATGTCCGCGCGCCCCTTCTTCCCCTCAAATTTGCCGTCGATCATTTGCTTGCTGGTGGAGATGCTGATGCAGATGTGCTTGAGCTTGGGCACCGTCTTGAAGGAGCGCTCCACGTCCTGCGGGCGCGCGGTGCACCAGCCGCTGAGCATGATGGGGGTGAGGAGCTTCTTCTCCTGCAAGCGCAGGTTCGCGTTGAGGTAGTATTTCTCGTGCAGCGTGAAGGGGAAGCCGAACTCGCTGCGAAACACCCCCATGTCGTTCAAGAGGATGTTGATGATCGTCTTTTCGAGTTTGGCCAGGCCCAGGCGCGCGGTCTGCACGCCGTCACGATTCGTCACGTCCACCAAGCGGATACAGTGCTCCTGAGTCATGCTTTCACCTTTCCAAAGGGGGGCGCGGCGCTCTGCCTTCAGTTAAATCAGATTAGCAAGTTGGGGGACGGTTTTCAAGGCGGCGC
>Ga0114951_10004784_pt1 | contig 12893 bp, 11 predicted proteins | sample AM7aDNAmetaG_FD_88677 | JGI IMG/M metagenome (GOLD analysis project Ga0114951, IMG submission 88677) | Freshwater microbial communities from Finland to study Microbial Dark Matter (Phase II) - AM7a DNA metaG | ecosystem: Environmental > Aquatic > Freshwater > Lake | place: Finland: Lake Alinen... | reverse complement strand
TTTGAGAATTGCTTAAAAAATATCAAATTATTTTTTGGCGCAATTATGCAATTCTAATGTGCTTAAAACTTTATTTATGAAAAAAAGGAAGTTTTCTAACGCACTAAATGTCACAAGTCAGGATATTTTTCAGCATCCTCCCTTTACAGCAGGCTTAATTTCTATTTGCTGTGGTATTTTTGCTGAATTTTGCTCAGCTTTTGCAGTCACTCCTCCCATTTGTCTCTTGTAATCCCATCCTGCTTTTTCATCACTGTAGAAATAATAAGAAGGATTGGTTTTAGAAATTACATTATTATACATTATATCATAATTCCCTGGCAACATTCTGACATTATCAACGCCTAAAGATTTAAGCATTAATAAGGCCAGGGCAGACTTATCCTGACTATCAGCATAAACTACTTTTATTTTATTACTTCTGTGGATTTCATTAATGTTTTCCTTTTCAAAGAGTTTACTAAAAGGGATATTGACAGCATCTTTTAAGTGCTGTATCTTAAAAGTTTCCGGTATTCTCAAATCAATAAAAAGGAATCCTTTATTTTCTTTAGAAAGTACTTCCGAAAGTTCAAGATAATTCATTAAATATTTCTTTTGGTTTATATCCATCAAAACAGATGTATTACTTGCCCCATATCCTTTAACCTTATGTGTAATTTTTGAAAAAATTAATGCACAAATAATAAATAAGAAAAATATTAATGAGCCATTTAATAATTGATTGTTTTTCATCTGAAAATATTTTTTAATACAGATATTATATAAGTGCCTACACTTCGATTACACTCAGTGTAAAAAGTGAGCTAAAGTGCCTAAAGTTAACAACTAAATTTCATATAAAGTCTTTTCATCAAACTTTCCCATTTTCTCATTTTCCCATCTACTCATCTTCCCACCTTCTCATTCTCTCTCCTTCTCATCTTCTCTTATAGCCTAACATCCTCCTTTTACCGCTTTTAAAGGGGCATCAGTTGGTTTAGGTATTGATTTCTCAACAGATGATTCATTATTTGCCCTGCCTTCTTTAAAAAAAGTTCTTGCTTCTTTAATAAATCTTGCTTCTGAGACAGCTTCAACAGAATTGCCCTCATGAGTCTTTTTTTCTAAAAATATATCATTATAAAATTTGTTTAATCCGCCATTTAAAACATATATATTATCAAAACCATATCTTGTAATTAAAAACCAGGCCATATCTGCATTTACAGAACTATTTGAGTATAAAACAGTTGATTTATCTTTCTGCACAAGATTTTTTAGTGAAGATGGATTTAAAATATCGTTAAGCGGGATATTATTGGCCCCCGGCAGGTGAAAATCATTATACTCTTGTACGGATCTGACATCTATTAAATAAAGGTCTTTTTGATTGTTGATAATATTATAAGCTACCTTTTCTGTATTTATATATCTCTTATCACTTAAAATTACTTTAGTCATCACCTCCTTGGTTTTTTCGTTAGCAAAGCTCAAACGTTGCTGTGGCAACCATAAAGCAATACAAGCCAATATGAACAGAAAAAGCACTGGATATTTCAAGGATAATTTTTGAGTATTGTGCAGTTCTTTAAATTTTGTTGAATTATCTTCAATCAGCTGAGTAACCATGAACGCAATTACAGCTATTACAATAAGCCAAAACAGAAACCATTTTTGTGAGATTCCTAAAGTATCATAAATAAAAGGACTTCCTAAAAAACTGCCCATGTGTAGCGGTTTAAAAAATGGATAAAAAACGCCAAAAACAAAAATGCCTAAAAACATGCCGATAATAAAAAACCATGCATCAATCTTACCTATTACAGCAGCCGTTAAACTCGTACCCGGACAAAAACCGCCTAAAATAAAGCCAAACCCCATGATGATGCCACCAATAATTGCCGACCATAGATATAAAGGATTAATATAAAGTAAATCAAAGTTAACCCAACCCAAATACTTTAAGAAAAACAGACCTGTTGCTGCTGTAACACCGGCAGTGAAAAACACTTTAAGTACAACAAAGTCGTATCCATAGAAAACACCTGCTAATTTGCGGGAGGATGAAAACCCTGCCTGCTCCAGGATAAAGCCGAATGCAATTCCTAAAATCAAAGCAAAGAAGAAGTTTAAATCTCCATTTATTATGTCTTGAGGTATAAGTGGTCCCATAAAATAATTATTAAAATATTAAATCCAAAGTTTTCTGAAAAAATAGGCTATTATATAACCTGTTCCAAAAATAGCCATCATAGTAAGAAAGCCGGCAGTAGAAAACACAGCCATGCCACTCAAGGCAGCACCGCTTGTGCATCCTCTGCCTAATTGAGAGCCTATGCCAAAAAGCGAACCACCAACAACAGCAAAAATAAGTCTTGTTATATTTTTTACTTTCGGACCTTTGTCTATTTTCAAAGTGAGTCTTCCAGATAAAAATCCCGATAAGAAACCACCAATAAGAACACCCAGCACCTCAAACACCAACCATGATTTTAAAGGTGAATGAGCACCTGAAAAGTATTCCTCAAAAAAAGAACTCTTCTGAGCAGTAGCAGGTGCAATTTTCCCTACAGTAACAATCACTGCACTTTTGATAGCCCCGCTGGCACCCAAGCCCCTACCTGTTATAAAAAAAGTAATCATCAGAACAACCCCTAATAAAAACCCTGCTAAATAGGGGTTCATATAGGGCTTTACTTCATGTTTTATTTTATTTTCCATAAATATTATGTTTTAACAGCCACCTTTAACTTTTACTTTTATTGGCACATTTTGTTGATTCAGAGAAGCAGAACTTACAGACGATTCAACAGGAAAGTCATTAACATTTTCCTTTGTGAAAGCAAATTCTGGTAACATCTTAAGTATCGTATTATACATAAAGCCATTGGCACCATACTTTAAGGAATATGCATTATACCCAAGGATTTTTAAAAATGCAACGATAAAAGAACTCTGAGTACCGGTATAACAATAAACCAGAACAGGCTTATCTGTAGGTATTTTAAACAAATCTGTTTTACTGCTTAATGACTTTCTCGGTGAGAACTGATAAGCACCCTTTAACTGACCAATATCATTAAGGTTTTCAGGCAAATATTTTACAATAAAATATTTTGAATAATCCTTACTTACATCATCAATATTTACAAAGAATTTCTTTATTGTATCGGATAAAAGTGCCTGTGCTCTTGCTCTTAGAATTTCATAGGAATCAGACTTACCTGTATGTATTTCAGGATGATATTCTTTTTCCGGTTTAGGATTTTCTATTGTTTCAAGTTTTTCTTCTAATTTGGATGATAAAGCATTAAGCCAAAGTGCATCAGCAAAACGTGTATTCCAAGCACACATTCCGAATTTCATAGAAAACACGTTGTCATAACCTAATAACCTTAATATACCGGTTACAAATGCTGACCTTACACCAATATCACAGACCATTACTATAGTGTCGAAATTATTAGGTTCTATTACATTTTCAAAATATGATAACAGGCTGTCGGGACGAATATTGCTCGCTCCTTTAATATGTCCGTTATTAAATGATTCCACATCTCTGATGTCAATAATTTGAATATTATTATTAAGATTCTGGAACACAGCAGCAGCAGTTATATTTGAAGGTATTTTACTACTGTTTACATAATCCCCATTTTTTTCTAAATATTGAAGTAAAATATTGAATTCCGAGACGTCTGATTTTATTTCTTTAGATTTAATTTCATTCTTACAAGAAATAAATGTATAACTTATTGAAAAAAAAATTCCAATAAATAAAAGGCATGATTTATTCTTCATCTTTTTCATCATTTTCTGGAATATTTACTTTCTCATCTTTTTTATTATCTTCTTCTAGTTCCTCCCAGCCTGTTATCATAGCCTTCAGATTTGAAGTAATAGTCTGACCGGTTGTTATAAGATACAGATGTATTACAATAAAAGCAATAAGGATAAAAGCTCCCAATGTATGAATAAGTGCAATGGGTCCAACGGAACTTATATTTAATGATTCTATTTTACCTGATTGTGGATACCTGTAAAACATATAGAACAAGCCAGAAACAACCATTACGGGAATAAATATTATTTTAAGACCGAGATAAACCAGTCGTTGTAAAGGGTTTAGTTTGCTTAAAAGAGTTTTGCGTGATGGATGGGGTGCATTTTTAAAAATACCTGTAATATAGTAAGCTATCTGAGCTTTTAAATTTTTTGAAGTAGGTATGTACTGCCGCCATTCCCCTGTTGTGAAATGCCAGAAAATTGTAAATATTATAAGAACTATCAATGAAATGGCTGCTAAATTATGTAATTGAACAGCTAGCTCAAAACCAAATAAGCTGTATGAGCCATGTATCTCAAAACCGGTTGCAGCCAATAAAAAAATCATTATGGCTTGCATCCAGTGCCAGAACCTTTCAAAACCTTTATAAATATAAACTTTTTTCATCAGTTATTAATTAACATTAATTTTTTCTTTTGTTAAACACAAAACGTAATGACGCATGGCCAAACACACCCAGAAATGCAAGTAATATTATCCAGAAACCTAAAGATTCAACAGTAGCATTGTGTGTTTTGCCTGGCATATAAAAATCATTGAGGTCTTTTAAACGGCTGTTATTTCTTGTATGGCAATCCTCACATTTCAAAGCATCTTCAGATTTTGAAACCATGTGATTGATGGGCAAATACATCTTTGTATCTATATAACCATGCTTACCGCTATAAGGGTAACCTGCATAAGCCATACCTGCTTTAAAGGATGCCTCTAAATCTAAATCTAACCAAAAAGCACCCTTACCGGATTCTTTATCCCATAATTTAGCCTGAATTAACGTCTTATAGACCAAATCATAAGGTTGTTTGCCTCTATGAATTTTTATAGGAACTATTTTGGCATTCTTGTCAGCATAACCACCGAATAGGGTATTGATATTAAGTGTATCAGCTGTAATCTTATCAGTCATCAGATAGTGGTCGGCAGTGCCATTAAACCATACATAATCGGGTTTTACATCTTTCTCCCATTTAAAATTCCCTTTTATTGACAGGTAAACATCTTTGCCCGTAACAGGATCTTCCGTTGAATAGGCTTTCCCATCTTTTTTCTTTCCTGCTGTTGACCAATCCCAGTACATTTTAGTAGGATTTACCTTGGCATAAGTAGGAATATGACAAGTACGGCAGTCAACTTTTAAAGTATGTTCGTTTAACCTATTATTTGTATGTGGAAAATCACCATGACAATCTTCGCATTTTGCCCTGTTATTATTTGAAGAAGATGTTCCATAATATTTTCCTTTTATTTTGTGATTTCTAGTCACATGGCAAGTAATACATGCCATATCTAAACCATCTTTTCCCATGTGTACATCAACCTTTTTATCACAATTAAGCAGTGCTTCTTCCAGGTCACCATGTTTCACATTATTACCACCGCCACCTCCAAAATGACAAAAACCACAGTTTTCTTTGCGAGGTATGCCTATATGTTGGGCAATTTTTTTGTAATCAGGTGCATTTTCTCCGGTTGGAGGATAACCTGCTCCTCCAGTTGCTTTTTCATAAGTGCCGATTTGGTCATGGCATACCAAGCAATCAATATTGTATGGATTTTTAAAATCGAAATCCTTATTTGCCCACCCATAACCTGCGTGACACTTATTGCAAGAGCCTTCATTACTTAAAACGCCTGTGCAGAAATTATTCATAAGATTTTTCTTTCCCAGATAGGTTATGCCTCTGCCTGCAATATATTCTTCCCTCTCCCAGTTCCAATGGGCAGTTGCCATAACCTCTTTACCTCTTTCGGTATGACATTTTAAACAGGCGGCTGTTACATCATGAGGCGAAGTAAAGTCTTTTTGCAACTCACTGTGTTTTGAATGGTCAGCTGACGGAATGTGTTTCTCTGAATATTTTTCTTTAAGAATTTCCAAACCGGTTTTATCTTCAACTGACTTGGACAAAACCACAGATAAAATTGCAATGGGAAAAACAATAATTAAAATAAAAAGGATTGTTTTTTTAAAACTTTCTAAGTATTCCACAATATTTATTTTTTAATCATATATAATGCAAATATAAATTAAAATCTTTTTAATATACTTATTTTTAGAAATTTATAATGATTTTAAATAACGTATCTATATATCTATGTTTTTATATAGAATAATATGCTAATGAGCACAAGTTATCAGTTGTAGCATCAACGTTTTGATAATAAAATTCATTAAACAAAAAATCATCTGGTAGACTTTTCATTTTCTCAATCAATCCGGTAATCAATAATAAATCAGGTGTATTGACAATAATATCTTCTATATTCTTAAGCAGTTTATTTTTATCAAAACTCTTACTTTCTTTATCATGTAAAGACAAAAAATAGTTAATTGTTTTTTCTGATATAATTTCTTTTAAGTTAAATCTTAAAGAGGCAATGTCAGCAATTTTTATTTTCTTTTCTAAATCAATCGCATTAACCAACCACATTTTAATAAGAGGTAATAATGACATATACTTATTATAATTATTTCTTTCAACATTATTAGCAATTGTGAAGTTGAAAGATTTAAAATATTCATAAATGACAGCAATCTCTGCTGCAGGTAAGGTCCAGATAGCACAATCAAAGGGCTTAGTTACAATATTAAAATTCAAAATGAAATTATTTTTGTTGGCATACTGAATAAAGTCAGGAATTTCTTTCCAGTTAAACCTCATTGGGCAGACTACCAACGAAAAAGTTGAATTAATATCATTACAATATTGTTTAAAATAGTCAATATTATTTACAGTTTTCTCAAACTGAGCTTTAATACGGATTTTTTCATAACATTCTTTTTGTAACGAATCAATAGAAAGGTTAATATTAAACTTACCTTTATGTAAATATTTTTTTACCCTTTCATTAAGTACCGTTCCATTGGTAGTAACAGTGATAGGCAAAGATGGATTTAATTCAAAAACCAAATCCCAAATTTTATAATAATCACCAATAAGAAAAGGTTCGCCACCTGAGAAATTGACAGATTTTAAATGGGGAATAAACGCCTTTAATTCTTCAAAAAAAGAATCTTCATAGTGAAATTTATCATTATTTACAAATTTATCATTTTCATTTATTTGTGATGACAAGCTGGAATTGCACATAATACAAGCCAAATTGCATGTGCTGTCCATCGAAAAATCAATATAGGAAGGATACCCATTTTCATTAAGCGGATGAAAATCATATGTAGAAGCTAACACGCCAGCAAAATTTTCATTTTTCATATGTATTTCACAAAAATCACAAAAAAACGAAAGGTCATTTTTTCTAATATGTTCCCTTAGTTTATTATACTCACTGCCAAACCATACTTCTTTTAAAGAAGTATTTTTGATATTGTCTAAGTTATAATTCTGACAACAAGGAGTAACACCTCCTGACCTGTTCAGGCGTAAACTGTTAAAAGGAGCCAGACAAAGTAATTTTTGCGATTTATCAGGTCTTTGCTTATTATAGTTTTTAATAACCCCATCAGGAAGAGTATTTTTTTTTGATATTTCTGACCTTAAGAGTAATTTAATAAATCTGGCAATTCTCATTTATTTATGATTAATTCTTTCTACTAAAATATCATTTTAATTACTTGACTTTTTACAAATAATTAATTATTTTTGATTTCAAATTAATTTTTTTAATTACATTTGAATATAAGAATATCTTCTATTTAATTTCTAAATTTAAAGATTAATAATTAGAAAACTAAAATATTTTTATATTTTCAATTGCTATAAAAAAAATATAGTATTTTTGCAACATATTTAAAAAGTAAAAGTAAAAGATGATTGATATTATTTAAAACAACGAATATATGAAAACATTTAAAATTACTCTAAGTTTATTTCTTGTAATCATTTTATTTTCTAACAAAGTTATTGCTCAACAGAATCCATCTGGCCAGCCTTTGATTGATAAATTTTCTGTTGGTTTAAATTTTGGTTCTTTATTGACTTATGGTGATATAAAGGAATACAATTTCTGGCCCGCACCTGCTGAAAGGAAATGGGGTTTTGGTGGTAATGTAAATTATCAGATATCACCTATTTTTTCACTTCAGTTGCAAGGTACAATAGGTAAATTAGCTGGTATTAAAAGATATTTTACTTCTGGTGAGCCGGCTAATTTAAAATTTAATGCAGACATTAATGAAGGAGACATAGTTGCTACCATAAGTCTTAACCGTTGGTGGGCTCCAAATTTAAAAATAAACAATAAAGTTTATTTTTTTATTATTTCAGGTTTAGGATTAATAATTTTAGATCACAACTTTGAGGTTTTTATTACGACCATTTCATAAAAAGTTTTGGCTATTCAAGCAATGGAACCGTGAAAGAAAAAATGACAACTGAAACTTCTTTCCCTGCTGGTTTGGGTATAAAATACAAAGTTTCAAAGAAAATTGACATTGCATTAGAATCAACATTACGCTATGTAGTTACTGATAAGCTTGACGCTTATGTAAGACCTACCAATTTTAATGATAAATATGGCTACACTTCTATTGGCGTAATTTACAAATTTGGCAAACAAGAAAAACACATGGAATGGATTGAACCAAAAGAAGTTGAAAAAGACACCAGTAAAGTAGCACTCGCTGAATCTAACAAGAAAATTGATGAAATGAATAAAAGAATTGCTGAGTTGGAAAGTAAGAAACCTGCAGCAAGTACTACCGGTGCTGATGACCAAAAAATTGCAGCAATCAATCAGAAAATTGATGATTTAACCAAAAAGGTTAATGAACTTGAAAACAAAGGAACTGGAACAGGAACAGTAGCTAATACAACAGGTGGTGGAAATATAGACTTACAAAAACTAGCTGACCTCGCTCAAAAAGTTGATGAATTAAATAAAAAGGTAAATGAGCTCGAAAACAGGGGAACTGGAACTGGAACAGTAACCAATAATACAAGTGGCGGAAATATAGATTTACAGAAATTAGCCGAACTCAATCAGAAGTTAACTGATTTAGACAATAAAAATAAAGAGCTTGGCAGTAAAATTATTAATATGCAAACATCAAATGTTACTTATACAGGCGGAAAGCCTATATTAGTTTCTGTATTCTTTGATGTAAACAAAACAAATATTGATAAAATAAATGGTCAAAGAATTGCTTCTGCTGCAAAATATTTGAAATCTGATCCAAGTGCAAAATTAGAATTAGTAGGAAACGCAGATAGAACTGGCGGCCAAAAATACAATGAGCTTCTATCAGAAAGAAGAGCAAAAGTGGTGCAACAAACTCTCGTCAATGAGTATGGTATTGATGCTTCACGTCTCACTGTCTCTTTTAAAGGTTATTCAGAACCTCTTTCTAAAAACAATTTAAGTGTTAACAGAAGGGTTGACTTCTTAATAAAATAAGACTTTTATTAATAAAAAAAGGGATTGTTGAATTATCAGCAATCCCTTTTTTTATTTAGAAATATTATTAATCAGTGCACTAATTATATTTCTTTTGGCATAATACATAGTGCCAAACCAAAATGCCAACACTTACTGAGATATTTAAAGAATGCTTTGTCCCATATTGCGGAATCTCAATAACGCCATCAACCATATCAAACAGTTTTTCGTCAACACCATTTACCTCATTACCAAAAATAAAAGCAGTCTTTGCATTAAAATCCGGAACGAAATCATTCAATTTAATGCTATCAGATGCTTGTTCTATTGCATAAATTAAAAAATCATCAATTTTTAACGCATCAATAGCGTCAGAAGTATTCTCGAAATATTTCCACTCAACAGATTCTGTTGCGCCCAGAGCTGTTTTATGAATTTCTTTATGTGGTGGCGTGCCTGTTATCCCACACAAATAAACAGCCGTAACAGAAAAAGCATCAGCAGTGCGAAAAGCCGAACCAACATTATTTAAGCTTCTGATATTATCTAAAACAATGATAATAGGCATTTTTTCTTGTTGTTTAAATTTTTCAATACTTACTCTTTTGAGTTCATCCATTTTTAGTTTTTTCATTTTAAAATATAAATCTATGAATCTTTAATCGTTAAAAACGCTATTTACTTAAATCACCTTATTTTTTTACTATCCAAAATTATAATTCAAATTGAAACAAAATCAGTATAATTTTAATATTTTTGTTTTTCATTAAAAATAAAACTTTGGCAAAATCAGATAATATTGTAGAAACTCCATTGATGAAGCAGTATTTAAGTATTAAAGCTAAATACCCTGATGCATTATTGCTTTTCAGAGTAGGTGATTTTTATGAGACATTTTCTGATGATGCCATTAAAACCTCACAAGTTCTGGGGATAGTGCTTACCAGAAGAGCTAATGGTGCAGCTACATATGTTGACCTGGCAGGATTTCCATACCATTCATTGGATGTATACCTTCCAAAATTAGTCAAAGCCGGCTACAGAGTGGCAATATGTGAGCAATTAGAAGATCCCAAGATGACTAAAACCATTGTAAAGAGAGGTGTTACAGAATTAGTTACCCCCGGCATTTCATACAATGATAAAGTACTGGATAATAAATCAAACAATTTTTTAGCCAGTATCCATCTGCTCAAAAAAGACAGCGGAATTGCTTTTCTTGATGTTTCAACAGGGGAGTTTTTAGTGTCCCAGGGTAGTTTGGATTATATTGACAAACTTATTCAAAGTTTGAAACCCAGCGAAATAATTATTCAGAAATCAAAATTAAATGAATTTAAAACCCTTTTTGGAAATAAATTTTATAGCAATACCCTTGAAGATTGGGCTTTTACAACAGAATTCACAGAAGAATTATTGTTAAAACACTTCGAAACAAAGTCTTTAAAAGGTTTTGGCATTGAACAATTAGAAAACGGTATTATTGCTGCAGGCTCTGTATTGCATTATTTGGCTGAAACTCACCATGACAAAGTAAAACACATCAGCAAAATTTCACGTATTGATGAAGACAATTACGTTTGGCTTGATAAATTTACAATTAAAAATTTAGAGTTGCTGTATTCTTACAACGAAAATGCAAAAACGCTCATTGATATTATTGACACTACACTCTCTCCTATGGGTTCACGCTTGATGAAGCGATGGGTTGTTATGCCACTGAAAGATAAAACTAAAATCAAGAACAGGCAAGATATTGTTGAATATTTTATTAAAAATGAAGATTTTTTAGAAGTTATTAAACAGAGTGTTAAAATAATTGGAGATATAGAAAGACTTATTTCTAAAGTAGCTGTTGGCAAAGTTGGACCCAGAGAAGTTATTCAGATAAAAAGGGCATTAGAAGCTATTGAACCTATTAAGAAAGCCTGTGAATCATCAGATAAAGAATCGTTACGCAATATCGGTGATCAACTGAATCCTTGTCTACTTATCAAAGAAAAAATTGAATTTCAGATTAACACTGATCCTCCAGCACTTGTTAACAAAGGGAATGTCATCAAAACAGGAGTTTCGGCTGAATTAGATGAGCTGAGAGAAATTCAGTATTCAGGTAAAGATTATCTTTCAAAAATTCAGACCCGGGAAATAGAACGTACAGGCATATCCTCTTTGAAAATTTCTTTTAACAACGTTTTCGGGTATTATATTGAAGTTACCAATACACATAAAGATAAAGTGCCCGTTGATTGGCAACGCAAGCAAACATTAGTTAATTCTGAAAGATACATTACTGAAGAATTAAAAATTTATGAAGAAAAAATCTTAGGCGCTGAAGAGAAAATTCTTCAGCTAGAGATTAATTTATTCAATGAACTTGTTAGCCATATAGCAGATTATATAGAACCTATTCAGTTGAATGCCTCTTTAATAGCTCAATTGGACTGTCTCTTGGCATTTGCAAGTAATGCTAAAAAATACAATTATTCAAAACCCGAAGTAAACGACACCTACATAATTGATATCAAACAAGGAAGACACCCTGTTATAGAACAACAAATGCCTCCTGAAGAGAAATATATTGCTAATGATGTCTATCTTGACAATGACAATCAGCAAATCATTATCATTACAGGACCTAATATGTCCGGTAAATCGGCTCTTTTAAGGCAAACAGCACTTATTGTACTTATGGCACAATGCGGCAGCTTCGTACCGGCAGAGTCTGCTGCTATTGGTATTATAGATAAACTTTTCACACGTGTAGGCGCCTCAGACAATATAACATCAGGAGAGTCTACATTTATGGTTGAAATGAATGAAACAGCAAGTATTCTCAATAATATTTCAAACCGTAGCCTCATTTTACTTGATGAAATAGGAAGAGGGACAAGTACTTACGATGGTATATCAATAGCCTGGTCTATCGTTGAGTTTTTGCATGAACACCCACTCTTTAAAGCTAAAACTCTTTTTGCTACCCACTACCATGAACTTAATGAACTGGCTCCTTTTTTAAATCGCGTAAAAAATTATAATGTAAGTGTTAAGGAAGTAAGCAACAAAATTATTTTCATGCGTAAATTTGTGCCGGGTGGCACAGAACATAGCTTTGGTATTCATGTTGCTAAGATGGCAGGCATGCCAAATACTATTATTGATAGAGCTAAGGAAGTATTAAAAAAGATGGAAAGTGCGCACACTTCACAACATTTAAAAAAAGGAACTAAGACAAAAGAAGCTAACGATAATTTTCAACTTAGTTTTATTCAACTTAACGACCCCTTACTAGAGCAAATCAAAGATGAGATTATTAACACCGATATTAATACGTTGACACCTGTTGAGGCGTTAATGAAACTTAATGAGATAAAGAAACTGTTAAAAAAATAAAAAAAAAAAATTTCTTTTGATATTATTTTTTTTTATATATTTGCACCCCTACAAGCGAAAATAGCTCAGTTGGTAGAGCACGACCTTGCCAAGGTCGGGGTCGCGGGTTCGAGTC
>Ga0114951_10004783_pt1 | contig 12895 bp, 12 predicted proteins | sample AM7aDNAmetaG_FD_88677 | JGI IMG/M metagenome (GOLD analysis project Ga0114951, IMG submission 88677) | Freshwater microbial communities from Finland to study Microbial Dark Matter (Phase II) - AM7a DNA metaG | ecosystem: Environmental > Aquatic > Freshwater > Lake | place: Finland: Lake Alinen... | reverse complement strand
TTTTTTGAAGTCCATCAAACCATGAATCCACATTTTAGCAGGAGAGAAAGTGTGCATCCAGGTAATCATACCGACACATTTTGTATCGCCATTAGCTGCACGCATAATTTCAGAAATTTCTGAAGAAGAATTAGCTGTTCCTTTGTAAACAACTTTTACCGGAAGGTTGCCAGAAGCGTTTAATCCTGCTACCATTTCGTTTGAGTGTGCATCTACGCTCACTACTGCATCACCACCGTAAAGTAACTGTGCTCCGGTGATAAACCATACTTCTAAATCTTTGAATGCCATGATAATTAATTTTTATTTGTTAGTTTTTTATGTTGTTTAAAATAATTCCAATGAAATGATTGCTTTAGCCGGAACTGTAACTGTCAGACCGGTTTTACTAAGCTTTGTATCTTTGAAAACTGCCGGTACTACTACTTTCGAATTGTCGAAAGTATTGTATGAATCAATGCTTTTAGCCGTAAGAATCGTTCCCGAAACTTTAGAAACATTCAGATTTGGCAGGTCAATTACAATTTTCTGATCCTTGTCAGTGTCAATATTTGCCAATGTAATATGAATCAAACCTTTTGCATCTTTCGAGGCCGAAGCACTTACTGATGCAACTTTTCTGTTATTGTAAACCAATGAATCAGACTGAATTTCAAGAGGTAAATTGGTTGCACCCATGTGAACCTTGTACATGTTGAAAACGTGGTAGGTTGGAGTTAATACCATTTTTGAATCATTGGTCAGAATCATTGCCTGTAATACATTTACTACCTGAGCAATGTTAGCCATTTTCACACGTTCGGTGTATTTGTTGAAAATATTCAGTGTCAATGCCGCCACAAAAGCATCGCGCATGGTGTTTTGCTGATACAAAAATCCGGGATGTGAACCGGGTTCCTGATCCCACCATGTTCCCCATTCATCCACCAATAAACCTACTTTTCGCTTTGCATCGTATTTGTCCATGATGGCAATGTGTTTTTTGACAACATCTTCAATTTCAACACATTTACCCATAGTCCAAAGGTATTCCGATTTGTCAAATTTAGTAGCAGAACCTTTGCTTCCACTCCAACCTTTGCAGGTATAGTAATGCAATGAGAGCCCTTTCATCCGATCACCCACATGTTTCATCAGCGTTTCAGTCCAGTTAAAATCGTAATCGCTGGCACCACTGGCAATTTTATAGAGTTTATTGCCATCATACTCGCGGCAATAAGTTGAATAACGTCGGAATAAGTCAGAATAATAATCAGGTGTCATGCTTCCACCGCAACCCCAGCTCTCGTTACCAACACCCAGATATTTCAATTTCCATGGTTTTTCACGACCATTCTGACGACGAAGATTTGCCATCGGGCTGTCGCCTTCGGAGGTAATATATTCTACCCATTTTGCCAGCTCTTCTACCGTTCCGCTACCTACGTTTCCACTCAGGTAAGGCTCACAACCCAATATTTCGCACAAATTAAAGAATTCATTTGTTCCGAAACTGTTGTCTTCTACTACTCCACCCCAATTGTTGTTTACCATTTTAGGACGTTTTTCACGTGGACCAATACCATCCATCCAGTGATATTCGTCGGCAAAACAGCCACCCGGCCAGCGCAATACCGGAATCTGAAGTTCCTTCAATGCATTCAACACGTCGTTTCGATAACCTTTTGTATTCGGAATTGGCGAATTTTCACCTACCCAGATACCACCATAAATACAGGTTCCCAAATGCTCGGCAAACTGACCGTAAATCTCTTTATTAATGACATTTTTGCCCTGATCGGCATGAATTGTAATTTTGGAAGTGCCGGTTTGGGCTGATAAATTGAACAAACCTAACAGCATAGTGGCAAGAAAAAGTTTTTTCATTTTTATTTATTCCTGATTTGAATTATAAATTAAATTGTCGACTGATCACTGACCGTAATATGCTCCAGGTCCGTGTTTGCGATAAAAATGTTTTTTGATAAGGTGTGGATTCATGGTCAGATTTGGATTTACACCATAAGCGATATACGCCATTTTACCCACTTGTTCCATTACCACTGCATTGTGAACAGCGTCGTGTGCATTTTTACCCCACGAAAAAGGACCGTGATTTTTCACCAACACACCCGGAATAAAGTCAGGGTTTAATCCGCCGAATCTTTCAACCACCACGTTTCCGGTTTCCAGTTCATATTCGCCTTCTACTTCAGCTTGGGTCATATCGCGTGTGCAGGGAATGCCATCGCTGAAATAGTCGGCATGAGTTGTTCCAATGTTTGGTATATCACAACCGGCTTGTGCCCATGCGGTCGCGTAAGTAGAGTGGGTATGAACCACCCCGCCAATGTTTGGAAATGCTCTGTAGAATACCAAGTGAGTGGCGGTGTCCGACGATGGCTTCAGTTTTCCTTCTATCACTTTGCCATCCAAATCAATCACTACCATATCTTCAGCTTTCATGTCTTCGTACGATACGCCCGAAGGTTTGATAACCACCAATCCGGTAGCACGATCTATCGCACTCACATTTCCCCAGGTAAAAATCACTAATCCATGTTTCACCAAATCCAGATTGGCTTGAAATACTTCTTCTTTTAATGCTTCTAACATATCTATTTATAAATTAATTGTAAATAAGGGTAGTAAATACACTTATCAGATTAAAAAATATCAAATTGAAAAGTGGAGTCCCTGCTGAATAAGTTGATCGTATTTCTCTTTAATAAATCTGTAATAAAAAGCTCCTTTTCGGGAAGAACTCTTATCTTTTTCATCCAGTTTTTCAAGGATATCCATTGCCAGAATCTTTTTTCTAAAATTTCGTTTATCTATAGCTTCCTGATAAATAGACTCGTACAAACTCTGTAAAGTTGGTAACGTAAACTGTTCCTGCAGCAAATTGAACCCGATTGGTTTTACAGCCGCCCGACGCTGAAGCAAATTCAGCGTATTTTTCACCATCAGCGAATGGTCAAAAATAAGTTCCGGAAGCTGAGTGATTTTTGCCCATCTGGCATCGTATTTTTCGGCCAGTGAGGTGTCAAATTTTTCAATATCAACCAAAGCATAATAGGCGATTGAAATTACACGCACCAAATCGCGATTGACATCACCAAAAGCCCCAACCTGCTCCATGTAAATATCTTCAATACCCGTAAACTCATCCAAAACCCTTTTGGCAGCATCATTTATGCTTTCGAATTCATTTACAAAACCACCCATCAGCGACCAGCCCCCCAGCAATGGCTCAAATGGACGTTTTGCAATCAGTATATGCAATTCATTATCTCTGAATCCCATAATAATGCAGTCAACAGCAACGTAATGCTTGTCTTTATTTTGATAAAATGCTGCAATCATAAGAATTTTGTAAGATAATTAAGATATTGATTACTAGGTTTATAAAGTAACTTAAGTTAGCGCAGAGTTACAAGTGTAAATTAAACACTTGTTTTTTGAATATGATTCATTGAATATTATGTTTTACAACAGATAATTCGTTAGAAAACAATATATTTAATGATATTGTGCTAAAGGTAGAAAATATTTGTGAACTCAGACAACCTGAATTTTGGTTATGTTCGATATTCTTCGGGTGTTTGACCCGTTCTTTTTTTAAAAAAAATCGGGAAATAATCGGGATTATCAAAGTTTAGACTGTAGGATATTTCTTTAACCGAGAGGTTGGTTGTCGAGAGCATAAGTTTTGCTTCATTAAGTTTCAACTCAAGCATAAATTGAGAAGGTGATGTTCCGGTAAATTCTTTGAAAGCCCTTCTGAAGCCTGAATAGCTAATATTTAGTTGTTTGGCAATATCCTCAGCGGTCAGACTTTTGTAAATTGATTCGCGCATAATTACCTTGGCCTTGTTGATTTTTTTGATAAGCTCCTCGTCTTCAAAATCACGGGTTTTATCGCGATAATACATGAGTCCCAAAATGTGCATAACAATGCCTGAAAGTGCTTGCTGATATCCGGCACGTTCTTCACGGGCTATTTCTATGGCTTTTATATATAAATCAATGATACGTTCATTCAGACCGATATTGAAAACCGGTGCGCGGTTTAAGAAAAATCCTTCGTCTACAATTTTTTGAATTATTTCTCCTTTGAATCCAATCCAGTATTCGTTCCAACCTGAATTTTCTATTGGTTTGTATGTATGCCATACACCGGGCATCAGGAAAAACATTTTACCTTCGCTGATAAAACAGGATTGTTTGGAAGATCCGAATGTAAAAATCCCATTGCCGTCAGTAATGTACAGAAGTTGGTATTCATTCAGAACCCGCCCTTTATCAACATTAAAATAGTATTCAAGTGGGTGATTTTTTGGAGGATATGATTCGTGCTCGCAGATTTTTTGATGACCAACCGTTGTAACAGTCAAACCCCACAATTCGTCTACCTCGGAGGTGACAAGATAATTTAGATTTGAATCTAATTCTTTGCTGCTCATGTATGTATAATTATTTACAGGTCAACTAACTGATTGAATTACAAAGATAAAGAAAAAATGATTCTTTCGTACAGTTTCAATAAAAAAGGAGACACTTTCCAGCATCTCCTTCTTAAAAATTATTTATAATCATTGAGTTAATAATACAAAACAGCTATAAATTAAATTATCCGAGGGCGTTCAATTCGGGATATAACCATTTGGCGACACCAATAATTATAACTGACAAAAGAATTGCTCCAATACCTAAAAGTATCATATTATTGGTTTTTTTAGAAACACCTTTCCATTCCTTTCGGTAGAAACCCCACAGATTTGCCGTTAAAATGATGGTAGCCATGTGAAGTGTCCACGAACTGGCACCATTACCGATTTTGGTCTCACCCATTCCATAGAAAAAGAATTGCAGAAACCAGGTAGTTCCGGCCAACGCACAAAAAAGGTAGTTGCTCAAAAGTGGCGTTTTTTTGTCAACCAAGTCACCACCTGTTTTGTTTTTAAAAATCAGACCTAAGGACCATATCAGATTTGTGGTGAGACCTCCCCAGAGAATTACAAAGAAGATAATATTGTTTTCGAAGAGGTATTTGAAGCCTGTTCCTGTTTGGGTTATAAAAGAATAGTGCTGTTCTACAGCCAACGACCTGGCAATGCCAGACATTTCTTTACCAGCATCGATTCCAAAACTGAAAAATGCGCTTAAAACACCTGAAACAATAGCAATCAGTAATCCTTTTGAAAGTTTAAATTCACTATTAACTCCCTCTTTATTTTTGCCCAGGTCATGATCCTTTCGAATTCCGGCAGTTCCACTCAGAATAATTCCTACTAGCAAAATTAGGATACCGAGTAATACAATTCGTCCGCCTGTAGTACTAAACAAATCGGTGAATGACAGTCCGTTAGGAATTAATTCAGCAATTCCGGGTACATTTCGTAGAATTGGCAATCCAAGTGAACCAACAATAGAAGTAATACCCAGCAGTACAGAATTACCAAGCGACATACCAAGGTAGCGAATAGCGAGTCCATAAGTTAGTCCTCCAATTCCCCAAAGTAAACCCATTATATAGGTATTACGTAAAATGTTTCCTGAAGTAGCATGTAAAATCCCCTGCCAATCAGGAATTGTCAATAGGACAGCAAGAAATGGCATAATCAACCACGAGAAAAGTCCTCCGATAATCCAATAAACTTCCCAGCGCCATTTTTTCACCCAATTGTAGGGCATATACCAGCTTCCCGAGGCTCCGCCACCTAGGGCGTGAAAAATAATACCAAATAATGCATTCATAAATTTTAGATTTTTAAGTAAACTTTAAATTATTATCTTTTTGAAGTTACATCAACTTCGTATTTCTGAATATCAGTAATATAAGCTTCGCCGGCAATGACACCCTTGGACTGACAATACTTGTTGTAAACAGCTGCCCATGGCAATGCTTTTGCTTCTTCGAGCAAAGCCAGACGCTCGAAATTTTGTCCGTTGGCCTCAAAGGTACGCAATTGTGCTATAGGTTCCAACAATGCTTGCAACAATGCTTTTTGAGCAGCGCGTACACCAATAACATAAGCACCAATACGGTTGATTGAAGCATCGAAGTAATCCAGTCCAACATGAACGCGATCCAACGCATTGGCACGAATAATTTCCTGAGTAAGAGCTTGTAATTCGTCGCTCAAAATCACAACATGGTCACTGTCCCAACGTACACCACGACTTACATGAAGCATGATTTCGGGAGCAAAAAGTAACAATGAAGAAATTTTATCTGATATAACTTCGGTTGGATGGAAGTGACCTGAATCAAGTGTAATCATTTTGTTGTTAGCAACGCCATAACCCATATAAAATTCATGTGAACCAACCACATAACTCTCGCTACCAATACCGAACAGTTTACATTCGATGCTGTCGAGCATGTATTCATCATTAGTTTTATATTCGAAAATCTTGTCTAATGAGTCTTTCAAATTCTGACGATAAAGCAAACGGTCAACAGTCAAATCTTTTGAACCGTCCGGAATCCATATATTGTGAATACATTTGGTGCCTAACTGACGTCCCATTTCTTCTGCAATTTTACGACTGCGGATTACGTGTTCAATCCAGAATTGACGAATAGCAGGATCACGGTGAGAAAGTGTGAAACCATCTGCCGATTTTTCGTGTGAAAAACAAGTACAGTTGAAATCTAAACCGTAACCTTTTTCTTTCGCCCAATCAATCCAGCTTTGGAAATGCTTTGGTTCAATTTGGTTACGATCAACTGATTCGCCTTTAAAATCGCCATAAAAAGCGTGAATGTTTACACGGTGTTTACCGGGTAGTAATGACATTGCTTTGTCTATATCAGCACGTAATTCTGTAATTGAACGGGCTTTTCCGGGATAGTTTCCTGTAGCCTGTATACCGCCGGTTAGTTCACCATCACCGTTTTCAAATCCGGTTACATCGTCAGCTTGCCAGCAATGCAGTGAAATAGATAATTTGTCTAATTCATTTATAGCTTTTTCCACATCTATGCCTAAATCTGCATAACGTGCTTTTGCATAGTCAAACTCCTGATTAATTTGTTGTTCTTTCATGATATAATATTGTTTTGAAAATTAATTTGACAAAGATATTTATTGAAGAATCAACAACATAGATGAATTTTGATATTATAGCTTTAATTTTTGACATCAACAAAATATTAAGATTAATCAAAAAAAAAAGAGCACTAATTCTCACGAACCGATGCTCCTTTGTATTACAAGCTCAAAATAAAACTTATAATACCAAATCATAATTTATTATGTTCTCTCTGATTTGTTTGTATTTTAACTATGAATTATGAAGCCATCTTCTGAAAGCTATTCCGCAAGGTGGTTCTTTTTGCGAATTAATATTCAACATGTCCAACTCTGAATTATTTTTTTCTATTAATTTCTTATCTGTAATGTTTATTGTCTGATCTATTACTTCTCTTATTCCCCCATGTTCTTCTTGTAACTCTATATTGGTTTCAATCAACGCCCGACTCAATTCTAATCCTTGTGATATATTTGCATCAACCCTGTTTACAAGAGGATTCCACATTTTGTTATTCAACGATCCTTTTATGATTGGAGTGACAGTAACCAAACCAGAATTCACTTGATTACCTGAAACTACCAACTCAACAATTTTTTTATTAAACGCACTAATAATTTCAATTGCCACATCTTTATTTACAGATGTGTTTTCAGCAAGAACAGCATCAATTATTTCCAAAACTCCGAATTTCCCAGACAAAACAACCTGTGCATAAAAATCATTTGGATCCATTGATAGGGGATTTTTCTTAAACTTAGCCTTTATAAACGTTCGCATACAATACTTGTATCTGGTAATTATTAGTTTTCAGAAAAATACGGAGCGGAAATTAATCCGCTCCGTAACAATAAATTACAACTGAAAATCTCCGGTAAGTTTAGTTATACCATACGAAATTTTCACTGAGTATTTTCCGTTGCTTAAGTCATCCACAGGAATAACCACTTCAGAACTACTTAACGTGTCAATCACAGTTTGATAAATCACATTTCCACTATGATCCACAACTGAAACGTAAGCTGTTCCAACAGATGAAGTAAAGTCAACAATTAATTCATCGTCAACAATATCTGCAAGTACAGGAATGTTACTTGCAAAGGAAGTCGTCGTTAAAACTGTTCTTGCTTTAGTAATAGTTGAAGTACCTGCAGTGCCAGTGCCCGGGTCATCTTTCCGAATAATAATTGCGCTAAAAGCAACCTGATTTGAAAAAACACATAAAAGCAAAATGAAAAGACCTGAAAATTTAAACTTTTTCATAAAAATAATTTTTGAGAGTTGAACATAATAATTTATTGAAGTACAAAGTGTACTTCTTCAAGTTGCTAAGTTAGGCACGACTAAACAAACTCCCAAATTTTACGGGGAAAAAAAGTGCGACAAGTCATTTTTTATATAATTGATTTGTAGCACTTTACACGCACGCAAACAGGAAAAAGTGCGACAAGAAAAATTGAATGCAAATCAAGGGTTAATTTTAACCCGATTTCAGACAGTAAGTTTAAAGTAAAGGTAAAAAATGATGAATTATTTGTCTTCCGATAAATGGATGAGTAATTGTTCCATTTCGGTTGTAGTGGTGAGCCGGAGTTTTTGAGTTATACGTTGTTTCATCTTGTACAAACTCCGTTGTTGACAATTAAGGAGAATGATAATTTCATTCGTAGGGATATCCAATAAAAACAAACAACACCAACCAATTTCTTTGTGATTCATGTCAGGACTTAATGTTTCCAATTCTGTAACAAGGCTATTAAATGTTTTGTCCATCAATTTTTTAAAGACTTCCCAATTGTCAAGATGAAGTGTTTTGTTAAATATCTCTTTACTAATAAGCTCTCGTTCCTGCAAATTAGCTTTTTTAAAGTCATGGGCATGTATCAACCTGTTTTCATTTAACTTCTGAATCAGACTGTCTTTCAGAAAAAGCTGCTTCTCAGTTAGTTTTTCTTCTGTTTTTTCGAGTTTTAATTGTTTTTTTCGATTCCTGTTTCGTAAAGTAAAAACGATGGAAAGACTAAGCACTGTAATAATGATAATTAAAACTGCCAAAATAAGCATGAATTGTTTGGTTTTGCTCACAGCACCACTGGATTGGTGAAGATCTTCCAAAACAGATGTTTTGGTTTGATTCTCGACTCTACGTACTGAATCTGTATAATCCTGGTATTTAGTCATATACATTGCCATGTGATTTAAATCACCCAAGCTGTATCTTGAGTTGACCAAAATTCTATAACATTCTCTTCTTGTTACAAAATTCCCGGAATATTTAAGTGAATTTAAAGCATAAGCAGTTGCTGAATCAAATTTATTTAAATCAAAATATAAGTCAGCTAAAACGTAATTTCTAATAGAATAGTTAGTTCCTTTGTATGGATAATTTAAACTCTTTCGGAGAAAATACTCTGCCGAATCGTGGTCTTTGATATTATAGAAATTGATTCCTAATTCCTGATAAACTGAACCATGAATAATAGAATCATGACTTAAGAGTAATAATTTATTGAAAAAAGATCTGGCAGATTTATAATCTTTTATCAAACGATAAGCTTTACCAATATCCAGAAGTTTATTGTTTGCACTTATGATATCTCCAATTTCATTAAAATAATTGTATGAAATTTGATGTTTGGTAAGAGCATTTTTAAAATCGCCTTGTAAAACACAAATATCACCTAAATCAGAATATATCTTACCTAATAATTCTAAATTATTATTTTCATGAACAATATCTAATAGCCTTAAATATAGTATTGTTGCCTGATCAAAATGCTGACCAAGTTTATATAAACGAGCCTTGTAATAATAAGCTAAGGCTAAATGTGGTTTATCATTTGTATTTTGATAGTAGTTTACCGAAAAGTTTATAGCAGAATCAGGTTGGAGAGGTTTCTCGTTTTTGTCTAATGCCTGAAAAAGAAGGATTCCATATAATGCGCGATCTGCATCGGGGAGAGAGAGATTGGGGTGCATGTGCTGGAGAATATGGAGTGCCGAATCGGGGTTCGAGTCCATTATTTTCTGAGCTGTTTTCATCTCATTAGGCATGAGTGAACAACTGAGCAACATAATGCTGAGCAATAAATTCAGAAAAAATACCCGGAATTGCATATAATTTGATTGCTGTATCAAAATTTGATTGCAAAACTACGAATTTTATTCATTTAAAACTCCAAAAATTGCTACAAAACAAGGAATATTTGTAGCAACAGAAGGTTTTTGACTATTATAACAATAAGTTCTGCATAATAATACAGCCAAACTACGTCAGATTTATGAATAAAAATCTATCTATCAGAGTATTGAATAAAAATACAATTTTGGCATTTGAAATAAAGGAGATTTCCCAACATTTATGAAACACATCCTCTACTTAGGTTTTATTTCGGCTTGTCAATGTTTTGCGCAATACTCATTGCCTAGAGTAAAATAAGAAGTAAGTCTCCTTGTTTAATAGTGAAGGGTTTATTCGGGATAAAATTTTACTAATATGGTACATCAAAATGCATAACTCTTGTTTTGTGACAAATAATAACCTGCCGTACCCAGCAATGGAAAGCAGGCAATACCTGCTATCAGATAATAATAAGGCACTGTTTTAAAGAATATTGAAAATGCATGTTCTAACAATCCGCTTGTCAATCCGAAGTAGATAGAGATGGCCATACCGATGGCAGCAAAAACCCACACTATCCAGCTGCGGTCGGCAGTTTCGGGTAAGTTTTGCATCACACGGTTCGAAAATCCGTTATCGGCTATTTCCTTTTTGTTTTCACTGAAAAAGTCTTTCAGCAGTTTGTCGTTAGTTTCCATATCCTGCGTTTGTGAGGTACAAAGATAGTTTTTCTTTTCCTTTCAGAATGTATGTTTTCACTGTTCCGAGTGGACAATTCATTATTTTGGCAATTTCGGGATGTGTTTTGTCTTCCATATAAAACAACAACACGGCAGTTTGTTCTTCTTTACGAAGCAATCTTAATGCCCGGTAAATATCCATTTTCTCAGCCGAGAATTCGTTTTGAGTTTGATGCTGGCTGTCAATTTCCCATTCGTTTATATCGGCATATTTCTTATGAGCCCTCACTGAGTCGTAATACACATTGTAGGCAATGCGATACAGCCAGGTGGAAAATCCCGAAATACCTTTGAATGCAGTGATATTAAGGTATGCTTTGATAAAGGTTTCCTGTGCCAAATCGTCGCTCAACGGGCCATCGCCCGCCGTCAGGTTCAGAAAGAACCGACGGATAGGCGATTGGTATTTGCAGGTTAGTTTATCGAAAGCGTTTTTGTCGCCAAGCAATGCAACCTGAGTGACCCAGCGGATATCATCCGTGTTGCTCATTGTTATTCAGCGATTGAATCTGATTTCGGTTTATCCAGAAAATGTACCAGAAGATAACCAAGTCCTACAAAGGCAGGAACGATTCCCAAAATCAAACCATCGTGTTCGTGAAGTACCAAAAACGAAACCACTAATGCCAAACCAACAGCCAACCACAGAATACCGCGTTTGAGATTCGAAGCCGGGTTTGCCTTTTTCGGTTCGTCAAAGAAATTTTCGGGAATGGTTTGTCCCATTTCAAGCGATTTAGTGTACAAATCGTACTTGCGTTTCGATTCAATGTTTTTGTGACGCACGTTCACCACGATAATTGTTCCGGCAAACAGAAATGGCAAAGCACAAATCAGAAAAATAATAAAGCTTGGTAAAGGCATTTCAGCATGTCTTTCGGCTTCAATTTTTTGTTTTTCAACTTCCTGTTCTCCTTTTTTCATTTCAAGAAGTTGATTTGGAGAAAGTTTCGACAGAATAATCGAGTCTTTCTTTTGCTGGTGAATTTCGTTCGAAGTTTTCACAATTTCGTCTTTCAAACTATCCATATCGATAGTAGAAGCTGCTGCATTTGCTCCAACTAATAATGTCAAAGCCAATAAAAATAATCCAATTCGTTTCATAATCGTAAATGTTTTAAGTGTAAAAATAATGTTTGTTTTCTAATTAGACGCAACGAACATCAAGTTTGGATTTAAAACGAATAAAAAAATTATATATTTAACCTTTCGATTGCTTCTGGATTGTGTAAAGATGCTTTGTAATGATAAAAAAAGCGATAAATTTAATTTACCGCTTTTTTAAAATTGAGTAATCAGGAATTATTCTTTAATTATCTTTTGTATAAAGCTATTTTTCTCACCGGTAATTTTTACAAGATAAACCGATTTGGGAAGATAGGCTAATGAAACTCTTTCGCCGACACTAACAGATTTGGTTATCACTATGCGACCATTTGTATCCATTACCGTAATTTTGGTATTTCCATCCATACCTGTTATCAGCAGTGATTGATTATCCTTATCGGAGATGAATTTGATTGGTTCATTGCTAATAGTAGGAATAGCGGTTTTGATATCAAAAAACAGTGCAATTGTTGCAAAATCAAAATCACTATAGGTATTAAAATAGCTATCGTAATCTAATTCAACCATATTATCGTACAATTGACTTTGTATTGCATTGAATTTTTTGGGAGCATTTTCTACTATTTTGATAAAATTACTCCATTGGTCGGCAACTGAATATAGCGCTTTTGTTCCTTTGGGGACGTATAAGGTACATTTGGGGAAAGGGAAAAGATTATCATAACCAATAATTGTTTTAAAAATGTCCGGGCCTAACGTTATTTTGGATGGATTATCTACATTAATATAAAAACGTATTAAATTATTACAATCCCAAAATGTATATTCCCTGATTTGAGTCACTTTTGAAGGAATTCTTATCTCAGTAAGCGACGAACAGTTATTGAAAGCTCTTGAGCCTATATAAGTTACATTTTCAGGAATAACAATTTTATTCAGGTTGATA
>Ga0114951_10004782_pt1 | contig 12898 bp, 14 predicted proteins | sample AM7aDNAmetaG_FD_88677 | JGI IMG/M metagenome (GOLD analysis project Ga0114951, IMG submission 88677) | Freshwater microbial communities from Finland to study Microbial Dark Matter (Phase II) - AM7a DNA metaG | ecosystem: Environmental > Aquatic > Freshwater > Lake | place: Finland: Lake Alinen... | reverse complement strand
TTCATAGCATAGCCTCCTTTAAGGTTACAGGTCAATAATAAGGGGGAGGGAACTTTAAATCAAGTAAAATATTATAAAATAAAGATTTTAGGCGAAAACGCCTAAAGATTTTTGACAATACGTAACAGCTAAATAGGAGGAAGTAATGAAAAGGTTTTCCGCAGCTTTCCTGGGTGTTTTGTTTGTAACAGCTTTAAGTTCCGGCTATTATTTTGCGGAAGAACAAAAAGAAGCAAAAACTGAGGGTAAAAAAACAGCTAAACCGCCGTCAACCACACACAAAGAGTCAGGTCTGATCATAAAAATTGACACCGAAAAGAGAACTTTTGTTATGGAACTTGAAACCGAAAAAGACGGCACAAAAATAAAGACAAAGCAGACTTATATTTGGCATGATGTGAAAGATAAATTCTTCAAGGACCTGAAAGAAGGCGACAGGATAGAATTGCTTTGGTATACCAGAACAAAAGAGACCATTATTGCCGCCTCCTGCAAGAAAACAGAAGACAAGAAAGAAGAAAAACTACCACAGGGCAAGACCGAAAATACCAACAGTATTAAGTAGTTTATCTGATGTATTTAGAAAAGGCATGAGGGTGTTCCTGCCCTTCTTAAGTGATAGGTAAAGGATCATTTGACTTAGATCTTACATATGAGTCTCTTGTTTCCGGGAAGTCTGACGGTCAAAAACGGCAAAATGTTTAAACTTCCTACCTCTATCAGCAATCTCTTGTCATTTTTTTTCTTACGAAACCTAATCAGAACCCGGCAATCAGCCATGCTTTATCAGCTATTAGTAATTCGTCACATTCCTATATTTTTTTGCAAAGTCAGATGTAAAACCTTTACTTCCGGCTGTCATGCTTTTCTCCATATTTTTTTGAATATTTCACGGCTTAGAAGCAGGCTTTCCCGGTAGCGGGAAAATATCTCAAGAGTTATTGTACCGTTATAGTATTTTTTCAAAAAGATGACGCCTTTTTCAGTGGCTGTATCCCCATCCCCGAGCGGTAAATGCAGGTCCATATTTCTCTTGCTCTCATGCAGATGCACATGGACAAGTTTACTATGAAACGCCTTTATAAAATCTTCGGGTTTCCGGCCATAGACCGAAGCATGCCCGAAATCCAGATGGAAAAACAGGCCCGGAACTTTTGCAAGGATTTTTGCGGCGTTTTCTACCGTATCTTTTGGGGTATCAGTGTGTTCGTACATTATTTTAAGCTTATGCCGTGCTGCAACTTCCACAAGCCGGTTCAGACTATCAGCCTGAAATTCTAGGCCCTCCTCATCGCTAAAAAGCCTGTTAGGCCAGTTAGCATGAATGGTGACATGCTCGACACCGGTCTCTGAAAAATACGGAAAGTATTTTGTGCATTCTTCTACCGCCGTATGCCTTACGGCTTTAATAGAGGTGCCAAACGGAAGATACCAGGCGGTATGGCCGACCGTCTTGAGCTTATATTTTCTGAGAAGTTGGACTACCTTTTTTATCTCTATTTTCTCAGGGGTTTCACCGTCTTCCATTAAAAAAAGGTCTACAAAGTCAAATTGATTCTCCCCAATCCATTTTATCTCATTACAAAGATTGCTGCGCGGATAGTTACAGGCACCTATTTTCATATAAGCTCCGATTAGTTACTTCGCATTGCGTAATGTAGTGTTATTGTATAATTAAACAAGCAGGTAGTCAAGAAGATACAATTAAATACAAGCACTAAGATCAAAATTCTAAGCACTAAACAAGGAATAAATATAATTACAGCGATTTTGTTTAGGATTTCGAATTTTAAACTTTTTTCGCTTTTATCCGTCGTGTATACTTTTTCTCATGCTCTCAATATGCTTTTTATATATCTCAATTACTTTATTTCTGCGCAATTTAAGCGTTGCTGTCAATTCTTTTCCGACTTCAAAAGGCTGGGTTAAGAATCTGAACTCGCGGATAAGTTCGATATTCTTAAAACCCGTTTTATTGTTAACATATTTCTTTATTTCCCGACTAAAGAGTTCTGTCACCTTAGTGTCATTCAGAGCTTCCTGAAAATTATTCTCATTCCACCTGATATTATTTTTTTCACAAAAGACCCTCAGCGTATCAGGATTCGGGACAATAAGCGCGCCCAGAAACTTCCAATCGTGGCCGGTCACCATGACAGAAGAAATATATTCGCTCCTCGAAAGAGCGGTCTCAAGCGGCACAGGATTTACATTCTCGCCGTTAGAAAGTACAACAATATCCTTTTCTCTGCCGGAGATTACCAGATTATTATGCTTATCAAGATACCCGATATCGCCCGTATCCAGCCAGCCGTTATTATCCAGTATTTTTTTTGTTTCCTCAAAATTCCTGTAATAGCCTTTCATTACATTGGGGCCCTTAACATAGATAATACCCTCTATGCCCTGTTTCGTCTCCTTGCCTGTTTCTGAATCTGTAATTCTTATCTTAACTCCTTCAAGCGCCGGCCCCACGGTATAAAGTGCTTTGCTACCTATTACCCTGACGGCTATTGCGGGACTCGTTTCTGTAAGGCCGTAGCCCTCTATTAATTCAATTCTCGCTACATTAAAGAAATCATCTATATAGTCCGGTAGTTTGCTTCCACCGGAAACTCCCAGCCGGAATTTTTTTCCGAGCTTGGCTCTAAGTTCATTAAAAACTATTTTATCCAGCATTCCTGTTGTTATTTTTCCGGCTACTTTTAAAGGATGCGCCGCATGCTTCTTCTTGTGAGATTCAATGGAGGTTTTAAGCAGTAGATTGAACACGGCTCTCTTGAGCCCGCTTTGCTCTTTCACCTTCTTCATAACGCCATCATAAACCCGTTCCCATATCCTTGGGACCGAAGCCATTACGGAAGGATTCTCGGAAAGCATATCCTCAAGAAGGGCTTTTTGTGAAGTGTAGAAAGTCTCGGCACCTCCCACTATGGCCGCATATTTTACCACCCTTTCAAAAGCATGCCAGGCCGGCAATATGGAAATGAATTTATCTTCCTGCTTGATCTTTATGCGGTTTAAAGCGGAAACAGCATTACTGATAAAATTGAAATGCATCAGTTCTACACCCTTAGGAATACCGGTACTGCCGGAGGTATAGATAATGCTTGCTGTCTGCTCCCGCTCTACCCTGGGCAGTAGTTTTTTACTGTTTCTGCCCACCTGCTCTATCTGGGATATGTGCCTTACTCCGGGAAGCATTTCTATTGAAAGGACCAGTTCAAGATGTTTATGCCTGTACTTTCTTAATTTATCAAGTAGAGCCTGATTCTCGACTATGGCAATCTTGGCTTTACTGTGCTCCAAAATATAGTTTATCTCTTCCGCCTCCGAATCATGACCGCGCGGAACATCTATTAAAGCGGCATTATTTATAGCCAGTGTAAGAATGGTCCAAAGCGGAATATTGGAAGAAAATATGGCTATTTTGTCCTGAGGTTTTAACCCTATTTCTAAAAATCCACGGCTGTAAGCATTTATCGTTTCTAAACCTTCGCCATAACTAAGCCGTTTTACCAAACCACTTTCTTTCCAGGAGATAAAAGGCAAAGTTTCTATATTTTTAAAAGTCTTAACCAGATCCTGAAGAGTTCTTAAGTTATGCATAAGACCCCCATAAAAACAAATTCGAAGTCCTAAACTCGAAATTCAAACCAAGAAAGATTTGTTGTCCTTTTACCGGTCTTCTTAGGATTTCAAATTGCATACTTGGAATTTGTATTTAACCCAGCGTTTCTATAACCCGCAAAGCTTCATCCGTATGTTTTTTTGATTCCATAATGGCTGAGAATGCCATCTTGATGACACCTTCTTTGTCTATTACATAGGTAACCCTGGCGGGTACCAATCCAAATACCGTTTGCGCCCCGTAGAGCTTTCTTACTTCGTTCTTATCATCACTTAAAAGAATAAAAGGCAGGCTATGATCTTCTATAAACTTTTTGTGCGCTTTAAAACCATCGGAACTCACGCCTACTATTTCAGCTCCTGATTTTATAAAGACATCATAAGCATCCCTGAAGGCACAGGCTTCTTTAGTACAGACGCTGGTTCCGTCTTTAGGATAGAAAAAGAGCACTATATTCTTTTTCCCGAGAAAACTGCTTAGTTTAAAATCCCCGCCATTTTGATCCTTTAAAGAAAAATCCGGGGCTATTTCCCCAACCTTCAAAATATCTTTAGACATGGCTCCCCCGGCTAAATTTTATAGTTTTACTTGCCAAAATGCTTTATGACGAAACTCACGGCTCTTTCCCATTCTTTCTGAGGTATAGGTGCGCAGTGCCCCATTTCCGGAATCTGTATGTACTCAATCCTCATTCTTCTTTTCTTCATTAACTTCACCATTTTATCCGAATGGGCTTTCTGGTTTACCGCCGGGTCTTTCCCGCCGTGAATTATCATATACGGAATGTCCGGCATATTTTCAACCTGCTTTACCGGAGAATGTTCAACAAACAGCTCTTCCATTCCCTCTCGATAACCTCTGAAGGCGGCATGTATCGTTGCCGGAAGGTCCGGCCGTTCAGAAAAGTGGTATTTCAAATCACAGACCGGACAGTTGGCATAGCATGCCTTTATCTTGTGTTTTGAGTACCTTGTAAATAACAGAGAACTATAGCCGCCCATGCTTCCGCCGGTTGAGATAATAGGAATATCTTTTTTAAGTTTATATTCGACAATAATGCTTTCAATTAATTCATCAACAAAAGCCCGGGCTTCTCTATTCATCCAGGACCATGGGCCATAATACGGAAACACCACCAGCCCGCCTTTTTCAGCCCAGGCAAGCTCTTCCTGTGAAGGATTCTGTTTTAATCCGCCCCCGAGCCCGTGAAAATTTAATACTATTGCCTTTATTTTCCCTTTAACATATTTATCCCCGATCCAGGCTGTTTCTTTTATTATCTTATTTTTCATCTCTATACTCTCCTTTTCTTTCCGGTCAACAATAAGAGAACCTTTCATTCCTTTTCTTTGATGACCACCTCTGTACCCGCAGCTTTAAGGCCTTCTTTGAATTTCTTTGCATCTTCCACGGTCCCTACGACCCCTGCGCCGTAATGCATCGGTATGGCAAAATCAGGTTTTAGTATTTTCGCCGCTTCCACAGCTTCCTCTGCGGTCATTACATAAGTCCCCGATACCGGCAGCAGGGCAATATTACATTTAAACTCCTTCATCTCGGGAATAATATCTGTATCGCCGGCGTGATAGATTCTTAAGCCCTTGTATTCAATAATGTACCCGAGCTTTCCGCTTTCTTTTGGATGAAATTTTTTGTTAATATTATACGCAGGAACCGCTGAAACCGAAAACAGCTCCGTTTTAAATGTCTCCCCGGCTTTTATTTCCTGCTTATTTCCCTCATACAACCCGGTGACCGCCTTGCAGGAGACCAGTACCGTTTCTTTTTTAACTATCCTGGAAATATCTTCCGGTGAAAAATGATCCCGATGTTCGTGGGTAATAAATATAAAGTCAGCTTTCTCGCTTCCCTCTTTTATTTTATAGGGATCGAGATAAACGGCTGTTTTGCCTAAATTTAATTTAAATCCGTCCTGCCCCAGCCAGTGGATATTCTCAAGCATTTCTCTCTCCTTCTTATCTTCCGCTCTCAAACCGCCGCATAAGAAGAATATAAGCAGCAGTCCCAGGCTCACTAATGTTTTCCTCACTTTACTCCTCCTCTTTTATTCCTGCAGAGGCGATAATACTTTCAATATATTCCGGGAGTTTAGCGGTATCATATACCGTATTCTTCCAGCGGAGTCCTTTCCTATAAGAGACATAATATTCTTTACCAATCTGGGGCGCAACTTTTTCGTCTTTTATCTTATTAATACCCGCTTTGATAAGTTCTAATTTCTCCGGGCTCAGCCGGCCTTTTTTTACATTTTTCTTCTCCCAGGCAAAAAGATTTTTCACCAGGACATAACTGCCGAAATTATCGAGCATAAAAATCATACCGATTCTTATCTCTCCTTTATAGAACCAGGAGAGAGAGAGAATATGCCCGGCTTCCAGATGGAACTCTGCGTCTTCCTGGTATTGTTTTAACGCTTTATACGACTTGCCTTTTCCGGTCACATAATCAAAAAATCTTTCTTCAGTAGTTTTTTTGCTTTTCTCCGGGGAGTTCAATTCCCCGCATAGACCGAAAGAAAGAGACAAAACAGTCAGAATAAGCAGGAGTTTTTTCATTTGTACTCCTCTTCAAGCAGCCCGTAATACAGATAATCCCGCCAGGCTCCTTCCTTAAAGTACTTTTCTCTTTCCCTGCCCTCTAAAATAAAACCTGACTTTAGAAGAATCCTTTCTGAGGCGGGATTTTCAGGGTAGACATTAGACCAAATCCGGTGCAGCTTTAGAGTATGAAAGCCAAAAGACAGGACCTCCTTCACGGCTTCGGACATATACCCTTGGCCCCAATGCTTTTTTCCAAGCCAGTACCCGAGCGCTGCACTTTTATTCCCGTAATCAAGCCTGTCAAGGGTAACCAACCCGGCGGGCTCTTTTGTTTTTCCTTTTATTACTATACCAAAGCTGAAGCCTTTTGCATTTTCAAATTCCAAAATAGACTCGAGCACAAATTTAAGAGCCAGGTCTTTAGGGTACGGGTAGGGTACAGCCGTAAGCCATCTTGAAACATCTTTCACTTTTATACCTTCATAGATAGCCGGTGCGTCAACATGGTTGAGTTTGCGAAGCACCAGTCTTTTGGTCTCAATTTTCTCAGGAATTCTCATTTAGCTCCTAATAATATCTTTCAGTAAAACACCCATCAAAAAGTCTATAATAGTCCCTAACAGTCTATAAAAGTTCATTCAAGGTAACTGCTTTTATTCGTTCTTTCATTTAAAGACTTTTATAGACCTTTAAAGACCTTTATGGACTACGCCTTTATTTGTAGTAATTTTTCCGCATTCTTGTAATACAACTTCTCCCTCGTATCTTCATCCAAACCTAAAGTTTCCAACATCTCTATTATCTGTTTTGCCCGCATCCAGGGAAAATCCGAGCCAAAAAGCATTTTATCCGCACCATGCTTTTTTATTATCTTCTTCATAATCTCCGGACCTATCTCCGCAGAATAAGAAACATCAAAGTAAACATCCCGGCCGGCAAGCTGCGCATACACTTCCTCCCACATCCGGTAAGAACCTGTATGAGCAAAGATAAGTTTCAAGCCCGGGACTTTTGTTACTTCCAGAAGACGCTCCGGGGTTGCATGCACCAGATCGGGATAGGCAAAGTCAATGCCGGCGTGGAATAGTATTATGATATTATTTTTTGCGCAGGCCTCATAGATTTCTTTCATAGACGGGTCGTCCGGATAAAAGGACTGATATTCGGGATGAAGTTTTATACCCTTTATGCCGTTTGCCGCAAGAAACTCCAGTTCTTCGGTGGGGCTGCCAATTTCCCTGTAAAGCGGATGCATCGAGCCAAAAGCAATAATATCCTTTGAGGTTTTGTTAAACTCTGCCATCTTCCGGTTAATGCTTTTTACCTGTTCTTTTTTTGTCGCCACCGGGTCATTCACGGAGACAGTAACCCCGTCTTTCTTCATATATTCCCGCATAGAGGCCGCGGTCCCCTCGCCCCAGGCTTTAATGTTGGCCTTTTCAGCCAGCATCTTTACCGTCGACGGTCCGATGTTATCCGGAAAAAAATGTGTATGGACATCAATAATTTTCATATTCATATTCTAATCCAACACGCCCCGTAATTCAATATCTTCCTTTTAGACAACGCTGCAGCAATCAGAGAATGAATAATGTATGCCAAATGATAAAAGAAATACGGTAACCGTTATTTTTTATTTTCCATTATGCATAATCTATTATCTTATTTGAAGTCACATGTAAGGATGTGATCATTAACCATTCCCGTTGCCTGCATAAAAGAGTAGCAGATAGTACTCCCGACGAAACGAAAACCTCTTTTTTTCAGGTCTTTACTCATATTATCTGATTCAGGGGTACTCGCCGGAAGCTGCTTCATTGATTTAAGTTTATTGTTCTTTGCTTTACCGCCGGTAAACTGCCAGATGTATTTATCGAAACTCCCGAACTCTTTTTGGATCTCCAAAAAAGCAACAGCGTTAGTAACTACGGATCCGACCTTTAACCTGTTTCTTACTATTTTGGGGTTTTTTAGGAGCGCGGCAATTTTTACTTTCGAGTATTTTGCTATTTTTTTGGCATTAAAATTATCAAAAGCCTTTTTATACCCCTGCCGTTTATCAAGAATAATTTTCCAGCTGAGTCCGGCTTGAGCCCCTTCTAAAGTAAGCATTTCAAATAAATGCCGGTCCTCATGCGAGGGCACACCCCACTCCGTATCATGATACGCCCGCATAAGCTCATCCCCGCTCTTTGCCCAATCACATCTTTTCATATCCACCTGTTCACCAGTTGTTCCTAAATATCGTCAAAGCGCCGCTTTTAATATTGGCGGAATATTTTCTCCGCTACACTCACTTCGTACCTTGTACCTTGTACTTTATCTTATAGTTATCTCCAGATTTTTTCTGACATCCGAATATTTAGTTTCAAGGTCCTTAATCGCAAACCAGACCGCTTCACTCACCCCCGTACTGCCTTTTACCAGTATTTGAGCGGTTTTCCCTTTGCGGCCGGGAGAATTAACCGGAATGGGGCCCAGTATTTCTATTTCCTTTAACCCGCTCTTTTCCATAGTTGCTTTGAATAATTCCGCTTTGGCCTCGGCTTCTTCTTCGGTTTTTCCTGTAACGCTTATCTCGCCCAGCCGGCAAAAGGGCGGATATTTCAGTTCCGCGCGCATCTTCAACTCTTCAAGTTTAAATTCTTCGAGCAGTTTCCTTTTGAGCACATTGCCGATACGGTTATCTTCCTTCATCACCTGGATAAAAACCCTGACCCCGGGACGGGCTGTATCAAGTAGCGCAAGAAGCATTTCCATCGCCTTCTCTGTCGCGTCAAAAGCCGGAAGATTCATAATATAATCAAAGCCGAGAAGAACAACCACTCCTTTTTTCATATGCCGGACATAGGAGAGCGCCAGCTGCGTACCTACTACAAGTTCTGTTTTACCGTCCACGAAACGCTTGAGGGCACTTTTCCTTTTTGAGCCTTTATCCAGAAGAGAGGTATCCACCCGTTCCATCGGAACATACTTCAAAGTCTTCCTGAGCTCCTGCTCTATCTTTTCCACTCCGAGGCCTGCCGCCAGCAAAAGCACCCCGCCGCAACTGCCGCATTTCTCCGGAGTTTTTTCCTTTCTGCCGCAGTATCTGCAGATTAAACTATTACTTTCTTTATGCGGTACCATGGCCACGCTGCAGGCAGGACAGCTGAAAACTGTTCCGCATTCCCTGCACCGCAAAGAGGTGGAAAAACCTTTTCGCGTAGCCATAACCACGGCCCGCCCGCCTGATTTTAATTCATCTTTCAGTTCTTTATCCACTTTGTAGGAAACAACCTTGTTATAATCATAAAAATCCAGCACGGAAACGGCCGCAAGATCCTGCGCTTTTTTATAGATACTTTTATAAAGATACCCGGACTTGAGAGAGAGCGAGTAAGAACCCAAAAGCACCCTGAAGCCCTCTATTTTACCTCTTTGAACGGCGGTATCCACTGCGGAGAATCTCGGAGTTTCCTCGCTATTATAAGAATCAGCATTTTCCTCTTCTATCATTATAAGAGAAAGCCCTGCTATAGGCAAAAAGACCGCCTGTCTGGTGGCAACTATGACTTTGGGGCCAGGATTAAGCATTCCCGAGAGCGCTTCAAAAGACTTCCCGTGGCTTAATCTCGAGTTAAAGCAAATAACCTTGCCTCCGGTTTTCTCTTCTATTGTTTTAGCAAAGGACTCTATCAGCGCCACTTCGGGTACAAGCAGCAAAACTGAACCGCCGCTAATTACTGTATTTTTTGCTTCATTGGCGTAGTACTCAAGGCGTTCAGAAAGCGGGGCCTCAACGGTAACTGTTTCAGGTATACCGCCTGCGGGCTTTATTTCTCCTTCCGGTTTCCATTCTTTCTTTCTTGTGGGAAAATACTTAAGTTTATCCGGATACATGGCGTGCAGGGTAAGCCCGAGGGAAGCGCAGTATTCCCGGGAAACCCACTCCGCAACTTTAAAAAGTTCCGGCGTTATCACCGGGAAAGAATCAAAGAGGCTGTCCAGTGGCTTTAACCCGGGGATTTTAGTTTCTGACGGAAAAGAAATAACAAAACCGACCGCTTTACGCGAGCGTAGAGGAATATTTACCCTTTGATACAAGGAGAGTTTTTCTTTCAGGTTTTCCGGGAGCAGATAAGTAAAGGTTTTCCCGGAAGGGGTGTTAATTGCTACTTCCGCATAAGCGGTCATATTCTTTCCTCAGGAATTTCATATCTTTCCAGACATCTTCTTTATAAGCCGGATTTCGAAGACAAGCCGCAGGATGAAAAGTAGGAATAACCTTTATCCCGTTCCAGAAAAGTTCCCGCCCGCGAAGTTTTGAAATGCCTTCCTTGGTCTGCAGGAGAGTCTGCGTCGCTGGATTGCCCAGCGTACAGATTATTTTAGGATTAATTATTTCCAATTGTTTGAAAAGATAAGGACTGCACTCAACTATCTCATCCGGCTCCGGCGCCCGGTTATTAGGCGGCCGGCATTTTAATATATTCACAATGAAGACTTCTTCGCGCTTAAATTTTATTGCTTCTATTATCTTGGTAAGCAATTGTCCGGAACGCCCGACAAAAGGCCTGCCGGCTTCATCTTCATCCGCACCGGGAGCTTCCCCGATAAAAACAAGTTTTGCCCCGGGAGCGCCTTCACCGAAAACGAAATTAAGCCGGGTTTTGCCCAGCGGGCATTTTTGGCAATCTTTTATTTTAAGGTTGAAATTTTTCAGGACTTGTGCTTTGCCGGCCACATCCGGCGAAGGGGAAAATTCTGCAGTCGTTAAACAGATTGGTCCGGCCTCTAAGGACTCCATAGAAGCCCTGGAAATAGTTACGGGGCGGATATTCGCCGCCCCGTTATTCTGTTTTTTCAAGTTTACTTCCTTTGCTTTTAAATCTTCTTTAAAGTAGACAAAACCCTCTTCAAGGGAGCTCTTAGCTTCGACAACCAGCGCCTTTACAATAGCTTCGAGATTACTTCTTGGCTTTGGGTTTGGATTCAACATTCTGAATTTTTACTTTTTTCTCAAGGGTTTCCTGGAGCGCCTGCAAAGCCACCTTGGCAAATGTTTTCTTGTCATCATTTTCTGTTTCATTTATAACCCGGGCTCTTTTAGCCGCAATTATAGCTACCCGGTACTTGTTCGTCTCCTTATCCAGGAGTTTTTCCAATGAAAATGAACTCATTTAAGCCTCCGTATTTTTAAGTGTATTGATTTTAGCACAATAGATCCTCAAATACAAGGGCCGAAGACGTCACCTGATAGCACTGATAGAGAAATGAACCTCTCCGAGCTTGCGCTCGGGGCCTTCTTTGGCATAACATCATAAAGGATACAGTCATAAGCAAAATACTTTCGGGGGCCCTACTTTTCCCCTATTTTATGCCGTTCTGCAATGATTATACTTTCAATGGACTTTACCGCAGCCGGCAGACTGTCGTTTATCACGAGATAATCGTATTTATTTATATATTTAAGTTCCTCTGCGGCGGTCTTAAGCCGGAGGGCCACCTGTTTTTTATTCTCGGTACCGCGTTTTTGCAGTCTTTTTTGAAGCACGGCGGGTGAAGGCGGCAGTAAAAATATCAGGATAGAGTTTTTAATTTTTTTTCTGACCGCGATTCCGCCCTTCACATCAATTGTTAATATTATGGCTTTCCCTTTAGCCACCTGCTTTTCTATAAAAGCTTTAGGGGTGCCGTAATGACTATCATGAACTTTTTCCCATTCAAGAAACTTCTTCTTCTTTACGAGGGTTTTGAAAGAGTCGCCAACAAAAAAATAATCTTTCCCGTTTGCTTCGCCCTTTCTGGGGAGCCTGGAGGTTGCAGATACGGAGCGGACAATATTACCCTTCCCCCGCTTAACGAGCGCCCGCCCCACGGTCGTCTTGCCTCCTGCCGTAGGCGACGAGAGAATAACAAGCAAACCCGCCCTTTTGGAAATTCTCTTTATCTCTCTCTTAAAAATAGGACTATTCAACATTTTGAATCTGCTCCCGCACCTTTTCGAGTTCTTCTTTAAAGCGCACTACCATGTGTGAAATTACGGTATTATTGCACTTACTGCCTATGGTGTTTATCTCGCGCAAAAATTCCTGCACGAGAAAATCCATTTTTCTTCCTTTTGTACCCGGTCCGTTTATGATGTGAAGAAATTCGTTTATGTGGCTTCCGAGCCGGGTTATTTCCTCCGAAACATCGCTTTTTTCCACCATAAGAGAAACTTCAGTAAAAACCCTGGTTTGATCCATTTTAACTTCTTTGTAATTGTTCTTCACCTTTTCTTCTATGCGTTTTTTATTATCCCCTTTGGATTTATTTGTGGTCTTAACGATACCCTCAAGCAGTTTCTTTAAACAATTTATCCGCTGTAAAAGGTCCTTCTTAATCCTAGTCCCTTCTCTTTCCCGGGATTTCACAAACATAAAGAGCGCATTATTAAGGGCTTCTTTCAACTGGTCCCAGCCCACCTGTCTTTCTTCATAGACTCTGAATATCTCCGGAAGCCGTATAACATCGGCAAGCGTAATGTCGCCTTTCAAATTAAGCGTTTTTTTCAGCCCGGTAACCGACCGGACATATTCTTTTGCCAGGTGATAATTAATGGCCACCCTCTGGTTCTTATAACCTTCAAGCACAAAAATAGCGACATCAAGCCGGCCTCGTTCTATCTCAGCTTTAAGAGTTTCCTTAATACGCTCTTGAAACTGGAGAAGCTGGGAGGCCA
>Ga0114951_10004781_pt1 | contig 12901 bp, 7 predicted proteins | sample AM7aDNAmetaG_FD_88677 | JGI IMG/M metagenome (GOLD analysis project Ga0114951, IMG submission 88677) | Freshwater microbial communities from Finland to study Microbial Dark Matter (Phase II) - AM7a DNA metaG | ecosystem: Environmental > Aquatic > Freshwater > Lake | place: Finland: Lake Alinen... | reverse complement strand
GGTGATGTTGTCAAAAGTACGGCGCAACTGGGCAGAGAAGTCGCCGATGTGCACGCTCTTGCCTTCCTCATCAATGGATGCCGTGCCCGAGATGAGCAGGATGGTGACGCCGCCAATATCGATTCTCATGCCGCGCGAGAACGAGCTTGGCTTGGCATAGGCATAAGCCTCGTTAAGTACACCGTGATTGGTCATGGCGCGCTTTTCAATGGGCGCGTGTGCGATGGCTTCCAGAATTTCCGCAAATGCATTCATGATGATGTCTCCTTATTTTCTTAGTCTTACTGTCGAATACCGTGGCTCAACCCCTTGGCCGTCGCGACCCAAATGTCGCTGCCCTGGAAGTCGATGCCGAGAACGTAGTTGTGAGCCGGCGCCGTGGTTACGGCGACCTGCGTTACCTTGCCCTGAGCGTCGCGCACGGTCATCTCCGGCTTGCCGCTTTGGAGCGAGGGGCGATAGACGGCCCAGTTCGTGCCGTCGTAATAGGCCAGTCCCTTGTCGGTTCCGAACCAGGCGCGATTCGCGTCAACGCCTTTGATCGTATTGGTAAAGTTCGAAGGAAGGCCGCTGTCTTTGGTAAGAAAGTTGTGCCAGTAGCGGCCATCGTAGCGGCTGTCGCCGAAATATGTCGCCGCCCAAACAATATTGTCTACAAAACTTACAGAAGTCACAATCTCATGGATCAGGCCCTGGTCCTTAAACAACACCATCTCGGTCTCGCCGTCGGGATCGTCATATTTGTCCCAGCGTTCAGTCTTCTGGTCGTACTCCAGCAGGCCGCTGCCCCACACCGCGTAATAAACCTTCGTGGGGGTGGCGGATACCCCATATACCCATATCTCGTTCATGGGTGTATTGCGCTCGTTGTAAAGCGTCCACTGGCCGGTGCGGGTGTTGAGGCGGCAGCCCCCGGCGGCGGTTGCCACCCACACGTTTTCACCTTCCACCGAGACGCCGTAGACCACGTCGTTGCTCAGGCCGGAATTCAACTGTGTGTAGCTATCGATGCGCCCACCGGAGATGCGGCTCAGCCCGCCCATGGTCCCGGCCCACACATCGCCGGTGCGGCTATCCAGCGCCAGTGAAAGCACGGCGCGATGGGCGAGCCCGTCCTTTGCGGTGTAGGTCTTCCACGCATGATTCTCGTAGACGGCCAAACCGTTCTCGGTGCCTGCCCAGATTCGGTCTCCATCCACCAGGACCGAAAATACATGATTGTCGGGAAGGCCATTGGCTGTGGAGAAGTTCTCGAACCGGAAATGCGGCATTGCAGGCGGCGCTGCAAACGCGAGCATCCCCGCAGTCAGAAGAAGTGCGATCGTAAGGTGCGTCTTCATCGCGTCCTCAAATACTCAATCAGATCGTTGAGTTCATCCTTGGTCAAATCGTTGGTGCGTCCATGCTTGTCTTCCGGGTTGTAAACCGTCCAAATCTCTTCCAGCGTACGCGCCGAACCATCGTGCAGATAAGGCGCGGTGAGCGCGATCTCAGTCAGCGGCGCCGATTTCAGCAGCGATCCATTGTCAGTCGCTTTGCGTGTCCCCACGTCGAATAGTAGACGGTTAGTGCCCTTGGGGCCGCTATGGCAATAAGAGCAGCGGTTGACTTCGGCAATGGGCTTGCCGAACTTGTCTTGCGCGCGCTCGAACAGCGCCTTGCCGCGCTCCTGTGCGGGCGTCATCTCACGGCCCGCGAGTTTCCAGCGGTTGGGCCTTGTGCGCATATTGCGGATGTAGAGCGTGAGGTCGGCAAGGGTCAGATCGTCATACTGCTCCGAGCGCCAGAAGTACTTCTCTGTCCGCGGCCCGCACTCGGTAGGAAGATCGGGATTGCCGCCGTTCCATTTGTAGGGTCCAATTCCCTTTACGCCCTCAAGCATTTTGTTGTCTACGACGTCGCGGCCGAAGCCGTCGGGCTCGAGGTCCCATGTAAGGCCGTCGAATGTGGAATCGATGTGGCAACTGGAACAACTGATCTGGCCCTGGAACGAGTGGCGTGCGGAATAGAAGGTCTGCTCGCCGTAACGCATCACGCTGATGGCATTTGGCTCTGCGAGGGGGATGGTATTTGCGACGCGATTGGTACGCGTGTCGATTACGCTGATCGTATCTTCGAGGCGGTTGGCCACAAACAGCTTGCGGCCGTCGCGGCTGAATCCGAGGCCGCGTGGATTGTGCCCCACAGGAATGCGGGCGATGACGTAGTTGCTGCTGGCCGCGAGATCCTGCGCGAAGGAACCGGACACTGGGCGGGGATGGGCGGCAATGAAATGCAGTAGGCGTGTCACATCAATTGCGATGACGCACTCCGAGCCGCCGATGGTGACGTAGATGCGCGACTTGTCGGGAGCGAAGGCTACGCCGAAGGGCTGCGATGCATAGCGTTCGAGTTCGTCGAGGGGAACTTCGACAGGCTTGCCCACGTCTGTGCCGATGAGCGTGAGCGTGTAAGCAAATGCGCCGCCATGTTCGAGATGCGCCAATGGCACAAGATTTTTCGGGTGGTATTCAGCCACCGCACCAAGGCGGCCATCGGCGGAGAAGGCCAGGTGGAATGCGCCTGCGATCGCATGCAACGGAATTCGATCGACAACGACCGCGCGCTTGGTGTCGATGACGGAGATCTCCGACTCAGGCGCGGTGCGATGATCGGATGGATTGGGATAGACGTGCGTGCAATAGATCCGGCTGCCATCGGGCGAGAGGGTGAGGTAACTGGCGCCGCGCCCGGCCAGCAGTCGCTTCTGCTCCATTCCGGTATGGGCATCGAGCACGGCAACGTCGCTGGAGATGCGGTTGGCGACAAAGAGCCGGTCGCCCGCGCGGTCCTCGACCACACCGGATGGCTCGGCTCCTACATTCCAGGTTGCGATGACGGAAAGCGTCCGCGTGTCGATGACCGAGAGCGTGTCGTCCCAGGTGTTGGTTACAAAAAGCCGGTCGCCGGAGTAGGACAGCGCGATGCCGCGCGGGACGCGACCGACCGCGATCGTCTTGATCGGCGCATTGGTGATGGCATTGAAGACACGGACGGTCTCGCTCTGCTGGCAAAGCACGTAGAGGCGTGCACCGTCAGGCGAGATGAGAACTTCCAGTGGTGAATCGTAGTCGATCTGGCGCGGCAAAACCGCGTCGTCTTCATCGGCACGCGCGGGAGGATTGAATGCAGGCCAAAGGGCAAGTCCACACAGAACCGTGGCAGCGGCGGTAAGCCCGGCAACGACAATGGTCCGCAGGTGGTTCCGGTTGAGCTGGCATGTACCCCGCAGTTTCACTTCGGCTCCTCCACTGTGAGAATGCGGTCTACTGCCAGCTGCTCCAGCGTCTGCTCGCGTCCGCTGGGCCAGTGAACGATAAGCTTGTCCACCTTTGTCGCTGCGCCAAGGCCAAAGTGGAGGCGCTCGTCATTCTGCGAAAGATAACCGGAGCCTGCCACGCGTTCCGCCGTTTGGCGTTTTCCCGCCACGACAACTTCAACGCGAGCGCCGATGCCGTCGCGATTGCTCTTTGAGCCTTTAAGCTTGATGGCGATCCAGTGGCCGGTATCCGTGGAAACGTTGTGAACCAGCGTTCCCTTTGCGCCGAGATTCACCTCGAAGGCATCCACCTTGCCATCGTTGTCATAGTCGGCAAAGCAGGCTCCGCGCGCCGTGGTGCGCTCGCTTAACACTGGACCCGCTTCGAGCGAAACATCCGCGAATTTCCCGTTGCCTATGCCGCGAAACAGGGTGTGCTCTTGCGGGATCAAGTGAATGAGCCCGCCGTGAAAGATGAGTATGTCCTGCAATCCGTCGTTGTCGAAGTCGTAAATGCCCGTGCCCCAACTCACGTACTGCGCGTTGGTCTGCGAGACGCCGGTCTCCGCCCCCACATCCTCAAAGCCCAACTTCTGCGTGTTACGAAGCAGGCGGTTATAGTGGCCGTCGGTGACCCAGAGATCCAATACGCCGCGACCTTCCAGGTCGGCGAAGACAGGCCCCATGGACGAAGTGGATTCGCCATTCTGCCCGAAGGCTGTGCCCGTATCGTTGCCAATTTCCTCGAACGTTCCATCATGCTTATTGTGGAAGAGGAAGTTCTCAGTGCGGTCGTTGGCAACGTAAATATCGTCCCATCCGTCGTTGTCAAAGTCCGCAGCGGTGACGCCCATGGTGCGTCCCACATAGGCGCCGATACCCGACTTGGCGGTTACATCGGTGAAGGTCCCATCGCAGTTGTTGTGATACAGGCGATTGGTTTCGCCTTCATAGTCCAGAGGGCCGGGATAGTTATCCGCAGCGTAGTAGGCGCGGTACTTGGGATCGAACTTAACGTAGCGGCCTACGAAGAGATCGACACATCCGTCCTTGTCATAGTCCAGCCAGGTGGAACTGATGGCCCAGCCGTCTACCTTGATGCCGGCCTTGGCCGTCACATCGGTGAAGTGGCCGTTGCCGTCGTTGCGGTAGAGGATGGTCTTTCCGTAGCCCGTGACCAGCAGATCGACGAATCCGTCGTTGTCATAGTCAGCCGCGGTTACCGCTATTGAATACATGTCGGGGTCGAGGCCGGACTTCTCCGTGACATCGGTAAAGCGGCCATTGCCGTCGTTGCGATAAAGATGATTGTGGGGCGGCGTCGCGGGCTTTTCTTTCAGCGGATACGGGTGAATGGAGTCGTCGAGCGGACGCCCGTTGACCACGTAAAGAGAAGGCAGGCCGGAGTTGTTGTAGTCCAGCCAGACGCAGCCTGCGCCGGTGCCCTCGAGGAGCGATCCCAACTGCCGCGAGCCGAAGCTGTGCGTAAAATTAACCCTCGCCTGATCGCCGGCATCTTCGAAGCGAATGGAAGGATGATGCGTAGCTTGTGAGGCGGCTTGTGCGAGCGGAGGCGCTTTGGCAGGTGGAGCATTTTGCGCTGCGGCCATTGAAACAGCGCCGAATAAAAGAACGAGACCAATCCTCATCAGTTACCCCTCGGCGTAGCTTGTTGCGCGGAGCCGGCAACACTCGCGCCGGATAAGTCAAATGGTGTTGTGGTGCGCAGCAAAACAGCCGGCACACGATTCTCCGAAGCGCGTTCCGGCCCGGTGTGACAGCCGACGCAGATGCGCTGCTCGCCGCGCCGAATCCAGAACCATCCGTGTTCCTGGCGCATGACCGCACCCTTCTGATCCAGCAGCGCAAAGCGGATGGGCTGGTCTGCCGGTACCTTCACAAAGAAGGAACCATCGGCCTCTACCGGGGCTGTCCCCATCGCTACGCCGTGGCCTTTTGTGTCCATCGTCTCCAACTGAACCGCCGCCGGCGTAGCTTTCAGGTCGCCTGCGCGCGACTGGCGCGCGTCCAGAACGAGCATGTTGGCGTAGTTCCAGTCATGAAGTGCGGATGGATGGCGCTTGGGGCGGGTGCGGGATGCAATCAGGACCGGTTCCACGAGGTCGTTCCCGCTCTTGGAGAGGACGGGTTGCAGCGCCGCCGAACCGGGCTTCCATGACGCAAGAGAGTAGTGTGTTCCAGCTCCAGATTTGGCGCTGACCAGCCACGCGCCCGAGGCGGTTTCCGCAATGGCGCCTGCGTACTCCGCGTGCGGTGCGGCGACCGGCGCCTCGTGAGCCAGTGGCGAAGCAAAGCGGGCCAGCGTTGGCCCATGCGTGAACACCACGTCGCCTGAAGCCAACTGCGTGCCGCCCCATCGCGCCTGGCCGTGATCGCAGCGATAGGACTCAACGCCTGAGCCATCGGAATACATCAGGAACATTTCAGGGGTCGAACCAGAGCCGAGCGGGAAGCCGGATTCAAACAGTATGCGCCCATCGAGCAATACGTCCGCGGGAATGGCGCTGGCCGGCAGGTAAGACAGCGCAAGAGTGGTTGTGCCGGCCTGTGCATCGATTGGAGCAGACAACCATGTACTTTCCTTGCCCGCAATATCGAGTTGGAATCCCTGCGCCGTGCGCTGCGCATAAACCAAGCGGCCCGCGGGCAGGTACAGCGGGCGAATGGCATCGGTGGCGCCCGCGATCACCCGGCGAAGGGAATGGCTTGCGAGCGTAATCTCCCATATTTGCCATGGATCGCCGGCATTCTGTTTGCCGGAGAAAAGCATCGTGCTCGCATCGAAAGAAATATTAGCGTCAGCGGATGCCGCAAAGCCTGGCACCAGCGGCTCAGCCTTGCCTGCGTGAATCAGCAGCAGTTGCGCACCCTGCGGGAAGCGCTCCTGTCCGCGCAGCGCGGCGAGCGGCCGATAAACCGGCGTCGAAGTGACGATGATATCGGCGACGATATTCGGGGACGAACTCTGCGCAGGATTGGACGTGAAACCACAAGCCGGCAGCAGCAAAGCCGCTGATGCCGCGATCGCGAGTACTCGGGCAGCCATATTCATCCCACCGCCTCCATATTGCGTGCGGCCATGGCCTCGTGCGGCAAAGTCCCTGGCCTGTAATGTTCAAGTTGCTTGCGGCGTACTTCCAACCAGGGCTCGAGCCCGGCCATCATGTCGTCGAATTGAGCAAAGTCCAACGACTGGTCGCCGTCGCTCCACGCCTTGGCCGGATTCGGGTGCACCTCAACCAGCAGGCCATCAGCGCCAGCGGCAATAGAAATGCGCGCCAGCGCGGGAACAAGTTCGCTGCAACCGGATGCGTGGCTTGGATCTGCAATTACGGGAAGATGCGAAATCTGTTTGAGTAGTGCAATGGCGGCCACGTCGAAGGTATTCCGCAGAGCCGTTTCAAAGGTACGGATGCCGCGCTCGCAAAGAATGACATGAGGGTTGCCATGATCGAGAATCAACTGCGCCGAGCGTAGCAGTTCGGCTATCGTGGCTACCATGCCGCGCTTCAGCAGCACCGGACGCCCAGAGTGCGCCGCCGCTTCAAGCAGGGCGTAGTTTTCCATATTGCGGGTGCCGATCTGCAGAATGTCGGCATAGTCGGCAACCATGGGAACGTCGGTTTCCGACATGACTTCCGTCACGATCGCCAATCCGCTCTCTTCGCGGGCGCGGGCAAGCATCTTGAGCCCTTCTAGGCCAAGCCCTTGAAACGAATAGGGGGAACTGCGCGGCTTGAAGGCGCCCCCACGCAAGATGCGTGCTCCGGAACGGCGAACGTGGTTGGCAGTAGCCAAAAGCTGGAACTCGCTCTCAACCGAGCAAGGCCCAGCCATAGTGATGAATTCGCCGCCGCCGATCTCAAAGTCGAGCACCGGCACAGTTGTGCGCTGACGCTGCGCGCCCTTGATTACATCTGGGGTATCGGCAAAACGTTCGCGCCAATCCACTTGCACAGTACTCGCTCCGTTCCGGGGAAGGCCCAGACTACCGCGATTACAGTAAAGGCACATCCATCAAAAGGTGGAGATGCAGGATAGTATGAGCCAGCCGAGTCAAGCCTCCGTGATGAAAAGCAGGCGGGGAAGGATGAATTAGTTGGAGACTGGCTGGCCAGACAGCGCCATGGGTGGTGCACGGTAGCCAAATGCCTCATCCACAACCGCCGCAACGCCCAAAGCGACTTCGTCTTCAAACGGCCGGGCAACAATTTGTACGCCGATCGGCAACCCTTCCGGCGAACCGGCCACGGGAACCACAGCGCCCGGCGCCGCCAGGGCGTTGAACCACTGCGTATGCCGCACGGCATCTAGATACTTCACAGCGCGGCCTTCGATGGTCCACTCCCGCTCATTGTGGCGGAAGGCGGGTATGCTGGCCACCGGGCACAAGAGCACCGGGTAGGAACTCATCTCGGCGAGCGCCTGAGCGCGCAGCAGGTCCAACTGCGCCCATGCGTCGAGCAGTTCTGCGGCGGTGAGCGGCGCAACCGAGTGGGCAATGTCGAGAAATTCCTGGAAGACCGGGCTGAGTTGATCTTCTCTGCCACGTATGCCGGGCTCATAGAACATTTCTCCGCACTGCACAAAGAACGTCCACCACAACTTGCGCAGCGGTTCGAGCGTACGCGGCCTGAACGTCTCGACGCGAAAGCCGGCCTGACCGAGCGCTTCTGCCGCATCGCGGACGGCGGCGCGCGTCTCCGGCGTTACAGGGACGAGGCCATCGTCCTCGAAGAAGCCGATTGTGTTTGCCCGCAGCTCGTTCAAGTCTGGATTGCGCAAGGCAACAGGGGGGCTGGCCGGATCGTGCGGGTCTTGCCCGCTGAGCGCGCGAAAGAGAAGGGCAACGTCTGCGATGGTGCGGGCCATGGGACCGATTGCGCCCAGAATCTGAAACGGCCCAACGCAAGGGGGCAAATGGCCACGGCCGGGAATGCGGCCCGGGGTGGGCTTGAGCGAGCAGATACCGGTGAAGTGCGCGGGAACACGAACCGAGCCGCCACTATCGCTGCCCAGACCCGCCGACGAGAGACCCGCGGCGATGGCCGCCGACTCGCCGCCACTGGACCCGCCCGGAGAGCGTTCGAGGTCCCACGGATTGCGCGTACGCCCGTGCAATAGATTCGCCGTCTCATAGGCCATGAGAAATTCGGGGCAGTTGGTGGTGCCCAGAATCAACGCTCCGGCAGCACGGAGCCGCGCCACAACTACAGCATCTTCGCTTGGCATCTCGCCCTGGTGCAGCAGGCTGCCGATCTCGCAGCGGTATCCTGCGGTGGCAATCGAGGACTTTACTGTGACCGGTAACCCATGCAAAACTCCGCGCGGAGCAGTCTGCTCATCGAGACGGATTGCCTGTGTCCGCACTCGGTCAGCGTCGAAGTCGGCAAATGCATTCAGACTCGGATTCAACCGCTCGATCTGCTGAATGTGGGCCTCGGCCAATTCAACTACAGAAAGCTTGCGGGAGTGCAAAAGTTCAAGTTGCCGCGTTGCCGGCTCAAGCACCAAGTCGGTCAAGGCTGCACCGTCCAGGGGACTATCGGCGCGTTGTCATCGGCGGGCGTGGTCGGGAGCTGCCGGTAATCGAAGCGATAGGAGTGCACGGGCTGGCCCGAGTCGAAGCGATCGTTCCAATTCAACTGGTAGTCCAGAGCATCGCTGTCGTCGGGGAACTTTTCGTTCTCGGGATAGGGATAGGCGCTCATGGAGTGGAATGGAAGTTGCGCCACGGTAAAGGGCGAAGCATCCCACCAGTCCATGTCCTTCACAAACCCGTTGGCATAGAAGAAGTAGTCGCGCTGCCAGTGCGCGGGCGGCGTCGGCAGAGTGGTTGTATCGAACTGTGCGGCAAGCTCTTCGCCGCTGCCGAGGATGGCATAGCGATCGTCGATCCCGGTCACGAGCGGCGTCACGTCGCCAAGGCGGGTGTAGTTGCCGCGTTCGTGCTGGAAGGGCCCGGTAAGGCTTACGCGATCGTAGTCGTAGTCCAGATCTCCGGGGCTTGCGCCCTCAATCTGCGTTGGGTAACCGCGGAAGTGCAGCGAGGCAAAGCTCAGCGGGACTTCCGTTGTGTGCGTAGCCGCATCGGCGGTGTTGTCGATGAGTACCTGGTCCCAGTAGAGCTGTAGATTGCTCATCAGGCGGATGCGCCGCGCACCTGCGGGCAACTTGCCGCTCAGGTCAACGACGATGGTGCGCTCCAATCCTGCCGGGAATCCCGCATCTTCCACGATCCGCTTCCACGATCCATCCGCCAGTTCCGCTTCAACATAAGGCGAGATGGGCTTCAGGCCCGCCTGCCACGCGCCGTAGAGTGACGTTGCGCTGAAGTAGTTCACATAGCCCGTCATCAGCAGCCGCAATGGCGCATCGTGTTTCACGTCGCCAAGGTCCAGCGTGAGCGCATGCAGATTGGCGAATCCGTCATAAGGCAATATTGAGAATCCACTGGCGAACTGGTGGTCGCGGCGGCTCAAGGCGTCAAGCACATCGCGGCCCTCGCCGTCCCATGCGCCCACCGGAAGCCGCGCACCGCTGCTTGCAATCACGCGCCCGGAGGCGAACGGCGGATCGTCGAGGAAGCGCTCGTCGGGGTTGACTTCCACGTTTTCAGGATGGTCAACCGCGACCAGCCGCAACTGATCAATGTAGTTAACTTCTTCCATCGGTTCCATGAAGCGTAGGCTGATCTTTCCATGGACTGTCGCGACCTGGTTGCCTGCAACTTTGATCCACTCGCCGGGGTTGGGAATATTCCGCCTTGCGGGAGTAAACCAATGACCCACGACCGCCGCGCCAATCGCGTCTGTGACGAACTTGTACTTGTGGCCGTCCCAGACAAACAGCACCGGGCACGAACTGCCGCGGCGATCGGCTTCCTTCATGGCGATCACAGACTGATGCGGCAGGTCGATCTCATCTTGCAACACGCCGGTGGGCCACAGAATTCGCAGCAGATCGATGCCTTGCGCATTGCCCAGCCCGACAAGAATCTGCGGAGACGCCTGAGTTTGATAGCCAGAGGCGCCTGCCAGTTCCCACTTTTGCCAGTGGCCATTGGTAAATATCTCCACCTTTGCGCCCAACGCGGTTTTATTGTCGGCAAACCCGGTCAGGTCAAGGCGAACGGAGTGGTTCGGGCCAGTGCCCGAGCTGCGTAACAGCATGGGTGGAGCGTTCAGCCTGGTTACGATCAGGTCTGGCGCGCCGTCTCCGGTCACATCGGCGGCAATGAGTCCGCGGGCCGCGGTGAAGTTCACGCGTCCGATGCCCAATCGATCACTTATATCTTCGAAGGTCCCATCGCCTTGATTGCGGAGGACGCGCACTTGCGGGCCTGCGCTGGTTTCCACGATCGCGGCAAGATCGATCCAGCCGTCATTGTCGATGTCGATGGGAGTGATGCCCCATCCGCGCAACGCACCGTGCAGCGGGAGTTCCACGCGCTCAAAGCGGCGGCCGATATGGGCGGGGCCTTCGACATTGCGCCACAAGGTGAGCCCGGGCGCCCCGGCATGGGTCACGGCAATGTCCATCCACCCATCCTTGTTGTAATCGAGCACGGTAATGCCGACAGTGGGCGGCAGGTTCGAGTTCTCAAACAGCGGCTGAACGGGATACTTTCCCTCGCGCGGGTTCACATAAATCTGAGGTGTGGGCCCATCGCCGGCGATAGCGAGATCGACGGCGCGATCATTATTGAAGTCCGTCAGGATTGCCGCCGTCGTCCTGGTGTTCGCCTGTCCGCCCAGCCCGGTTGGTTCGGTCCACTCGGTGAAGGCGCCATTGCCGTTGTTGCGCCACAAGACGTTGGGCGCGCCCCCGGGCGCAAGCGGCGCACCGGTAAGCAGCAGGTCAAGATCGCCGTCGTGATCGAAGTCGACAAACGTGATGCCCGAGGGATGATTGCGCGGGGCCAGCCCGGCAGCGCCGGTTACGTTCTGGAATTTGCCGTGGCCCAGGTTGCGAAACAGCAGTACGGAATCGTCGAGCGCAACCGCCAGGTCGTTCAGCCCATCGCCGTCATAATCGCCCACCGCACAGGCCACTGCGTGACCCGAGGCCTTGAGACCCGCCGCTGCGGCATCGAGATCAACGAACTGCCCGGCTCCTTTGTTGGAAAGCACGCGAATGGCTGCGGGTCCGGCCTGCATCAGGACCAGGTCCGCGTGACCCTCGCCGGTTACGTCCATCATGCAAGAGCCACCCGTGGTTGTGAACGCACTGCCCGGCAACCCAGCGATCACCTTTGAGGCCTGGGAATCTTTTCCAAGGAACTCCTGCTCCACCAGTTTGACCGGGACCATCGACTGCTTTCCGGTCTCGGGCTCGGCGACGGGAAGCACCGTGGAGTAGTGGCCCTGTTCGCCGTAGGCCTGTCCGATCGGCGCTCCGATCTTGGTGCTGGACAGATGCTGAAAGCGCTGAAAATGCGCCTTCGCCTCCGGCACGTGTCCTGAGCGCTGCAGTGACCGTGCGAGCGCAAACTCCGCCGAAGCATGAAGCGGGTCGATGGCCAAAGCCTGTCCAAGAATAGCGACCGCCTTGTCGAAGTCCTTCATCTCCTGATAGCAGACGCCCACGAAATAGAGCGAATCCGCATCGCGCGGATCAAGCATTGCCGCCTGCTGAAAACTCTTCAGCGCCGATTGCAGATCATTTGTCGCGTGCTCGGCCAGGCCGAGGTTGTACCACGCCTGCGCATTTTTGGGGTCCAGGGCAATCGCCTGCTCGAACATCTTGCGGGCTTCGTCCGGCTTTTGCAAAGAGAGCAGCGCAATGCCCGCGTTGATTGCGGCCGGCGCCATCTTCGCATCTTTCCTGAAGGCTTCGGCAAAGGTCCCCGCGGCGCGTTCAGTGAACTGCTGGCTCATCTGCGCCACACCGCGATTGTTGAGGCGCACCGCCTCCGCATCGAAACGCGCCTGCTCTCCCACGGCGGTTGCCGCTGCCGCAATCAGGAGAAGGGCCGCCAACTTGTCAATTCGCATAAGGATCACTCTCTAAGCCGCTTAAGCACATCAAGGTAAAAGCCACCTGAACTTCCAGCATACCCGACTGAATGCCGGGCGTTTTTGCCGGAAGTTCCGTGCCGAAGCAAAATGACGACTTGCCGGGTGGCTGGTCTCATACCGTAATTTATCAAGTTGAGGGTGCCCCCGGTCCCTCGCTTTTGGGGACCGGGGAGGTGGAATCGAACTGCCGGTAGCGCATCCACTCAGGCAGTTGCCAACCTCTCTCGCAGGCTGTCCATTCCGATTCGATTTCTACGGTTCCGTGCATGCCCGTTTGATGATGGCGATAGCTTGACCATAGCCAGTCCTCGGGCTTGGTAACGAGGCCGCGCTTGACCGGATTGCGATGAATTTAGCGCAACTTCTCCACGAACTTCTCGTGCGTTGAGATGTTGAAATCATAATAATGCGCCTGCCAAAAGGGTCTTTCGCGGCTGCGCATCGAAACCGACAGCTTGAGGGCCTGAACGGTTCTGGATAAAAGCCCGCGCCCTGGCTCATTGACCAACAGATGCACGTGCTCCGGCATGACCACGTAACCAGCAACTGCAAAGAGAGAACG
>Ga0114951_10004780_pt1 | contig 12903 bp, 5 predicted proteins | sample AM7aDNAmetaG_FD_88677 | JGI IMG/M metagenome (GOLD analysis project Ga0114951, IMG submission 88677) | Freshwater microbial communities from Finland to study Microbial Dark Matter (Phase II) - AM7a DNA metaG | ecosystem: Environmental > Aquatic > Freshwater > Lake | place: Finland: Lake Alinen... | reverse complement strand
GAGACGTCAAGCGCATCTATGGAGCGCTCCTGGCCGATCAGGCGCGCGAGAAGAAGGTGCTGGTCACCGTCTTGCGTGAGGGAATCGAAAAGCTTCTGGTGCTCGACTATCGAACCGATTATGAGAAGGAGGATTGATCCATGCGGCACACGAAACAGGCGGCGAGTCTTGCAGTCCTGGCGCTGGCGCTCCTGCTGCCGGCGTGGGGAATGACGGTCCAGGCTAAGGAGTCGGCGAGCCGGGAGGCGATGCTGTCCGCCGGACGCGCCGCGCTTTGCCGAGTGCACTTCTTCTTCAAGCGGCCGGCGGATATGAAAGAGCGGCAGGCGGGGATGCCGTACGACATGGACCTGTTCAGCCGCATGCCCTACGAGGAGTTGATCGCCCAGCAGAAAAGCCTCGTGCTGCCCGGCGTGCTCCTGGACGATGCCGGGCACGTGCTCATCGGCGACATCCACCTGGAAGAGAAATACGTCGACCATATCGAAGTCATGGCGCCGGACGGGACGCGCTATCCGGCAAAACTGGACCGGATTCTCGACCGCAGCACGGGGGTGATGCTGAGCATCACGGAGCCGCTCAAAAACTGGAAAGCGCCGAAGTTCGCGAGCCAGGCGACGATCGCCGACGCCGGCGTCGTGACGCTGCGCAGGACCGGGCGCGATTGGCTTCTCGACGTCGGTTCCGCCGGTGCGGACTACTCCTACGAGGCGGGCAACGCGGTGCCGAAACGCTTCGGCGGAGCCACGGAGACCTCCATGATGGCGGCGGCATTCGGAATGTTCGGCGAGGAGGGCATGGCCGAAATGATGAGCGCGCAACACCGGCCCATGCTCCTGTGCAACGAGAAAGGGCAGCCGGTGGGGGCCCTGGTCTCCGACTTCGCAATCGACCAGGAGCAGAAACTCGGCGACTGGCAGCGCGAGCGTCTCCTCGCGGGGCCAGGCATCTCCTACGCCGACTTACGGGCCCTGGGAGAGAAGTGCAACGAAGAGCTCGGCGGGAAGGCCTATAAGTGCGTGATCCAATATCGTCACGAAGAAGAGGAAGGGGCCAACGGGTACGTTCCGCACTACTCTCCCGGTTCCTCCAGCGAAATGGAGGAGGGAAAAGACCGCGAGCTATTCGGGCTGGCGATCTCGCCCAAGCAGCTATTCGTGCCGCAGCCGATTTCGCGCGATGAACTGGCGAATATTGACAAGTTTGAGATAGTCGTCGGCGATAAGCCCCAGCCGGCGGAGTTTGTCGCGGCGTTTCAGGACGTGGCAGGGTTCGTGGTCGCGCTGAAGGAAGGGGAATTCCCGGCGTTTGCCGCCATATCAGCCGGTCAGACGCCCGAGCGCATGCGGTTGTTCCTCACCGCCACGGTCGAAGAGAAGTTCGGCAAAACACATTTCGAGGTGGCGCCGAATCGCTGGCTCCATGAGAGCCTGGGCTACAAGGATCTCTTCTACATTTCCCCCACCTACTCCGTCTCCGTCGGCGGGTGGATACTGGACCGCCAACTCAACATCCTGGGGGTCTTTGCCGGTCAGCGCCTGACCGGAGAGGAGATACAGGCGCTGGGCACGGGCTACCGGGGCGACTTCGGGCGGCGTTTGATGCGGATATTCTGGAACTCCGAGCTGGCGCCGATGCTGGCCAACCCCGTCGCCTTTGCCGATCCGCAAATCCGCCACAAGAGCAAAGAGGACGCCAAACGCCTGGTCTGGCTGGGCGTGGAGTCCAGTCCGCTCACTTCCGATCTGGCCAAACAACTCAAAGTGGAAAGAGAGACCAAGGATGGCACCATCGGCCTCTACGTCAACCTGGTCTACCGCAACTCCCCGGCCGCACGGCTGGGGATCAAAGAGGGGGATATCCTTCTCCAGATCGAGACCGCCAAGCAGCCGCATCCCATCGACCTTAACGCGATGAACATCGATAGCGAGATGTTCCGATTCGACTGGCGGCAATATGCCGATTACTCAACAGTCGAAGAATACGGCGAAGCCGAGCCGCGATGGCCGCTGCAAATCAATTACATGACAATGCTTCTCCAGTCCATCGGCGAAGGAGAGAAGATCAAACTCACCTGGCTGCGCGCCGGCGCCAAAATCGCGCAGGAGTACCAGATAGAGCTCGGCCCGCCGAACTTCCTGTGCGCGCCGAAGTTCAAAAACAAGGAGATTGGACTCACAGTCAAGGACGTCACCTATGAAGTGCGGACCGCTCTGCGGTTGGACGACGAGCGCGCGGCAGTTGTCGTGGCGAAGATTGAGCGTGGCAGCCCCGCCGAAGTCGCCCGAATTGCGCCGTTCGAACTGATCACCGCCATGGATGGCGCGCCCGTGGGCTCGGCCAGGGAATTTGGCCAGCGCATCCAGGAAGCCCAGGCCGCTGGCAAGAAGAGCGTGCGCCTCACGGTGGAGTTGTTGGGCGCGTCGCGCCTGGCCGATCTGGACATCACCAAAGCTGCGGCATCCAAAGAGAACCCGCAGGAGTGAGGCGGCGTGCCCGAGGGATTGCCAGGCAACCATGGCGCCTGGGAGCAACTCGTTCACATGAGGGATAGATACAAAGTAATGCGACACTTCCTGAGACTCTCAGCCTCGGTCCTCGCGCTTCTCGCGGTGGCGGCTATGCCGGCTATTGCCGCCGACGCCCAGACGGACGCCCCTACGCTGGCCGTCTTGAATTTTTCCAACCGCACTCCGGGAGACGGCTCGGACTGGCTGGACAAGGGGCTGGCCGACATGCTCATAACGGACTTGTCGGTCACCGACAAACTGCGGCTGGTGACGCGCGAGGATATGCAGTCGATGTTCGACGAAATGCGACTTGGCGCGAGCGGCGCAGTATCGGCCGACTCCGCGCAACAGTTCGGCAAGATGGTGCAAGCGGACCTCGTTCTGACGGGCACGTTCGCCTTGAAGGGCAACCTCTGCGAAATGGAGGCGCACGTCGTCGAGATTGGCACGCAGAATGTCCGCCGAGTGGAAGTCGTCGCGGGCCAAGCCACCGACGTGCTGAAGCTGGAGAAAGAGCTGGCGCTCAACGTGGTCAAGAACTTCAACGTTCCCTTGAGTGAGGGTGAGCGCGCGTCGCTCATGCGGATGCCCACACAATCTGTTGATGCCGGCAAGTGCCTTTACGAGGGACTGGACGCGCACGACCGGGGCGAGTCGTATGACGCGATAGCTGCCGTCCGCAAGGCTCTGGAGAAGGACCCGGCATTTGACCGGGCGCGGTTTGAACTGGGAGGCATTTACCGCGCGGTGCTGGAATTTCATCACGCCGACGTCGAATTCGCGCGTCTGGTTGTTCGTCAACCCCGCAGCCCCTTTGCCGCAGGGGCGCTCCTTGCGCGCGCTAAACTCAAAGAAAAGTTCTTCCCTGCCCCGCCGGATAGCGTGATTGCCGCATATGATGAGGTCGCCAAATGCTATCCGGAAAGCGATTTGGCTCTGAGCGCGCGCTTCCGCGCGGCCGTTCTAGCCTACGAGACGGACAAGGTGGACCTTGCTCTGGAGCTTTTTGACACTCTCGGTAATCTGAGCGTCGGACGTTACGGGCCGGGCTGCAGATGGATGCGGGACTACGGCGCAGCTACGGCTCGTACGATTCGGAAGAATCAAGAGAACCCGAACGCGGCTCCGAAGCTGCGCCGGGCCAGAGATGAGAAAGTGAGCCCGCGTATCGAACTCGCCGCAAGAGCGGGCCGACAATCATTCAACTGCGTCGAGCAGCTTCTAGGCTCGTGGAATAAGCGCGTGACCGTCATCGTGGACGCTCCAGCCGGCTATGCGATCCGTTCCGCCAAGTTGCAGACGGCCAGCGAAGAAAGCACCTGGCGCGTTGAAGTGTGCGAACCGGTCGGTCGAACCTTGTGGACGGAGTCCGCCTCTGCGAGAAAGACGGAAGATGTCAGGTTCGACACGCCTCTTCCTGCTCTGGTGCTCAACGTGGATTGCGGCGCCGGCAACCGCTCACTGGCATCCGGCACCACGAACTCTCTGGGGGGCATGGTGGTGCTGGAATCCGTTGGCGCGGCGGACGCCACGCCGCAGACGGTTGCGCACAGTCTTATGCTGAAGCATCGCCCGCTGCCTCTCATGTTTGTCGAGGATGCCCTTGAGCGTTTCTTGCAGGAACTGCCCTCCGACGCCGTCACGCTGCCGCCTATGGAGAGCGGGGCATTCTATCCGTCCATGGCGCAGGACGCGGAAGGCCGCCATTGGATCGTGTTCAATGACCAATGCGGCTCCGATCTGGTGGCGCCGACGGGGGGCGATGCGGACCTTTGGATATCCAGTTCTCCGGACGGGCGCTGGTGGTCCAGGCCGGAGCGCCTGCCCGTCAGTTCCGACGGGCACGACTTCCATCCCTGGCTCATGGTGGACCAGCAGCGCAACCTGCGGCTGGTATGGGCCAGCATGCGACGCGGGGACCGCAATTTCGAGATACTCACCTCGATTTCACGCGACGGCGCCAGTTGGTCAGTGCCTCGTCTTTGCAAGCTGAAACAGAGTTTCGGTTCAGTCGAAGAGGCCGATAAGGAGCGCAGAAAAGGGTTGAGTTGGGGAAACTATTGTCCCCGGATTGTGCAGGACAAAGACGGACGGTACTGGATGGCGTATCTCTCGTTCGTCGGGGTACCAGGGGGTTCCGACGAGCCCACCGGGTGTCCATTGGTCGCTTGTTCCGATGATGGATTCAATTGGCAGGAACAACCTGAGATACAGGGGATTAGCGCTACGCGGGGACCGCTTTCCTTCGTTCAAGGAAGTGATGGCTCGCTCAACCTCTCCGGAGTCTGGGGCAAGGAACTTCGTGTAACCAGTCTTCAGAGGGGAGGACCGAGTTGGCAGGCGCGCAGCTTGGGCCTTGGCCCGGAAAAGATACGCTGGCCCAACTTAAGCGTGGACCGCGAAGGGAACTTCTACCTGGCCTATCATGGGATCAACGGCAGGCTGACGGTCATTGCATCGCGCAACGCGGAGCGCTGGAGCGGTCCGCAGTTGGTTGGAACCACCGGCAGCAGCCACGGCGCCCCTTTCCTTTTCCACGACCGCGAGGGCAACCACTGGCTCGTAGGCGGCACGTATCATGCGACGGCAATCCTTCAGTCCATCCATCTCCTCAAGGTCACGCTGCCGGCGCCATAATACCAGCAAAACAAGGGATGAAATGAATACGATAGTCACGCGCGGAACATCATCGTGGCGAATTCCGAAGCAGCCTGCGGCCCTCTTGTGCGTTGCGCTGGCCATTGCGCTCCTCGCGCCAGTCACCCTTTCCGCCGTCGCCGTCCTGCCATTCCATAACTCATCGAACCAGCCGGACCTCGACCCGGTGGCCGATGGGCTGGGGGACCTGCTCATCACTTGCGCGCAGAATACCCCCGGCGTCACATTCGTCGAGCGCGTTGCGCTCGACAAGGTTCTGGCCGAGCAGAAGATCAGCCTGGCGGGTTTGACCGACGATAAGACGAAAGCCCAGGTGGGCAAACTGCTCGGGGCAAAGTACATCATTACCGGGGGATTGGTCATGTTGGACAACAAGCTCACGATCAACGCGCGCCTGTTCGAGGTGGAGACCTCACGCGTGGCGAAATCATCCGAAGCCACAGGCACGCTCGACAATCTGATGGAAACTGTTCAATCGCTGACGGTGGACTTGATGAAGGGAATCGGAATCGAGCTGAAACCATTGAGTGCGGCGGAGATCGACCGCTCACCCGAGGCGAACCTGCACTTCATGCGCGGCTTGGGCTATTTCTATGGCAACATGAAAAATCAGGCGATCTCCGAGTTCATGAAATCGCTCGCCATCGACCCCGCTCAGCCCCGTGCGCGCTGGTGGAACGCGGCTTGTTATTACGATCAAAAAGAATGGGAACACGCCGCCATCGAATACGAACGGTTCCTGAAGGACTTCCCGAAAGACGCGTCCGCCGTCGAGGCGCAGAAGAGACTGGCCCAGTGCAAGAACATGCCGGGCAATGTCATTAAGCAACATGAGCCGCCACCCCGACCAATGCCTTCGAGAGTTCGGCAGGGCCAAGGCGCTCCAGGAAAGTAAAGTCTCTGTGCGCTGTTCACCTAAGCGGCCTGCGGATGGGGCATGCGGTGCTGGTCTTGTGCAGAACCGAAGCGAGAGGGAGATATGAAACTGGCGCGGCCGGTCCGCCTGGCACTGTGTTGCGTAGCGCTAAGCTACTGCTCCGCCTTTGCGCAGCAAGCCGCACCCGTCCGCCTCGCCATTCTCACTGGCGACGGCGACCGCGCCGTCGCCGATGCGACGCTGGCGCAACTGGAGGTCGCGCTGACGGAGAACAAGGAGGTTACCCTCCTCGAGCGCGCGCAGATCAGGAAGATTCTGGCGGAGCAGAAGCTCTCCGCTGCCGGTCTCAGCGACCCGGCGACGGCGGTGAAATTGGGCAGGCTGCTGTCGGTGGAGATGTTCCTTTTCCTCGACCGCGTCCCCAACAGCAATCCCCCTGCGTCCCGGCTTCAAATCGTCGAATCCCGGACGGGCTTTTCCCTCGTCGCTGGCGTGATCGAAGAGAAGGCCACGGGCGCTGATGTTGGCACGGTCAATTCTCTCCTTCGGCTCGCGGTCATCAAGCGGAATGTCCCCCTGGAAGACCGCCATGCCGTCAGTGTGTTGGGAGTTCGCAACGAAGAGCCGGGACACGCGCTGGACCCTCTCGCCCAGGCAGTAGAGATGTTATTGGCCGCGGATCTTAATGAAGTGCCGGGACTGATTCTTCTCGACCGTGATCATCTGGATCGATTGCGCAAGGAAGAAACCCTCACCGGTCTCTCTGCGGAACTCCTTCGTTCGGCCACTCTGCTTGAAGTGGGTGTCCATCGTGCCACCGAAAAGGGGCAACTGGAGGCCACAATTCGTCTCCTTCCCATGGCCGGGGGTGAGCCGCGACGTTATTCACGCGCACTTCCTTTGGGCGACCTCGCTGCGATACGCAGCGGAATCCTCTCCATTGTACTGTCAGCCCTCAACGCCAAAGAGAGGCCTTTTCAGGCTGAGGACCCCTTGCGCGAAGCAGCGGCGTTCAATCGGGAATGCCGTACTCGTGTCTGCGCGGGGGACTTCGATGGCGCAGTGCGGGCGGGGGAAGCTTCCTTCGCGTTGGATCCGAACGACATCAACCGCGTTCAGTTGGCCACGGCATGTGCGTTCGCCGCACAGTCCGTTTGGGGGTATCGCATGGGGGGGTACGAGCGGTTGGCCGATTCAGGCAAACGCCGTGCGCTGCTCGCAGCAATTCGACAGAAGTCCCTGGTGCGCGATCAGTACAAGCTGAACCTGACTGAGGGCAAGGGATGCCCATCGTCGGGGGATGGTTGGTATGGCGTACCTGGGATGTGTTTCCGCAGCGCAGGCGGCGATATCGGCGAACTTCAGCGCGAGTTGCAGGGCATCGAAGAAGAGATCTATCAGATGCGTCGCGCACAGTGTGCTCAGCGGGTAGAACAAACCGGCGAATTCTGGCAGTGGTATCGATTCTGGGGGGAAATGAACGGCTGGTTGCGCCTCGGCCAACCGGGTCTTTCCAGCGATCAGATCCGGTGGCTTCGACGCGCATTCGAGTCCATCGCGCAACCTGTATATTCAACCCAGTCCGCGATCGAAGACAAGCTGATATGGCCGTGGGACTTGGCTCAAGGTCTCCTCAAATACGCCGACGATGCCTCCTTGAAAGAGGACCGCGCGGCTTTCGTTCGTTTCTTTCGCGAGTTCTGCGACCATCCTGATCCCAAATTGCGCATGGCGGCCTACGCCTCGCTTTTTGCGCTGGGCGAAGACCGACAGGCGTCCGGCAATGCCCTGGTGGAGACGTTCCTGACGCATTTCCCTGACAATCATCCCGCGCGCAGCGCCTGCGCCGACCAGATGTTCTTCTGCCAGTTGATTCGACCGGCGATCACGCTTGGATACAAAGACGACGCCAAAGGCATGTCGGCGTGCTGTATGAAGATCGTCGGCCCATACCTGGATCGCGCCTCGGTGCCGTATGTCTTGGCTTGGCAGTCCCTAATCGAGGAATGGCTCAACGTTTTGGGCGTGCAGAAGAAAGAGGCTGAGGAAAGGGCGCTCGCCGAGCGGGTGCGCGCAGTATTGGCGAACGATCCCGACAAACGGGCGAACCACAATCGCGACGAGTGGTTGCGAACGTTGACGGCCCGATATGGGCCGCCACCGAAAAATGCCGTGGCGGACAGTCTCGAGTGGGGCGGTCGCGAACTCGCACCGGTGCGGTTTGCCTCTCCCAAGTCACCCAACTCCATCATGTGGGAATCTCCGCTCACGCGTGTTCGAGGCAACCGCCTTTATTATGCCTCATGGGAAGATATCAAAGCGCCGCCGGAGAAGATTCACCTTCGCGTCTATGCTCTGCCTGACGGCGGCGATCCGCTGCTCGACTCGGAAACAACAGTGCCGCCGCTGGCATCATTTCAATTGTCCGGGTTGCCCACCCTGCGCGGCGTGACCGCTTCCGACAAGGACGTATATGTGGGGACCGCCCGCGGGATCGTTGTCTTTCCACTGAATGGCAGCAAGCCCCACATGATCGCCGAGCAGGAGGGGCTCTCGACGGCGGACGTCACGGCAATTGAGTGGCACGATGGCCGCCTATACCTTGCCTTGGGCGGGGGCGCCGACATTGGCAAACGTGCATTGTCCGCCTTTGACCCTGGCAGCGGTTCCTGCACGCTGATTGCCTCCACCGCCGGCACGCAGCCTCGGGTGGACGTTCCCGACTTTCAGAAACTCTTGATTGTCAACATCCTGTCCGACCCGCAACGGCGCTGCCTGTGGCTATGCACAACCAACGCAGGCCTCTGGCGCTATGATCCGGCGGCAGACAGGTTTGAGCAGGTCGCAGCGTGGGCAAGCCCGTTACGGGATGGACGCTGGATAGACTGGTCTGAGAACAACTTGCTGGTCCACGACTATGACCACGTGTTTCTGGTGGACTTGGACAAGCGGTCTGTCGCATGGATCGCGGGCATCTACGAACCGTCCCGAGTCTACGTGCCCGCTGGGAGCGAAGGGCCGCCGAGGTATCAATGGAATTTCGTGCGGATTCAGACGGTTGCGCTCGCCGGAAGCATCTTCGTTATGGATGATTCGCGGAACCTCAATCTCTACGGCGAGGGCAGTGCGCCGGCCGTGAAGCAGCAATCGGTCATCTCGCTGCATTGGACATCCTTTGGCATCCTGGCCGTCGATGGAGAGAAGTCATTCTATATTCGCAGCAAAACGCAGGCTGCCGGAGGTGCACCATGAGGCTGTACTGCCTGTTCACGCTGATCTTTCTGGTGGCCGCGGACTTTGCATTTGCCGAGCCCGTCCGCCTTGCCATCCTCACCGGCGAGGGCGAGCGCGCCGTGGCCGATGCGACGCTGGCGCAACTGGAAGTGGCGCTGACGGAGAACAAGGAGGTTACCCTCCTGGAACGCGCGCAAATTAGGAAGATTCTGGCGGAGCAGAAGCTCTCCGCCGCCGGCCTTACCGATCCGTCGACAGCGGTGAAGATGGGAAAGCTGCTGTCGGTGGAGATGTTCCTCTTCCTCGACCGCGTGCCCAGGAGCCAGCCACCCATCTGCCGTGTGCAACTGATCGAGACGAAGACGGGGATTGCGCTGGCGGCGGGGACAATGGAAGAGACCGAATTGGGGGGCGGCGGCGCGGAAATGGCCGGGATGATTCAGAGGGCCATGGCGAAACGTGCTATGCCTGTGGCGGAGCGCCATTATGTCGGGCTTCTCGGCGTGCGCAGTGAGGACCCCGGCGATGCCCTCGATGGAATGGCGCGGACGCTCTGGACGCTCCTTTCCTGTGATTTGGAGGAGTGTCCCGGGCTGGTCCTGCTGGACCGCGAGCACGTGCAGCGGTTGAGCGAGGAGAAGCAGTTGACCGACGCGGAGCAGGCGCTCAAGCTGTCCATGGTGCTGATCGATGGCGGACTCCGGCGCAGCGCGGAGAAGAACAAAATGGAACTGACGCTGCTCCTGCGCCCGTTGGCCGGCGGCGCGCCGGAGAACCTGCCCGCTTTCCGAAAAGAGTTGATTGCAGCGCTGGCGGAACGGCTCAAGGCCAAGCTGCCCGAGCGGCAGGGGGGCAATCCGGAGAAGGAGGCTCAAACCTTCATGTCGCAAGCCCGGCTCCTGACGTTGTGCGGTGATAGGGAGGCCTCGCTGCGCGCGAACGAAACAGCGTATGCCATCTGGCCGGACCGAACAACACGGCTCGCGCTGGTCGAGGCTTACTCCAAGAGAAAGTATATGTGGGAGACTTTCAATAAGGTGCCGGAGCAGGACCAGGTGAAGGCGCTGCAATACGAAGTCCGAATGCTCACCCTCCTGCGCGAACAATGGCGAACTGAATTGGCCCCCGGCGCTCCGGAGGCGCAGGACTCGGGGCCTCAGGGCGCCTCGTTGGGGACGCCCATCAATGCGGGCTTCGGCGTCCTGATACGGGAGGCGCCGCCCGAGATTTCCGCGCTCCAGAAGGAAGCCGTCGCGCTTCAGAGGAATATCTTCGACATGGCGATGGATGCAGCCCAGCGGGATCCCAAGAAGTACGGCTACGCCTACTGGGAAGCCCTTGGAAGCGCAGTTTGGAGAGTGAACAGCATACATTTCTTGCATCCCCAAGAGCAGGCGGCGGGTTGGCGGGAGTTTTTCATCGCCTTGCGCAAGAGGCCTGCGAGCGATGAGGTGGGCCCCCGATGGACCATCCAGAGCCTGCGAGAGGAAATGAACTCGCTTCGGGGGCTGAGCGAGCCTGACAAGGCGGACGTCCGCCGCCTCTTCATTCCCGTATTCAAAGAGTTCACCAGCGACCCGGACCTCACCGTTCGTCTTGCCGCCCACGTCGGACTGATTAACGTGGACCCGTCGGCCGCGGACTCAGCCGAGATATTTCTGCAGTACACTGCGGAGGGAGTGGACTGGAAGATAAGCTCGGATTATTCGGCCCCACCGGACCTGTCTCCGGCGCAGCGTGCCGCCGCCCTGCTATGTGACCAGCGTCCCGAACTTGCCGGGGCATACTGCGAAAAAATCATGGGCGCCTGGATAAAACAGGGCGTCTTGAATCGTGACGAGAAATGCACCGGCCTTGTCGGGACATTAGTGCGCGGCACGGAGAAAGCGAAAGGGAAGGCTGAGGCTTGCGCTCTGTGTGGGCGCGTCCTTGCCGCTCTTCATGAATGCAAGGACCGCCAGCCGAATGCCCCGAGGTGGGTAGACCAATATATTCACACGTTTGAGGAACTGCGGGCGCAAATGACTGCGGCCGCCGACGCCCCGAAACCCGCCCCGGCGCCGGAAGTCGCCGGCGCGCCGGACCCCGACGACCCCTGGAAACAATACGAAGTGCGATGCCTGGGGCTGACGCTGAAGGCCCCCGTATGCGGCGCGATTGTGCGCGGAGACCGCCTGTACTGTATCTCCTGCGCGGATATCTCTTTCGGTTCAGCTGGTCCATATCAGGAAGATGGGACACGCAAGGTGACGGTGAGCGCCCACAGATTCCCGGATGGCGGCCCCGCGCTGCGCGCCGACACTCTCGCCGTTCCATTGGGGAAGTCCATTATCAGGAGTCAGGCCGTGTGGGCCGGATTCGCCGGCGACTCTCTCTACATCAGCACGGGCGGCAGCCTGGTGAGTTTTCCAGCCAATGCGGTGCCGCGTGTCCTGACGGACGCCGATGGCTGGACCGTGACCGGGATGCCGATTGCCGCCATGGCGGCTTTCGGCGGAAAGCTATACCTGACCGTCGGTGAGCGGGTATCCGGCGACTGGGTGAAGCCGAAGCACGCGTTCGTCGTTTTCGATCCGGCGGCGCGCGCCGTGCGCGTTATCTTTTCGAACACCGCTCTTGAGGAGGCGCAACGGCGTGACGTGATGATAGTAACCGTCCTTGCGGACGAAGCCCGCAAGTGCCTTTGGGTCACCCTTGCCGGCGGCAAAGATTCCTCGGGCCTCTTCCACTACGATCCCGCGACGGACAAACTCGACAAACTCGAAGCAGCCAATCAGTCTGACACACCTGCCGACATCGCCGCACCTTATGCGGGGCCGCCGGTTCAGACGGTCACGTTGTGCCCCATGGGCCTCCTGGTCTTGACGATGCATCAGGGCCGGAAGCCCCCCATAGTCAACATGCTGGCGGTCCTGGACCCGCAGACCCGCAAGGAGACTTGGCTGGCGGGGCAGGTCTTTGGTCCCTATCTCAAAAGGCGCGATGGCGACCCCCTGTTCGCTTCCTCCAGCATCGCTCTTTGGCCGGCATGGTACGACGGGATGACCCTCATCACCGCCGGTATGAACGCCGGAAGCGGCATGGAGAACAAGGGGGGCGGACGCCTGTTCCTTCACCGCATGGAGCGGGAACCGGCATGTTATCAGGCACTTGTCGTCACTCCCGTCTTTGAGCCGACGCCGCAGGGTCTGCTGGTCTTCGACACGGCGGGTGAAGGGTATCTGATCCGGAAGAAGTAGAGGAGGGGAACAGCGGTGGCGTTGGAGAAAGAACACTGGAAGTGGGGGGGCGCCTTCCTGCTGCTTCTTGCGTTTCTCACGGTAGTTCAAGTTGCCCGCGCGGCAGATTCAGTCCGCCTCGCCATTCTCACTGGCGACGGCGACCGCGCCGTGACCGATGCGACTCTGGCGCAACTGGAAGTCGCGCTGACGGAGAACAAGGAGGTTACCCTCCTCGAACGCGCGCAGATCAGGAAGATTCTGGCGGAGCAGAAGCTCTCCGCCGCCGGTCTCACCGATCCGTCGACAGCGGTGAAGATGGGGAAGCTGCTGTCGGTGGAGATGTTCCTTTTCCTCGACCGCGTGCCCAGGAGCCAGCCGCCCATCTGCCGTGTGCAGCTGATCG
>Ga0114951_10004779_pt1 | contig 12909 bp, 11 predicted proteins | sample AM7aDNAmetaG_FD_88677 | JGI IMG/M metagenome (GOLD analysis project Ga0114951, IMG submission 88677) | Freshwater microbial communities from Finland to study Microbial Dark Matter (Phase II) - AM7a DNA metaG | ecosystem: Environmental > Aquatic > Freshwater > Lake | place: Finland: Lake Alinen... | reverse complement strand
GGAAAATTTTATAATTAAATGTCCACATTGTAAAAAATATATTTTTATTGAAAAAATTAATTGTGCTATTTTTAGACATGCGGTTTATAAATCTAATAATGAACAAGTAAACCCCCATTTAAATAAAATTGAATGTCAAAAATTAATTGAAAATAATTTGGTTTATGGTTGTTGTTTACCATTTAAAATAATTGAAGAAAATAATAAATTTATCGCTGTTATTTGTGATTATATTTAATTATAATACCCCCCCGCTGGATATAAAGCCCCACCGTGTTTTTTAACGTGTTTTTTAGGTTTTTTTATTCCAAGTCCTACACGTCCCATCATTCCCATTCCTGACATTCCCATTGATGCTTGACTCATGCCTTGATCTAATCCTTGATTTGCTAAACCTAAAGTATCATTTAATAAAGTTTGTCCTAATGGCCTTAATGCTTTTCTTACTACTTTCATTGCTGGTGATCTAAAAAAACTTTTTGCACTTCCTCCTGATGGGTGGATTGCTTCATGAGCCATATTATTATATACACCTACTAATGAAGGGTCAACCCCTTGTTCTAAAGCATACATGGATGCATCGGCTATAGCATTATGCCCCGCTTGTTTAGCGTGTTGAACTAATGGCCTGAATGCTTCTTTATGTGATTTAACAAAATGTCCTGCATGTTTTAATGCTTTTTTAGCATGAGACATTAAACCTTGCCCATGTAAATGATGGTGATTGTCTATTTGGTAAGGATCAAATGATAAATTAAATCCTGAACCCTTCGTTGATGCTTTAATATGTTTTTTCATTTGGTCTTTGCTTAAATGTACTACATGACCTTGACCATGTTTAACTCTTACAGAATGACCATTTAATAATCTTGAAATTTGATTATTAGATAATTTTGCAATACTTGCTTTATGATACATATATATATTATAAATATATATTAATTTTATATACATTTATATTTAAATACGTTTTATTATATTAAAATGCGTTATATTATATTTTTATATATTTAAAAAAAATCTCGTTTTATGGTTTTTATATGTTCTTTTGCTTGTTTTTGTGTAATAACTCCATAATTAGCAAGTTTTAATAATAATTCATTTAATTCAATTAATAAATCATTGTTATTATTTCCTGCTTCAATTTCTCCTGTTATAATTTCAACTCTATTTTTAATTTTTTTAACCATTGATTCAATATTATTATCATATGATTTATTTAAATGTGCTAATTTTAATAATCTATTATATATTTCTTGTTCAACATCTGACAAACTGTTTATATTATATTTTGTTAATTTTTCATTTTTTAACATTTTCATTATATTTTCTATAAAATCATTTGAAACTTTAAAAACTGGAAATCCATATATATTACCATTTGATAAGGTTTTAACTGATAATAGATTTTTATAAAATAATTTATTTAATAAAATTTTAACATTTCCAAAATTAGCCTCTTTTGGTATATCTTTATTTTTAATTCCCCAACCTACCATATTATTTTTTATTGCTTTATCTCTAATAGCCAATTTTCTAATTTTAGGTTCTAAAGTGTATGTTTCACTTAAATAATCCCATGCTTGATTTGTATAATCTCTCTGTTTTTCTGTTATATTAAATAATTCTTTCATTATTACGGGTATTTCTAATCCTAAAATTTCTATTAATTTTTTAAATGTTATAACTTTTTCTTTTACACTTTGTTTAATTTTTATATTTATTACTGGATCTATTAATATATTAAATGTTCCTTCATCGCTTACTCTTGAAACTAATATTAATTTTGTTAAACCTTGTGTAGTGCTTATAGTTCCTAATTTTATATATATATCTTTTTCTGTTATATTGCTATGAATTAATAATAAATCTCCTTGTTGTGTAATTTTTAAATTTTTAGTTTCTTCTTGTTTATTTCCTGCTACATTTTCGGCTATATCTATTTGAATATCTCTTACAAATTCATCTCCTTCTTTCTGTTCTACATTTCCTTCATTTTCCATTGCTAAAATGTCCCTTAATAATTCATCATTAAAAGCCTGTACCTCTTGTTGATTTAAAATATCAAATTCATCATTAAAAGCCTGTGCCTCTTGTTCATTTAAAATATCAAATTCTTCTAAAAATCTTTTATTTTCTTTAATTTTTATATCTTTTTTTATATTTGTTTGTGGTTCTTCTTCATTTAAAAATTTTTGCATTAAATCAATAAAATCTTCTACTGACACATTATTATTATTATATCCAAATGTATTTAATATCTTTCTTTTCAAATTAGCCCAATATTTATTAACTAAAAATTTATCTTCAACAGATAAAGAATTTAATATTGATTCTATTAATGAGTTGTCTTTTGTAATTTCTTTAAAATTCTTTTTAAATTTATCAATTTGTTCAATTTTTGAATTAAAATATAAATTTTCAGTATACGGCGTTGAGGCTGTTTCTTCTAATCTTTTTAAATAATCTTCTTCGCTTTCTCCTTCTGCTTGAGATAAATTAAATGCACCACTATTTAAAGTATTTAATAAATCTTTGTGTTTTTCAATTCTTGCTTTATTTACTTTATTTATATTAGCAACTTCAGACAAATATAAGGCTTCTTTTTCTTTCTCTATTTCTATATTATTATTTAATACTTTCATTTTTTCTATTTGAATTTTTTCTAATTCATCAAATGTTATATTTTTTCCCTCATGTGGAACAAATCTTTGATTTTTTAAATCATCTACTTCTAATTCTAATAATGGTAATGCGTTTTTTAATCTTTGTAAATCTTCCTTTCGTCTTTCAAAATCTTTAAATTTTTGTTTTGAATATTTTTGTTTTTTTGATTCTATTTTCACCCATGTATCGCCCAAAAGTTTTTCTTCATCGTCTATATATTCTAATAAATTATTTAATGTTTCTTTTTTTTCTATATATTTGTCAAATACACTATCTTTCATGCTTTTTCCTGTTTCGTCTAAGATTTCATTTTCATACATATTACGTCCTCTTATTATTCCCTGTTTTAATAATTCAATTTCTGCTTTTGAGTCATCAATAATTTTCGGATTGGGTTTTAAATCTCCATAATATTTATCAATTCTAACTAATTTTATTAATTTTACATCTTCTACGGGTCTTTGATATTTAAAGCCCGTTGGTTCTCCTGTTATTGGGTCTATTGGTGCTTGATTATATAATTTTGCATAATTATCCATCATTTCTTTAGTGAATTTATTATCAAATGTTAAATCTTTACCTACTTTTGGGACTGCTTTATTGCTTATTTCTTCTAATCTAATTAAATAATTCATATCTGCTAAATTATCAATAGTTGATTGATCATACTCTGATTCATTTTCATCATCATTTATAATTTGGTCATCTGCTAATTGGCTTTTTTTTCGTTGAACTGCTTTATTATTTAAATCTTGTAATTTAAGGTTTAATTTGATATTTTCTAAAAAACTACTCATTATATATATATATGTTATATATTATAAATTTTAATATTTTTTAATTACTTTCAATTTTTATTAATTTTTATTTAATTAAAAATGATTTAAAATAAATAAAAAAATTTATATAAGACAATTAAATTAAATAATATAAAACATTTAAATTAAATTATATTATAGATATATATATATAATGAGTACTGATAAATACAGTTTTGATAAATCAACAACCGCGCAATATCAATCAAATACCCCTTATGAGAGTAAACAATGGAATTATATCAACTCTTTAAATAATGGTAATTATCAAAATAATTCTTTAAGTTTATGTCAAATAGATTTAGGATCTATTTTCAATAGTAAATATTTTGTATCTTTGGAAGATGCCTTTATTGCTGTACCATTAGTAATGGTATATGCTTTAAATACTGGTGCAGTATCTTCTCCTCCTCTAGCTGCAGGCAGTGTGGGATGCCCTTCTTCTGCAATTTCATTAAAAAATAGTTATACATGCATTGTTGATAAATTAGAATTCGAATTAGATGGGGTCATAATTGAGCAAATGAATGATAAGGCGAATTTTATAAGCGCGATTCGTTTAACTTCCACAATGTCAGTCGGTGATTTAGTACAATATGGCTCAGAAATTGGATTACCTATGTTAGATTCTGTAAATTCAATGAAATATAACACATTAACGGGATTACAAAATAATTATGTTTTTGGTAATTCTTTGCAAGCAAATACAGGGGCAATTTTAAATACTGGGTGTACTAATGACAGAATCACAAAAGCGGTGCAAAGAATTGGCTGGAATGCTACGGGAGCAACTGCGAACAATTTTGATTTATTACAATCTCAAACACAAGGAGACCAAGAAGGAAAAGCGAGTTTTAGAATTCAAGGTACAAATTATGGGGTTATTTATGATACAGCTATTATTAGACTAAAAGACATTCTTGACTCATTTGGTAATTTACCTTTGTGTCGAAAATTAGGCGCTGGCGGTGCTTTAAGAATTTATTTTAATACTGGTTCTGTATCAGTTCTTCAAGCTTCTTCAACTTCTGTAGGTCAACTTACTACTGCATTTTCTCAATCAAGTTCAACTTTTTCTACCACTTGCCCAATTACTATTAATCAATCGAATAATCCTATCAGTGCTAGTGCATTTACTAATATAAGTGCAGGTTTATTTATTGGTAAAGCCCCTACAACTTCAATAGGTGTCAATTCTGTAAATTTGGGTTTATCTGGTGCTTCTCATCCTACTATAAATGATGTTAGATTTTATTATTCAATGGTTGAATTAAAACCACAAAAAGCATTAGAATACGTTAGTGCAAATCGTTCAAAATTAATAACTTATAATAGTTATTTAACAACAGTTATAAATAATGTTTCCGCTGGTTCTTCTTATTCTTCAATTATTCAATCAGGTCTAACTAATATTAAAGGGATATTTTTAATCCCTCTTATTGGTTCATCAATTAATAATTATTCTCAATATCAAAGTCCCGTAGATACATGCGGGGGATGTACATTTTCACCTCTTTCATTATCTTCATTATCTGTTCAAATTGGAGGGGTCAATGTATTAAATATTCCTCTATATTATTCGTGGGAAAATTTCGTTGAGCAAGTTGCACAAGTTGAAAATATTATTACTGATTTTGGTCTACCTGTTGGATTGATGACTGAGGATTATTGGCAAAATTCAAGGATTTATTATGTGGACGCTTCGAGATATAATTTGGCGGATGGAAACACCCCGAGAAATATTGTAGTACAATTTATAAATAATAATTCTGTCTCTTTGGATTGTCTTGTATTTTGCGTTAAAGGTGAGCAATTCTTATTAGATGTTGAAACTGGATCAGTTAAAAAATAAATAAATAAATTATAAATTTTTAAATTATAAATAATATGTATACTTAATATATATTATGAATATTCTAAACGATAAAGAAATAAATAAAATATTATCCAACGAACATATAAAAATTAATGGTATATTTCAAAAAGATAAAATTAAAAGTTTAACCACTGGTTTTTATATTATTAATCTTCAATCATCAATACAAGGAAACGGGACACACTGGTGCAGTTTATATTTCAATCCAATTAAATCATTATGGTTTGATTCTTATGGATTTAAACCACCATTAGAAATAGAACGATTATTAAATGAATATGATTATAATTCTTTTGAAATTCAAGGGATTAATAATTCTTCTTGTGGTTATTATGCAATTGCTATGATTAAATTTTTATATGATAAAAAGGATAAAATAAACGCTTATAAAACATTTATTAATTTGTTTAAAAAAAATACTACCAATAATGAAAATATATTATATAACTTACTTTATTTATGAAAAAAAGATTTAAAATTATGTCTTAAACTTTTGATACCTGCTCCAATTGTAGTATCTATCATTAAAAAATTTACTGGTTGTTTTGTTGCTATTTGATAAGCATTTAATATACATTCTTTATCAATATTATCAACATTATGATTACGAATTATATTATTTAGACTTACTGAATCATTTAATTTAAATATTATAAAATATTGGCAATTTCTTGAAATATTTTTATTTACACTTACATAATTTTGTGCAAGATTCCAACAACTAAAACCCTTTTTTCTTCCTGCTTTTAAATATTCTTTTATTTTTGACATTTCCTTAGGTTTTAAATCTGTGAAATCATCAAAAACTATTAATTTTTCTTGATCATTTGTATCATCTGGAAAATCATTTAAACTTGGTAATTCATTAATATCAGTATATATTTGAATTTCTGGTATTTTTGCTTTTAAAAAATTATAAATTGGTTCATCTGAGGTTGAACCTGTAAAAATAATAATTTCATAAAATGCCCCTTCTTTTCTTTTTATAAATTCCATTAATGCATTTGTCTTTCCTGCACTCGTTCCCCCTAAACATAATACGTGCGATGTTGGATTTATAAAATGCTCTTTATAATTTTTGTCAAGTTCATGTTTTTTAATAAATTTTTTATCAATTTTATCATACCAATTATTTATTTTATCACTCATATATAATATAATAATATAATATATATTTAATTTTAAAAAATAATAAATTTCATAAAATATCACTCATGTTTTTTATTGAATCTTCTTTTATTGGTGATTTTTTTTGTATTTCAATTTGATCTTCTTTTATCTCATCCCCTGTATTTCTATGAATTTTAATTAATCCGAAACATAAATTGACATCTTCACATTTTGATTTAAAACAATATCTTACAGTTAAACCAATAATACCGCTCCCCAAAGTTGCTAAACCATATATTAAAGTTGATGTTGACATATATATTATTGTTATATATTATTATTATATCATTATATTATTTATGCAATTCTTGTATAACTTATTAAACCTGTCCCCGTCATTGTTCCCGTAAATGCTAATAAAACATTACCATAAATAGTTGTTGCAGTTGTTGCTTGTATAGTATATGATGTTGTCCAAACTTGCCCATTTGTAGCAATTAAAGCGATACTTTCATATTGTTGTTGTTGTGACATATTATTATTAAACACTGAATTACTTGTGGATGCTTCAATAACATGACGTGTTAAAGTACCCCCGATAGTACATGTAATAGAAACCGATAAATTTATAATATATGTTCCTCCTGCTGGTGTAGTAATTGACCCCAAATTTTTAAAAACTGTCGAACTTATTGCTTGTGATGCTGTGAATGTTATTTGTGAATTTCCCCCTAATTGTGCGATTGATGGTATTGCAGAATACGTTGCAGGTAGTGTTAAATTTAAACTATTAACAATTGCAGTTGAAGATATTGTTAAACCTGCTGTATTATTTACATTTAAATAAATATTTGATCCTGCATTTGGTGTTGCTATTGTTATTGTCCCTCCTGCTGTATTATTAGTAATAGATGAATTTGCACCATTTAAATTTATATTTGCCGTTGTTGTTAATGAACTGCATGAAATTGGGTTAGGGGTCGATATAGTCGTTGCAGTAATTTGAAATGCATTTATTGGTACTGCATTATTTTGAGCATAAAATATAAAACTACTTATCCCTATAACTTGAGGACATTCAAAAACCATTAATCCAATATCGCCATATACTCTCCCACAATAAGCGGGTGCTCCTGCTAATGTTCCACCCATATTAAAATAAGAACTTAAAATTTGTCTATTTCCTGCAATTGTAGAATTTGATGTCATTTGATTACCCACATTTAAAGTAGAGGTTATATTCGTTGGTTGTGCTAATGTTATTAATGCCGTAGTTGCTCCCGTTGGTATTACTGATAAAGCATCTCCCGATCCTCCTGCATTAGTAGAAATTATAACACCGTATGTACTTGTTGCAGGTGCTCCTTGTATACGTAATTGATTTGTTGCATTATTGGTATATAAAACAGAAGATGTTGCACCATTCATTAATATATTACCACCAATATTTGCAAAACTATTAACTTGCAAACTTGTCCCTATTGTTGCTGTTGTTATTGTTGAAATTGTATTAGAATTAATATTTCCATTAGGTACATTAATTGCAGTTCCAGTTGCATCTGGTATGGATAAAACTCCTTGATTATATAAATTTAAATTTCCGTTTGCAATTGCTGATATACCAATATTTAAAGTGTTTGTACCAGTTGCAAAGTTTAAATGACCGTAAGTATCAGTTTCCAAATTATACGAACCAGATGAGAAACCACTTGTACCAGTTAAATATATAATTCCTGAAGGTATAGGATTTAAATATGCCATTGTAGAATAACCAGATAAAACAGAAGTATTTAATGCATTTGTTAAAGTTAAAGCAATATTAGAACCATTAGTTAATATTAAATTATTGCCTGATTGAGTTATTAATGTATTACCTATTTGCACCGAACCTGAAAAATTTGTTGACGTTGCAATTGAAGTCGCAGTCCCTTGTCTTGCTAAATAATTCGAATTAGCATATGATAAAGTTATACCCGTCGAACTTGGTATATAAAAAGCATCATTAAAATCAATACCATTAAAATAAAATGTAGGAGGATTATTTGTCGTCATGAATTAATATATAATATATATATATATAAATTTATTTATAATATAATTATATAATATAATATAAATAATGTCAGAAAAAAGTTTTTATACCTTAACTATAAATAGTTCAAATGTAATCGGAAATAATAATAATACATTTCAATTTAATTTTTTAAATGGTTCTTTACATATTCCTGAGTATTCTAAAATTAGTTTGGCAAGTGCTACAATTCCTTATTCATTCCAAAATATAACTAATATATATTCCAATAATAAATTTAATATATATTTTCCAGTTGGAGCGTCATATAATACATATAATTTAACTTTACCTAATGGGTTTTATCAAATTTCAGATATATCATATTATATACAACAATTTTGTATTACAAATGGTTTATATTTAATAAATGCGAGTGGTTCAAATGTATATTATTTAAATTTAACTACTAATACAAATTATTATGCAATTCAATTGTTATGCACATTAGTTCCCTCAAGTTTACCCATTGGATATACACAACCATCAAATTGGGTCGGATATCCAACAGTCAGTGCATGTGCTGGTTTAGGAGTTTTAAATAATTTTGGGTCTTTAATTGGTTATACTCTAGGAAATTATCCCTCGACGTTTATTGATACGGTCAATCGTTCATTTTTATCTAATACCACACCAAATTTAACTGTTGTAAATTCATTAACTGTACATTGTAATTTATGCTCAAATGATTGTTCATTTCCTACTGATTTATTGGACGCTGTGCCTATTAATACTGTATACGGTGCAAATATAAATTATTTAGCCTCATATGAAAAGCCTGTAAGTTTAAAAAAAGGTATTTATAGTAATATCTTAATAACGTTATGCGATCAAAATAATAATTTGGTAGTTAGTTTAGATCCAAATGTATTAATAAATTTAAGAATTGAAATTGATAAAAATAATAAAAAATAAAATAAAATAAAATAAAATATATATAAGATTATTATATATATGAAACATTTAGAATTTTTTAAAAAAGGAGGTTTTATTTTACACAAAGGAGAAATTAAAAATTTAAATAAAATTGAACCAAGATTAAAACCTGATGGACTACAACATTTTAAAAATTTAAATTTAAAAGATTCACCACCTCAAATTAAAAAAAAATCAATTAAGCCTCTAAGTTATAAATTTTAGAATCAACATCATAAATTAATTCATGTTTATTATTAATTTTATAAGCCATAATAAAATATATTTTTTTATTTTCATCAAACAATTTATCTCTAAATATATTATAACCTTGTAATTTTAAAATATTTGGTTCAATCAATCTAAATCTATAATAATTAGTAGTTTCATGAATTTTTAAAAATTTAAAATCGTGTTCATGAAGCCATTTTAAACATGAAGATAATGTATTTAAATGTTTATTAAATATAATTGCTTGTATTTTTTCCATATATAATTAATAAGATAAATTAATTTTAATATAACAGATTTAATTTAATTCTTTTATATTATTAAATTGTTTTTATTTAAAAATAATATATTATACATATATATATATATAAGATGGTTAATTATTCAAATGGTAAAATTTATAAAATTACTTGTGATGATTCCTTAAAATGTTATATAGGCTCAACGTCTGAAAGTTTAAAAGTTAGATTATCAAAACATAATGCGAACTATAGAGCATATTTAAAAAACAATTATAATTATTTTACGGCTGTAGAAGTGTTAAGCGGTGAAAATCCAAGAATAGAATTATTAGAAGAAGTTAATGCAAAAGATAAAGAAGAATTAAATAAAAGAGAAAGATTTTATATAGAATCAATTGAATATTCTATTAATCGAGTTAATAAAAACATACCAACAAGAACACCCAAAGAGTATTATAATGATAATGTTGAAAATTTTAAAAAATATTATGTAGATAATAAAGATAAAATAAAAGATTATCAAAAAAATAAGTATAGTGAATTAAAAGATAAATTAAAAAAACTTGAAGAATTTGAAAAAAAAGAAGAATAAAAATTTTTATATAGAGCAATTAAATTTATCTTAATTCAAAAAAATCTTTTTTAATAAATAAATTATTTTTATTTATTAAAAGTTATTTAAAATAATATATATTATATATATATATATAGTATTATGAATTTTAAACAATTACAATTAAATTTTAAAAATGAATTGGTAAAAAATAATATAATAGGAGAATATGAACCCTTATTATATATACCATTATCAGAAAATTACGGCATAGAACCAAAAAGCAAGAAAGGAAAATTATATAAAATAAATTCACCTTATTACAAAAAATTTATTATAAGTAAATTTAATAAATTAATAACTAAACAAAATAAAATAAATCAAAAAAAAGCATTGAAAGAATTAAAAGAAGAAGAAGAGCGAATGAAAAAAGAAATTGAAGTATTAGAACAAGCATTATTAAAAACTGAAAATGAAAAAGCATTATTAGATTTAGAAAAAATAAAATTAGATGAAATGAGAAATAAAATTAGATTAGGATATAAAAAAATTATAGTATCAAATTTTGAAAATTCTAATTTTGGATATTCTACTCATAAATATCAATTAGGAGATATGCAAAAATTATTTAAAAAAAATGTAATTTATGTGCAAACTATTAAATATTTTGATAATGATAATAATGAAATAAATGATTTTTATAAATATGATCCATCAGAAATTAAAACAGGAGATGAAGAAACTGATTTATATAATGAAGGGCGAGAAGTAGAATATTTTGATTTTAGAACAAATATTCACGAAATGAGAACCATTAATGATGATAATATATTAAAAATAGTTTTAAATAATTCTATTGATGGTTCAAGTGGTGATTGGAAACCTCAAATTATAAATAAAATATTTGAGAATGGACATACAGAAATTATAACTGAAGTATATAAAAAAGTTCAATATATTCAAAATTTTCAACAAACAGAACAAATTTATAAAGAAAATGAAAATAAAACATGTGTAATTGATGGTTGTATTAAATATTTTGAATCTTTATTAGGTAGTTCAAATAGAAATGCAAAAGCAATATATAATAAATTAATTGATAAATATGATAATTACAAAGAAGGAATAAAAGATAATGAAATGAGTATTTTTTGTAATGAGTTTGGATTTTCAATTAATATTATAAATTTACTTGATGGAACTAAAAAAAGATTTGGTTGTGAAGGATTTAAAAGATTTTCTATTGATTTTATAAACTCAAAATTTAACCATTTAGATTTATTAATGCATGGTTATGAAACCCCTCAATTAGTGAGCAAAAAATCATATAAAGAATTAAAGGATATGAATGATTTTTATATTGAAAAATACGGATCATTAATGACAATTGGAGCAACATATAAAATATTAGAAACTGATTATAAAATTATGGTCGATGAATGGAAGAAAAAAAATAATTTTAATACATTATTTATACGTGATGATGCAGAATCTTATCAATTAATATCAACCTATAATTTAAATGTTCATACATTTTTTAATAAAGAAATGAAAGTAAATGATAAAATATATGATGAATTGGACGTTAAAAAAGCATATTATAATTATTCAGATAAAACATTTAATAAATATTATAAAGGTGTCCCCTCAGGTTCATTAATAACATTTAAATGCAAGTCAGATTTTACAATTGAAACATTTAATAAAGTAAGTGAAAAATTAATAGGTTTTTATCAAGTTAAAATATTAAGTTATATAAGCAATAAAGAACATTTAATTTTATTTGGTTTTGATATAGATACAGTACATACATTAACCACCTCAAATATTGAATTATTACAAAAATATATAGTTTTTGAATTTTTAAATGTTTCTTATGGTTCATCGGTACATATACCATTTACAGAAAATTTTTTAAATAAATTCAATATTGAAACAGGTGATTTAATAAGTAAAAAAGATGAGAAAAATAATTCTATACCACAAATAAGGGGATATTGTAAAATATTTGGGTGTATGTTAGGAAGTTTTGAAAGTGTTATAAAAATTAAACCTTTAACAAATGATAAGAAATATTTTAATTTAATTCAAAATGAAAATTATGAAATATATAAAAATGACGCTACGGGAATTATTAGCATATATGATAAAACAAATATTAACCGTCGATATTCTCATATTACATATACTATACACGGTTATTTAATGACTATATTATTAGAACAAATGATGACAATGAATCATAATGATATTTTCGGAGTCAAATTAGATTCTATAGTGATTAGAAAAGATTCAAAATATAAATATGACAAAAATATATTTGATATTAAAAAAGCAAACATTGAGAGTATGATTCACGATAATCATAATGAGATTCAATATAAAAAATTAAATGTAATTAGTGCTTATTATAGCCCTTTAAAATT
>Ga0114951_10004777_pt1 | contig 12912 bp, 10 predicted proteins | sample AM7aDNAmetaG_FD_88677 | JGI IMG/M metagenome (GOLD analysis project Ga0114951, IMG submission 88677) | Freshwater microbial communities from Finland to study Microbial Dark Matter (Phase II) - AM7a DNA metaG | ecosystem: Environmental > Aquatic > Freshwater > Lake | place: Finland: Lake Alinen... | reverse complement strand
CTGTAGATTCGTGTTCAGGTGTTCGCACTGGAAGAAAACAGCCAGTAGGTGCGATGCGTTTAAGCCAATCAACCCGGCTGTCAACGAACATGCGAATAGTAATTCCCGGCTAGAGAAGGCCGGGCCTGCAAACATGATCGCTTATTTTTCCTGCCTCCGGCGGATTACGACCAGATAATACCCGGCGGCGATGACCACTATAGCCCCTGCAATGATAATGGCCATGGCTGCCATCCCACTCATACCAGTCGGTTGAATAACGGTGACCGGTACCTTCACCGTATCTGATATCTGGCTGTTGTCAAGTGAATCACTATACCGGACCTCGGAATCGAGGGCATAGTCTTTTGCAACGGCATCAGCACTCACTCCCACTTCATATCGTGCCACAGCCGTCGTTCCCGGGGCAATATCACCAAGATATGCGGAATCGTCATTGCTGGTAAAGGGGTCAACCACGCTGATCCGTGACTGTGCGTTGTAGGCTGTTGTCACCCCCGAGTTACGGTAGGTCACTTCGATGATCTTTTTCTTACCGGCATTCATCTGCGAGTCCGTGGCTATCACGTCAAACCCTATTTTTCCACTGACCGGGATCCCCACGGTGGCCGGAACGGATGTGACGATATCCCCGTCATGATTCTTGTACACGGCAATCACGTCAACCGGGTACTCCTGCGCTTCTGCATCACGAGAGACTGAAACTTTAAACCGGCAAACCGTTGAATTTCCGGCAGCAAAATCGCCAATATATACACTGCTGTCAGTGGGTGTTACCGGACTGTTGCCATTTCTTAAAATTTTTATAATGACTGACCGGGCATCTTCTCCACCACGATTCGTAACATTAAGGTCAAGATATCCTTCCGTGCCAACGGTAAGCGCTTTATTGCTGACCGGGGATACGAGGAGGAAAACTTTCGGTTCGATTCTCAGGGGGAGGGAGGTTGTGACACTTTTTGTCTTATACGAATATTCGATAAGGTCCCCTGCACTCTGTTCGGCACCGGCCAGGTACTGGTAACTGATTGTAAGGGGAAGCTGATATTCACCCGCCGCTGCCTCTTTCGGGATTTTTATATTATATACTACCTGAACGGTTTTACCACCAGGGATGTCCCCTACTACCTGTGAATCGGATTTGATGATCATGGGTGAATCTCCGGGCGCAAGTGAAGCAGTGACAAATTTCGCCGTATTTGGGAGGTCATCCCGTTCAATATACCCGGTCTGCACAAATTTCATCGTTGTCAGCCCGCGGTTTTCGATTTTCACCGGGAGTTGCACATCCTGACCGGGTGCAAACTGGTTTGTCCCGGCAACGGTAGCCGTGAAGGTCGGACCATCAGAGATGTACAATGTCCCGGCCATTGTGGGCACTATTAAAAAAACCATGATTATTGCTATCAGAAAATACTGTATTTTCATTTGAGATCACTTGTTGTTCTTGTTATAACAACATTTATTACTCGACCGTATATATAGGTATTCAATGGCCGAATCACAGGATGAACTCTCAAATATTGCTGAATCTTTGAAATCGCTCGGGCTGACAAAGTATGAAGCGCTCGTCTATATTGCCCTTTTAAAAGTTGCAGGAGCAACTGCCACTGAAATCCACGAGATATCAGGGGTACCTCGCGCATCAGTGTACCCAGTATTCGACCGTCTCATCCAGAAGAACCTGGTTTCCGTATCGAACACATCACCAAAACGATTCGATGCAATGCCACCTGAGGAGGGTATCAGTAACCTTCTCGCAAGTATTGAGGACAATGCACAAGAAGCCAAAAAAGTGCTTTCTGATATATTCAGCCAGAGGATCGGTGTTGAAAGAGGAACACAGGAGTTGATATGGAGTATTTATGGCCTGGATAATATCCATATCCGGATCTCGGATCTCGTCCATCATGCAAAACAGAGCATCCGGATATTTTGCAATATGCAATTTTTCACCCCTGGCATGATCGAGACGTTGGAGGCATCTGGGGAAAACATTGCAATTGAAATAATTGTTGACCAGTGGACAGGGGACGTTCCCAGAAACCTGAAGGTTTTGATTAAAAAAGCACCAATCGGTCATGGAATTGATAATAAAATTATTACAGGCGGTGTTTTTTTGTTCGACTGCAAACGTGTGATGGTGATAATGGGCCCCCAGAATGAAGGATTAACCGGACTCTACTCCGAATCTGACGGTTTTGTCAGATTTTTCAGCTCATACTGGCGATTTTTCAAGGACTGGGCCAGAAAATAAGAAACAAGGCACATCCGGAAAAGAAGGGAGCAGGTAGGTTTAATATTCGTTAATATGGGTCAATTCGCCCGCATCCATCAGACCTTTCATCGCCCTGATTACCTCCCATCGCCCTTCTTCCCGGATTGCGGCCATCGGGTTTGTTCCTCCGACGGCAACGATTCCCAGGTACTGGGGGTCTACGGTCACCCCTAAAGCCGGAGCGTTCGGCATACCAACTTCGAGGATACCTGACAGGTCACTCCCCGTAAGGCTGTCCAGTACTTCCCCGACAAGAGGTTCCGCCTCCATGTGGCATTCCCTGATGTTCGCGAGGAGGTTCCCGCTCCCACTCCTCATGACCGCGTTCACCGAAGTGATCTCCTGCGAGATGAGGACCTGAAGTGGGTCAATAGTCGTATACTCGTACAGGATCATATGGATGAACCGTTTCGGGACCCTGTGATCGATCTCTACAACACCACCACCGATCGGGTTCATGGGGATCCCACGCCTGAGCAGCAGGCCGTCGAGAGTGGAGCTGCATACAGATACGATGCCGATGCAGCCTTCAGGCACCTGGTAATCTTCGATCATTACACCGGGTTGCAGTAAACGAACAAGTCCACTTACGCTTATGCCCGCCCGATAAGAATCCTTAAAAATTTTTATCGCAAATTCAAGGTCTTCACACCTGATAAGTGAAAGATTATAGACAAGAGTGCCGACCCTCTCCTCCGGGTTGTAGGTGACCTGCAGGGCAAACTCTTCAATCCGGTGATTAATAAATTTCGGGAGACTTGTCATTGTACAGTTTTCCATCATGAAAGAGAAAAATTGTTCTATAAGACCGGGGAAATGTATGAATGATGGAACACGAGACGCGGGAAAAAGCGAAAAATGCCGTGAAGCTCATCCTTGAAGCGGCAGGATTCGAAGTAGAGGAAGTAGATGAACCCCTCGACCTCTCGGCTGCCAGAGACGGGGAATATTTGGCTGTGCTCTGTTCGGTTGACACTGACATCATTGCCGGGTTCGACCGGACCAACTACAACCTCGTCATCGGGGGTGAGCAGATCCCCTGTAAAAAGCTCCTGTTTACACTTGATAATTCGATTCATACCGAGCATTGCATCGTCTGGGGTGTTAAGGAATTTGTCCGTCTTTCGGGTGAGGCCACCCTTGCCAGAGTCCTCGACAGGGAGCTCTCGCTCACCCTCATCCCGGGGGCAGATATCGTTCCGGACCCGGACACGAAACCGGCCCCCATGGCAGCAGAAAGTCCCGGCGTCAGTATCCCGCACCTGCCGGTCAAGGTGACGAAACAGAATGCTGAACGGATTTCCGGAACACCGGGAGTGGCCAGCCTGAAGTTTATGCCTCACTGGGTTTACCACTACATGAGCAGCGGCGAGCAGGTATACCAGGACCACCATATTCCGTTTGATTCTGAAGGCTGGGGGGCGATGAACGCAATCAACGGGTTAACACTGGAGATTGATCCGAAAGCAATTGATAAAGGTGAAATTCCGGGTGCGGCAGAGATCATAGGACCTAAAATTACAAAGGATGAAGCGAATTCCCGGGTGTTTGCGGACCTGGTAGTACAACTCACCCAGCATGTGCGGATCAGGCAGGTAAAGGGTGATACGATCTTTTACGAAGAGAAGGTCATGAAACCTGAAAAAAAGAATATCAATATCGATATTGACCTCGTGCATTTCCCGGTCTGGCAGGTCAGGGGTAAAAAGATTGTTGAAGTGAACGCATTCACCGGTGATATCCTATCCCAGCCGATGGATGAAGGTTGTGAGATACTCTGACCCACCCATGATCATTGTCCTTGGAGGTGGCCCCGCAGGCCGCCTCGCTGCAATGCACCTTGCACACTCAGAAAAAGAGGTGATCCTCGCAGAGCAGGGGGTTATTGGAGGCCAGTGTCTTAATTCCGGCTGCATGGTCGTCTGTGCACTGAATGATGCAGCGCGAGTCATCCGGAATGCCCGTGACCTCCAAAGACTAGGTATCATCGACCGATCCCCTGAAATTAACTTTCCTGAATTAATTCGCGGGATGCAGGAGATCCAGAAAAAAATTGCTGGAATCCTCGATTCGGAGACCCGTAGTACCGGGGTTGATATCAGGTATGGAGCAGGGGCCACCCTTCACGGTAACGAAGTCCATCTGGGTAGCGAGGTCATCCAGCCTGATGCAGTCATTGCCGCCACGGGTTCATACCCCACCATTCCGGATATCCCGGGAATCTCAAAAGAGGGGGTGTATAATCCCCGTAATCTTACACAGATGGATCGGTTACCCGATCGCATGGTGGTCCTTGGCGGGGGTGTAATGGCTGCAGAATTTGCCTATATTTTTTCATCGTTCGGCTGCGACGTCAGCATGGTTGCCCGTAGTGAAGTACTGAAGATTCTTGACGAAAAGCAGCGCGCGGTTGCATTAAAAGAACTTGAGGGGGTTACGGTACATTCCGGGACCTCTCTGGAGGCCGTTAGTGGGAACCCGCACCTGAGTTCTGTTTCTGTCAGGGCTGCGGATGGGACACAGAAGGAGATTGAATGCGACGCCCTTTTTATTGCCTCCGGCCTCACTCCCAGATCGGAAAATCTCCACGGTATCTCAAAAGGGCCCGCCGGTGAGGTACTTGTTGACTCTCATATGGAGACCAGTATTCCTGGAGTGTATGCGGCGGGGGATGTCACGGGCCCGCCATTTTTAACGCCGGTCGCCCGTCATGAAGGGATCGTGGCAGCTGAGAATATCCTCGGAAGGGTGACCACGATTGACTACCAGTTCTTTCCCCAGTCGGTCAACCTTGCAAGTGAACATGCCTTTTGCAACCCGTCAACTGATGGAACAGTCTCGGTCCGGATTCCCGGCCCGGCCGGCCCTGGTACATTCTGGAAAGTCCCCTTCAATGCCACAGGGCTTACGAACGTCAGCGTGCAACCTGATACGGGATTGTTACAGGGGGTTTCAGTATCAGGGCCATCGGCAGGGATTATCTCGAGTTATATCGCATTCCTGATGCAGAAAAATTTTACGGCAGCCGATTTCTCTTCATTCCTTGAAGTTCACCCCGAAACGGATGGGGTCCCGGGGCTACTTAATTTCCTATCTGATTACCTGAAACGTAAAAATTCCAGGTAATTACAGCAGGTACCACCATACCGTTCTCTCCTGATCTCTATTCGTTATCATTCCCGGGACATGAATGGTTCAGGGTAAGTCAATTATGCCTCTTCGATCCCATACATGTACACGACAGAAGATGGTACAGCAAATCTCCGCAGGTGGACAATTTGTCACGATTGGGCTCGTTCAGATGGAAATGGGGTCTGACCCGGAAGATAACCTTCATCGTGCTCACATGAAGACAGAGGCCGCAATCGATAGAGGGGCCAAAATAATCTGCCTTCCTGAATTATTCCGTACCCGCTATTTCCCTCAGTATATCCGAAGGGAGGCAACAAGCCTTGCAGAGACGGTCCCGGGGCAGTCTACAGACCTTTTTTCAACGATCGCAAAACGTTCCCAGGTGGTAATTATTGTCCCGGTGTACGAACGTGCAGCGGACGGACGTTATTACAATACCGCGGTTGTGGTGGATACCGATGGGACCCTGCTGACACCGTACCATAAAGTCCATGTTCCCCAGGACCCGGGTTTTTACGAAAAGGGGTATTTTTATCCTGGCAACGAATACCAGGTGTACCATACCAGTTACGGGTGCTTTGCGGTCTTAATCTGCTTTGACCAGTGGTTCCCGGAAGCTGCACGGTCCGTTGCACTGATGGGCGCCTCGATCATTTTCTACCCGACGGCAATTGGCCAGCCATGTGCTATGGTTCCGAGGGAAGGGGAATGGCAGGAGTCCTGGGAACTGGTCCAGCGAAGCCACGCGATTGCCAACAGTGTTCATATTGCAGCAGTTAACCGCGTTGGAACTGAAGGGAATATCAGGTTTTTCGGCGGATCCTTCGTAGGCGATGCGTTTGGTGGAGTAATCACCCGAGCAGGAGATCTAGAAGAGATTATCATCGCGGACCTTGACCTCTCGATGAACAGGGCCGTGCAGGAGTCATGGGGATTTTTCCGCAACCGTCGCCCGGATACTTATGGCCGCCTCGTCAGGACACCCCACGAAACCGGGCATCACTTTGTGGTGCGCAACGGGGATACACCCAGAAACATGGGATTTTACATGCCGGCAGAATGGGAGAGACACGAGGCAACGTGGCTCTCATGGCCACATAGCACCGTGACATTCCCGGACCTGGCTGCAGTCGAGGATACCTATATCAAGTTTATTTCTGCGCTGTATGGATCTGAACAGATAGAACTGCTCGTCAGGGATACAGTTACGGGAGAAATGGTCAGGGAACGGCTCCGGACAGAGGGACCTGGCGATTCGCATGTACGATACCGGGTCACTGAATATGCGGACGTCTGGATCCGCGATTATGGACCCACATTCGTAGTTAATCCTGCTATTTCACAGGCAGCCATGGTGCAATGGGAGTTTAATGCGTGGGGCGGAAAATATGAGAACCTGATCAGGGATGGTACTATCCCGGTCGTGATGAACGACTGGCTCAGGCTCCCTGTATTTCGCCCCGGCATTATCCTCGAAGGTGGGTCAGTCGATGTGAACGGGAGGGGAACTGTCATGACGAGTCGTTCATGCCTGCTCAACCCAAACAGGAACCCGGAATTAACAGAATCTGATCTGGAATCACTTCTTAACGAGTACCTTGGAACCGACCATGTACTATGGCTGGACAAGGGCATTGAAGGGGATGATACGGATGGCCACATCGATGATTTTGTCAGGTTTACCGGGCCTTCCACCGTGGTCTGTGCCTATGAGAATAACAGGAATGATGAAAATTACCGGATTCTGCGGGAAAATTATGACACCCTGAAGAAATCCACCGACCAGGACGGGAACCTGCTGACCGTGGTGAAACTCCCGATGCCGGGCAGGGTATCAGGTGGAGATCTCCGGTACCCGGCCAGTTATACAAATTTTTTTATCGGTAACTCAGTGGTGATCGTCCCTGTATTCAATGATCCCCATGACAAAGATGCATTGGACCGTCTCAAATCCCTCTTCCCAGGCCGCGAAGTAATAGGTATTAATGCCATGGCGATGGTGGAAGGGTACGGGACTTTCCACTGTGCCAGCCAGCAGCAACCCGGCCCCTGGACGGCCAGGTAATTCCCATGTAAATGACCAGCCCCTTTCTGGTATCTCCATTCAGGTACCGATTAAAAAGAGAGATTTGGGAATTTGATTGATTGAGTGAAATGTGACTGTTGTATCTATGAGAGACTGCAGTACGCGCCTCCTGCATATGCCATTATAGATCAACTCATTCACCGGGCCGGGGTTATTTCCATGATCTGGTGGATTCGGCCCCGGACTTCGCTCGTATGCTACAATTGTCAAGGTGGGTTACGTTAAGTTATCTGCTCCTGGTACATCACTCCTTTTTTTCCGAATAAGTCCATTCTACAAGTCCGACACTGATGAAAACTTCCAGCTTTTCGTGTATCCTCAAACGGCTTACCCTCACGATCAAATTCTCCAGGTGGCCATGTGGCGTGCTGCATTGTGCAATTGTCCACAATGATTATGAAGGGTGTTCTGTCGTTGGACATCTTGTTCATTCATCATCCGGTTGTGTCAGGAACATATGGCTGCTACTGCCACCACAGGTTGATCTGGCAGCCGTAAATGAATTAACGGTTGATTTGGTTCCGCCTGGTACCATGATCCTGACACGGATAACACTCGATGTGTGGGGTATAAACGGTCTTGCCATGGGCGGGGTGAAAGTGAAGGAGTCCTGGCCACATGAAAAATTCAGGTCAGTGGTTGATTCAAAATTCATGTATATTCGGTCGTTGGGGAGTCTGATTTCCAGCAGGAAGCCAGTGGTCCGGTAAAAACACGAAAACCATATCTTGTCCCGTCGGATATATTTATTACATGCTCCCCAGGCCCGGACAAGATACTCTGAAAGGCTCATTAAAAAGGAATATTGGCGCATTTTTGCAATGGAGGGAAAATAATAAATGTACATTCCATTTCATTGCACTCATTGTTTTTCTATCGGTTCTTCCCTTCCTCGAGGACAGTGAAGTAGCACGGATTTTCACTGATATCATGCTGGTCATCCTGCTATTCTTTGCAGTCCAGGCCATCAGCCATAAGGTATACCTCATGGCCGTCGGGCTGGTCCTTGTGGGAATTACCATTGTCTTATATTGCTTATATTACCGGACCGGTATCGTTCATTATTTCAACGATGCGATGGTCGTCACATTAGTATTTTTCATTATGGTGAGCATTGCCATTTTTTCTGTGGTCATTCGTGAACGCGAAATCAGGAGGGATACAATTATCGGGGCAATATCAATCTACTTCCTTCTTGGCCTTACGTGGGCGATAGGAATTATGGTGATGGTCATCTTTTCCCCAGGGTCATTCGATATTGCGACCATGCACCCGGACCAGTTGGTCTACCTGTCTGACTATATCGGGTACAGTTTCTCAATCCTTACAACAACTGGAAATTATAATGTCACGGCGCTTACAGCGGCATCACGGACGGTGATGATGTTTGAAATGATAAGCGGGACGTTGTACATTGCAGTCCTTGTCTCATGGCTGGTGGGAAAGTTCCTCAAGGAAAGACCGGCCTGAATTTTTTTCACCAGTTACGTGTCAGGGTACCACACAATTATACCGGTTATTCATAAAACCGTCGGCCGCATAAACCCCGTTATTAATCGCCAATGAGGGGGTCCGTTCCCAATTGGAAAAGATATTCGCCGCAAATCATCGTCGCAGTTATTCCCATCCGGGAATTATAAGACAACGGGGAAAAAAGGGGAGTGGGGTTTCACATCTCTGTTACCACATGTCATCCGGGATATCGACAGTGGATATTGAAATCTTTGTAACAATGATAGGATCCCGGACTCGCCCATGCTCACCCTGATGCCAGGTGGGACAGAACAAGATGCCCGAACTGACGATAGACAACCCTTATGATGTAACCGACAACCAGCACGGACGCAGACGCAACGATAATTGTGATCCACTCATTAAGAGAGAGCGGAACCGTGCCAAAAACTGCACCCCCGTACTGTACAATCAGAATCTGTGCCAAAACGATGAATCCCATAACAACGAAAAACGTCGGGTTCCCTTTGAAAAATGGCGGCATCTTTCCATCAAGTGCCCTGCAGTTCATCCCATTCCAGACCGCAGCGATGACAAACGCAGCGAAAAATATCGTATTGATTTCAGAAGGTGTGTTTCCCCCGAGAAATGCGGTTTCCATCTGGATCAAACCAGTGGCAATAAAGAAGATCCCCGTTGCGATGATTGAAAACCACATAAAGGGCGTGATCACCGGTGCATTTCTCCTGATGGGAAGGCGATCCATCAGCTCCCGGTGGGGTGCCTCAGAACAAAGCGCAAATGCAGCGAGGGTATCCATAATTATGTTTATCCAGAGGATCTGGATGATCGTAAACGGTTCCGGGTACCCAAGGAGGGGAGCAATGAATACAAGAATACATGCGCAGAAATTGATTGTAAGCTGAAACAAAATAAAACGCTGGATGTTCTCATACAATGACCGGCCCCACCACACCGCATTCGTAATCGATGCAAATGAGTCATCAAGCAGGATGATATCGCTCGCCTCTCTCGCCACTTCGGTTCCTGCAATTCCCATCGCCATTCCGACATCGGCATTTTTTAAGGCAGGTGCATCGTTAGTCCCATCACCAGTCACGGCGACGACCTCCCCGTTCTTCTGGAGGGCCAGAACCAGGAGCAGCTTGTCCATCGGCTTAGCTCTTGCCATGATATCGAGTTGCTCTGCCACAACAACCTGTTGCCCGGGGGACAATGATCGGAACTCCTTCCCCTCAACAATCAAGCCTCCCGTGAGAATTCCCGAATCTTCTGCAATCGCCCTGGCAGTCACCCGGTTATCACCGGTCACCATCCTGACCCTGATCCCGGCATCCTGGCAGGTGGCAACAGATTCTGCAATGTTATCACGCAACGGGTCTCGAATACCCACATACCCATCCCATATCAGATCGGATTCGTTTTCATCCCCACCCACGATCTCCTTGTGGGCAAACGCAAGGGTCCGCATCGCCTTTGAAGCAAGATCGCTGACGCCGCTTGTTTCTGGTTGTATGGTACAAAGGAACGCAAGAACTTCAGGGGCTCCTTTTACCAGCAGGTAAGGTGTTCCATCGATAGTTACGGCGGTTGACATCCTTTTTCTGTTCCCATCAAAGAGGTACTGTTTCCTCGTGAGAGTTGCAGAACGGATTTTTATGTAGTCATGTGAGTGTTCATGGAGCCACCTGAGGAGAGCTCCTTCCGTTGAGTTTCCTATGACACTTACCCGCCCATCCCGCTCCTCCAGGTAGGCGGTGCTGTTAACGGCAGCATTAAGGGTGATCCATTCTGATGGGGTACAAGGTGTGCCCTCCTGCAGTGCAGGTTCTCCACCTGATACGTACACAACCTCCATCTGGTTTTTCGTGAGTGTGCCGGTCTTATCTGTGCAGATTGTTGTTGCAGAACCAATTGTCTCACAGGCAATCAACTTCCTGACGAGGCAGTTGGTCCGGGTCATCTTTCGCATCGCAAGGGAGAGCGAAAGTGCGACACTCATCGGGAGCCCTTCGGGAACTGCTACGACAATAATGGCGACTGCAATCATGAGGTAATGCAGAACATGGTTCAGCGTATCAAGGTTCCACCCCGTCAGTTCCCCGAGATAGATCCCGCGAATCGCGAGGCTGACAAGGATCAGGATACCCACAGTATAACCGAACTGACTAATAATTCCAGCAAGGGTTTCGAGTTTCTGTTCAAGGGGAGTCGCAGTGGCATGGTCAATACCTAGTGAAGCCGCAATTACCCCCATCTGGGTCCCGTCACCCACGGCCCCGGCAGTCATATTTCCTTTGCCTGCGGTGACAAACGAGCCTTTCAGGACATTATCTGATATCTCTTTCGCTACTGGTTCACTCTCGCCGGTGAACGCCGACTCATCACTGTAAAGAGTGTCAGATGTGATGAGCCAGCCGTCTGCCGGAATCGCATCCCCCGCTTCGAGGATGACAAGATCACCGACAACAATATCACGGGAGGGTACCTGGGCCGGGTGACCGTCCCTGATCACCTTGACGCCGACATCATCCCTGTGTGCATTTAATACATCAAACTCCCGGCTGCTACGATATTCATTGAGAAATGAGATACCGGTGGCAAGCAGGATCGCAATAATGATTCCAAGGGTGTCATAAATGCTAATCTCCTGGATTATTGAGACGACCAGTGAGATAATTACGGCAATAATAAGGATTTTGATGATTGGATCATCGAATTTCTTAATGTACTGTTTCCATACTGGCTCCCGCACTGGCGGCGTTATGACATTTGAGCCAAATTTTTCTCGAAATACAGGGACTTCTGAGGACTGGAGACCCCCTTTGTCTGCAAGAAGAGTCCGTTCTTCCATGGATAAAATATCAGGTCCTTTCATTTTTCTCAAGAGATCAGTTGCTCCGTTATTTTTAGCGTTAATCGAATATAGGTATTCGGGAGGCTTAACAAAATAACCTACAACGGTGTTCGATTGATATTTTTATCAGGATATCAGGTATTAGTCTCGCCCTCTAACAATGGTTCATCTCAAAAAACAGGTGGCCATAACGTCGCATATTCCCGTATTATCCAGGGAATATGATATGGCCAGGCGGTTAGAGGTGCACCCCGCTTTCAAGGGCATAAACTATCGTGAGGTGATTCACGGATTCCAGTAAATACGAGCAGGATGGTAGGACGAAAAAAAACGGGCCAGTTAAATTCTCCCGAGCCCATCTGGACACAAGGACCGTATACCAGTTTTTCGGAATTGTGCAAAGTCAGATGGAAATATTACAGTCAGATTTCTATTTCATCCACGTAGAAAGCGCATAACGGGTCGTTACCAATCGATCGATGATGAAAATACCTATACCATGGGTCGGGTGCACCAGATTTCTGGGAATACAGGCAACCATGGTGTTTTTATCTCTCACCTTTCCTATCAGTCCTTACCAAGGTCAGTTTTCCCACCGCCCTTGGTATGACGGTTCCTGCCTCCGGAATTTCGATAAAATCCTGGATATTCACGGGGAATCTACACCCTTTTCTGGATAAATACCTATCATGACCAGGTTAGACTCATGGTGTACAGTGGCGAGCCCGGCAGATCACAATTTTTACAACCGATTGACCGCTGATTCAAGACATCCCCGGTATCCCTACCGGGACTCCAGGGATACATCAGGCCTAACGCAAGTCCAAACATCGTGCATGCGGATAATATGGTGAGAATGGGGTTATCAGAATCCGTGGATAACAATCCGGGTACAAATGAAAACGGTTATCTTTCATTGGCCGATATGAAAATTTATGAAGTTGAATGGTATTGTTTGTCTAATCCTCCTCTTATCCGTATTGGTGCTGGTCGCCGGATGCGCCAGTCAGCAAACTGCAGCCCCACCAACCACGGTAACAACCGTCCAGTCGATAACAACAACCGGAATTCCCTCCACAGGCAAGG
>Ga0114951_10004776_pt1 | contig 12915 bp, 7 predicted proteins | sample AM7aDNAmetaG_FD_88677 | JGI IMG/M metagenome (GOLD analysis project Ga0114951, IMG submission 88677) | Freshwater microbial communities from Finland to study Microbial Dark Matter (Phase II) - AM7a DNA metaG | ecosystem: Environmental > Aquatic > Freshwater > Lake | place: Finland: Lake Alinen... | reverse complement strand
GGTATAATTTACCGGCCACAATTTTTTACGATTTTCAAGCTGCTGGAATATCCGATTTGGAATAACCACTTCCTGTTCAATGGTTTCAGCGGTGAATTTCGGATCATAAGCTCCAAACTGCTGAGCCTGCCTAAAATCCATCCCTGCAAAGGTGATCGGTGAGGTAATCATCTGGCCAGTAAGTTTAAATGGGTGATTCTTACCGTTCAGCATCATTTTGCTGATATTTTTCCCTGCCGGCAATGCAACCATCAGGATGACAGATTCTCCTGTAAGGCCAGTCGCATCATCGATTTTCAGCACATTTCCGTCCAACGAAATCTTTCCTGTACAATTAAAAAGCACAGGTTCAGAGATTACACCATCAACCGGCTTAATCTTAAAAACCCTCGCTGTTACTCCATCCATGGGAATGCTTATCCTGTTACCCCGGGTAAAAAAGCCGTCATTTGGTTGCCCCGGATGCATCCCTTCCACTGGGAAAAGCTCTGTCAGTAAATATTTGCTGTCTTTCGTGATCCCGATCGTTTCATCAAGATTAAACTCCGCATTCAGTTTTCGGTAATTCGGATTAAAGAGGAAGATAAATCCCTTATTATCCTTGATGGCACTGGTACCGTCGCAGCGGCCAACCATTGGCTGTCCGATAATCGGCATGATATTTTTAAGCGTTGCTGCATTCATATCTGTAAAATCCAGCCATTTTTTAATAAAGGATTTGTCGGCATCGCTGAAAGCCTTGAATTCCTGCTCATCACGAGCCGGCAGATAATTCACAACTTTATTAAAAGGCGCTGTAGCGATCACGGACATCAGGTTGAATTTCCAGCCCAGATAATCCCAGTCGCGGGTGCGGTATTTATCGCGGCGCATCACCAGCTTGGCATCCTCGCGCTGAGTTTGATGCGTGATAAATCCCGGTCTGATTTCTACCGGTGTAAAATCGCGGGTCATCAGGCGCCAGGCCACCCAGCGCTGTCTTCCAGCTGTAACCCGGTCGGTGCTCAGGTCGGGGATAGAATTGAAACTTCCGGGCTGCTCATCGGTCATCAAGGGATGAGGATAGGTACCTGCAAGCCACGTCCAGGTTCCGAATCCGTGATACTGCTGCCGGCCATCGATGATCATGTTTGGTGCCCGGTGGCGCAATTCTTCCAATATCCGCCTGGTACCGAACCATTGCTGGTATTTGCTGCTCACGAGCCCTGCATCATCGGTATAATTCATCCACCAATGGTCGAATGAATATCCGCCGATACCGGTGTATTCATAAAAATCGATCAGCAGGTTCACCCACCAGTCCTGGAAACTTCTCAATCCGGTATCCACCGTCAGATAACCTTCGGGTTTTTGCCCGATTTTTGTCCTCCAGGCAGTCCATTCAGGGTTCTGCAACCAGGGCAATGAAGGATAAGCATAGGCCAGCAATTTCATATTCTTACTCTTGGCATAATCCAGGATATCCTGAATATCGGCTGGGATAGGATCACGTTTCGGCATCCACTCGCCCTTCCGGATTTTTTGTCCCAGATTAAGGAATAATAAGCTTTCCCAGCCCCAGGCATCTGCATTGTCTTTTAAAGAGCTGATCTTGCTGTGATCAGGGGTATACAATATATAGTTGCAACCGGTGGCCGCAGCCTGGTCAATCATCCTTTTATATTCGATCCTATCCTCAGGTTTCGACATATTAATCTGATAATCATTTTCGCACCAGCCAACGTGCACCCGCACATCCTTCTGTTGTTTGCCAACCAGAAAGGCACGCGCACAATCAGTTACCCCTTTTACCTCTGCATAATCGATCCTTGATCCACCGGCCAGAAATTCTGCCGGATCTGATTCATAAACCCACTCAACAGCCATATCCTGACGGAAAGTATTTCCGGTTAGCTGATAAGTACCGATGCACATGCGATCGGAAGGGAATGGACCATTAGCGGGGTTCCACTTCATCTCGGAATCGTAAGACAATCTGATGTGCTGTCCACTGGTTTCATATTTTCCAAACGGGTTCTGTATCAGCATAAAACATCCATTTTTTGTTTTTTCTGATGCCGCTGATTTCAAACGGAGCGCCACACCATATTTCCCAGCGGTAATCTGATAAGCTTCCTGAACGGGGTTTTGGAGATGACCGCTGAAAAGTACTACCCTATTCACCTTAAAAACTTCCTTGCTGCCCGATTCCACAAACAGCTGCCGCGACAGGAATTGCCACCCCGGCCTCAGTTCATGCACCACGCTAATGCTATAGCCGTCTGCCTGGTAATATTCTGTGATGGTACTGTCAGTATTTGCGGTTTTTGAAACAACCAGTGTTCCGGATAAATATTCCTTGCCGTTGATCGTTACTGCAAATCCCGCACTGTCGGCCAGTAAGGCTTCGCTCCATGCGTGATCGCGCATGGTCAGCTGACCGGGCTTATTTTCAATGTAGGTGAGATTTTCATTTTCCAATTTTTTTGTTTCGCATGATACCAGTAAGGGAATTACCAGCGTAAATGCAGCAAGAATGCGGATGGAAACTTTCATGATTAAGTGTTTTATTGACACTAAAAATAGACAACTTTTCACATAATGGTGCAAGGAATAATATTTCCCTTCGACCTTTTCGTGATATTTACGTCTATTAAGTTGTAAACATTCCGAATGGATCAGGAAAAAATAGAACAACTGGTGACCAAAGCCCAAAACAGCGATTCAGCTGCATTTGCGGAACTGATCGGACTAACTCAGCGATTTGCTTTCAGCAGTGCAGTGCGGATAACCGGAAATACCGAGGAATCAAGGGATATCGTGCAGGAAGCTTACATCAGGGCCTGGACGAATATTCACCGGTTCAGCGGTAAGGTGACTTTTCAGTCCTGGTTATTTTCCATCCTACGTAATCTTTCCATTGACTATTTAAGGAAAGTCCGCAATAGGCAGTTAGCTGTTGGCAGCAGCATACAGGTACAGGATAATAACCATCCGGGGGCCCTTTATGAAGCCAATGAATTAACCTCCCTGATACAGAAATGGATTCCATCACTGTCTGAAACACAGCAATTGGTTTTTCTGCTCAGGGATTTGGAAGACCTTTCCATTCGTGAGGTCATCGATCAGACCGGGCTCACTGAATCGAGCATTAAATCAAGCCTTTATCTGGCAAGGAAAAAACTTGCCGTTCATCTCAAAAAAAACGGATATCATTTACCATGAAAAGTCAAGTTACCTGCGAAAATATTGAACATCTCATCTATCTGAACCAGGATGAGCTTGATACCCAAGAATCAGACCTGCTTTCCCAACATCTGGAATCCTGCGCCACTTGCAAAGAAAAACACGAAAATTTTCTTGCCGTCCGGGGAAATATTCTGGCATCAGAGAAAGTATTGGAATATCCGGATTTTACTAAAACTTTTGCTGCCAGCCAGGCACATCAGAAATGGAATAAAATCGTTTCTATTGCCAGATATGCAACAGGCATTGCTGCAGCCTTACTGATCGTTCTCTTTATCTGGGAACAATCTACCTCGGTGTATAAAATTTCCAGGCTCGAAACGCGTATACAAGCAATTCAAAGCCCATCAATTCCGGGAATAATCGACAGATTGACCATACAGGCAGCATTCCACGACAAGGAATGGAAGGAATTCTGGGTCGCTCAGGATATTAATCGTGCAAAAGCTGATCCCCGGGAGCTATGGAAAATCCGTTCGATGGTGGAAAAACGTGTCCGTTCAGGTATGGAATTCCAATCCGCTTCGGGCAATCTATTCAGTAATTACCTCGTAGCCAAAAAAAATATACTGACCTATAAAAACCTTATCAAATGAAAAAACCATCAACAAAAACCAGCCTGATCCTGGTGATCCTATTTTTATTGATGCCCGGATGCCTGAATATTTGGTTTACAACAGATATCCATCGGGATGGGAGTATTGGTAAAACGCTTGTAATTGAAGGCGATTCAGCAGAAATTGCAGGTGTTCATCTCGCCATGATGAAAGAAACTGACTGGAAAAAAGAGTGGACCAAAACCGAAAAAGCTAAGGACCAATTGTCAGGATCTAAAGAAGTAGAAAAAGACAAATTCAAGCTGACTTTATCCAAAGAATTCAAGTCGGTGCAGGCCATGAATTCATCGATGAACCCAGCTGACACTAATCTGCAGGTGATTCGGGTGAATTCAACACTCCACCGTAAATTCCGATGGTTCTTCACCAATTATTCCTATGAAGAGACCATCCTCATGGCCAATCCATTCAATTCATTGAACTATCGCGATTTCCTGAATGAAGAGGAATTGAGGTTGATTTGCCTCACCGAAGAAGATCGCAAAAAGGATCCGAAATACGATTCCACCAGCTATAAGGCGACCGAGAAAAAATTTGATGATTACCTCTTCCACAGCATGTATGAAGATTTCTACCAGCGGCTTATCCCTATTTTGAAAGAAGACAAGTCCATCACCATTACTATTCAGGAATTGCAGCAAAAAAAGGAATCCATTTACCATTATCTGATGGACAGCATTAAGGGCGATAAACCAGAAGAAATACTCGATGGTTTTGAAAAGGTCCTTAAAAACCCAGGTATTGAAGTCGTTAAATCAAAATACCTGAGCCGTTTCGACGGATTTAGCAAAAAGGAAGCATTCTACCTTGAGTCGAGCGACGACAGTTATAAATTCAGTATCCGGATGCCTGGTTTGCTGCTCACCACCAACAGCGACAAAATTGAAGGTTCTGCGACAAATTGGGAGGTAACATTTAATGATTTCTTCTTTAAGGATTATACCATGAAAGCGGAGAGCCGGATGGTCAATACCTGGGCTTTCATTGTTGCCGGGCTTATTTTGTTGGGGGCATTAGGCGGATTGGTAACCGGGATACGAAAAAAAAGGTAGAAACACATATATCCGATGTTATTAAAATGATGCAGAGACGCATATATGAGTCTCTGCATCAGCTATTACCATGGCAGCGAGGTAATTTCATATCTTTGTAACAATTAGTCATGATAACTGTCTTATAGACATCACAAAAACAAAAACATGAAAAAAATCGCTGTTCTATTCTCCGCTCTGATGCTGGTTTCCGGCACTTTCCTTTCCGCCCAGTCACTTGATGATGTTCTTAAGGAACACTATAAAGCCATTGGTATGGAAAAGCTATTAAAAGTGAATTCATTGAAAACAACCGGGAAATTGCTCCAGTCAGGCTTGGAAATCCCGTTTTTTCAGATGGCAAAACGACCGGATAGCTTTCGCGTAGAAGGTACTTTCCAGGGATTATCCTTTATCCAGACCTATAATGGTAAAGAGGGTTGGAACCTTAATCCGTTCGCAGGTGCAACCGAACCGCAGGCCTTTACCGAAGATGAAATGAAATCGATGAAATACTCTGCAGATATCGATGGAATGCTTTGGAACTGGAAGGAAAAGGGTTACACTGTAACTCTCGAAGGCAAGGAAGATATGGAAGGAACTTCCTGCTTCAAGATTAAGCTGGTGACAAAAGATGGTGATGTTTTCAATCATTACATCGATGCCGATTCCTACATGATGATCCGCACCAATACAAAAGTTAAGGTTCAGGGCAACGAGTCCGAATCGGATACCTATTTCAGCAATTACATGCAGGTTGAAGGTCTTGCCATGCCTGGAAAAGTTGATACCAAGGTGAATGGACAGGTTGTCATGACTATTATCACCGATAAGGTTGAACTCAATATTGACCTCGACAAATCACTCTTCGAAAAGCCGGCTAAATAGCGAGCGACGCCATGAAAGCTATATATCTAATTTTCACTTTATTCCTCGGATGGACCTCGGTGCAGGCCCAGGTGACAGATGCCACCTTCGGGGATATTCAGGGACGGCAGATAGGGCCTGCTAAAATGAGCGGCAGGATAGCCTGCATCACGGCAGAAAACAGGGATCCTAATATAGTTTGGGTGGGTGCTGCAGGCGGCGGTGTTTGGAAATCGCTAAATCAGGGAACCACATTCAAACCCATGTTCGATGATTACACCCAGTCCATCGGAACCATTGCGATCGACCAGAATCACCCCGATACCGTATGGGTAGGTACTGGTGAAGTATGGGTCCGCAACAGCGTTTCAGTGGGTACTGGTATTTACCGGACCACTAACGGCGGAGAAAAATGGGAATTCAAGGGACTGGAAAAAAGTGAACGGATTGGAAGAATCCTGATAGATCCATCAAAACCTGATGTTGTTTACGCAGCAGTAATGGGCGCTTTATGGGGCGACAGTGAAGATCGCGGTGTATACAAAACGACCGATGGCGGAAAAACTTGGGCGAAGATTCTTTATGTCAGTCCATCAACCGGTTGTGCCGATATGGCTATGGATCCAAAAAATCCTCTGGTAATCTATGCTTCCATGTGGGATTTCAGGCGCCTGGCATACACCTTCCGCTCCGGCGGCCCGGGCAGTGCATTGTACAAATCCGTTGATGGCGGTGCAACCTGGAACAAAATACAAAAGGGATTTCCAGAAGGAAATCTTGGCAGGATAGCTGTGGCCGTTTCACCAGTCGCACCAAATTATCTTTATGCACTCGTAGAAGCCACAAAATCGGCTCTTTACCGGTCATCTGATCAGGGAGTTACCTGGGATAAAATGAGCGATCAGACCATGACCAGCGACCGGCCATTTTATTACAGCCAGATCGTTCCTGATCCCAAAGAAGCGGAGCGGGTTTATAAACCAGGCACGACTCTTTGGATGAGTCCCAACGGAGGAAAAATGTTTCAGAGCCCTTCCGTTAGCGGAGGTTCCTATCACAGCGACACCCATGCTTTCTGGGTCAGTCCGGTGGATAATCGCCTGATGTACCTGGGAACCGATGGTGGGGTCTATGTTTCGGCCGATAAAGGCAACACCTGGAGATTTGTTCAGAATTTACCAGTTTCCCAATTCTATCATGTGAGCATCGACCGAAAAGACCCGTATAATGTTTACGGCGGTCTTCAGGACAACGGGTCCTGGATGGCTCCATCCAGAAAAGCTGGAGGGATAAAGAATTCCGACTGGCAAAATATCGGGTTTGGTGATGGTTTTTATGCCTACGGTGATCCGGATAATCCCGACATAACCTATTCGCAGTATCAGGGTGGACGCATCTCCAGGACAAATCATAAAACCGGTGAAAGCAAGTATATTAAACCATTTTCTGAAGAAGGAACTGGCAAACTTCGTTTCAATTGGAATACACCGGCGGTTTTCGGTGCAAAATCAGGATGGCTGTATGTTGGCGCTCAATATATATTCAGGAGCAAGGATAAGGGAGATACATTTGAACGGATTTCCCCCGACCTTACTACCAACGATCCCGCACGTCAGCAGCAGGAAAAATCCGGTGGCCTGACTATCGACAACAGCAGTGCGGAAAATAATACCACCGTATTTTCGATAAGCGAATCCCCGCTCGATGAAAATATTGTCTGGGCAGGCACTGACGACGGAAATATTCAGCTCACCACCGATGGCGGTAAAACCTGGGCCAAGCTAAACGCCGCAGTAACAGGCTTACCTCCGTTGGCCTTCATTTCGCATATCGATGCAGGCAGATTTGATAAAAATGTTGCCTGGGTTACGGTGGATGCGCACCGGAATGGTGATCTCAAACCCTACATCTATTATACGGCTGACCTGGGAAAAACCTGGAAATCACTGGTTACCCCGGCGATTGAGGGATATTGCCATGTCATCAAACAGGATCCTGTTAATTCTGATGTGATTTACCTCGGAACCGAGTCAGGATTGTTTATCAGCCTGAACAAAGGGATAGACTGGTGCCGATTTAAGAACAAAGTTCCCCGCACCGGAGTATACGATATGGCTTTCCAACCGGAGAAAAAGGATTTGGTGCTCGCCACGCATGGACGCGGAATTATTATTATCGATGATCTCACATCCATCCGGAACCTCACTGAGCCCATATTAGCAAAGGATTTTGCCTTTCTCCCGGTCAGACCCTATTATTTTACGTCTGAAGTCAACCAGCAGGACTTTGCAAGTGATGCTGAATTCATCGGACCTAATCCGAGCGGGGCCGCCAGCATATCCTATTACATGAAAAAGAGGAATGTTTTTGGCGAAATGTATTTGGAAATTTATGATTCTAACGGCAAATTCCTGAAAAAACTCCCTGCCGGAACACGTAAAGGGATTAATATTGTTCAGATCGCCACGGCAATGGAGCCTCCGAAGGTTCCGAAATCGCCAAACCTATTGGGTGAGGCAGCTTTCGGACCGGAATATCAGCCCGGAAAATACAGCATCAAGGTTGTTAAGGGTACCGATACTTTTACTACCGATCTCGTATTAAATGATGTACAAAATAGTCCCCACTCAACAGCTGACAGGAGCCTGCAGAGGACAACACTCATGAAAGGTTATAATATGCTGGAAAATCTGGCAGCCATTGATGAGCAGATACTTGCAACTCGCGATGCGCTGAAGGCAAAAACCGCAGCTGCCAAAGGTTCAAACCTGAAGAAAATTCAATCTTTGATCGCTGATTGCGAAAAAATGCATGAGCAGATCTCCGCCACGCAGCCAGGTGAAGGAGGCATAGCGGCGCAGGTAAGGCTTCGCGAAAATATTGCTGAAATCTATGGAGCCGTTGGTGGATATCGTGGAAAACCGACCAACCTTCAGATCAATGCATTGGAACTTTATGACCATCAGGTACAGGATTTTGGCAACCGTATCGCGGCGATTATTAAAAACGAAATGCCCAAATTCAAGTAAAAACAAGGAGAATATTAATAATTACAGGGGGCGCGCCGGCAGGTTCGCCCCTTTTCTTTTGTATTTTTAGCGCTTCGAAATCCAAACTAAACAATGATGAAAAGAGCTATTCTCATTCTCTCAGGACTTTTCCTGGCTGTTTCGCTTTTCTCCCAGCAGGATCAGAAAAAAACGGTCGCAGGGTTCCGCCCGCCTTCCGTTCCTCTGGTGACACACGATCCCTATTTCAGTATCTGGTCACCCGCCGACCATCTTTATGATGCTGAAACCGTTCATTGGACAGGCAAACGTCAGGCCTTGCACAGTTTAGTGAGAATCGATGGTAAAACATACCGCCTCATGGGCAGCAAGCCATCAAATCTGGAACCCGTTAACCAGACTGAACTCGTGGTGAACCCCACTCAAACGATATATAAATTTGCCAACAACCTTGTCAGGATAGAATTGATTTTCACCTCCCCTGCCCTTCCTTCCGATCTGGATATTCTTTCCCGGCCGTTGACTTATATTACCTGGAACATCTCTTCGGCTGACGGAAAATCTCATACCGCGGAATTGTATTTCGATTGTTCAGGTGAAGTGGCCGTTGATCAGGCCGATCAGCAGGTAATTTGGGAAGTCAATGATCTTAATGGCTTGAAAGCGATAAAAGTTGGCTCAGTCGATCAGCCTGTTCTCCAAAAAAAGGGTGATGATTTACGTATCGACTGGGGCTATGGCTGGCTGGCCGTTCCGACTGGTCAGAATCCTGAACGTACCGTTGGGCCGGGCGAGCAGCTGCGTAAGGCATTCTCCACGGATGGGAAAATCCCGGCATTTCAGGATCCGGGCGCCAGGGCGGTAAAAGACGGATTTTATAGTATGGCCGTACGCTGGGACCTTGGATCGATCACATCAAAAAGTACGACACGGTGGGCTATGCTCGCGTATGACGATTTATTCAGCATCCGATATTTCGAAGATTACCTTCGTCCCTACTGGCGCCGCAATGGAATGAACATGGAATATTTACTTCCTATTGCCGCTTCAGGATACCAGTCCCTGATGGATCGCTGTCAGGCATTTGACCAGAAACTAACACAGGATTTAACGCAGGTGGGTGGAGAAAAATATGCAAGAGTTACCTCGCTGGTTTATCGCGAATGCCTTGCTGCACATAAGATTACAGCCGATCAAAAAGGTCAGCCTTTAATGTTTGCCAAAGAAAATTTCAGTAACGGCTGCATAGCCACGGTGGATGTGATTTATCCGGCAGGGCCATTTTTCCTGCTGTTCAGTCCGGCACTGACCAAAGCAATGCTTAAACCGATACTTGATTATTCGGCTTCTTCACGCTGGAAGTTCCCATTTGCACCCCATGATCTGGGCACTTATCCTCATGCAATCGGCCAGGCCTATGGAGGCGGCGAACTGACAGAAGAAGATCAGATGCCTGTCGAGGAAACAGGAAACATAATCATACTCCTTGCTGCACTGGCAAAAGAAGAAGGAAATGCAAATTTCTCCAAGCCCTATCTGCCTCTGCTAGACAAATGGGCAAAATACCTGCTCAGCAAAGGTTTTGATCCGGAAAATCAACTGTGCACCGACGATTTTGCCGGTCATCTTGCTCACAATATCAACCTTTCTGCAAAAGCGATCGTTGCCCTGGCCTCGTATGCCCAGATATGCAGCTTATCTGGCAAAACCGATGAATCAAAAACCTATCGAAAGCAAGCCGAGGAATATGCGGCTAAATGGGTTAGCCAGGCCACCGAAGGCGATCACACCCGGCTCGCTTATGATCAGCCCGGAACCTGGAGCCAGAAATATAATCTCGTCTGGGATAAATTGCTCAACCTGAATTTATTCCCTAAATCCGTCATACAAAAAGAGATCGACTACTATATCAAAATACAGGGACCTTACGGATTACCACTTGATAATCGCGAACGATGGACCAAGACCGACTGGATACTCTGGACCTCGACACTGGCTGATAAATCATCCGATTTTGATGCACTATTCAATCCGGTGTACAATTTTATTCAGGCTACTCCACAGCGTGTACCCTTAACCGACTGGTATATTGTGGATAACGCTTATAAAGTTGGATTTCAGGCAAGGCCTGTGATAGGCGGATTATTCATCAAAATGCTGTCCGATCAGAATTTATGGTCGAAATGGTTTAAACAAGGAGAGGATATGAAATCCATAAAACAGGATTAATTTATACATTTGGACAATAACTAAACACGGATCTTATGCCAAATCTTCTTTCCCTGGGTTGGATTGATTATGTGATTATAATCATCTACTTCCTGTTCGTTATCGGTATTGGTTGGGCTCTAAAACGTTACATGAGTTCATCAAAAGCCTTTCTGGAGGCCGGACGGTCGCTTCCTGCCTGGGTTACAGGTCTTGCTTTCATATCAGCCAACCTGGGTGCCCTGGAAGTTATCGGCATGTCGGCATCAGGGGCACAGTATGGTATGGCAACCACCCATTTCTACTGGATCGGGGCCATTCCTGCCATGATTTTCCTGGCGCTTTTTATGATGCCGTTTTACTACGGATCAAAAGCCCGGTCGGTTCCGGAATACCTGAAATTAAGATTTAACGAAAAAACCAGGGGATTAAACGCGATAGCTTTTGCACTCATGACGGTGCTGGCATCCGGTATTTCCATGTATGCGCTAGCTGCATTGATGGAAAAACTGCTGCATTGGCCATTTGATGTTTCCGTCTTGGTTTCTGCGGGTATTGTGCTGGCATACACTTATCTCGGAGGTTTATCCTCGGCCATTTATAATGAAGTTCTTCAATTTTTTATTATCGTCATTGGCCTGTTCCCACTGGTATTTCTGAGTCTGAAGGATGCCGGCGGATGGTCAGGCATGTCGGATACGCTATCGCAGGTTGCAGTTGGCAAAGGGTTTCAGCCAGGCGCCTGGACGCAGATGTGGTCGCATTCAGGAACAGCAGCTTCCAATCCGATGGGGGTTGAATGGTTCGGCATCATTATGGGATTGGGCTTTGTTCTTTCCTTCGGATATTGGTGCACCAACTTCCTGGTTGTTCAGCGAGCCATGGCGGCCAATTCCATGAGCGCTGCCAGAAAAACGCCACTGATCGGCGCTTTGCCAAAGATTTTCATTCCTTTCCTGGTGATTGTTCCTGGTATGGCCGCCATGGCGTTGGCCTCCAAAGGAACCCTATCACTTGAACTCATGCCTGATGGCAGTCCTAACTATAATTCAGTTATTACTTCGATGCTTGGCCACTACTATCCTTCAGGGATCCTCGGACTGGGCCTTACCGCCTTGTTGGCATCATTCATGTCGGGTATGGCCGGAAACGTTTCTGCCTTTAACACTGTTTGGACCTACGATATTTATCAGAGTTATATCAAGCCAGGACAAAATGACAACCATTATCTGAAAGTTGGTCAGATTGCCACCATCTTCGGCGTGGTTCTCAGTATCGGTGCAGCCTATCTTGCCAAGCAATTCGGCAATATCATGGACTTCCTGCAAATGATTTTCTCCATGGTTAATGCCCCGCTTTTTGCCGTGATGTTCCTCGGAATGTTCTGGAAACGGGCAACAGGGAATGCCGCATTCTGGGGCCTTCTCATCGGTATCGGCTGCGCCGTGATTCACCACGGATTAACGATCCCGGTTGGCGCTGACCCTGCCGCAGTGATCAAGGGCGGATGGATTACTGTACTTCATACTTACCCCAGCGGAATGGCCCAGAGCTTCTGGACCGCAATTATCGCATGGACCTCAGCAACAGTATTTACCGTTGGATTAACTTTCATGACCAAACAAATGAAAACCAATGAGGAGCTTGGAGGACTGGTTTATTCACTGACTCCGCGTATTGTTGATAAAGATGACAAATGGTGGAACCGACCTGTTGTCCTCGCTGTTATTGTTGGTGCCCTCACATTAATTTTATCCATTATTTTCTGGTAGGAGAATTCATTATGAAACTAGATATCAAAATCCCAATCGGACTGCTTTTCACGGTTTTCGGAATCATCCTTTCGCTATATGGTTTGTTTACAGGCAGTGATGGTAAATTCTACGCAAAATCCCTGGGCTATAACATCAACCTCGGGATTGGACTTTTCATGCTGGTTTTCGGAATATTTATGCTAAT
>Ga0114951_10004774_pt1 | contig 12916 bp, 16 predicted proteins | sample AM7aDNAmetaG_FD_88677 | JGI IMG/M metagenome (GOLD analysis project Ga0114951, IMG submission 88677) | Freshwater microbial communities from Finland to study Microbial Dark Matter (Phase II) - AM7a DNA metaG | ecosystem: Environmental > Aquatic > Freshwater > Lake | place: Finland: Lake Alinen... | reverse complement strand
TTGTTCAGTTCCTCTTACAACGTGGTGCTGACCCTAATATAAAAAATCGAGCTGGTCATACAGCATTATATTGGGTTAGAACAAATGAAATCAAAGATCTTCTAAAACGATATGATATTCTTTCTAAAACACGTGTGTTTAATACAGATGTCTATGTCAAATAATGATAAACAGATAGTAGCAGATATAACCAAAAGAATCCTTCTTGGAGAATCTTTTGGGGATATCTTTGTTAATATGTATGATGATATAAATTACCTAAGAATTTTGATTGGAAAATTCCATGCAGATCCTAATGAAGAAGATCGGAATGGACATCTAGCATTATATTATGCTATTAACCGCAATTATTACGACATAGTTAAATACCTTTTAGACCATGGAGCTAATCCTAATCTAAAAAGCACATATGGTTGTATAGCTTTTCGTTTCGTCCATACAAAACAGATGGAAGATATATTAAAACAATATGACTAATAAACAGATAGTAGCAGATATAACCAAAAGATTGCTTCTAGGAGAATCACTAACCAATATCTGGTTTGATTCCATATGTCAAAAGAAATTACCCTGGCTAAAGATTCTTCTTGATAAATTTAATGTAAATATTAATGTAACAAATCAAACTGGAGCTAATGCAATAATCTATGCCGTTAACATGTACTATACCACATCAGTTAAATACTTATTGAAATATCCTGGTATTGATCTATACATTAAGAATAACCGGAATCAAAACTTGCAAGATTTTATAGCTCTTCGCTATGATAAATCAGCAAAGCTAATCAGAAAAGCACTTGAATAAATCTTTATAACTTCCATAGAATAGAAGAAAAATGAATTATGAAATGCCATAAATGCGGTAATAAAATAGCTAGACAAATAATCCCAGTAGAATTTGATATTTCTCTAAAAATTCGTTTCCTTCCTGAAGAAGAATATTGGATCTTAGACGAGTCTGCAAATCCATCAGTTCTGAAAGTTTCCGCTAAGGTGAATGTAGATGATGAGGTCCCTCCTTATGAAGGCTTATCTCTTTATCTGCCTTATGGCGCTTACAAAGTTGTTCATGAAGATATTGATATTACCGATTATATAGATGACCCCATTTCCGATGCCATTGAAAACAAAGCTATAGAAGCTGCCAAAAGTGAAGTTTATGATAACTTATATTTTGCAGATGATTACGAAGACAAATACTCCAGAAGATAATAAAAAGGCGGAATTACCCACTCCGTCCAAAATGTAGATGTCCAATTCATCTAGTAATTACCCCGCCATTCTTTATAGGATAACTTCTGAGATGACTTCATACCTAATCCCATAAACTTCCTATAACAAAATATGTAACCCCCTTAAAAGACATTGTAGCAATTTACGGTATATCAATCTTTAAGGAAGCTTGTACCCCCTGCGTGTAATTGTATATGAAAAAATAATATGTAAATAATTATATTACAAGATAAGCAGATAATATTGCCGGAAAACGACAAGAACTGAAAGATATGTAGGTTTCTTACAAGATAAACAGATAATATTGCCGGAAAACGACAAGAAAAAGGAAAACAAGATTGAATAAAACTTTATAGTTTTTATACGAAAGGAAGGAGTAACAGAATATGATATGTGAAAGTTGTGGAAGCAAGATAGGTGGGAGGATAGAGGAGACAGCTAAGGTATTAATAAGGAATCGAGTAAACAAGGCTAAGTATTTGATATAAGAATATACACAAGGTTAAAGTTCAAGTCAATTAACGGTACAAATCTCTTAGATTAGTTGACATAACATCCGTTATGCGACCCAATAGTACCTTTAATTCAAGGTTATCTAGTGGATAGGGTCTAACCTTAAAGTTCGGTAGGCTAAGGTTAAAGTTCGGATCGGGTCGATTAGTTTCCAGTTGATTTAGAGTTTGCTCTAGCTATCTTATTGATTTTTATAGAATGGTTGTCTATATTCTTACATGAGGGTCATTTTGATTTTACTACAAGTGTAGAATAATGAAATCAAGGATAATCAATCAGTTAGAAATGAAATTCTGGAAATCGCCTATAGAGATTATCTTAAACTGGTGAGCGAGTCGACTGTCATGTATTCATATATATTCGCATCAAACCTAGTGATTAAGACAATTATTAGAAGTAATTAGTTAATTGTTCTTTTAATTATGCAGTAGATTCCTATATCCTTACATAAGGGCTAGTTTGATCTTACTACAAACGTAGTAAAATGCTTTCTAATATAATCAATCAGTTAGAGATGAAATCCTGAAAATCGCCTAAGAGGATTATCTCAAACGTACCAGTTGACTCAAATTCATGTTTTCATATCAATCCTAGTAGGCTTGTAGACTCCTAGACTCTCAGATCAAACCTTATCGCCTAGTAGTCTACTAACCTAGTAGATTTCTTGATATCTGATATGTGATGTATCAGATATCCATTCCTGTTTATTTTCTATACACCCTCCCTTTTAAGAGTTCTCGATATATATCGCAATCGAAACTCATGTTTTAATAAATCTAAAAAAATATATTTTAATTTATTATAGAAGGGTCTTCGCTTGCAATTTAATCGAGATGTATGTATAATTGATAGCATAATGCAGACCCCGAATTATATTGCATACCAGACTCATGTTATAATAAATTTTACGAAATATATATGGTACAATCACATAAAATAAATTATCCTATAATTTATTTTGAGGCGTGTTTGCTTTGCAATATCAGTGAAGGGAGAATCATATGAGATTATCAAAAGAAATTTGGAAATACGGCCGAGCTGATAGTGCTCGGCGCTGGGAACCTAACACTAATATCAAAGTTTCTGGATCATTCCGAGTATCGGGTCCAACAAGAGCATGGCCATTCAGCTATTACCATCATGCTCTCACGGCGAAGTATGCTAGGTTGTTAGCTCGATATCAACCTAGTATCTGGCGTGATACAGTTGATCCTACTTCCATTACTGTCGCGGACGTGCGATGGATGAAAAAAAATTTAGTGCCGGAGGATTTTGAATCAGTTGTAACACTCAAAATGATTGCTGTTTTAACAAAATAAATTATCCTATAATTTATTTTAAGGCATGTTTCGATTGCGATAAATAATAGAGAGGAAATAAATCCTCCAACAGAAAGGGAAATAATCATGGATAAAATTACATCAACTGGGGCTTCATTCACTCCGAGTGAGTTGCTCACGCGAGCGAAAGCGCTGATAAAAGCGGGCTTCCCAATGCTCATTAAGGGGAGCGCCGGGTGTGGCAAAACGGAGATCATTCTCCGTGCCGTGCGCGAACTCAATGCAGAAGGATTCGCATGTGACACAGTATTGTGTCATCCCGTAACAGATGAACCGGTTGATTACAAAGGATTGCCATTCAGGGTAGATAATAAAACGGCGGGGTTTTTACCGTTTGGAATTTTGCGCCATCTCATTGATGTTACTACTCCTCTAGTAGTTTTTCTCGATGATCTAGGCCAGGCTTCAGAACGAGTACAAGCTGCGATTATGCAATTGGTCCTCAGTCGTGAAATAAACGGTCATAAAATTTCCGACACTGTGAGGTTTATCGCGGCAACTAATCGCCGTCAAGATAAAGCGGGAGTCCACAACGTTCTTGCTCCGCTAACTACTAGATTCCATATGATTTGTGAACTTTCCATTGCAGTGGCGGACTGGAAAAAATGGGCGGTTGAACAAAAGCTAGATCCGCGACTCATTGCTTTTATTTCATTCAGCGAGGAGTCACTGAATGACGACACTCAGATAAATGCGGAAATTAAACCGTATCCAACTCCGCGTACGGTTTCTTATGTGTCTGCCGTGCTCAAGCTCGGATTTGAAACATTTGCCGACATCTCAGCGGTTTGCGGAGAGGTGTTTGCGGCAAAATTCAGAGGATTTCTCGAGATTTGCGACGGCCTTCCGCCATTCGAGGAAATCGTAAAATCCCCGAAAAAGTGCAGGATTCCGACAGAGGATCAATCTGGCACATTGTATGCTGTATGCGGCATGTTAGCATCGAGAGTGTCAGTGGATACAATAGGCGCAGTTTGCACCTATTCTGACCGAATGCCAATTGAGTTCCAAGTGTTGCTTATGCGCGAAATGTTAGGAATTCGAAAAGAGTATTCCGATTCCGCTGAATTCAGAAAGTGGTCCAATACTGAACGCGCTCTGAGTGTAATGGGAGCATCTCAAACTATCCCGAAATCAGCGAAATAAATCACCCTATCATTTATTATATTGCATGTTTGCTTTGCGATATAATAGAGAGGAGATAGCATGAAAAAAATGGCAATGGCCGAACGAATAATCCGTCTGAAAGTGCAAGCGGTAAACACTCAGCCATTTTATGCCGCGATATTGTTGCGGCATAAACTGATTGAGGATGGAAAGATCCCTACCGCCGCGACTAATGGTAGGGAAGTTCTTTACAATGAAGGATTTATGATGGAACTCCCAGAGCCTCAAGCTCTGGGAGTGTTCCTTCACGAAGTGCTTCATATTGCACTCCTTCACCCTCTCCGGTGTGCCGGAAAAAACATGCAACTGTGGAATGTTGCTTGCGATATGATCTGCAACTGGATATTGAGCAAAATCAGCATTCAGTTACCGAAGAACTGCATTCATCATCCGCTCGAATGGGATGGTGAAATGAAGAACTTAACTGCTGAGCTAATCTATCAGAGATTACTCAAAGACTGTAAAGGTGGGAAACCCGGAAATCTTGGGAAACCGGGTGATGAACCCGGAGAGCCGCAACAATACGGAACTCCGTTCGACAAACTGATTGACGATCCTTCTTTGTCGGATTCCGACAAAGCCGTTTTGATTGATAAAATTAAAACGGAGGTTACTCAAGCCGTTCATGCGGCGAAAAAAGCAGGTAAATTATCAGCTGAGATCGAGCGAGCATGTGCCGAGATGTTAAAACCTATCATCAACTGGCAATCAGTTCTATCTCAATTTGTTTCTCAGGTTGACGACTCGGATTACTCATGGAGTCACCCGTCGCGGAGATACTGCGATTCTGATTTTGTTCTCCCAGGACTTTTCAAGGAGAAAATTGGAAATATTGCCATTATGGTTGATGTTTCCGGCTCGATTTCAGCAAAGCAGTATCAACGGTTTCAATCTGAATCGTGCGCTATCATTGATCATAGCGCGTTTGAAACAACTGTCCAATTTATTGATACTCAAATTAAACACACCTGCTCAATCGAGGATTCCGTTGATGTCGCGAGTCTGAAACCTACCGGAGGCGGAGGAACTTCCTTCCGCCCTGGATTTGAGTATTACGAAAACTGTGGCGAAAACCCGACTGCCGTAGTGTATTTTACCGACGGCGCATGTGAGGATTTTCCTGATTTTACTCCATCCTATCCGGTAATTTGGGTTCTCTTCGAACCCTACAATACGAAATTTAAGCCTCCGTTTGGGCAAGTATTAATCACAGATATTCGATGAGCCTCCAGACTCATCCTAACAGAAAGGAAATTTCAATGTCTGAATTATCGAACAAAGGTATGTTGGTTGATCTTAGTATCAGCCTGTGGACGGGCCGAAAAGCAGATAATGCTGTGTCTGCTGAAATAGCCGTTGCTCATCACGCCAAAGATGCCGGAACTTTTTGGAAATGCTTGCTCGATCCGAAAGTGTTGAAGCCGGTTATTAATCACGCACAATTAACTCGGCTTCAGTTTTATGAAAAAACTTTGCCATGGCTTGATTCAGGTGCGAGAGTGCTACCCTCGCGCTCATATTTTGATTTCATGGAATGGACAAACCAACGTGTTAATGAATTTAATGCGTTAGTTCAAACTTTGTTGGATTCGTACAATGCAGAAGTGCATGCCGCAAAACTCAGACTCAACGGATTATTCCAAAATTCCGATTACCCTACCAGCAAACAATTAGCCATGAAATTCGAAATGTCATTTCAAATTTTTCCTATACCGCAAGCCGGGGATTTTCGCCTAGACCTTTCTGATTTTGCGAAGGAAAAATTAGAACTCGAATTGACTAGATCCTATGAAAAAGCGCGGAAAGATTTCACCGTCAACCTACTCAATCGGGTCACTCCGTTGGTTTCGCATATGGCCGAACGCCTGAATGATACTGATGCAACGTTCCGAGATAGCCTAGTCCACAATATCAAGTCATTGAATAAAACATTGTCTGATCTAAACCTGCATGATGATCCCGACGTTGAGGCAATTCGTTCGGCTCTTGATGCACTTATCGTCGAGCCTGAAACACTCCGCGAGAACAAAATCGTCCGTGCTGGAGTAGCGCAACACGCCGTCAACATTGTTGAGTCTGTCGAGGAAATTATGGCTCGCATGGCTGCATACTAAATCTCAGGGAATGCTAGAATAAGGAACTAGCATTCCCTTTTTTTATCCTTATTATTCACCTATTGAACATTAAAGTAAGCCTAAAAATAAGGGGGGGATTATCAAAATAAGGGGGGAGGGGGGCGGGGCCCCCCTTTTTAACGTTCACGCAGGATTTTGGATATTTTGGAAATTGGGTTAGGGAGACAAATATATTAGGTTAATAAGACAAAGGTATTAGGATACAATAGGGAAGTTAATTTTCTTAAAAAATTTTTTAAGATATTTGGAAATCGAGTTAGGAAGACAAATATATTAGGTTATTGGATTTGGTTAAAATTTTTTTGATATTTGGAAATCAAGTTAGGAGGGGTCATAGCCCCAGTGACATCCTCCCCCGAATAAATTCGGGGGCATCCTTGATTACTCATATTGAGTCTCCAAGTATAGTTCCTGCTTCCTTGAGGACACTTACTTTCCGATGGAATCGAAAAGCAGAGGTGTTCCTCTCCACAGGCTTGACATTGGGCATGTCCTGCCCTAGTTGTTTGATATTCTTTGCTGCATTTTCTACATCTTGTTCAACAATGAATGACATTTTAATCCTCGTCCCTCTCTTGAGATGAGTTGTTTTCCATTAATAATCTCAATGGTTTTGCAATTTTATCGAATGTATCCATTAGTTCTTTTGGAGGAATTAAGATATACATCCTTTTGATACCTTTAACATTCAAAGTATCAAAAATAGTTCCGACATCAAGATGTTTTAATACTTGTTTACGACCATAATTAGATAAAAGATACTCAATCAAATATGACCCGCTAACATTTTCAGGACGTAAAGCTGTGAGATTTCTAGCAATACCTGCTTTGAAATTATGTGGAATCTTCGCAACTTCTCCAGTTATTCCTGCGTTTGTGATAATACAATCATCTTCTGTCAATTCAATGTTTTTTGTCCAATTTTTATAATCTGAATCTGAAACACAATATAAATTCTCAAATGATAGTGCTCCATCTTTACCTACATTAGTAGCTTCCAATAAAAGATTTTTAGATTCAAGCAATGGGGTCGGCTTTATAGTATGTAAACAATCTATAATTTTGGCAACGCGTGGCATTCGAACAACTTCCCATCCTTTAGGAATTTGTTCATCCAATTCCTTGGAATACACTTTTGCTAAATTCTTTTTAACACCAGGATATTGAAACTCTATAAACCACTTGCGGAAAAGTGAAGATATAAAATTAGCAAGAGATGCATTTGTTGTGTGTTCTATGGGAAGTTTTGCAAACTCTTCTAATTCTCCTTCCTTTAAACCTTCTCGTAATTCTTTAATGCAAGAATTAATGAGATTTTGTTTTGTAATTAGAATTTTCTTTAATCTTTTCTCTATCATTTCTGGACTGGATTTTGGTTTTGGTAATTCCAAGTTAATATATCTTATTGGTGTCAAATCAAAATCGTGGTCTTCTAATTCTTTTACTAATGCGGATTTACAGAAATTAGGAACATCGTTATATGATCCCTTTAAAGACTTCCATTGGTGATACGTGCTTGAAACAAGATTAATCTCTTCGGGTGTTAATACTTTATTTCTCTTTGTTTCAAGAGTCCCCAGATGTCTTGCATCTATGAACAAAATTTCCTCTTCACGTTTTCTAAATTTATTATCTCCTTTTTTATCTTTAGATATAAACCACAAACATGCAGGAATCATAGTATTGAAAAAAAGTTGTTTTGGTAAAAGAACAATACAATCAACTAAATCTGCTTGAATTAATTTTTTTCTAACTTCGCTCTCGGCTTTATTGGTTGTAGAAAGAGAGGCATTTGCTAATACAAAACCTGCAATACCCTTTGGTGCAAGGTGGTGAACAAAATGTTGAACCCATGCAAAATTTGCATTACCTTCGGGAGGAATACCATATTTCCATCTTACATCATCTCGCAAAAGTTCTCCGCTCCAATCAGAATCATTAAATGGGGGGTTAGCTAGAATAAAGTCGGCTTTCAAATCTTTATGAGCATCTTTCAAAAAACTTCCTTCATTATTCCATTCTATGTTGGCTTCTATTCCTCGAATAGCAAGATTCATCTTCGCTAATTTCCAAGTTGTAGGATTGCTTTCTTGTCCATAAATAGAAATGTCATCAATTTTTCCATGATGTTCTGTTACAAATCTTTCAGATTGAACAAACATTCCAGCAGATCCGCAACAAGGGTCAAATACTCTTCCTTTGTAGGGTTCTATCATCTCTACAAGAAGTTGAACTATGCATCTTGGAGTATAAAACTGACCGCCTTTTTTCCCCTCGGCATCTGCAAATTGACCGAGAAAATATTCATACACTCTACCTAAAATATCTTTTTTCTTTGATTCATCATCACCAAGACCTATTGTTCCGATTAAATCAATAAGTTCTCCAAGTCTTCTCTTGTCAAGTGATGGTCTAGCATAATCCTTTGGAAGAACTCCTTTGAGTTTAGGATTTTCTTTTTCTATGATTTCCATTGCTTCATCAATAAGTTTTCCAATTTCTGGGAGTTTTGCTTTGTCCTGCAACTGTTGCCATCGTGCTTTCTGTGGGACATAGAATGTTGGCTTATCTCCTTTATTTGGGAAGTCACTTGCAGTGTAGCAATCTCTATCTTCTGGATCGTCATCTGATACAATGAGTTTCTGACGTTTTGCTTCAAAGCTATCTGAAATGTATTTGATAAAGATAAGACCAAGAACTACATGTTTGTATTCTGCTGCATCCATATTATTTCTAAGTTTATCTGCAGCTTGCCAAAGCGTTGCTTCAAATCCGAGACCGTGACCATTAGTTGTCATTCTTCACTTCCTCTAATTCCTTTTTCATGAGCGTCTCAACTTTTCTAGAAAGGATCATATCATTTTCTTCGCAGTACTTCTTGTATTTCTCGTAAACTTTCTCATCAAGACTTAAAGCAAAAGTTTTTCTACCCATATGGGAACATATAAGTCCATATATTTATAAATTTATCGTAAACAAGGGCTTTGCACACTAATGGCGTTCTGCACATAAATTAGATTATATTGCACATTAATTCAGATTATCGGTTATTATAGTAGTTGGAAGTGTTCAAATTAATGAATTGTTATTTTATAAGCATTTCAGTTTATGCCTTCTAAAGAATCTTTGATATTTATCTTCCTCCTCCATTATTATAATTAGGATTAGCCCCATGTTCTAGAAGAAATTTAGCAATATCTAAATTACTATTATTACTAGCCCACAATAATGCTGACCATCCAACTCCACTTTTTATATTAGGATCAGCTCCGTGTTCTAATAACCATCTAACAAGATCTAAATTATCAACAAAACTAGCGTTAATTAATTGTGGATCACCAGATTGATCCTGAATATTAGGATCAATCTTGAATTTCTCTAAAAGAATTCTTAGATAATTGGTATCCTTCCATGAATTAAACCAAATATGTTCTAATGTTTCTCCAAGAAGAATTCTTTTAGTTATATCTGCTACTATCTGTTGATCAGTCATTTAATTAATTTTAGAAGTTTTACTTTTTTGAATGTTAGTGTATTTGGAGGCCAAGGCGAAGGACATCCAAGAGTAGAGATTAATTTTTTAGGGGATTCAGTCCAGACATTTTTTAGTTGTTTTAACGTATACGGGTAAAAATTACCAGTTGGAAATTTAATTTTTCCTTTGCATTCAGCTTTAAAGATATAGAAAGCATTATAAGCAGTATATTCAGCCACAAAAGTTTTTGCAGCTTTCAAGGTCTCAAAAACGAAAAGGCCACCTATTTTGGCAGAAACCCATTTATCTATAGGATAATGTAAACCACAAATTTTAGTATTACAAGATTTCCAAATATCAGGTTTGGAAGACCATTTAACACAGACTTTATAACAGATCATGATTTTGCCTCATATTTTTTAAGGATATTGACTTGAATCTCAAAGACTTCTACATTATTACCATATAGATTCCGCATTTGATTGCAATAGCTGAGTGCATCTTCAGGCAATAGAAATAGTCGTATAGAATCTAAGCAAAGGTCATCCCATGCACCTGTCCAACTACAACCAAAAGTTTTTGCTAGACCAGGCAGATTTTGGTCTGTTCACATTGCTACGATATAAGCAGTTTCAAGCATAATTCCACCATAGTTTATAGTTAACGAGATTTTCCCGACTCATCCCAGATAAGCGAAGAAAGTTGATCACCTTGACCGAGATTTGATCCACTTGGATCTCTTGTACTGTTAGACCGAGGATCATATTTGCCAAGCAGCTTACCACTAGCTGTCCTAGCTTCCTTGACTCCCCCACCAACCTCTCGAATCGTACCAAGCAATTTTCCCGAACGAGTTCGAATGTCCATCTTTTTTCTCCTTTTTAAAGTACAAACTTTTTAACCTCAATTCTATCATATGCTAAAATTCTTGATTTTAATCCTCGTTTTTGAGAAGATATTTGTTACTAATTACCTTAAAACTAAAACGCCCCCTAAGTGTTGGAGAATATGATTCAATATCGGGTCGAATTACAATTCCTTCTGCTGGGGCATTATTTAGATATTTAACTGTTTCTGCATATTACATTAAATCTTTAAAATTAATATCAGGAGGATTAGAAATAATTGGAACACATTCTAAACCAAGCTCTTTTGTTTTATTTTGTACTTCATCCCAATTAAGATATCTGTGATTAATAATATCATAAATATCAAAAATGAGCCATTTCTTTTCCGTGAATCCCATTACATTTTTTTGAATTCCAGGTCCGCAAAGTTCCCCTTGAAAAGCTAATCCTTTTTCTTTGATTTTAAAATTGATATATTTAATATATTGAGTGTAAATATTGTCTTCTTTAGTTACTTCACAATTTCTGGAACATATACCTAATTTACCTTTTGGAGAAAGATACACTGTCATTGAAGTTCCATCCATCTTTACAGTTGTATGGTAAGATTTGATTTCTTTTAATTCTTCAATAAGATGCGGTTTGTTTTGGATACGTACTTCATCTGTTTTAGGAATAAAAGATGGAAATGCGTTTTTTATATATCTAGAGAATCCAATACGAAAAGAAAATCCTAGATGATAAAGAAGTTTATTGATAAAATTCTTAAATGGATGTACAGTACGTTGAGGTCCAATTATATCTAATTCAGGGTCGTATTTTTTGACTTCTAGAAGTTCTGTAACATTATAGCCTTCTTTAGTCTCGTAGGTTCCTCTAAGAATAGACATTGGAAAACAAATGCCTTGTGAAAGCTGCCCTCTAAGTTTAATAGTTTTAATACGAAATTTTCCGGTCCTTAAAAACTCGAATTCTGGTTTCTCTGGAAGAATTGAATCAATTTCGACATAAACACAAAGATCCCCTGCTTTAAATTCACCGAGCTTTGCAACACATTGCCATCCAAGTATTTTTACAATATCAAGCGAATCCGCATTGGGGTGTTTTTCAACCGAACTGATTTTTTGAATTGAAGCTAGATTTCGCATCTATTTCCCCTTCTTGATAATTTTCAAAATCTTTTCAAACCATTTGTGTGTCAATTCTTTTGACTGTTTGGTTTCTTTTTCAATTCTTAAAAAAGTATAATAAGGAATACTTTCGAAAGGAAAATCAGGCCAAACACATTGTTCGTTACGATAGATTTCCCAATGGGTTTTCATGTAACTAGAACCTAACTTAATATCTGGATCTTGATAGAGGACTTTGACTAATTGTGCAGTCTTTTTTATAGCATCATCCCCAGATATCTTCAAAGTCAAATGCGGATACTCATAAGGTTTTCTATTTCGAGTATGTCCTATACAGATTGACACTAATTCAATCCCTTTTAGATTATTAAATTTATCCAATAAATCCGTAGATAAATTCGCATCTACTAACAATTGCATATACTTACGTGTACGTCGATCTGTGATTCGCATCTCAATGACCTTTTGTTCCAGCAAGATGATCTAATAAGATATCAAAACCGGATTTCATTTTATAAAAATCTGTTTGATTTCGAATCAGATCTGATTTGATTTTGAGGAGTTCTATTTTCAATAACTCGATTTGACACCTAAAATAAATCCATATGCTAAGTATACTGAAGAAAAGAACCGCAATCCCTAATTTTCCCATTTTAACCTCCAATCTATTATATGTTAAAATCAACTAAAATTATTGTAGGGAATAAATATTATACTAAATTTACTCGATTATATTAAGTTTGCTGTATAAATGGTTATAATTGAGTAGTTACCAAATTCATAGACATATAAGACCTTTATGAATTTGATTCTATGTTAAAATCAACTAAAATTATTGTAGGGAATAAATATTATACTAAATTTACTTTAAAGTTTTAACCTGCCTTTTGATCCAAGCTTTTCTACCTAGTACTGATGTTGGAATTGGATCTTCTATATCTTTATTTGTATTTTTAAAGTCCATTAATTTAATTCTAATGATGCAATTATTGATGTTGAATCCAATTGCAGGAACCATAACATCATCTGATATATCAATTTTTTTGATTTTAAAAGCGTAATTACGACCTATATC
>Ga0114951_10004773_pt1 | contig 12916 bp, 11 predicted proteins | sample AM7aDNAmetaG_FD_88677 | JGI IMG/M metagenome (GOLD analysis project Ga0114951, IMG submission 88677) | Freshwater microbial communities from Finland to study Microbial Dark Matter (Phase II) - AM7a DNA metaG | ecosystem: Environmental > Aquatic > Freshwater > Lake | place: Finland: Lake Alinen... | reverse complement strand
GCAAAAAAATATCCGGCAGCAGAAAAATCACCAACTGTTTTGGGGCTCGCTACCTGCCAAATTGATTTAATGCTCGTGTCCGGTTGCGGCTCTGGTGCGGGATTTTCCGGCACACCCAACTGCCGGATGTCTGGCTGGTTGGCGGCGGCGATTTCGGCAGATGCGTTGGTGGCCTCGGAAACTTTCAGCCCCATGTTCGACTGACCGGCGCACAGCCATACATCACCGGTGACGACATTTGTGAGCGCCACGGTGTTTCTTCCCTGGACGGTCAGCGTGCCGCGAACATTGGCCGGCAGCGCGGACAGCCGCACTTCCCAATTTCCCACCGCATCGGCGACGGCGCTTTGCTTTTGTCCCGCAAACGTGACCGTGATTTTTTCACCGGCCGCCGCCGTGCCCCAAACCGGCACCTCGGTCTCGCGTTGAATGACAGCGTTGGCGGTGAACAGCGGCGATGGCGTCACGTCAGCCCGCAACCAAGCCGGCCAGGCGACGGCCAGCAGCAGCATTATCTTATTCAGCTTCACAAAAAATTCTTGATGCTGCGCGCCGCTGCCAAAATCACGGCGCGAGAAAGGCATAGCTCGGCAGGTTGCGCAGCACGGTGAATCCCAGCGCGATGGCGAGCAGCAGCCAGAGAAATTTTGCCGGGAAAAATTCACCGTTCGCGCGCCCGCAAAATTTGTTCCAACCAAACCACGCGCCGCGCGCCGCCAGCGCCGTGAGCGTGAGGACAAACAACGCGTTGTCGCGGAGCGCAGCGGGAATATTTCCGTGCAATAGTGCATACAATGCCCGCGTCGCGCCGCAGCCGGGACATTCCAAACCGGTGAGCCGGTGGAACTGGCACACGGGATAAAACGAATGCGTGGCGGGATTGAAAACGAAAACCACCGCCACGCCGGTGAGCGCCAGCGCGGTCAGGAGGCCCGTCAGCAACCGGCTGTTTGCGGCGGGCGGGGAAATTTTTGGCGGCAGGCCATTCATTCAAAGCGCGCCGAAGTGCCAGCTCACGTTGGTCGCCGGCGACACGAGTTGGAAAATTCCCAAAGCAAGATTCACCAGCAAACTCACCGCCGAGCAAATCAATCCTGCCAGCGCCAGTCCCCAACCAGCCTGCTTTTGCACCTGGTTGCCAATTTGCGTCAGCGCGATGCTGGAAAAAATCAGGCCCAAAATACTGAATGGGCAGCCGCAGCAGCACGCAAAGGAAAGAATGCCGCAAACAAAACCCGCCGTGGCAAAGCCGTTTGTCCCGCGCAGCGGCGCAATCACCGGCGGCGGTCCGGAAAAGTGCGGCGCGAATTCGGCCAGCAATCCGAGCAGCGTCCATTCGGTCGCGCCCTCCGGCAAAACCGGCGTGCGGCTTTCGACGCGCTTCTGCGCAATCCAATCGCGGATTTGCGCCGCCGTGGCCGGCCCGTAGGTCTGGCCGTCGTGGCCGATGATTTTATACATGCTCAATGATGCGTGAGTTTGATCAGCGCGAAAATCACCAGCGCGCCAAGCCCGACGCTGACCGCCGCCAAGAGCCACATTTGTTTGTGCCGGTCAGCGTGCGGTTTGGGCGGATTGAACAGCTCGTTGAATTCCGACAGCGAGCCGAGGAAAACCCAGTCCTTGCCGCCCGGCGGCAGAACGGGCGATTTGCGGTCGAGGCGCTGCTCCATGATCCACTGGCGGATTTGCGCGGCGGGAACCGGCCCATATTCCTGGCCGTCCTCGCCCATGGCTTTGTATTCAGGCGGCGGGTTCATGTTTCTTCGGGGTTGTGTCCGGTATCGGCGCAGACGCCGCGCTGGGCGGCGGCAACAAACGCCAGCAGGGTTTTTGCGCCCGGACTGGTGAAATTTTTTCCCGCCTCGGCGAGAGCGGCGCGTAGCATTTGCCCGCTGCGAAAAAGAAAGTGATAAAGTTTTTTCAGCTCCAGCCGCTCTTCGGCGGAGAAACCGGCGCGGCGCAAGCCGACGGTGTTCAGCCCGCAAATCCCGTTATCGCCGCGCGCCACGGTGAACGGCGGCAGATCTTTGCTGATGGCCGCGCCGCCTTGCATGATCGCCAGCGTGCCGACGCGGCAAAACTGGTGCACGAGACAGTGGCCCGAAAGAAACGCCCGGTCCTGCACCGTCACGTGGCCGCCCAGCGTCGCGCCGTTCGCAAAAATGACGTGGTTGCCAACGAGGCAGTTGTGCGCGACGTGCGCGCCGGCCATGAAGAAATTATTCGAGCCAATCACCGTGTCTTCCGTCAGCTTGTTGGAGCGATGAATCGTGACGTGTTCCCGGAAAACATTTTTATCCCCGATGACCAACCGCGTGGGCTCGCCGTGATATTTCAAGTCCTGCGGCGCGTCGCCGATGACGCTGCCGGCGTGGAATTGATTCCCCGCGCCGATTTTGGTCACGCCGGTCAGGTGAACCAGCGGCCCGACCACGCAATCCCCGCCCAGCTCCACGTCCGCGTCAATCACAGCGTGCGCGCCGACGCGGACATTCGCGCCGAGTTTCGCCTGCGGATGGATGCTGGCCGTGGGATGAATCATTTTGTCCTCACAGATTCACATAGATAAACCCAGATTAAAACTGATTTTTCAAGCGCGAAGATGCTTGGTGCCGCCGCTGGTTCGCTGTTAAATTGATTTTGCATGACCGGCGCAGCGCAACTTGCACCCCCACCGTCCTCCGCCACGGGCCGTCCGCCCTTGCCGGAGCTGCTCGCGCCGGCCGGCGACTGGGACTGCGTCAAGGCCGCCGTGGAAAACGGCGCGGACGCCATTTATTTCGGCCTCGACAAATTCAACGCCCGGATGCGGGCCAATAATTTCACGGAAGCCGATTTGCCGAAGCTGATGGAATTTCTCCACCGGCGCGGCGTGCGCGGTTACGTCACCTTCAACACGCTGGTTTTTCAGAATGAAATCGCCGACGCGCGGAATTATCTCCGCGCGATTATCGCCGCCGGGGTGGATGCGGCCATCGTCCAGGATGTCGGCATCTGCCGGATGATCCGCGAGCTGTCGCCGGATTTCCCGATCCATGCCTCCACGCAAATGACCGTCACCAGCGCCGCCGGGGTGGACTTCTGCCGCGCGCTGGGCTGCAACCTCGTCGTCCTGGCGCGTGAATGTTCCATCGCGGAGATTGAAAAAATTCAGCAGGCGGCCGCGCCCGGCTTGGCGATGCCCCTGGAGGTTTTTGTCCACGGCGCGTTGTGCGTGGCGTATTCCGGCCAGTGCCTGACCAGCGAATCGCTCGGCGGCCGCAGTGCGAACCGCGGCGAATGCGCCCAAGCCTGCCGGATGCCTTATGACCTGATTTCCGATGGCGCGCAAGTGCCGCTGGGCGACAAACGTTATTTGCTCAGCCCGCAAGACCTGTCCGGCCTCGAAGTCTTGCCGGAATTGGCACGCGTCGGCATCGCATCGCTGAAAATTGAGGGCCGACTCAAGTCTGCGGAATACGTCGCCAGCATCACGCGCGTCTATCGCCAGGCGATTGATGATTTGGCGAATTCGCCGGACGCTTCACGTCCCGCGGCCACGGCGACGTCACCTGCGGAAATTTCCAACCGCCAATACGAGCTGGAGATGTCGTTCTCGCGCGGGCTCTTCACCGGGTGGTTCGGCGGCGTGGATAATCAAAAACTCGTCCATGCCCGCTTCGGCAAAAAGCGCGGCGTCTATCTCGGTGAGGTCAAAAAAATCGTCCGCGATGGCGTCATCACCAATCTGGCCGCGCCGGTGAAGCTCGGCGACGGCATTGTGTTTGACGCCGGCCGGCCGGACGAAAAAGAGGAGGGTGGCCGCATTTATGAAATCGCCGAGCCGCGCTTCAAGCTGCCCGGCGAAAAATTGACCGAGCTGCGCTTTGGCTACGGCAACATTGATTTTTTGCGCGTCCACGTCGGCGACAAAATCTGGAAAACCAACGACCCGGAGCTCGACAAACGCCTCCGCCAGACGTTCGCGGGCGACGCCATCCGGTTTCAGCGGCCCATTGACGTTGAGGTTCACGGCCTCGCGGGCCAACCGCTCACCATCATCGCGCGCGATGGCGAAGGCCACGTCGCGCAGGTGGCCTCCGCGATGCCGCTGGCCCAGGCGGAGAAAATGCCGCTCACCGAGGCCAAATTGCGCGACCAACTGGGCCGGCTCGGCGGCACGCCTTTCCGGCTGGGCGGACTGCAGAATTTTCTCACCGGCGAAGTCCTCGTGCCCGTCAGCGAACTGAATCGTCTCCGCCGCGAGTTGGTGGCGGAGCTGGAACGCCTCCGTGCGCTCCCCAAGCGTTGGCAAATGCCCAGCCACCGCGACCCAGAGGCGCAGAGGCCGGCCGTTGTTTTTTCTGAAACCGCTGCGGCGGCTGACGCCCAGCTGATTGTCCTGGTCCGCAATCTCACGCAGTTGGAGGCCGTCCTGAAATGCGGCGTCGCCACCGTGTATTGCGAGTTCGAGGACCCGAAAAAATACCGCGAGGCGGTGACGCTCTTCCACACCGCGCACGGCTGCAAATTGGAAATTGGAAATTCCAAATGGCAAATTTTCGTGGCGCCGCCCCGCATTTTCAAGATGGGCGATGACTGGATTCTCAAGCAGGTCCGCTCCGCCAACGCCGACGGTTATCTGGTGCGGAATTACGATCACTTGAAATTTTTCGCGGATGCGCGGCGCGTGGGCGACTTTTCGTTGAACGTGGCGAACCAGGTTTCCGCCGACTACTTTAAAAATCAGTTCGGCCTCGAACGCCTTACCGCGAGCTATGATTTGAACGTCACGCAGCTCGAAGCCCTGCTGACGGCCGCCCCGCCGGCGTGGTTCGAGGTCACGATTCACCAGCACATGCCGATGTTTCACATGGAGCACTGTGTCTTCTGCGCGTTCCTTTCCAGCGGCAAAGATTACCACGATTGCGGCCGGCCGTGCGACGTTCATGACGTGCGGCTGCGCGACCGCGTGGGCGCGGAGCATCCGCTCAAGGCCGATGCCGGTTGCCGGAATACGGTGTTCAATTCGCAGGCGCAAACGGGCGCGGAATTTGTGGAACGCCTCCTCGCGCTGGGCGTGCGGCAGTTCCGCGTGGAATTTCTCAATGAAAGTCCCGACGAAGTCGTGCGCACGCTCACGAAATACCGGCAACTGCTGCGCGGGGAGATTGCCGGCGCGCAACTCTGGCGCGAGTTGAAACTCTTCAACCAGCTCGGCGTCACGCGCGGCCAGATGGGGAAATAGTCCGCGCGCCCGCCGACGAAGCCCCCTTACGGTCGTTGCTTCAACTCACCGGCAGGGCGAGGCGGATGGTGGTGCCGCGACCGAGGCGGGAGTGGATGCGGATTTCCCCATGATGCGTTTCCACGATGCGGCCCACAATCGCCATGCCCAGACCGCTGCCTTTGGCCTTGGTCGTGGCCAGCTTGGTTTTGAAGGCGTGACGCTGCTGTTCCTCGGTCATGCCGCCGCCGGTGTCCTTGAATTCCACGGCCACGCGCCGGGTCTTGTCGGTGTGCGTCACCTCACGGGAACGAATCGTCAAGGTGCCGCCCTCGGGCATGGCCTCGGCGGCGTTGAGGATGAGATTCAGGAAGGCTTGCTCCAATTGGGGCGCGTCGCCCGCGACGGCCGGCAGGTTGGGCGCCAATTGATGCACGAGCTGGATGTTCTGGTTCGCGAGCTTGTGCCGCACGAGCAAACTGAGTTCATCCACGAGGTCATTGAGGTTCACGGACGCGAACTTGGGCTCCGTGGTGCGCGCAAAATCCAAAATCTGCTCCACGATCTTGTTGAGGTGCTCGATCTTGGCCTCGATGATTTCGGCGTCCTTCCGGCGCGGGTCTTTGGCCTCAAACTTCAAATTGAGTGAATGATAAAGCAGCTTCATCACCGTGAGCGGGTTGCGGATTTCATGCGCCACCTCGGCGGCGAGCAAACCGAGCGCGGAGAGCTTTTCATTTTGGCGAAGCTGCTCCTCGACGTCCACGACGCGTTCGTAAAGCCGCGCTTTCTCGATGGCGATGGCCGAAAGCTCGGCGAGCGCGGAGAGGATTTTGATTTCCTCGTTGGAGAAACTATACGGCCGGGCGGTATAGACGGAGAGGGCGCCGATGCATTGCCCGGCAAAAATCAGGGGCACGCTGAGGAGCGAGACGAGGTTTTCGCGCCGGGCGAGGTCCACGTTTTGATAGCGGGTGTCCGTCTGGACATTGGCGACCTGCAAGGGCTTTTTGCGCCGCACGACGACGCCGATAAGGCTTTCGCCGGCGCTCAGGCGCGGTTTGTGGATGTAGGCATCGCCCGCGCCGAAGCTGGCGCGGAGATCCAGCCACTCACGTGTCTCATCCAGCAACATGAGCGAGCACATGCGGGCGCGCATGAGTTCGCAGGCGTCCTTGGTAATGGCGCGCAGGGCTTCATCGAGGTTCAGCGTGGAATTGATGGTCCGGCTGACGGTGGAAAGCGATTCAAACAACCCGACCTTCAACCGCAATTGCTCATACAGCCAGGTGTTGTGAATCACGCGGGCGGCCAGGCCGGCCAGCTCCTGGAGCAACTCCTGGTCGTCCGCCGAAAACGCATCGGGGCGATCAGAGTCCACATTGATGACGCCGCGAATTTCCCCCTGCACTTCGAGGGGCACCGCGAGTTCGGAGCGCACATCCTTGCGCAGGCTGACGTAGCGCTTGTCCTGCGTGACGTCACCGACGCGCGCGGGCTTCCCGGATTGGGCCACCCAGCCGGTGATGCCCTCGCCGACGCGGAGCTTGAGCTTGCGCGCGGCGGAGGAGAGGTTTTGCGCCGCGTGGATTTCCAGAAAATTGGAAGTGGGGTTGATGAGCACCAACGAGCCGCTCGCCGCGCGCATGACGCGGACGGCCTCGCTCACGATGAGCTGCAGCGCCTCCTGCGAATCGAGCGTGGAATGGATGACGTTGCTGACCTGGTAAAGCAGGCGCAACCGCTCGTGGCTGGAGTTCAAATTTTCCGGGGCGTCGCTCACGGGTTCAGTGGTTGGTTTTTAATTTTAAGATTTTAGTGGGCGGCCCGCACCGCCAGTTCCCCGCGCGCCAAGGCCGCCGGCCGATTGTTTAACTGAAAACTGAAAATTAAAAACTAAAAATGTGTCGCCCTCAGCGCGTGCGCAGGATGAGCCCCGTGCCCAAGGCGGCGAAGACGAGGTTCGGCAGCCACGCGCCAATCCAAGGCGGCAGGTGGTTCGCCATGCCGAGCGTCATGCCCACCTGTTGCAAAATAAAATAGGTGAAGCAGATGGCAATGCTCCCCGCAACGCCGAAAAATAAATTGCGCCGGCCGGATTGCGCGCCGAACGGGATGGCGATGAGCACCACGACGAGACACGTCCACGGCGCGGCAAAGCGCCCGTAATATTTCGTGAGCAGGGCGTTGAGGTCGTTCGCCGGCAGGTCGTGGTTCAAGAGGAGGTAATCCTTCAAATCGCGGAGGGGAATATCGGCGTTGCGCGATCCGCGCAGGGTTTGAACATCACTCATCTTGATGTTGCTGAGGATTTCCCGCGGCGACTCGGCAAAGTCCGTGACGACCAGCCGGTTGGTCGTGAGCAGGGGCACCAGGCCGCCGCCGGTGCCCGTCTGCGCGAACAGGCGGGCGTTGGTGAAAATCCAGTTGCCGTTTTCGTATTCGCCCTGGCTCGCCTGCAGCACGCGCCAGGAGCCATCGGGCAAAGTCCAAGTCACGTTGGGATTTACCAGCGTCTGGCTGCCGTAGTCATATTCGCCGATATACCAGATGCGGTTGGCGTGGGCGGTGCGGAAGTTGACGTTGGTGAAATGCGTTTTGACCTTCGGGTTCGCCTTGGCCGGGACATGGCGGGTAAGAATTTCATCCGTCCAGTGGGCGCAGGCGGGCACGGCGATTTCGTTCATCGCAAAATAAAATCCGCCGCAGAGAATACCGACCACGAAATACGGAGCGCACAATCGCCACAGGCTGACGCCCGCGGCGCGGAGTGCGGTGAGTTCGTGATACCGCGCATGATGCGTGAGCGCGTAAAGCAGCGCCAGCAGCAGCGCAATGGGCAGCACCATGACAAAAAACCCCGGCGTCATGGCGAGGGCATACTCGGCGGCGTCGAGCAGGCCGAGGCGGTATTCCTGGATGCGCTCGAGTTCGGTAAAGAAAAAATAGGCGATCCAGAAAATCAGGAAACCGCCGAGGCAGTAGGCCAGCGGCGTGAGCAGTTCGCGGAAAAGGTATCGGTCATGCAACCGCATGGCGCAGGTTAGACTGCGGGCGGAAGTTCTGCCAGCCGAATTGCGGGCGGGCAAAAAGCCTTGCATTTTGGCGTGGAAAATATATGTTACCCGGCCCTTGTGGGTTGGTAGCTCAGTCGGTAGAGCAGTGCCCTTTTAATTCAAAAAGGCCGATTTTAGCCACTTTTAGCGAGTTTTAATTCCCCTTTGCAACCATTGCGAAACCATTGATTTCATTGGTTATTATTCAGTTTTCCGTGTCATCTCTCGTCTTCTCATAAAATCCAAATTTTCCCCGATGGGTTACAAGTCGGGTGCAACTTTTTAAGACAACTTCGCGAGTTGTTCCGGTTCTTCTACGGCGAAAGTAAGCAGCCGACGACTGGTTGACTCAAGTTGTTCCGCCGTTATATGCGGAGATGAAACAGCGCAACCTGCCCGCACGATCAGGCCATCGCCTGACGCAATTCTCCCGGTGAAACAATCGAAATTTTCAGCCCACCTTGAACGCGCTCATACGACGGGCCGTTCAACGGACTGACGGCGTAGTTTTTTCCTTTTGGATATTGTTCACGAAAAGCTGCCAGTCCGCGCGTCTCGAAGGCTTCGGGATTCCATTTACATTCGATGGCGTCAACCGCGTCGCGCCCGTGTGGCACGACGAAGTCCACTTCGCGCTGCTGTTTGTCGCGCCAGAAATGAATTTTCGGCGCACCGGCGGCGATGAGTGTGTCCAGCACGAGATGCTCCCACAACACGCCGCAATCCTCCGTCCGCAGATGATCCCAACCGCGCGCGTGGCAGACCAGCCCCGTGTCGAAACCAAACACCTTCGGCTGCGCGACGATCTCACGCCGCCCGCCTGCCGAAAACGGACGCACCAGATGCGCGACATGCGTGATCTGATAAACCTCCAGCCAGTTCGTGACCGCCGGGCGGCTGATCTGGCTTTCAGCGGCCAGTTTCGTCACGTCCAGCATCCCGCCGCTCTGGCGCATCAACAATTCCAGCACCCGCAGGAAACCGGCACGCTTCTCCAGCCGAAAAAGCTCCTGCACAACGCGCGCGAAGTAGGAGTCCAGCCACTCGGCGTAGAATTCTGGATTGTGTTCCTTCGCGAGCAGGGCGGGCGGCAGACCGCCGCGCAACAAGCGCTCCCGCAAATCCGCCACGCCGAAGGCCGGCAATTCCTCATGCAACACCGGCACCAGCTCCACCACCCGCTTGCGCCCCGTCAGACTGTCGCGGAACTTTTGCGTGGCCGCGAGCGTGGAAGAACCCGTCGCAAGGATTTTCAACTTGGGAAAAGCATCCGCGCCAATCTTCAGCAGCCGGCTCGGATCGGGAAGCTGGTGCACTTCGTCCAATACCACGAACTTTTTTTTCACCGACCGGAAAAAACTTTCCGGGTCGCGCAGCCGTTCCGCCACACTGGGCAGGTCGCAGTTGAGAAACTCCGCGTCCGGCAGGCTCTGTGCCAGCACCGTCTTGCCCGCCCGCCGCGGCCCGGTCAGCCAGACAATGGATGCCTGTTTCCACGCGGCGACGAGCCGGTCAGTCCAGAATGGCCGTTGAATCATTGCAGGACTAATTTACTTTTAGACGGCTAAAAGTAAAGTGCGGATTTGTCAACTTGACGTGATACAGCCATTTCGTGACGTCGTCGCATTTAATGATACGGCCTGACGATTGCGGGGCGGTTTTGAAAGCGTCGTTTGCCGATATTGCCCTCAATCGTAAATCGGCGTGGTCTCGGCAATAGCCAGTGAAAAACGGGGGAACATCGTTCAAACTCTAACGCCGTGGCTGTGGTTTTGGGCAAGCGTCTCCTGGCGTGAAATGTCGCGGGCCAGTTTGATGTCAAAAGATTCGACGACAATGCTCATGTCCTGCTGGGGATATTTTTCTTCAAGGTGTTCCCTGATCTGCGCCGTCACATCGCTTTTCCAAAGGTTCAAAACTTGCCGCTGGTCACGCGCGAATGTCTGTAAGACTTCGCTCGCGTTGTGGCCGCTGTTCAAAACTTCCTTCAATTCACCTGATTTCATCGGCAGACATTCGACGACCGCAAATTCCAGTCCCGCCGGGGTGTGCCGGTGGCAGACGGAGGTGATTTTCGTCAAATCAACGGCATGTTGCCATTGCGTGCCGTCGTCGGTTTGGATGATGCGGCCTGACGATTGCAGGGCGGCTCTGGAAACGTCGTTTGTGGTCGCCGGCAGATTAGACTCGATATTGTGAATGGCATCACAGTTCGCTTTGAACTGGTTCAGATGTTCGGCGAAATGCTGTCTGGCCTCGGCGTTGACCTGTTCTTGAAGCGGTGTGGGTCTTTCGTAGTAGTTCATAATTTAAGTCGTTTCCAAGAGTTTTAACAATTCGGTTCGAGGCACGAGCAATTTGCCCCGGAGGGCGCGGCAGGTTTTAAGTTTGCCGCGCTGAATCAGCCGGTAGATGCTGAAATAATGCACACCCAGCATATCGGCGGCTTCCTGCACTGAATAGGCGAGCCGTTCGATTGGTGGCGTGGCGGTTTGGGTTTCGTTTTCTGGAATGGTTTCCATACGTCCTTTACTGGTTTTTCATTGGGAATAAATTTGAGCTTTGACCGGCTTGCTCCAGTCCATTTTGGGCAGGAAATGAATGGGATGAACACGGAGCGCCACCGCCAGGTAAAACAACTGCGTCAGATCAATCCGCAGCGAACCGTCTTCAATTTTGGAAACGGTGCTGCGCGTGACATTTTGCCAGCCGGCATCCACCGGCCGGTCAGCCAAATCAAATTGTGTCCAGTCGAGCTCGTTGCGCCGTTTGCCGACTTGTCGCCCAATAAAATTCCGCTTTTTCATCGCGACTAAATTTTTTCCACTGTTTTAATAGAATTCATTTGCCGTCTGTGTCACCCGTGACACAACTCTTTGGGTTAAAAACCGACTTCCCAAGGCATGGCAAAGCCATGCGATGGGAAGTGGGGGTCATCAAACTGACAGCAAACCGGCGTCAGTTCTCGCCAATGAAGCCTCAATTGAGGTAGAAAACAGGCAAAATTGCCTGACCCATGATGGGATTAAGGGCATTATCGCGTCGGCTTTCGCCGATACTAGCCAAGTGGGGAGAATCCAGACTTTCGTCCTGTCTCAAGAAAATAAATAGCACAGCCGAAACAAAATGCAAGTCCAGCAAGGTGAATAAATTTGCCGAGAGATCGGCAATCATTGGTGTTCATTTCTTCACCGTGAAACTCCTCCGGGCGCAGAATCCTAAACGGCAAACTCCCGGAGCCGGGCGGCGGGTGCAATCTGGAGCGCAGCCGGATGAGGCGAGCAATAGATTGACGCGCCGACCGGCGACATACCATCGAATCCCGATTCACGCGCACGCACCGCGCAATCGCGCCACGAAAAGATTGTTTTGAATCGCATTTGACTTCGGATTTTAGGAGTTTAACCAGGTGAGTTTTTCCGTTGAACAACGACTCGCCGACGCGCTCGCGGAATGTGAACGGTTGCGCGTTGAAAACCAGCAGCTTCGCGAACGCTGTGGACTTCCACAGGTCGAAACGGCGGCGCAATCAACTGCCAACACTGTTGAATTCGATTCCACCTCGGCCACGGTTACTTCAAAATCCAGTTCAGATGAAAAAGTGAAATTGTTCCGCAGTCTTTTTCGCGGACGCGAAGATGTTTATGCGGTGCGCTGGGAAGGACGGAATGGCAAAACCGGTTATTCACCCGCGCATCGAAAAATATGGAGCAATTCTTTCCAAAAGCGGCCCGATGAGCCAAAGGAATACTTTCCATTGACGGATCAAGTGATTCACGACCATCTCACCGGCAAACTGACGGCTGGGGTTTATCCGCTGCTGACCGATGAAACGTGCTGGTTTCTGGCTGCCGATTTCGACAAAGCGACCTGGCAGGATGATGTGCGGGCATTCCTTCAAACCTGCGCCGACTGGAAGATTCCCGCCGCCCTTGAACGGTCACGCTCTGGACGCGGTGGCCACGTTTGGATTTTCTTTGATGCACCGCTGCCCGCCGGCCTCGCGCGAAAACTTGGCGCAGCCATCCTCACGCGGACAATGGAACGGCGTCACCAGCTTGGCCTCGATTCATACGACCGATTTTTTCCGAGCCAGGACACGATGCCGAAAGGCGGCTTTGGCAATCTCATCGCGCTGCCGTTACAACACCTTCCACGCAGCCACGGCAACAGTGTTTTTCTCGCCGCTGACTTTAATCCGCATCCCGACCAGTGGGCTTTCCTGTCGGGCATCCAGCGAACGTCGCTTCCCGAAATTGAAACGCTGGTTCGTGATGCCGAACGCAGCGATGAAATCATCGGCGTCCGGCGCAGTGTCACCGACGATGATTCAAACGAAGACCCGTGGACGTTGCCGCCGTCGCGTAAGAAAAAGGATCAGCCGATTCCCGGCCCGCTGCCGCCGACGGTAAAAATTGTCCGCAGCAATCTGATCTATGTGGAAAAAGAAGGTCTGCCGTCCGCGATGTTGAACCGCTTGATCAGGCTGGCCGCATTCCAGAACCCGGAATTTTACCGGGCGCAAGCAATGCGGCTTTCCACGTTCGGCAAACCGCGTGTCATCCGGTGCGCGGAGGAATTTCCGAAGCACATCGCGTTGCCGCGTGGTTGTCTCGATGAAGTCACGGCGTTTTTCAAATCGCACAATGTC